>Ga0181529_10001727_pt1 | contig 27625 bp, 14 predicted proteins | sample PEATcosm2014_Bin_36_FD_119763 | JGI IMG/M metagenome (GOLD analysis project Ga0181529, IMG submission 119763) | Peatland microbial communities from MTU Mesocosm Facility, Houghton, MI, USA - PEATcosm2014_Bin10_30_metaG | ecosystem: Environmental > Terrestrial > Soil > Wetlands > Peat | place... | reverse complement strand
CAGCTCGCTGGCGAACTTTGCCCTGAACAAGCGGTTCGTCTTTCAATCCGGCGTGCCGCTGCCGCGCGCTCTGCTGCGCTACTACCTGCTGGTGCTGGCCGTGGCCGCGGTATCGTACGGCTCAATTCGCGGCTTGACCGGCTATCTGGGCTGGAACGTATTCGTTGCCAAGTTGGTGGTGGATACGCTGCTCTCTCTCGCCAGCTTCTCCATCCAGCGGACGCTAGTCTTTCCCGTGCCGGACGAAGATTAGAATCTTCCCCCCTGTGGAAAACATCAGATGGCGAATATCGTTGGAATAGGTATAAGTGACTGATTTCATGAATATTAGCTAATATCTTGGCAGTCCTAACAATTGATTGCTTTATTTTGTTGATTTAAAGCTGCTTAGTGTAACTTATCTGACATACTCCATTACCAAGCCATTTAGTTTTTGTGTGCTTTGCTTCCACCGTAGTGCCTGCTTTGGATGGTTCGAGCCCGTGCACCCTGTGCGTTCGCGGTATTTGGAGAGAAAACGTATGAAGCCAACCTCGCTGAATCTTGCAGTAGCAGTCCTCTTTGGTCTTGCGGCAACACAGGCAGTGCATGCAACCGACGCTTTGCTGACGGGCGACGCCAGCGTGAACTCGGCGCACCCCACGACCAACTACGGCGCACTCTCAAACCTCTATGTAGGTAATGGCACAACGTCGCTGCTACAGTTCGATCTCTCCGTGCTGCCCTCCGGAACCACGGCGTCGCAGGTATCCAGGGCGACGCTTCGCCTGTATGTGAACCGCGTGAATACGGCTGGATCGGTGACGGTATCGCCGGTGACTTCATCCTGGACGGAATCCACTGTGACCTACGCGACCATCCCGGCGATCGGCAGCAACTATGCGACGTTTACGGCAAGCACGCCGGGGACGTTTATTTCGGTGGATGTGACCTCGCTGGTGCAGGGCTGGGTGACAACGCCTGCCAGCAACTATGGACTGGCGCTCACCTCGGCGGCGGCGAATGTTCTGCTTGATTCGAAGGAAAATGATGAGACGGCGCATGTGGCGCGGCTGGACATCACGCTGGCCTCGCAGGGCGCGACCGGCGCCACCGGCGCACAGGGTATTCAAGGTATCCAGGGCATCCAGGGTCTCAACGGTGCCACGGGTGCAACAGGCGCTCAAGGCATCCAGGGGATTCAGGGCGCAACTGGAGCGGTGGGAGCTACCGGCGTAACGGGTGCGACTGGCGCAACTGGCGTTACCGGTCCTGCCGGTGCCACCGGCGTGACAGGCTCTACTGGTGCGACCGGAGCGCAGGGTATCCAGGGCGTGACTGGCGTGACAGGAGCGACTGGCGTGACTGGAGCGACTGGTGCGGCGGGACCCTTCGTTGGCGGTACGTATTCAGGATCAGTGACCTATCCCCCGGGGTCCGTGGTTGACTTTGGAGGCACGACATATGTTGCCCTGACCACTAATTTCTCACTGGTTCCAGAGAACAATCCATTGAACTGGGCTCCGACGACGAACGGCGGAACGTTTGTCGCGAACCAGCTCTATACCCCGGGTTCGGTGGTGGTCTCAGGGGGAACGGCTTACGTGTCGATACAGTCTGGATCATTTTCGAATCCCCCACAGTCCTACCCGTCATCCTGGACCGCGATCAGTGGCGCTACTGGAGCCACAGGCGCACAGGGCATTCAGGGTGCAACCGGTGTCACGGGCCCGACTGGTCCAACTGGCCCGACGGGCCTGACCGGATCGGGTTACACGGCGACCTCATCCACGTCGCTTCCCATCGCGACCGGGTCCACTACGTTCACCACACAAGCTGGCCTGGCCTACGTGCCCGGGTCATTGTCTTATGTAACTATATGCAGTTCGAGCGCCTCAACGGCCTGCTTCTTCGGCAACATCACTTCCTATTCGGGCACTACCCTGGTCGTTAATGTCACTTCGACTTCGGGAAGCGGCACGCACGCGGACTGGTTGATTACCGTAGCGGGCCCGACCGGCGCTACCGGGGCCACTGGCGCAACCGGAACCGGATTGGCAGGAGCTGCCGGCGCTACTGGAACGACGGGGCCGACTGGCCCGACTGGCGCAGCTGGCCCCACCGGATCGGGTTACACGGCGACCTCATCCACGTCGCTTCCCATCGCGACCGGATCCACTACGTTCACCACACAAGCCGGCCTGGCCTATACGGCTGGATCATTGTCTTACGCAACTATATGCAGTTCGGGCACCCCGACGGCCTGCTTCTTCGGCAACATCACCTCCTATTCGGGCACCAGCCTGGTGGTAAATGTCACTTCGACTTCGGGAAGCGGCACGCACGCGGACTGGTTGATTACAGTCGCTGGCCCCACCGGCGCTACTGGATCAACCGGTTCCATTGGACCAGCCGGCGCAACGGGCGCAACTGGAGCAACGGGTGTGACAGGGTCAACCGGCGCAACCGGATCGACGGGCGCTACAGGTGCTACCGGTGCAACGGGTACGATTAGTGCGGTCACGAACTACTCTTCATCCACTACATACTCTTATGGACAGGTGGTGTACTGCGCATCGGCATGCAGCACCAATGGATCGAGTTACGTCGATATCTATAGCAGCGGAAACATATTGAACTTCGATCCGCCAACCAATAGCAGCAAGTGGCAAGAAATTGCCTCAACTGGTGCCACCGGCGCCACCGGCGCTACCGGCTCTGGTGGCGGGGGAACGGTGACCTCGGTCTCCGCTTCCACCACGTCGAACAATCTCACCGGATCGGCCAGTGTAGCTACCCAAACCACCACGCCGGCCATCACCATCAACTTCCCTGGCGAGCAGCTCTACGGCGACGGCTCGAACGGCACCACCACAGGTGTCTGCGCGATCACATCCAACACCAACTGGGTCACCAGTCCTCCCAACGCCGAGGTGCTCTGCACCAATTTCTCCATCAGCAGTGGTATTACCCTTACTGTCCCAGCCGGCACCGTCATTCATGCCACCGGCACCGTCACCATCAGCGGGACGCTCACCGTCCAGGCCGGGTCGGCCCAGGGCCTCTACTCCACCGCAGCGAATATCAGCGGTACTGCACAGGCGCTGAACTCCTTTGTCATCCGCAAGACCACGCGTCCCGGAGCCTTCGGTGGTGGGAATGGATATCAGGACGGTGACGGCACGATAGCAGAAGGAGGAGGTTCAGTCTCAATCTTCGCCTTCGGGGCAATTTCCGTCTCTGGCACCATCACCGCGAACGGCCAGAACGGCGGCGTCTCTACTGCCTGCGGCGCCGGCGGCGGTGGCGGCGGCGGTTGGATCATCATGGCCTCCGCGACCTCTATCACCAACAGCGGCTCCATAACCGCACAGGGTGGTCAAGGGGCAGCAGGTCTGTCCAGTGCCACATGCACGCCGACCGGCTCCTCATCCAGCTATGGCTATGATTCAGCAGCGGGCGGCGGTGGCGGCGTCATTCATCTTATCTCCCCGAGCATCACTGTCGGAACCGAGTCTGTTGCCGGCGGCGCTGTGGGGTCTGGAAATGTGACTGGTCTCGCCTACGGCTACGGCGGCGGCGCTGCCGGTGGAAACGGTGGCACCGGGTCAGGCACCGGTTCTTCTGACAGTGCCACCCCAACAGCCGGCTCACCCGGGCAGATCATTAACTCAACAGTCCAACCCTACGCAGTCCTCTTGCCATAGCCGGAGCGTCCTTCGATGAATATGAGTGCAACTGCCAATCCGGGATTCACAAAACTGCCAAAACCTTCACGCAGTCTACCGGTAATGCGCTTCGGTCGCGCTCTGGTTCTGCTGGTTCTGCTTGCTTCTGGTGCTTCGGCTCTGCGCGCGCAGTATCCCAACACGGTTCGCCTTGCTCCGGAAACCTGTCCTGAAATCCGTGACGGCGACATCGTCACCTTCACCTTCGTCCCCAGGTTCGATCTTCCTTCCGCCGTCTCGGGGCTGCGCAACGTCAGTCTGCGCTTTCTCAAGAACGGCATCGCCGATCCTGCGCAGTCGCCCGGTGCTGAATTCACGCTGCACGCCGTTCCTCTGCGTGGCGAGCATGAAGCTCCCGAATCTCCCATGGTCGCCAACCCCAACGGCTCCATTTCGTTCCGCTTCCGCGCCAACCTCCGCTCCACTGGCCGAGGCACTTACTTCCTCGTCGGCATCACGGGCGAGCCAATCGTCGTTCACAATTACGCAGGCGATTCGCCGAAGATTATCAACGCTCCATTGCGACAGCGTCTCTGTCTGCAGGTAGTTCCACCGTATTAGTTAGTTCAGCCAAATCACACAAACACCAACCACGAACCGGGAACCAATTAAAGAGCACCGCCTCAAGATGACCGAAAGCAATCTTCAACTCGTACCGGGTGACTCATCAGAAAAAGTGGGCCCAGAAATCGCCGGGTGCCCCCTTCATGACAGTTAAATACGGTACCGTCATTGTCTGTCAGTAATGGGTCGGCAGACAAAGCAAATAGGGCGGCATCGTAGCACGGAAAGCAGAGCGCATGGTAATTCGGACGAGGGCAGTGACGAGGTTGACGAAGCGGAGCCAGGCTGTGGCTGCTGTGGTGGTGGTGCTGGTGGCAACGGCATCGCTGCTGCTGCCGACTGCTGCATTTGCGCAGGCCCCGGCGAACGGCGTACAGGCGACGACCGTGCCGCTCTCGCTGCCGGGCGGGCTGGCCTACGACAGCAACGGCAACCTCTACATCGCGGCGACCAACGATCATGTGGTGCGCGTGGTCTCCCCTACGGGCGTCATCAACACCTTTGCGGGCACGGGCGCGCAGGGCTTCAGCGGCGATGGCGGCGCGGCCACCTCGGCGCAACTGGATTCGCCGTCTGGCGTTGCGGTCGACAGCAGCAACAACGTCTACATTGCGGACACGCACAACAACCGCATCCGCGAGGTGTTGGCTTCGACCGGCGTAATCAGCACGATTGCAGGAACGGGCGCGGCCGGATTCGCGGGCGATGGAGCGGCGGCGACCTCGGCGCAGCTCAACTATCCCACGGCGGTCGCGGTGGACTCTGCGGGCAACGTCTACATCGCGGACACCAACAACCATCGCATCCGCGAGATCAAGTCCGGGACCATTAATACCGTGGCTGGCGACGGCGAGCAGTTCTACAGCGGCGACGGCGGAGCGGCGACGGCCGCCGGGTTGGACTCGCCGAACGGCGTTGCGGTGGATAGCGCGTTCAATATCTACATCGGCGACACGCACAACCAGCGGGTGCGGCTGGTGACGTTCACCACGGGCATCATCACCCCCCTTGCGGGGACTGGCTTGAAGACCTACACCGCTGACGGCGGTCCGGCCGGCTCTGCCGCTCTGGCGCGTCCGCGTGGCGTGGCGATTGCGCCCAACGGTACCCTGCTGATCGCGGACAGCGACAACGACCGCGTGCGCTCGGTCAGCGGAGGCACCATCTCCACCGTTATAGGCAGCGGGCAGCAGGGCTTCAGCGGCGATACGACGCTGGGAACAGCGTCCACCATCGACACACCGCGCGCCGTGGCTGCCACAGCCAACAACAACGTTGTGGTATCCGACACGGAGAACGGCCGCGTGCGCACGGTAGACGTGAACGGCGACCTGATTACGATTGCCGGCCTGGCGCCGACGGGCAACGAGTCGCTGACGCTGAGCGGCGCGGCGACGACCGTGGTCTATGGCTCAGGTTCTCTGACCTCGACCTACCAGTTCAACTCCAACACAGCAACCGGCAACGTCACCTTCTACGACGTGGTGGGCAGCACGCCGGTACAGGTCGGCTCGCCGACGGCACTGACCAGCAACATCGCCACATTCAGCGCCAGCACACTGAGCGCAGGCAAGCATTCGATCGAGGCGGTCTACGCTGGAGATGCGAGCAACGCGCCTGCAGCCAGCGGCGTTTTCGACCTGACCGTGACCCCGCTTGCGATTAACGCGACGACAAGCTCTGTTTCCATCGCCTACGGCGTGGCCATCCCCACGCTGAACGGCACGCTGAGCGGCGTACTGGCGCAGGACAGCGGCAACGTGACGCTGGGCCTGACCTCGACTGCAACAGCGACCTCGGTGCCGGGCGTATATCCCATCTCGCCTGCGCTCACCGGCACGGCCGCGGGTAATTACACTGTGACACTGACGGCTGCGGCAAACGTGACCATCACGCAGGCCAGCACGACGACGACGCTGCAGACCTCCTCGGCAACGCCGTACCAGGCCGTGCCAGTGACGCTGACGGCAACCGTCGCCGATAGCAGCACGGGCAGCACCGGTTCTCCGTCTGGAACAGTGAGCTTCTATGACGGTCTCGCGCTGCTTGGCACAGCGCCGGTCAATTCCGGCGTGGCTACGCTCGCGATCGCTGTGCTTCCGCTTGGCTCATCCACTGTGACGGCTGTTTATAGCGGAGACACAAACTTTACGGGCAGTACTTCGAGTGGCGTGAGCGAGGTGGTATCCGGTGCGGACTTCACGTTTGTAGGGGCGCCGACAGTGGGCAGCCTCTCTACGCAGACCATAGCTCCGGGAGCAACGGCGACGTACTACTTTACTGTGTTGCCGTCGCTGGCCACCTTCCCGCAGGCGGTTTCTTTTGCCGTGAGCGGACTTCCGCCGGGTGCGACCTATACGTTGACACCGTCATCAATTCCAGCCGGTGGTGGCGCCACGCCGATGACGCTGGTGGTGAACACAATCAATCCGCTGGCACAACTAAGCCACCGCAGCGACCGCTGGATGGGCATATCCGTGCCTCTGCTGCTGCTACTGCCCTTTGCAGGGTTCAAGCGCACCAGTGGCGTGGTGAAGCGCAGCCGCCGTACGCCGCGCCTGCTGGTGTCGGTGCTGCTTCTGACAGGTATGCTGGGCATGCTGACGGGTTGCGGTTCGGGAGGATTCTTTGGCACAACGCAGCAGACGTACAACATCGTGGTAACGGCGACCAGCGGACCGGTCTCGCATTCGCAGAGCGTGACGCTGATTGTTCAGTAACGGTTGATGCAATAGGAGAGCGGATGCTACGCAGCACTTGGAAGAGAATCGCCGCTATGCTTCTGCTGTGGGCGGGCACATCGGTGCCCGTGGCGGCCCAGCTGATTAACGGGCCGGCGTCGGTCGATCTCGGCGTGAACTACACGGCGGACGTGTCCAATGCGAGTCCCGGTGTATGCGGTTGCTTCGCCATGCAGGGCGGCGGAGTGAATGCGCGCCTTGGACTGACGGATCGTCTCTCGGCGGTTGCAGACTTCTCCGTGGTCAATACCAGCAGGGTTCCCAGCACAAACTTTGGCCTGGGCTTGATTACGCTGATGGCCGGACCGCAACTCCGCTATCGCGTTGGGCGATACACATCATATGGACAGGTCCTGTTGGGTGCGGTGCGTGGATTCGACTCAGTCTTCCCCGCAAGTTCCAGTAACTCGCCAACATCGTTTGTCTTTGAGGCGGGTGCGGGCAGTGAGATCAGGATTCATCCAAAATTCTCAACTCGGCTCATTGAAGTGGACTACATGCACACCGGCCTGCCCAACAACAGCAACAATTGGCAGAATCATCTCAAGATCGCTGCCGGCCTCATCTACCACTTCTGAACACACCAGTGCGCGCGATGATCGGCCCTATTAGTTCTAAACCAGCGTGAGTGTTAGTCATCCACTGGTTTTAAGTCCCTGTAAAGTCTTAGGAAATCTCTGCACAAGTCCACGTTTTGAAAGGGACGGGCTTTAGCCCCGGAGGGAATATTGAGGACTTGTGCAGAGCTTCCTTAGTGCAAGTCCGGTTTTCGGTAACTTCGATTCAAACTGCCAAGCCATTCACGGGGAGCCTGCCAACATCGGATTGGTCCTGATAAACGTTACTAATTCATGCGGAGGCCCCAAACTGACGCTGGATGAACACAATGCCCTGATATCGTCAACTGACATAGCTTCCGGATTGTTGTGAGACGCCCGGCTCTCTGTGAGAGCATCATTTCGGCGCGAATTTAAGCGGGCTACTTCTTGAGACACAGCCGTTCTACTGAACCGTAAGGGTTACGACCCCCGAACTCGTTGCCACATGCGTTGGCGCTTGAGTCTGGCCGCTCCCTGAAGAACCCCCTCCGCAACCGCTGGCCACCGTTAGCGCCAGGGCAAGTGCTAGAAATGCCATAAACCCGATTTGCCGCGCGCCCAATCTTATTCTGGCAAAGAGGAGCGGCAACAGGAGAATGGGCAGAAACACCATTGCCGTCGCCGCGCCTGGCAGTGTTTCGGTAAAGACAACCGTGATCTGATAGGTCCCGGCAGGCGTAGTTCCGGACGTCTTGATCATAACCGCACCTGCGGCCGCCGAATAAGTGCAAGTCGCGCCGACGGGAAGATTCAGACAGTTGACAGATACGTCTGTCGCGCTTGAGGGCAGGGTCACCGGATAACTAGCCGTCGAGCCGTGAGTAACTGTCGCGGTCAGGGTGGTGAATGAAGGAGCGCCCGCGGAACCGGAAGTTGCAGAATCCACCTCAAACTGAACCAAATTCGATGTGCCACCGCCGGGGGTTGGCGTTTGCACCGTGATGGAGGTGATCTCCGCAGAAGCAATTTCAGTCGTCGTCACCTGCGCCGTAAGCTGAGTTGCGCTCGTGTACTGCGTAACAAGGGCAGTTGAGCCCCAATAGAGTGTCGAGGCAGGTATGAAGCCGGAACCGGAAACGGTGAGCGTAAATGCCGCCCCGCCTGCGGAGACAAATGAAGGAGACAAGGTGGCTATCGCGGGAAGGGGATAGTTGACAGTGACCGTGACACCGCTTGAATTGGATGGGGCAAATGAGCTTGCTCCGACGTAGGACGCAGTGAGCAGATTGCTCCCGGCGGGCAAAGCGCTCGTGTTCAGAATGGCGGCCCCGTTGCTCAGACTCTCCGTCCCAAGCAGCGACGATCCACTGTAAAAACTCAGCGAACCAGTAGGCATGGCAGTGCCCGAGGCGGGCGTCACTGTGGCGGTGAGGGTTACTTGTGCTCCCAGGAGCAACTGCTGGGAGGAGGTTGCAAGCGCGGTGGTTGTGGCGATCGCCGCCACCGTCTCATTCAGAGGGTTCGACGTGCTGGCCAGAAAACCCGGCGCCCCTTGATACGCTGCCGAAATCGGCAGGCTCCCAGCGGTTGCCGGCGCCGTTCCCGTGAACGTCGCAATGCCCGACGCGTTCAAAGCCACAGTCTGCATGGCCGAACCGATAGTGAAGACAACGTTGCCAGTGGGCACTCCGTTTCCGCTCAAAGCGGTGACGGCGACGGTGAGCGCATAGGATGAGCCTGTAGTGAGTGCTCCGCCTCCAGGAACAATGGAGAGAGACGCAGCCGTGGACACGGGAGCAACGATCGGCAAGTCTGTTACTGCCGAGTTTCCTCCGCCAGGAGCCGGCGAGAATACCGAAACCTGCGCCGTGCCCGCCTGCACCATGTCTACTGCAGGCACTATCGCCGTTAACTGCTGGCTGCTGACATAGGTTGTCGCAAGCGCGCTTCCATTCCATTCGATGACCGAGGACGGCAGAAATCCCGTCCCGTTCGCGGTAATCGTGAAAGCAGGATTGCCTTGGTTCACGGTTCCAGGGCTGATGCTGTTCAGCACCGGTATGGGGTTCGCCTGCTGCCCGGCAACGATGCTGCTGCGTACCAGATAGACCGAGGGGTTGAATGTATTGGCGTCCGGTCCGATGAACGCCAGCCCATCCTTACCCCAACGCACTAGATTTGTCTCCTCCGGAGGAGCATTGAACAAAAACGTAAGAGCTCCCGTCACTGCATGGGACTGCATTCCATACGCCTTGATCTCCACTGGGCCGGTTGTGTCATAGCCCACAACATAGAGCTGCCCCAGGGCCGTGTCGAGCGTCAGGTTGCGCATATTCGGAAATGACGTATCGTTGATCGTCGTCACCGGGAAAGTTCCAACTTCCGACTTCGTCGACGGGTTCCAGATCTGTCCTGCACTGGTATACAGAAGCGTCCCGTCCGACACCACCTGGCTACCAGTTGTGGTATTTCCTCCAAAGTTCGTGCCCATTGTGCGCGTGTACTGCAAGCCCGAATTCGTCACGGCCGCGGTCTGGAAAAACGTCCCTTCCATAACGAATGGCAGCGCATACACCGTCAGCGGATTGCCAGCCAGTGCGATGCTGCCAAAATCCGGATCGGCATAGCAGCAGATGCCGTCATTCGGCACGTAATTCACCTGTCCTGCGCCGTTGTAAAGCGAAAGCCAGTCGCCCTGCGAGAGAAGCACCTCCTGCGGCGCTCCCGGTACCGTCTCCAGGTCTGTGGCGGGCACGTCCGTGCACGTCGGGCAGTAGATGTTCGGAGTGTACGGATATGTCTTTTCCACCGCGTTCGTGGTCAGGTTGATCCGCTGTACTGTTAGATCGGACTGATTCGCAACAAACAGGTACGACCCGTCGCTCGAGGCCGCAAGAATCGACGGACCGTTCCCCACTGCGATCGGCGTACCCAGCGTCCCAGTCGCTGGATTAATCGGAATCACCGTGTTGGGATTGGCTGGGGCGGATGCGGGGATTGCCGCGTAGAGCAGACCTGTAGCTGGAACAGAGACGAGAGCAGAAGGCAGGATTCCCAACGTCTGGTAGGGTGTGATTGTGACGGGCGCGCTGGCGCCGCCGCCGGGCAACGGATTCACGACTGTAAGATACTGCTCCCCGATAGCGGTCAGAGACGAAGCCGGAATGACAGCTTGCAATCCACTATTGCTCAGAAAAGTCGTCGCCAGGGCGACTCCATTGAGTTGCGCGACAGATTGCGGATAGAAGTTGGCGCCGTAGATCGACAGGGTTACCGGGCCATTGTCGATTAGCACGGTGGGCGCGCTGATTGAGCCGATAGAGGGGACAGCATAGATGGCGTCGCCCACTCCCGTCAGTGCGACGGCGAGTTGCGGCGTTGCTGGATCGTTGGACGAAATGAGAACGGAGCCCGTCTGGGTGCCGGAGTTCACAGGAGCAAATGCAATTGCTATAGGGCACCCATAATATGGGTTGGCTGGAAGGGGCTGCGTGCAGCCGTTGTTGACGAGGGAGTACCCGGCGCCGCTTACCGTTACAGAGCCCACGGAGAGCGCCGCCTGTCCGCCGTTCGAAATAGTGAGCACTGCGTCGACGGCCGGAGCGCCGACCAGCACGTGGCCGAACGACAGGGGATTGGCTTTGGCGACGATTTCGGGGGCAGTCCCTTGACCGGTGAAGGACACCGATTGAGGGATGGTCTGGGCATTGTCAGACAGTGTGATGGTTCCAGTGGTTGTCTTGCTGCTCACAGGGGTAAACGTGAGCGTAACCGGGCACACAGAGCCGGCGGCGACGGAATTGCAGTTTCCGGTTGCCGTAACCGCGGGATCCGACGACGCTATCGACGTAATATCCAGCGGAGCATTGCCGCAGTTCGTTACGTTCAGTGTCTGATTGGCCGAGCTATTCGCGTTGACGTTGCCGAACCCGATGGCGAGAGTATTGAGACACACCGCGGGCGCTGACGTCGACATATTGATCTTGACGACGAATGTGTGCTGATAGCCCACGCCGGAATTGGCCGGTGGTGGCAGCTTGGGCTCGACGCTGCTCGGCGTAGTCGGAAAGTCCTGCGAATAAGTGGTGCCAGCGACGACGAGGTTGTTTGATTTATCGACGGCAAGACCAGAAAAATCGGATCCCCCATAACTCCCATCTGTTGAATTGAGGAAGCTGCCGAACTCGACGGTGCTCAAGTCCGGGCTCATCTCCGCCACGATTGCGTCCCAAATGGTGCCCGGATACTCAAGTTCGGTGACAAAGGGATTCTGCAGCGGAAAGTCGGGTGAACTCGTCGTTCCTCCCACAAAAACATTGGAGTGGCTATCGAGAGCGATGCTGGTAAAGGAACTGGATTCGTAGTTCTGACCAATTCCGGATCCATCGAGGTAGGTGGCTGCCAGCACCGACGCGGCGCCTGGACTCATCTCGAGGATATAGCCTGAGGAAGCTCCTCCCAAGGTACTCTTGGAGGGAGCTTTTTGATAGGCATTTGCGCTTACAGGTAAGCTGGTCTCGCCGGTTTCGCCGGCGATCCAGAGATTTCCCTTGGAATCTATGGCAAGACTGCCGGCGGTATCGGTGCCGGGCAGATAACTCGCATAGTTAATCGCCGACGCGGTGGGATTCAGCTGCAGCACAAATCCCGCGCTGGCATTCTCTACATTCACGTTGTTTGGAAATTGGCTTGCCGCCACTCCCGATGTGGTGGGAAGGCCCGGGCCGGCCATGCCGGCGATTGTCGCGTTTCCCGATGCGTCCACGGCGATGCCCGTGGGAAGAAAAAAGTTGGTGTACGGGTTGGATGGATTGTTCGCAGCGTTTCCGGGAACGACCGTTGAAAAAACGAGCTTTCCTGTGGGGTCAACCTTGAGCACAAACATTTCATTGTAGGGGTAACCCTGGACCGAGGTCGCGAGCGTGCCGGAGGTGATTTGAAAGCTCGAAGAGTCGGTGGCTCCGGCCAGAAAGGTGTTGCCGGAACTATCCACGGCGAGCCTGCCGTTCACTCCATTGCTGTAAGAGCCTTCCGCTCCGCCGACCAAGCCCCCATAGTTCAGCGCGGATCCGTCTGGCTTGAGCGAGGCGATGAAGTAACACGCATTATTGATTTGGCAGTATGGCGATACGATGGCGCCAGCCTGCGGGAAGTTGGAGGAGGAGGCGAGGCCGGCGATAATGGCATCGCCGCTAGCATCGACTGCGATGGCTCCGCCGGTTGCGGCTGGTGATCCAAGGGCCTGACTCGATCCGCCTAAGTAGGTGGAGTAGATGAGAGTGGCGCCGGTGGGGTCGAACTTGGAGACGAAGGCACTTTGGTTATTGCTGCCTAATGACTTCTGAAGGGCATTGGCCGTGGGGAAGTCAGTTGAATATGTAGAGCCGATCACCAGGATGTTCCCGTTGGCGTCGGTGGTGACGGCGGCTGCAGTGTCGGCTCCTGTACTGCCGCCGAGATACGTGGAGAAGACGAAGACGGGATCGATAACGAGCGGACTTCGGGTGTCGTAACTTCCGATCGCGAAGTGAACAGTGCCATCCGTGGAGAGTAGAAACTTTGCATCCACGTTATGGCGCTCGTGGGCAAGAGTCTGGTAGGCAACGGGCTTCCTCAGCGTCAGCACGGCGTGCGCCGATTGGATCTCAATATCCCCGGCAGGCGAGAGTTGTATCTTCGAGGCCTCGCCGAGCCGGAAGGCAATCTGGGAGGGGTCGGCACCTGGATCGACGTGGAAATCGTGTTCCAATTCCTGACCGTTGCCATAAAAGTCCAGGGAAATCCCGCGATAGAGCCCGCTATAGCGAATTTCGGAATAGAGGGGAACTTCGCGAATCCACGCCTGGAATCGTTTCCTAGGAGGTAGTTGCCGTGTCCGGCGAGCGGTTCTTGAGCATCGGGTTCCGCATTGGCTCCCACGAAGGCCAGATGAATGCTCTTATCGCGATAGCCCGGACCAGCGAGAGCGAAATCCACGGCGTTGCGCAAGAACATGGCCTGGAGTCCGTCCCGGTGAAAAAGGTACCGATATTGTGAAGGCGCCTGGCCGCGATTGGCTTCGAAATCGATTGGAAACGGCCGAGGCGCCGGCGGCAATCCAGCGGCAACGCACGATGGAATCAAGACGAGGAATGACGCAAATGCATACAAGTGCCGCACGAGCCGGAATATCACAAGAAGTTACCTCAAGGATGATGACGCCAGTTTAATCATCAAAATGCGCATTACGCTGCGCAAGAAATCCCTTGTCGAAATTTGAATCAAGTCGGCTTTATTCACGACAGATCACTTCGGTCCAGCGTCTCCGGTACAGTAACAGGCATTGCCACCAGCTAAGCGCAATCTCCAAAAGAGCGTGCGCACACACTATTGTCAGCAGGAATTGAGGTGGTCGGTGACGCCTGTCACCTTAGCGCCTTCCTACGGCTTTATCTCGGGGTGGACACATTCGCGGCCCGTCCTGCACACGACTCGTGCCTGAAAAGTCGTGCCGGATCAACTGGTCGATGCAACAATTGCTTGGAGTTTACTGGCCGGAGTTTTAAAGCCCAAGGTTTTTCTTGGACGTTGATTGAGGCGCAGCGCTACCTTGTCGAGGTCGGATTGAGAGTAGCCGGACAAGTCGGTTTTCTTGGGAAAGTATTGTCGCAGCAGCCCGCTGGTGTTTTCGTTGGTGCACCTCGTCGACAGTTCCGGGGAGGTCATCGATCATTTATGTGCCGATAGTGTGGCCGTATCCCCCCGCGACGTTTACATTGCTGCCACCCGCCTTATGATGCGATGCGTGGTAGTCCTGTTCGCATAAGCGCGTGAATCTCTGCCCCGCACCAATCCCGTTTACAACGATAGCTACTCGCTGCGGGGTCTCCGAAGCCAGTTGGACCACATGGCGGGAGGACGGTCAACCGCTGGGCACTCCGTCCTTTGTCTGTGAATCCAGGAATGTCGAGAAACGACTGTTTCACAATCGCGAACTGCTCCATGAGTCCACAAGAGCAGCAAAGTCTAAGTCATATGTGGCGCGGGTCACAGCGTGGCCAGCCCACGCCCACTGGTCGGATTGTTGGTAGCATTTTGGTTCAACCCCATATAGTCCAGCCGAAGCGGCTGAGCTGGTGGAGTGCCCGGCGAATCGTCCATCTAGTCGATGTCCCGCTGCTGTAGCAGCAACTGCGCTGCGACGGGGAAGGCCAGCGCCAGGGCTGCACGAAGCGCGATGGAAAGGCCGAGGTGGTCGGCAAAGCCCGCGGGCATCGTAGGAGAACGGGTGAAGGAGAACTCGGTCAGCGTAAAATTCGGCAGGATGATCTGCGGCCAGTAGTGCTGGACCATCGGCCTCGCGATTTGGTACGCCACCACGATGCCTAGGGCCAGCAACACCCCGCGATTCTTTGCCAGCACCGACGAGAAGTAGGTGAGACCGAAGATCAGCCCGGCCAGCAACAGGCCGGAGGTGCAGTGCAGACAGAAGATCGCCAACATGGAGATGGGTTGGCGAGACATGAGGATGACGGCGGTGTCCGGTGCGATGCGGTGAATCGCCCATGCGAGCATAGCGTTGGCCGCGAGGACGATGAGCAGCAATTGCGTCATGCCGTAGCCCCAGTCGCTCCAGACAAAGAAAGCGCGCGTCCTGGGACGGCTGAAGAGAAACGAGCCGCTGCCTTCGCCCAGGTCGCAGCCCACGCCGAAGCTGCCAAAGCGCAATCCCAGGAAGCCCAGGAGAACCGTCAGAGGCGCGGTGATCACCAGGTAGAGCTGCGCCAGATTCTGCTGGCTGACGTCCCCGGGCAGTCGATGCAGAGCGCTCACATGAATTTTGAGCACGTCCCAGAGCAGTAGTCCAACCAGCGCGATGCCGACTGCGAAGGTGATGCGGGATTCACGCCAATACTTCCACAGATACATTGGTCTTCCCCTTTCCAACCACTTCCAGAAAAATCTCCGACAGGTTCAGCGACGCCACGTCTAGCACGGTCGCGCCCTGGCTTTCGAGGTGCGCCACAAACGCATCCGCATCGGCGCGCAGAACATATTCGGTCGTGCCTTCGCCGGTATTGGCGCTGACGATGTCGGGCCACGCGGCCAGGGGCAGCGCCTCGCCCACCACGCGGACGCGGCGGAAGTTGGCGCGCATATCGTCGAGCCGCGCCTCCAGCAGCAGCTTTCCGTGGTCGATGATGCCCACCCACTCGGCGATGCGCTCCACCTCCGAGAGATGATGCGACGAGAGGAACAGCGTGCGGCCCTCGTTAGCGAAGTCCTCCACCATGACGCGCAGCAGTTGGTCGGTGACCACCGGGTCTAGTCCCGCCGTGGGCTCGTCGAGCAGGATCAGCTCGGCTCCCTGGGCCAGCGCCAGCAGCAGGCAGAGCTTGGTCCGGTTGCCGGTGGAAAGCTTCTTGAACTTGCGCTTCATGTCGAGTTCAAGAACCTCGGCGTACTTGGCGGCGAGCGCGTCCGACCAGCGAGGAAAGAATCCGCGATTGAAGCGCACCAGGTCGTTGCCGGTCATCGACGGAATCAGCATCTTCTCGATGACCAGGCCGGTGCGCGCAAGGATGGCAACGCTGTCTGTGCGCGGATCGAGGTCGAGCACGCGCATGTCGCCGCCCGTCGCGCGAGCCAGCCCGGTCAGTACGCGGATGGTCGTGGTCTTGCCCGCGCCGTTGCGGCCCAGAAACCCATACACTGCGCCGCGCGGCACATGCATGTCCAGCCCGTCCACGGCGCGAATGTCTCCGTAGTGTTTGTGCAGCGCATGGGTTTCGATTGCGAGATCGTTCATTGTGCCTCTCCGAGAGTGTCGTACGAATTTTCCAGCAGTTGCAGCAACTCCGCGCGCGATAGTCGAAGCTGTTTGGCTTCGACGGCCAGTTGTATCGCCATCGGACGCAGACGGCGCAGCTTCTCCGACTTCAGCAGGCCGGGGCTCTGGCTGTTGACGTAGCACCCGCCGCCGGGCACGGTGCGCAGAATGCCGTCGCGCTCCAGGTTCTGATACGCGCGGGCCACCGTGTTGGGGTTGACACGCAGCTCGGCCGCCAGCTTGCGCACCGACGGCAAGGTGTCATCCAACTTCAGCGCGCCCGCGGCAATCGCATGCTTCACCTGCGATTCAATCTGCAGGTAGATGGGAACTCCCAGGCCGGGCTGTACGCGGATGATCATACTGTATGAATACAGTAGTACGGTTTGCAAACCGCGTCAACTTATTTATTTACCCATAGGTCCCGACCGCCCCTAATCAACTGCACGAAATTACGGGGTTTGCGGTAAAGTCGTCCGGCAGCGGACTCATCCAAGGCACTTTAGCGAAATTGTGGCTTTACAGGTGGTTCGCAGGCGCCTGTAATTACTGGAGCCGCGAAGTACCTATTGTCTACAGAAACGGATTCGCTGTTGGCAATTATTTCGGGGTGCCTGCTTCGTCGGCCGATACAATGATCCCCAGATGGAAGGGTCGATTGCGGCCAACTCGGGAGAATGAATTGCTGATCCGGATTGCCAATGCAGGGTTACGATCTCGGTTTCAGCCCAGTTGTTGGAATTAATTCGATGAAGAACATTTGTTTGACCTCGAGCTTCGGCCCATCCCTCCAGCGCATGACACTACGGCTGGCAGTCGTACTGCTTCTCTGCAATACAGCGGGCCTGCTGCGCGGGCAGGATTCGAACCCCGCTCAGCAGGTCGTCGAGACGGTTCATGGCGTCGTTGTGAACTCCGTCGACAAGAAACCGGTTGCGAGAGTTCTGGTTACGACGGGCGATCAACGCATGGCGACGATGACGGACTCCGAGGGACGGTTCAGCTTTGCCGTGCGACGCAGGGCTGCCTCTGCGAGCTCCAGTCTGCTGGCAGGGACTCTGACCGATGCAGGGTTTCCCGCATTGGGAACGGCGCCACAAACAATCGCGACGATCGGTCTGATGGCGCGGCGACCTGGCTATCTGACGACTCAGTTGCCGGTGCAGCTCACAACAGACCAGCAGGGCGCGATCCAGCCGATCACGATGGAGATTGTTCCCGGCGGCGTTCTGCACGGCACAGCGCAGACCTCCAGCGGAGAGACTCCCGCGAACTTACCGGTTCAACTGCTTCACAAGCTGGTACAGGATGGCAGAGCAACGTGGATGATACAACAGATGGCACAGACCAACGGCCACGGGACGTATCGGTTTTCGGATCTGGTAACTGGCGATTACAAGGTGATGACTGCGCAATGGAGTGAGCGTGGAAGAAGTTTTTTATTTGCGCAGAGTGTCTCCTCGGGCTTCCTGCCCGCCTTCAACGCAAATGCTGGCGATCTGGCCTCGGCGACCCCGATCCATATCCGGGGCGGGGACGCGGTGCAGGAAGATCTCACGCTGCACGAAGCGACCTTCTACCCGGTGAGCATACCCGTCGCCGGCGGGACGCAGCGAGCAGGGTATAACGTGTTCGTGGACGGCGACAATCGGTTGTCGGGCTATTCGCTGATCTACGATTCGACGAGGCAGAGGGTTGTGGGATCTCTTCCCATCGGTTCCTACGAGATTCGAGTTTATGGCGGTGGCCAGCCACAATCCAGCGGTACGGGCAAGGTCGATGTGACGGCGACCGGGGTGAATGCTACTCCCATTACTCTGATACCGCTTGCCACCATTCCGGTACGGGTTCAGTTGGAGTATTCGGCGAAGCAGACCGACGAGACGCAGATGGGACCGGGATACTCCTCGTCGAATGGAGTCGTCAATGGGATCGGGAGGACGAACGGCCCGATGCGGTCGTTGGAGATCTCCCTGCGGCCTGCGGATTCTGCATTTGGTGGGGCGGGTCTGAGAAACTCGCCTGGGACGGGCGATGAGAATCTCGTTCTGGAGAATGTGAGCGACGGCCGGTACTGGGTGCAGGTGTCGCCGCACCGCGGGTATGTGGCCTCGCTGACCTCGGGCGGTGTGGATCTGCTACGGGAGATGCTGGTGGTGGCGCCGGGGAGCACCAGCGCGCCGATCTACGTCACGCTGCGCGACGATGGCGCAAAGTTGAGTGGAACGATCGCCGGAACCAATCCGGCGAAGAATCAATCGAATGCCACCGGCGGGCAATCCTATTTTGCCGTCGTCTGCATTCAGATGGATGGAGACGTCGCTCGTTCGGTATTTCAGTCGTCCTCATCCAACGGCAAGTTTTCTTTTGGGAATCTGGCCCCGGGACGGTTTCTGGTGATTGCCAAACGAATTGCTGTACAGCAGGGCATCCTGCAACTTCAAGGTCTTGAATATCGCAATGAGAAAGTGATGCGCCAACTGATCTCCAAGGGCACCGCGGTGACGCTGGAGGCCCGTCAGAGCGCAGAGATTCAGGTTCCATTGCTGCCCGATGAGGAGAACTGAGCGCGTGCCGAATCGATCGAACAAGCTGTGTGCAATTGCGCTGGCATGTTTTGTTGCGCCGGGCATTTTTTCCGCGACATGCGCTGCCCAGAACGCGTCGACGCGGTCTTCGACTGTCGCGCCAGCCTCCTATCGAGTGGCCGGGCGCATCGTCAGCGCGGTCGATGGACGTCCTCTGCAACGAGCGACCGTGGAGCTGCTGAATCCCGATGCGCCGCTCCAGAATTCCAGTGGCGAGGACGCCGCCTCAACGACCTCCGACGAGGACGGGCGATTCACGTTTACCGGCGTGACGGCAGGATTGCGCAACGTGCAGGGAAGCGCCGACGGCTACCTCACCTCCTGCTACGACGCGCATGAGCAGTTCTGCACGGGCATTGTCACCGGCGCGGGCGTGGATACCGAGTCGCTGCTTTTGAAGCTGACGCCGGAGGCCACGCTCAGCGGACACGTCACCGACGAAGCGGGCGATCCGGTGCGGAACGTAAATATCCGGATCTATAGCAAGAATCTAGACCAGGGATATGTGCGCATCCTGCCAGCAAACGGATTCGCGCAGACCAACGATCTTGGCGAGTTCGTCATCGGCGATCTGCAATCGGGAAGGTATTATCTGTCGGCCACGGTGCTACCGTGGTACGCAGTCCATCCGCAGCCAGCCCAGCCAGCACCGCCAGCATCGCCAGGGCGGCAGGACTATGCGCAGGTCAGTGTGGTGGACTCGCTCGATCCCTCGCTCGACGTGGCCTACCCCACCATCTTTTATCCCCAGGCGACCGATTCCTCCGGCGCGGAGGCGATTCCGGTGCGTGCCGCAGAGCGGCGTAACATCGAACTGCGGCTCATACCAGTGCCCGCAGTGACGGTCACCCTTCCAAAGGCGCCGGATGACAGAAACGCCGGACAGGTGAGATTGGACCAAAAGGTCTTTGGCCAGTTCGAGCCGATTCGGTTTGCTTCGCCGAGCGAGAGCACCATCACCGGAGTTTCTCCGGGCGAGTATCGTTTGCAGCAGTTTGGCACTTCGCCAGGAGTCGCTTCGCGGTCGGTTCAAATCAGCCTGACGGCAGGCAACTCCAGCGTGAGTGCAAACAGCGGACAGGATCTGGGCAACGTCAAAGTGCAGCTCAAGGCCTCGGACGGCGGCAACCTGCCAGCTTATCTTCAGTTGGCTCTCACGGCAACGGATGGAAGCTCCATTCAGTCGTCGCAGGTCAACGAGAAGGGCGAGGCGGAGATCGACGGCCTGGATCCAGGGGCGTACTCGCTCACGGTCTCGCAGAACGGCCAGTCGTATTTCGTTGGCAAGGCGATCTCCGATGGCAAGCCTGTCTCCGCTTACGATCTACCGGTCAAGGCGGGAGCCAGCTTGTCACTGACCGCGCTGGTTGCGCCCATCTCCGGCAGTCTGAAGGGAATCGCGCAGAAGGACGGCAAGCCAGCCACCGGTGTGCTGATTCTGCTTTTGCCGATCGACCTGTCGCTGCGCACGTTGTTCACGTCCAGAGATGAGAGCAATCTGGATGGCAGCTTCGAACTCCGCGAAATTCCTCCCGGCAAATACATCCTGCTGGCGATCGAAGACGGATGGGATCTGGAATGGGCGAAAGAGGACGCGCTGGCCCACTACCTGCCGCTCGGCGTTCCAGTCACCATCCCCGAAAGTGGTTCCAGCTCGATCAAACTTCCCGATCCGGTGATCGTACAGCCTCGCTGATGTTCGTGAAGAATCGATGAAGACGTCCACGCTTCCTCCGTGCTAGATCCCGCAACTGAAAGAGCTCAGCTCTTCTCGATATTGGTAGTCTCTCGCATCTCCGAAAGACCTTCTCATCTCACTAAATAAGATATGGATTGGTGCCGAGAGGGAGGTTGCACCGCGTACTGGTTCTAAATAAGTTACTGAAAAATAACGGCGCACAAATCGTTCAATACGCAGCAAACGCGGTTTCTGAGTACGTTACAAGTACACGAGATTTGAGCCGAATAGGATTTGTATTCGGTCCTCTTGATCCTTGGCGCTTTCTGTCATGCTTGCTGCTCCCTTCGCAACTCCCGCTCGCGCAGCCAGGTGAAGATGACGGGGGTCACGATCAGCACGTGAACCAGCGAGCTGAGCATTCCTCCCAGCACCGGTGCGGCGAGTGGCCGCATGAACTCCGCACCGGTGCGCGTGGACCAGAGTAGCGGCAACAGTCCAGCGACTACCGTTGCCACCGTCATCACCTTGGGGCGAAGTCGTAACAGCGCTCCCTCCATGACTGCGCTGTGCAGGCCGGCGATTGTTAGCTGACCATCTGCGGCGATGCGGCGCGCGACCGCCTCCTTGAGATAGATGACCATCACGACCCCAGTCTGCACAGCAGTTCCGAAGAGTGCGATAAAGCCAACCCACACGGCGACTGAGAAGTTCAGCCCCAGCAGCTTGACTAGAAATACTCCGCCACTGAGTGCAAACGGAACGGCCAGCAGAACGTGTGCGGCCTCCTTGGCGGAGTTGTATGTGCGATAGAGCAGCGCGAAGATCACGAGCAGAACAATAGGGATCACCATCTCCAGCCGCTTGCGCGCGCTGATCTGGTTCTCATACTGGCCGCTCCACTCGACGAAGTAGCCCGGCGGCATCTGTACCTGCTGGGCCATTGCGCGTTTGGCCTGATCGACAAAGCCGCCGACGTCGCGGCCACGCACATTCAGTAGCACAGCCCCGCGCAGCAGACCGTTTTCGCTGCTGATCATCGATGGCCCCATCGTGGTGTTGATCTTCACCACTTCACTGAGCGGCACCTGCGCGCCATTGCTGCCGGTGACCAGGACTTCGCCGAGCTGCTGCGGGTTCTCGCGGAAGTCGCGCGCGTAGCGAACGCGCACGGGAAATCGCTGGCGGCCTTCGATAGTGGTGGTCAGGTTCTTACCTCCGATGGCGGCTTCGATCACATCCTCCACATCGGCCACATTCAAGCCATAGCGATCTGCTGCCGCGCGGTCCACCGTCATCTCCAGATACGGCGCACCTGTTGTGCGTTCGGCGTAGAGATCGACTGCTCCGGGAATCTGCTGCACGACCCCCTTTATCTCCTCGGATTTCTGTTCGATCACGCGCAGGTCTGGGCCGAAGACCTTGATGCCGATCTGCGTGCGAATGCCGGTGGAGAGCATGTCGATGCGATTGCGGATGGGCTGCGTCCAGATGTTGGTGACACCAGGAATCTGTAGTTTGTCGTCCAAGCGCGCAAGGATCGCGTCCTTCGTCAGCCCCTTCGGCCACTGGTCCTTCGGCTTAAGGGTAATCGTGGTCTCGCTCATGTTGACCGGCGCGGGATCGGTGGATGTCTCGGCGCGGCCTACCTTGCCGACCACCATCGCAACCTGTGGATCGGCGGAGATGATCGCGTCCTGCTGGCGAAGAATCTCCGTCGCCTTGGTCAGTGAGATGCGCGGATCGGTGATGGGCATGAAGAGCGCCGTTTCTTCATCGAGCGGAGGCATGAACTCCGAGCCGATCGTCGTCGCTGTGTAGAGAGCAGCACAGAAGAGGGCCAGCGCGGCCGTCAGCGTGGTCCCTCGGTGGCGCAAAGCCCAACTCAACGTGGGCCGGTAGATGCCGCGCAGAACGCGCATGATCGGGTTCTCCTCCTCGCGATGGAGCTTGCCGCGAATCAGAAAAGTACAGAGAACGGGGACGAGCGTGATGGCCATGATCGTGGAGCACAGCATGGCGAACGTCTTGGTGAACGCCAGCGGGTGAAACATCTTGCCTTCCATGCCGATGAGTGCGAAGACCGGAACGAAGGCCAGAATAATGATGACCATGGCGAAGGAGATGGGACGGCCCACCAGGCGCGCGGCATTCAGCGTAATCTCCCAGATGTGCTCGCGATAATTGCCGTGTTCATGTTCGTACTGTTCCGCCTGGCGGATGACATTCTCCGTCATCACAATGCCTGCATCCACCAGCACTCCTATGGCGATTGCGATGCCGCCCAGCGACATGATGTTCGACGAGATACCCATCCCCTTCATGAACAGGAACGCGCCCAGTACCGCGAGAGGCAGTGGAATAGTGACCACAAGAATGCTGCGGAAGTGCCAGAGAAAGAGAATGTGCGCCAGCGTTACCAGAAGGATCTCTTCGATCAGTGCGTGGCGCAGCGTGTCCACGGCGTGATCGATTAGAATGCCGCGGTCATAGAACGGAACAATCTTGACGCCTGCGGGAAGGCCTGGCTGGATCTCCTCAATCTTCTGCTTGACCGCAGCGATCACCTCCCGAGCGTTGGCCCCGTAACGGATGACTACCACACCGCCGACCGCTTCCTTGCCATCCTTATCGAGCACGCCGCGACGAAACTCCGGCCCAAGTTGCACGCTGGCGACATTGCCCACCGTGACGGGCGTGCCGTTATATGCACCCAGGGAGATGTCTTCGATGTCCTTCAGCCCGCCGATAAGGCCGATGCCGCGCACCATGTCTTCGGTGCTGCCCACCTCCATCACCTTCGCGCCGACGTTGTTGTTGCTGCGCTCCACTGCGCCGACCACGTCCTTCAACGCAATGTTGTAGGCGCGCAGCTTGATTGGATCGAGGTCGATCTGGTACTGCTTCACAAATCCGCCGACACTGGCCACCTCCGCGACTCCGGGTACGGAGTTGAGCTGGTACTTGATGAACCAGTCCTGCAGCGAGTGCAGCGTACCACTGTCGTACGGCCCTTCCACCGTGTACCAGAAGACCTGACCCACGCCGGTTGCATCCGGCCCCATCATCGGCGTCACGCCTGCGGGCAGAAAACTCCCTGCGAGACTACGCCGTTCCAGCACGCGGGTACGCGCGAAGTAGATGTCCACCGAATCCTCGAAGATGACATTCACCATCGAAAATCCGAAGGCCGACTCCGAACGCACGGTGCGTACATGCGGCAGGCCTTGCAGGTTCACCGTCAGCGGGTAGGTGATCTGGTCCTCGACCTCCTGCGGGCTGCGTCCTGCCCAGTCGGTGAAGACGATGACCTGGTTCTCGCTGAGGTCGGGGATCGCGTCGATGGGCGTACGCAGCAGCGCCCAGTAGCCACAGCCCGCCAGCACGGCATAGGCGATCAATACCAGCCAGCGGTTCTTCAGCGAGAACTCGATCATGCGGTTAATCATTGCTCTCTCCTACTTCGCGCTCAGGTGTGTGTGAAGTGTTGCGATCACTGCGCCGTTTCTGCTCGCTTCAACGGTCACGCTCCACGTGCCCGGCATTCCCGGCTGCCCCTTACCCACATACATCTGTTTGCTGGCCGACCACGGCAGTTCAAACGTGCTCCTCATCTCCGGCATTCCCATCGAAGGCATCGCAGGCATCACCAGCGTGACCGTGACGTGAGCGTCGGTGATCGGCTTTCCATCGGAGCCGGTGACCATGGCGTTGAAGACGTTGTCTGCACCAGCCTTCAGCGGAGTGTCGGTTTGCAGATTGATCTTTGCAGTGGGCGCGGCGGCGCTGTTTCTTGCGCCTCCTGCTACGGGAGGGTTATTTGCAGCAAACTCTTTTGACCCTCCATACATCCCAGACATGCCGCTGCTGAGGTGCGCCTGCGAATCGATCAGGAAGTTTCCGCTGAGCACGACTTTGTCGCCGCGCACCAGGCCGCTCGTTACAGGGAAGAGATCGTCGGAGGGCGCGCCAACAGCCACTTCGCGTGCTTCAAAGACTCCATTGGGCCGCGCGAGATAGACGATCTTCCGCGTGCCCGTGTCGAGCACGGCTGAGCGCGGCACAACGATCGATTCGGTTGCCGCACGGCTGATAAACGTCGCGTTGACAAACATGCCCGGCAGCAACTTCATCCCCGGATTCGCCAAATGCACATGCACGGGGACGGTGCGCGTCTGCTGGTTGGCTTGCGGCTCGATAAAGTCCACACGCCCATGCAGCGTGCGATTGGGCAGCGCCTCGCTGGTGATCCCCACCTCCTGCCCGCGACGAATCTGCGGCAGTTGATCCTCGTAGACATCGGCCTTGATCCACACCTGGCTGAGATCGGCGACGGTGAATAGCGTGTCGCCCGCGTTTACGTACTGCCCTTGCGTCACCTTGCGCTCAACGACGCTGCCCGACGCGGAGGCATAGAGCGTCGTGTGCGGCACACCTCCCGTCTCGGGCGCGTTGATCTGCTCTTTGTTGACGCCCCATAGTTCCAGCTTGCGTTGGCTCGCGCTCACCAGCGCGTCGGCCTGTGCGCGTGCATCGGCATCGTCGGAGTCGCGCAGTTGCTTGCGGTTCTCCTGGGCCAGCCGGTAGTCCTCGACCGCCGTGGCTACCTCCGGGCTGTAGACATCCGCCACCGCCTGGCCGCGCCGCACACTCTCGCCCGTGTACTGCACGTAGAGCTTGTCCACACGTCCGCTGATGCGCGCGCTCACTGCGGCAAGCTGCGCCTCCGGCTGCTCCACGCGGCCAAATGCGTCGATGTCCGTCTTCAACGCCACCGTGCGGACCTCGGCCACCTGGACTCCGGCTGCCGTTATCTCCGCCGGAGTCAACTCCAGCGTCGTGCCCGGCTGCGTGCCTTGGTCCGCGTAAGGCTGCGCCGCTGCGGCGGGCTGTTTCATGGCAACCGAAGTCGCCTCCGCGGCGTATGTGTGGTGTCCAGTGACGATCAGGATGGCAGATGTCAGTACAGCAACAAGAAGCCCCGCGCCGGTTCCCATCACGAATAGTTTCTTTTCATTGGCAGTCATTTGCTTGTCCTCTCGATGTTGAAGTTGGGAATGTCAGTGTTGGATTGAATCGGGTGAATATCGGGCAAAGCCGCGCCAATAGCGCGCTCCAGTTGTGCACTGCCCGCGTCCTCTTCCGAGAGCGCCTTGTAGGTGTCGCTGCGAATGTCGAGCAACAGATTCTGGCTGTCGATCAGGTTTGCTAACTCGCCGCGATTGTTCTGGTACGCGGCCGTCGAGGCCTTGAAGGCAGCCTCAGCCTGCGGAAGCAGTGTGTCGCGATAGAGCTTCACGCGGCGTTGCGCGGATTGCACAGCAATCTCTGCCTGGCGTATTTCAAGAAAGACGGAAGACGTGCGCGCATCGAGTTCAGCCTGCGCCACATCGGTTGCAGCGTCGGCTTGCTTTGCCTCGCCATCGTGCCGCGCGCGGTTCAGCCACGGAAGGTTCATTGTGAGTTCGGCCATGTACGCGCTGCGTGAGAATGAGCCCGTCGGCATCAGCATGGTTCCGGTGGCAACCGTGAGGTCGGGCTTCATCGCCAACCTAGTCAACTGTTCCTCATCGCTGGATTTCGCAATCTGGTTGCGCAGGGCGGCAAGCTCGGGGCGATGCTCAACAGCCAACCGCTCCAACTCCTCGATGGGAGGCAGCGTCTCGGGACTCCAATAGCTGCCCGCGATCTCCACCGCCTCATCCAGCGAGCGGCCCATCAGCGCATTCAACTGCGCACGCGAGCCATCGCGCTCCTCTTCCAGTTCGATCAGGTGTTCGCTCAGCCGGGTCAGGGCCATCTGCGCGCGCAACACATCGGCCTGCGGGACTTTGCCGGTGGTGTACTCCGCCAGCACCGCGGAGAGTGCCTGATTCAACACCGCGGCTTGCTGGTTGTGCAGCCTCATCTCATCGGCGTTGCGCAGCAGGGCGGCACAGGCCTCTCGTATGCTGGCCGCAACCTCCTGCCGCAAGCTCTCTAAATCATCCGAGGCAACCTCCACGTCATCCCCGGCAATCTTGCCGCGCAGGTCTCGCTTCTGCTTGCCGGGAATGGTCTGCTGCAGCGAGACCATCAACTGCGCCTGATTCAGGTCCCAGGGCTTGCGGATCGGCGTGTCCCAATCGCGCACCATCAGCATGGGATCGTCCAGGCTGCGCGCAGTTGTTGTCTTCATCTGCGCCAGCGACAGGCGTCGCACCGCGGCACGAATCTCTGGATTGCCCGTAAGCGCATCTTCAACTGCCTGCTCGACCGTGAGCTGTGCCGTCACAGGCGCAGCATCCAAAGCAGGACCGGAAGCGGCAAGCGGAGCAGGACTGGAACCGGGAGCCGAAGCAGACTGCCCCCAGCATCCGGTAGACAATGCTATCGACAGCGCCAGCACAGCCGGCGCCAAACCATAGAAATGCTTCACTCTTCAACTCCGCGTAACTAGACAAGAGGAGATGGTCCGGGGCGCAGAAACGCGCACACCGGAGGACCACGGAGAAGAATGAAGTTTTAGATTCTTAAGTTGAAGATGCCAGGTGGAGGAGCCTGCGAAGGAAGGGCCACGGCCATCAGGTCCACACGAGAGACAGAGCCGACACTGGCTGGTAGAGACACCTGCGTGGCGGCCATCTGTGTAATACCAGAATATGTCGCAGTCACAACCGCAGGAGGCGCCTGCGGGCGGGCAGCGCAGCAGCTTGCATTGGCCGGTGCGCACGGCATACTCATGTGCTGGCAGCAACTATGCGTCGCGTGTTGTCCCGGAAGCACGCACGTCCCAACCGAAAACAGCAGCACGCCCATCAGGGCGACTGCAACCGCTGTCCGTAGGCTGAGTCCACGCAACATGCTATCAGCCTACCATGTTCATGAATCCCGGCCGTGACATACATCACAGGATGCTATTAGGAGGATTGATCTGAATATTGTGGGGGAGTGACAGGCAAAACGAACATCGGGCCCTTCAAGGAATAGCCCGTTCTCAAAATGTTAAGGGCGTCCAAT
>Ga0181529_10001723_pt1 | contig 27662 bp, 24 predicted proteins | sample PEATcosm2014_Bin_36_FD_119763 | JGI IMG/M metagenome (GOLD analysis project Ga0181529, IMG submission 119763) | Peatland microbial communities from MTU Mesocosm Facility, Houghton, MI, USA - PEATcosm2014_Bin10_30_metaG | ecosystem: Environmental > Terrestrial > Soil > Wetlands > Peat | place... | reverse complement strand
GCCAAAGCCGCCAATCGACGACGTGGGTCGTCGAGCAGCGTTGCCAGGGAGCGATCCTTGCCGGCGATCTCAAACCACAGCTTCAGCTCCTGCGCTGCGTTGAGCAGAAGGCGCGCGTCCGCGCTGTGCTGTTCCCAGGCGGCACGGGCAAGGCTCTTCCAATCATGGATATTGGGCGTAGGCCATGCATTCAGCCCCTCGGCACGCCGGGCTCGGTGGAACGCTGCGGCCAGAGCACGCGCGGCGCGATCGCTAGCCGTAACTACCAATCCGCCTTCGCGGAGCCACGCATCGATCTCCACCGCCGCCAAGGCCCCCATTCCAGCGTTATACTCCGCCGGACCTGGGATCTGCCAATCAAGATCAGCGAGCCCCTAAAAGCCCGTTTGCGGGATTTGCTGTTGCCGAGTCTGAGTCCTTGATGAACGAGGTTCGGCTGCACCTCCTCAGGCCCCGATCAGGCCTTCACGCGCGGATAATCGAATGTGTGCAGATCGCGCGCAATTTGTCGCTTTTGAAAGATTACCAGGCCTATTTGCGCGTGGAAAAAGGCCTTCGCCCATTGACCTGCGAGGCCTATGACAGCGATCTGAGGATCTTCGCCGAATTCATCGAGAGCCGTCATGGCGTGTTGTTGACGGCGGCTCAGCAGGATGTGTCGGCCTTCCTCGAAGATCTCCGCAACCACGGGATCGACCAGCGTTCGGCGGCGCGTAAACTGAGCTGTTTGCGCGGCTTTTACAAGTGGATGCTGCTCGATCGCCGCATCCATCATGATCCTACTGTCAATATCGAATCGCCCAAGGCGTGGAAGGTACTGCCCAAGTCGTTGGCCGAGCCGGAGGTGGCGGAGATGCTCGAGCGCGCAGGCATGGCGGCCGAGCATCCGCAAGCCCGCGCCACCGCCCTGCGCGACCGCGCGATTCTCGAGCTGCTCTACGCCGGCGGCCTGCGCGTCTCTGAGGTGACCGACCTCTCTACCGGCGACCTTGCGCTCGACCTCGGCCGCGTGCAGGTGCGCGGCAAGGGCGACAAGGAGCGCATCGTGCCGCTTGGCCGCTCCGCACTCTTTGCCTTGGAAGAGTATCTGCGCATGGGCCGGCCGCATTTGGCGCGCATCAGTTCGGCCAACTCGCGGCGGAGAGCCACAGGCGCGACGAAAACGGAAAATGCCCGTCAGGACGTAATGCGTCAAGGCGGTACGCGGCTCTTCCTTTCGTTGCGCGGAATGCCGCTCACGCGTCAATGGGTCTGGCACGTTGTCAAGACGGCAGACTCATCAGCGAGCCCTCACCGCCTTCGCCACAGTTGCGCCACTCACATGGTCGAACGCGGCGCCGATCTGCGCAGCGTGCAGCTGTTGCTCGGTCACGCCGACATCTCCACCACACAGGTCTATACGCACCTGGCGCTCAATCGCCTCAAGGACGTGCATCGCCAGCACCACCCCCGCGCCACGCGGCAGCACGTCGAGGTTGAGTCGCTTTCGATTGCAGGCGCGTCCGCGAATCGCGGTCTGCACCTGGTTTCGAATCCATTACTGCCAGAGACAGACGAAAGCCGGCAGGCCGGCCCGACGGCGAAAGCTGCTAACTCGCTTAGTCCTCATCCCCGCGAAGCGAGAGCTAACTTGCTGCATCTGTCTAAGAATCCTGGTTTGAATTCCGTAACGTCCACTGGCAGCGCAAGCTCCAGCAAGGAGCCTGCATGAGCGCATCTGCTGCTCCCGCCGTCGCAGCCCCGCTAGGAACTCTCGTCTCAGAGTATCTCCGCGTCCTGGCGAATGAGCGTGGCGCGTCGATGCACACCCTGCGCGCTTACCGCCGCGAGCTTGAAGCCTTCGCCGCCTGGATCGCCGAGCAATACGGAAAAGACCAAAGCCCGGAGAGCATTGAACATACCCACATTCGCGCATTTCTCGGCACGCTCTATGACCGCGGCCTCTCCAAGGCCTCGGCCGCCCGCGCACTTGCCGCCATTCGCAGCTGGTTCAAGTGGCTGGCGCGTACCGGGCGTCTCGAACAGAACGCCGCTTCGCTGGTGGCTACGCCCAAGCTGCCCAAACATTTGCCGCGCGTGCCCTCCATCGAGCAGATGAATCGCGTCGTCGAGTCGGTCCGCTCCGACGCCGCCAGTTGGCCCACGCGCGACACCGCGATTCTGGAACTGCTTTACGGCTGCGGCATTCGCAACGCTGAACTTACCGGCCTCAATCTTGATGACATCCACTGGGCCAATGAAGCCATCCTGATTCGCGGCAAGGGACAGAAGCAGCGTTACGTCCCCCTCGGCGACGCGGCGGCCGTGGCGCTCCGCGCTTATCTCGCCGAACGTTCCGCGCGCCTCGCCGCGGCTTCACAGGGTCAAGGCCTTGCAACACCCGCGTTCTTTGTCAATCTGCGACTCCGCGGCTTGGGCAGACCGGGCGGCGAAGCCCGCCTGACGACCCGCTCGGTCGCCCGCATCGTCAAGCGCATCGCCATCTTGCGCGGACTCTCAGGCGACGTCCATCCGCACACGCTGCGCCACGCCTTTGGAACACATCTATTGGAAGAGGGCGCCGACTTGCGCGCCATTCAGGAGTTACTGGGCCACGAGCGCCTTTCAACCACGCAGCGCTACACGCAGCTCACCACCGCACAGTTGACCGTTGTCTACGATCGCACCCATCCAAGAGCGCGCTAGCTAGGCTCGCATTCGGCGAAAGCCGCAACCCGTAGTTCCCCTCGCGGGAGCTACGCTCCGTATTGCTCATCGCTCACCTTTTCCATCCAATCGACAGTCTTGCCATCGAGCATCTCCTGGATGGCGAGATGCGTCATCGCCGTCCCTGGCGCCGCTCCATGCCAATGTCTCTCTCCCGGAGCAAACCAGATGACATCGCCGGGCCGGATCTCCTCGATGGAACCGTCCCAGCGCTGCGCGCGGCCGCAACCCGAGGTGACGATCAGGGTTTGGCCGAGCGGATGCGTATGCCAGGCCGTGCGTGCGCCGGGCTCAAAGGTAACGCTGGCGCCGACAACGCGCGCCGGCTCGGGCGATTCAAAGAGCGGGTCGACGCGGACCGTACCCGTGAAATACTCCGCCGGTCCTTTGCGTGAAGGCTGGCTGCCGCTTCGCTTGATTTCCATGGTTTGAACTCTCCTTAGCTGGATGGTACCGGTCAGCGGCCGGTCATCTTCTCAAGGTGCTCAGGATACCGCGCGCCTTGCACTTCGATCTTCGCCGCGGCGCTCTCGATCTCGCGCAAGTCATCGGCCGAGAGTTCGACTTCGGCTGCCCCGATGTTTTCTTCCATGCGATGTAGCTTGGTTGTTCCAGGAATCGGCACAATCCACGGCTTCTGGGCCAGCAGCCAGGCAAGCGCGATCTGGGCAGGAGTTGATTTCTTCTGAGCTGCGATCTTGCCAAGCAGATCGACCAGCTTCTGGTTCGCAACACGGGCCTCGGGCGTGAAGCGCGGGATCGCGCTGCGGATGTCAGTTTTTTCAAACGTAGTGTTCTCGTTCATTTTTCCCGTCAGGAAGCCCTTGCCGAGCGGACTATAAGGCACAAAGCCGATACCGAGTTCCTCAAGGGTCGGAATGACTTCTGCTTCCGGTGCGCGGTACCACAGGGAGTACTCGCTTTGCAGAGCCGTGACTGGCTGCACAGCATGAGCGCGCCGGATGGTTTTCGGAGCGGCCTCCGACATGCCGAAGTGCTTGACCTTGCCCGCCGCGATAAGCTCTTTCACCGCTCCTGCTACATCCTCGATAGGCACGTCCGGATCAACGCGGTGCTGATAGTAGAGATCGATGACGTCGGTCTTCAGGCGCTTGAGCGAACCTTCCACAGCTTGCTTGATGTGCTCGGGCTGGCTATTGGTCGGCCTCGGTCCGCGGCTTCCGTCGGGATTGATATCGAAGCCGAACTTGGTAGCGATGGCGACCTGCCCGCGAAAGGGCGCGAGAGCCTCGCCGACGAGTTCCTCATTGTTGAACGGGCCGTAGACCTCGGCCGTGTCAAAGAAGGTGACGCCGCGCTCGACGGCGGCGCGAATTACTGCGATCGAGTCCTTCTTTTCAGGAAACGGAGCATAAGAGAATGTCATTCCCATGCAGCCAAGGCCGATCGCCGATACTTCCAGATTGCTCTTTCCCAATTTGCGTTTTTGCATGATTTCTCCTATGACTTGTCCTTTGTAGCACATTTCTTGTTGAATGCTTACTGGTGTTGTCGATGGCATTGACGGCGCTCGGCCAAAGAAGCACTCACAGTCCTGTCATCTTCAATACAGCTTCAGGTAAGCGGGCCCCTTCGAGTTTCAGCCTCGAAGCAGCTTCATCGATCTGTTTGAGATCTTCCTCGTTGAGCTCGATGTTCACGGAGCCAAGATTCTCCTCGAGCCGATGTAGCTTGGTGGTTCCTGGGATCGGTACGATCCATGGCTTCTGTGCCAGCAACCAGGCGATTGCAATTTGTGCCGGCGTTCCGCCTTTGCGTTCCGCGACGCTCTTGACCAGCTCAACCAAAGCCATGTTGGCCTTGCGGGCCTCCGGCGAGAAACGCGGCACAATGTTGCGAAAGTCGGTGGGATCGAATTTCGTGTTCTCGTCAATCTTGCCTGTGAGGAACCCTGCGCCGAGCGGGCTGAATGCCACAAACCCGATACCAAGCTCCTCCAGATTTGGCAGAAGCTCCGCCTCCGGACCACGCCAAAACAGCGAGTACTCGCTCTGAACCGCAGTGACGGGCTGGACCGCGTGCGCCCTGCGGATCGTCTGAACCCCGGCCTCTGACATGCCGAAGTGTTTGACCTTACCCTGGGCGATCAACTCCTTGACCGCTCCTGCTACGTCCTCGATTGGTACGCCTGGATCGACACGGTGCTGATAAAAGAGATCGATGTACTCAGTCCGCAGACGCTTCAGGCAAGCGTCTGCTACACGCTTGATATGCTCAGGTTTGCTATTGGTCCCGCCACGGCGTGCGCCAGTCTCAAGATCGATGTCAAAGCCGAACTTTGTAGCAATCACTACCTTGTCGCGGATCGGCTGAAGCGCCTCACCCACCAGCTCTTCGTTGGCAAACGGCCCATAGGCTTCAGCCGTATCGAAATGGGTAACGCCAAGGTCATGAGCGGAACGAATCAATTGGATCATCTCGCCTTTGTCGGCTGCGGGGCCATAAGCCGAGCTCATTCCCATGCAGCCGAGGCCGAGGGCCGAGACTTCCAGATTGCTCTTTCCAAGCTTGCGTTTTAGCATTATCTATCTCCCGAGAATTGTCCGGAACCACCGGCCGTCACTCCGATTTGAGCGAAGCCATATCGATAGAGAAGCGGTACTTCACGTCGGACTTGGCCAGCCGTTCATAGGCTTCGTTGACTTTTTGAATCGGAATGACCTCGACGTCGGCGGTAATATTATGTTTGCCGCAAAAATCAAGCATTTCCTGAGTTTCGGGCAGGCCGCCGATGGGGGAGCCGGAGAAGCTGCGGCGTCCGAAGATAAGACCGAACACGGCGACCGGTAACGGCTTATTCGGCGCGCCGACCATAGTGATGTTGCCGTCACGGCGCAGCAGGGCGATGTAGGCATTGATGTCGTGCTCGGCGGCGACTGCGTCGAGGATGAAGTCTAAGCTGCCTGCGTGTTTAGCCATTTCGTTTGCGTCGCGCGAGATAACGACCTCATCGGCGCCCAGGCGCAGAGCATCATCCTTCTTGCTTTGCGATGTGGTGAAGGCGACGGTGTGGGCTCCAAGCGCGTGAGCGAACTTGACACCCATGTGGCCGAGTCCGCCGAGTCCGACAACGCCGACCTTTTTGCCTTTGGCCACGCCCCAATGACGCATCGGCGAGTATGTCGTGATTCCGGCGCAGAGCAGAGGCGCGGTTCCCGCAAGATCGAGGTTCGACGGAACTCGCAGCACGAATCGCTCGGTGACGACAATGCTGTCGGAGTAGCCGCCGTAGGTTACACCCCCGGTGTGCTTGTCGGGGAAGTTGTATGTGAGGGTGAAGTTCGGACAGAACTGCTCCAATCCAGCCTTGCACTCCGGGCATGTGCCGTCCGTGTCTACCAGACAACCTACCGCGGCGAGGTCGCCGGGCTTGAATTTGGTTACGGCGGAGCCACCCTTTGTGACGCGGCCGACGATCTCATGGCCGGGAACGCAAGGGTAAACGGTAGGCATCACTTCTTTCCACTCATTGCGAGCCTGGTGGAGATCGGAGTGGCAGATGCCGCAGAAGAGGATCTCGATCTGCACGTCGTGCTCGGTGGGATCGCGCCGGGCGATGGTAGTGGAAGCAAACGGGGATGTGGCACTGGTTACGGAATACGCCTTTGCGTTGTACATGATGTTTCAACCTCCTCGGCACATGGTATATGCCGGTTGCGCTCTTGTCCGCAATGCTCGGGAAAACTTGCTTGAGATCCAGAGTACAAAAATGCCGGCATTGGGCGGTATCCAGATCCTGCTCATCTCTTGCCTATTTCTGTCGATATAGGGGATTTCGTGCACAAATGGCCGCGCCGGAGTTACGCTGAGATGGAATGAGAAATGCAGGGTTAAGATGGCGAAACATAGCGTGGAAGGTAAGGAGTCGCGGACTGTGTTGACTGATCTGCGAGCAGATCTGGTGCGCCGGATCTCTGCTCACATTCATGTCGATGGTCCAATGACAACCGACGTTCCCGGCCTGCGCCTCTCGCGCAAGAGCGCGCTTACAGAATGCTATTCTGCCGCATACGAGCCCGAGTTGGTGGTTTGCGTGCAGGGAGAGAAGCGCATCACCGTCGGCGGCACGACGCACATCTGCGATGGATCCGCATTTCTGTTGACCTCGATCGATCTGCCGGTGGTGGGCCAGATCACCAAAGCCTCGAAAGAAGAGCCATTCCTGGCCATGGTCCTCAAGCTCGAGATGCCCGTCGTCCGGGAGATCCTCAGTCAAGAGGAGTTTCTCGCGCCCGAGGTCGCATTTGGAGTTCGTGGCATGGCAGTCGGCAAGACCTCTGCCAAGATGCTCGACGCATGCTCGCGGCTGCTCGGGCTCTTGGAGACGCCCAGGGATATACCCTTCCTCAACAGTCTGATGCAGCGGGAGATTCTCTATCGGCTACTGCGAGGGCCGGTGGGCAAGCATCTGCGCGCCATCGCCACGCTGGGGGAACAGAGCAATCGAACAGCCAAGGCTGTAGGCTGGCTCCGGGCAAATTACGACAAGCCTCTGCGCGTTGAGCAACTTGCGTCGGTCGCGCAGATGGGTGTATCGACGCTGCATCATCACTTCCGCTCGTTGACCGCGATGAGCCCGCTTCAATACCAGAAGAGACTGCGCCTGCACGCTGCGCGCGTACGCATGTTGACCGCTGGCCTCGACGCTGCCAGCGCCGCCTTCGAGGTAGGCTATGAGAGCGCAAGCCAGTTCAACCGCGAGTACAGCCGCCTGTTTGGCCTGCCGCCGATCAGAGACATCAAAGCGCGTCGTCACGCCGTTATCGCCGCGGATCAAGCCTGACACCGCCGTCGTCTACCATCGAATGTAGACCATGCCCGCTAAACCCAAGCTCGGCCAGAACTTTCTTGTCGATTCCGAGGCCATACAGCGCATCTCGGCCTCTATTGGCGACCTCACTGATCGCACCGTGGTTGAGGTCGGTCCCGGCCGGGGCGCGATCACCTCAGAGTTGGCCGCTCGCGCAGCCCATCTCGTTGCTGTGGAGTTGGACCACGACCTCGCCCTTCAGTTACGCGTCCAGTTCCCGCCGGAGCACGTCACGGTCGTTGAGCAGGATGTACTGAACTTCGACTTTGCCGCAGCCTCCGCGGCGGCCGGCCAACGCCTGCTGGTGGTCGGAAATCTGCCTTACGGCATCACCTCGCAGATCCTGCTCAAGCTGGCAGCAAGCCACACCGCTCTCGACCGTGCTGTGCTCATGGTGCAACGCGAAGTGGCTGATCGCGTTGTCGCCCAGCCGGGCTCGCGCGACTACGGACTGCTCTCGGTTACGGTTCAGGTTTATGGGCCGGCGCAGCGGCTTTTCACACTACCGCCCGCGGCCTTTTCGCCGCCGCCCGACGTGCACTCGACGGTCTTCCGCTGGCGCTTTGCTCCGCGGTTCGAAGAACTCAATGTGGATGAGGCCGGCTTCCTGCGTTTTGTGCGCCAATGCTTTGCACAGAAACGAAAGACGCTGGCAAACAACCTGCGCACCGCTGGGGTTTCGCCGGCGGCGATTGCCGTGTCGCTCTCGCAATCTGCAATCGACCCTATGGCCCGCGCCGAGGCCTTGCCCATCGAGAGTTTTGCCGCTCTCTGGCATTGCCTGGAAACAAAAGGGGCCGCCTCGCTTGGCGAAGCAGCCCCTCGATAAACTTCAGCGTGATCTTAGTGATGCGCGCTGCCACCGGAAGCGTGTGAGCCTCCGCCACTCTCACTTGCTGCGCGGCTGGCCGGCGGTGCAGCGGGCGGAGCAGTCGGAGCGGGACGGTTGTATACCGGCGGATGCTGACTGGCGGCAGGCCTTGCGGGAGCCGGAGCACTTGCTGGAGCCGGAGCACGGGGTGGAGCACTTGTTGGATGGGCGGTGCCAGAGACATCGCCCGAAGCTGGACTCTGCATGCCTTGTGTTCTCGCTCCCGAATAAGCGGATCGTGAAGGAGAGTTCACATACCCGCCAGTTGAACCATCATAGAGCGGACGTGTGACGACTGGATGCATTGGCTGTACCCTATTCCCGTTGATGGTTGCGATCGCACTTCGATTCCGCACCGCCAAATTCACTGTTCCGCCGGGTGGGCGCCGGTTGACGGCGACAACTGGATTGGCCACAGCGTGCAGTCTGCCGTTGACCGGAAGGGGGATGGGCCGGCGTGGCGGACCGGCAATGGGCCGTCTAGGGGGCCGATAGCCACCCGGCGCAAAGCCGATGTTGTAGAGCCATCCGCCATTGCCGCCCCACCAGGGTTGACACATTCCCGGCGCCCAGCCCCAGCCAAAATCGTTGTAAAAACTCCATGCTCCGCATTGAAAGGGCATGTAGCCCCAGGGGTCGCCGGAGATCCAGATGTAACCGAAGCTCGGCGTCCACATCCAGTGCCCGTTTCCGTAGGGATCCCATCCAGGGTTGGCGGCGTCATAGGGCGACCAAACGAAGCCCTGGCTTGGCACGTCGTACCAGTTGCCATTTGCGTCCAGGTCGTTCCACGCCGGGTTGTTTTTGTCCGGCATGCTGTTAGCCGCCCCGGTCCTCGCCGTCTCCGCGGACATCAGCGCTTGATCGCGGTCAGAGTTCCAGGCATCCCATGAGTCGGGCTCGATGATTTCAACCACATTGCTCTGGCTGGGGTCGGCGCCATTCAGGGCAACGCTCTCACCGCCATGCAAATCGAGTTGAAGCGTGTTGCCCCGTTCCAGATGTGCGTTCCCGGAAAAGACCGCAAGCTCGCCCGGAGGGTTGTCCAGATTGACGCGCATCACGGTGAAACCGCTGGCCGTGACCTCGCTGTCGCCAAAGCGAACTTGAATCTGGCCAGCCGCGCCTTCGCTGTGAAGTTCAAAGTAGGCTAGACCGCTTTCCAGATCGATCTCTGCGCTGCCGGAGCGCAGAACCGACAGTGTCAACGAACTGTTGGGTGAAACGCGGATCACGCTGCCATCGTCAAGCTGAAGCTCGGCTCTCCCGTCCTCTGAGGTGAGCACCTGTGTGCCTTCAAAGAGCGGCGTGTTTTGGAGCGCCGGATCGGCCAGCAACTGGCTGCCCTGGGCGATCCGCACCTGGCCTTCCACGAAGCTCAGCCGCGTCGCGCGCTGTGCGCCGTCGTCAGCACGCATGGCCGGCGCCGGCAGAACTGTTCCCACAGCAAGCGCCGCCAGAGCCAGCGCCCAAGCTCTGAGCCGGAGCCCAGCCACTCCTTTGCGACTCATGATTTCCCGCCTTCCCACCGCACTACCGCTGACCGCCCGTCCTGATTCCGGGGGTCCTCCAACATTCTTATGACACCGTTCTGGGCCTAAAAGTCGCGCCCGACGGCAAGGAATTATTCTTCCATCCTCCCCAGCAGAAACCTGGCTCGTTTCCTCACCCGTTCCATTACGCCTGGGTCGTCGGCGAGCTGTGTGAGAATGCCCCGGATGACATAAATCTCCTGCACCCGCCCGTCCCCCTGGGCCTCTGTCAGATACTCCATCTCCTTGTCCAGCCCCAGGCGGTCATGATGCAAAAACAACTCCAATCGAGCGCCTTCAAGAATGGTGTCAGCTACGGCCACCATCGAATCGCCCAAGGCCTGAATGTCTTTGTCCTTGGAGTAGTTGAACTCGCAGGACCCTTGGCCTTCGGGGCCCGTATAGCTCAGCTTCTTCAGTCCCTGGAAAGCCATCTTGAAGTGGCTTTCGCACTCCACATTGAACCATCTGTGATTGTGTGCTGCCTGAAAGACGCGGCTTGTAAACTGCGCGCTCATATGAATGTCACGATCCTGTTCGGGCGCGTCCAATTGAGAAGAATCGGAGGCCTGCGGAGTTACGTTGCCCCGCTCTGAGCGAAAGTGCCCATTTCCGTCCGGACGAAGGATCAGCGTCCAGTGCGCCGGCGTGAGTCCAGGATTGGAATAATCCACCTGGACAACCGGGCCGGCCTGGCCCTCAAAATGCATCGCAAAAGCGGCGAAAAGGAGCGCGGATATGGCCAGCGCAGGCCATCGTACCGTCATCGCGTACCCCCCTGTAACGCAAGTGTTTGCTCGGTGTGAATGTGGCAGATAGCCACAGCCAGCGCATCGGCGGCATCGGCCGGTTGCGGCACTTCGGTCAGCTCCAGCAGCCGCGCCACCATGAATTGGACTTGTTCCTTCTTTGCCAAACCGTAGCCTACCACGCTCGATTTGATCTTGAGCGGAGCATACTCGGCCACCGGCAGCCCCTGCGTGGCCGCGGCCAGCAGCGCCACACCCCGCACCTGGCCCAGCTTAAGAGCCGACTTTGCGTTCACCGAGTAGAAAACCTCTTCAATCGCCACGGCATCCGGCTTCCAGCGGAGCATTTCGTCCACCAACTCGCGAAACACCTGTTCCAGCCGCACTGGCAGCGTTTTGGTCTTGGCGAGCCGGATAGCCCCCATCGCCTTCAGGACCAATCGCGGCTGCCGCCCCAGGTCATCCGACTCGACGACACCATACCCGGTGATTTCCGTACCGCAATCGATGCCGAAAACTCTCATTGGCCTGAGTGTAACCCAGCCATGCCTCTGACGGCACACCCCTGCGGCTGGAGAGCTAGTCTTCGTGATTCAATCGATTGGATACAGCGCACATGCGGGGCGAGACCGCCGACACAGCTCCTTTAGCCGCCAATAGCATTTTTCAATTCGATGATGGCTACGCCAACTTTCTTGGAGGCCTCATGGTAAGGGGTTCCGGAGGCCAGCATCCTTTCGGCTTCATCCTTCCTCTGGGAGTTGATCATGGCAGCGACTTTGCCGGCCTCCGCGTGAAAGGCCGCGTGTGCCGACAAACACTTCGCGTAGTTTCCAAGGTGGCCATACAGGGTCTTCGCTTCGCCATGAAGCCACTTTCCGACTTCGCAGCAATTGTCCTTCGAGATGGTCGCCACGTCCAGCGGCTCAGCTTTCGTCATGGCCGTGAGGAGTTTGTATTTCCACTCGGCGTGCTTCTGGATTGCCATGTTCAAATCCACAATGCATCTCCTTAAGGATATAAAGCGGCAAGACCGAGCCGCTTTACATTTCTATCGGCCCGTTTCATTTTCCTCTTCATTCGATTTTGCTTTTGGCCTTTCGGGGATTCATCGCTGTCCTTTAACGCGACGGCGGCCTGGGCGCCATGCCCAGGCCGTCGCGGTGAACTGTGGGTATTGGACTAAGGCCATCGCGCTGAAGCGAGTGCCCGAGCATTTTCACATCTGTTTCCAAGCTGCGATTGCATTGTGGCGATACCCGGCAAGCCGGGCTCCTTCGGCGACGAACTCCGTCGCGCCATTGAAAGATTTGCCATCCTGCACATCGCGTTGATGGTTACAGCACACCGTGAAAATGTGGTTGCGTCCCCTGCGGCAAGTGTTCTCTCCGCTGGGGCGAACATGGGGTCCAAGGCGCGATGCCCTAGTCCTCAGTCACCTCACGTACGAAACAACTCGAACAATCTCTTGTCATCAGTTGGATCAACCTCCTTTCCCGTGTTCGCTTAATGTAACCCTACATTCATCGCGCGTCAACAAAAGATTTTGCCCTAATCGAATCTTTCGTTTCGCCGGTCTTCCCGCATAAGGAAGTTCAATTGCAGTATCCCGAAGGCGGTGGTTCATGCTCTGTTCCTGCCCTCACCAGCTATGCAGCCACTCTTCATCCCGGCCGATTCGCACCGGCACATTGAAGAGCTCGCTCAGCCTTGCTTCCGTCAGTAGCTCTTGCCGCGGCCCGTCTCCCACAATACGTCCTTCACGCATCAAAATCACGCGCTCGATCTCCGGCAGTATGTCGCCCAGATGGTGCGTCACCAGCACCAGGCCTGTGCCTTCGCGAGCAAGCCTACGCAAGGTCTCGCGCAGCTCCCGCTGTGCAGCCAGGTCGAGCGCATTCGAAGGCTCGTCGAGCAGCAGTTGTCGCGGCCGGTGCACCAGCGCACGCGCAATGAGTATGCGCCGCCTCTCCCCGGCCGACATTTCGCCCACGCGCCGTTCAGCTAGATCCAGGGCCTCCATCCGGCCGAGTGATTCGATCGCCCGTTCGCGCATCTCACCGGTCACATGAAGATTGGGCCAAAGCGTGGAGGCTGAAAAGAATCCGGCGATCACCGCATCCAGGCCCGTGGTAACGGCGGTCCGTTCGCCCGGCAGCTCGCCGGCGAGCCCGGCTGCCACCACGCCAAAATGCTTGCGCAACTGGGTCAGGTCCCAGCGTTCGCGGCCAAAGATGCGCACTGACATGCCAGGCTGAACGATGGGATAAATCTGGCAGGTCATGGCCAGAATCAGCGTGGACTTTCCGCAGCCATTGGGCCCCAGGATCGCCACGTGCTCCCCGGCGCGAATCGTCAGGTTCACATCGTGCAGCACCACCCGGTCGCCGCGCGCCACATTTACATGGCGCAGATCAAGAAACTGCGCTTCGCCAGCAATCTCCGCTTCTTCGTTCCGGTTCGCAGTCATCAAGCCCCTTCCCACCTGTTAGATTAAATGGATTGAATCCCATGACCGAAACCTCCGGCACATCTGAATTGGTTCTACCCAAAGGCTTTCGTTTTGGCGCCGCCAAGGCGGGGCTCAAAGCAAGCGGCCGTACCGACTTTGCCCTCATTGTGGCCGATGCGCCAGCCAGCGCAGCCGCCGCCTTCACCGCCAACCGCGTCACAGCTGCTCCACTGATTGTCGGCAAAAAGCATCTGCGAGCAACGGGGGGCAAGTTGCGCGTAGCCGCCATCAATGCCGGGAACGCCAACTGCGCAGCTGGCCAGGCCGGCCTGGACGCGGCCCAGGCCACTTGCGAGGCCGCGGCACAACTCTTTCATTGCAAGGCGGAAGAGGTCTTTCCCTCATCTACCGGCGTAATCGGCGTCCCGCTGCCGGCCGAAAAGATCATCGCGTCCCTTCCCGGCCTGGCCTCTCGCCTGAGCGCCGGCTATGACCATTTCCAACAGGTTGCCCAGGCTATCATGACCACCGATACGGTGGAAAAAACCGCCTTCGCCAAGCTGAAGATCGACGGAAAGGAGGTCAGAATCGCGGCCCTGTGCAAAGGCGCGGGAATGATTCACCCTCAACTTGTCCCGCACGCCACCATGCTGGTCTATATCCTGACTGACGCCTCCGTCGAGCCGGCGGTGCTGGACGGCTACTTGCGTCAGGCCATCGAAGTAAGTTTCAACCGCATTTCGGTCGATGGCGATACCTCGACCAATGACACTGTGCTGTTGCTGGCCTCGGGGGCCAGCGGAGTTGCCGTGGAAGCTGACAACGCTGTCTTCGCCGCCGCGTTGACTCAGGTCTGCACCTCGCTGGCTCGGCAGATTGTAGCGGACGGCGAAGGCATCTCGCATGTTATCGAGCTGCACATTGACGGAGCGGCCACCGACGCGGATGCGCTCCGAGTTGCCAAAGCCATCGCCCACTCGCCGCTGGTCAAGACCGCCTGGGCCGGCAGCGACCCCAATTGGGGCCGGCTCGCGGCGGCCATCGGCTACTCAGGCGCCGAGATCGACCCGGAGCGGATCGACATCAAATTCGGCGACCTTGCCATCTGTCGCGATGGCGGCCGCGCCGCTGAATTCGACGAGGTTGCCGCCCACGCTTACATCGCGCAACGGGAGTTCTCGATCTCCATCCAACTTCACCAGGGTCCCGGCTCCTGCATTTTTTGGACCACCGACCTGACACACGAGTACGTTAGCATTAACGCGGACTACTCAACCTAAGCGGCCGCTTCGGCATGGGCTGGTTCGCGACGGCAGCCTGCTCGTTCTCGCGCCAGCCGTCGCCCCTCGGCTGCTTGCATGGCCAGAAAGAGCACCAGCCCAAGAGCAACGCCGCCGCATGTATCGAGCAGCACGTCGCTGAACTGGCCGGTCCGGTTGGGCAGGAAGCTCTGGTGAACTTCATCCGCACTGGCGATCAGGAATGTGGCGAGAATCGCCAGCCCATGCGCTCGCAGCTCCCTCGACAGCCTCGATGCTGCACCCTGAAGCTCGATCCAAAAGCCGCGGAAACAGACCAGGCAAAACACGCCGTAGCCCATGAAGTGTCCGGTCTTGCGGATAAGATGGTGGGTCCACTCCCAGTGCAGTCCAACGCCGTATCCAAAGATCGTCTCGGCTGCCTTCTGTAAAGGAGCGCTGGTGCGATCCGCTCCAAAATAGGGCGTGGACTCGATAGCAAAGACCATCGCGCAAGCCAGCACCGGGAGCCATGTCCGCATCTGAGCCCAAAGCCGCATGCGTATGCTTGTTGAGGTCTGGGCCTGATACACCCCAAACGCCATAGGAGATGAAGACATGAAGATCGCTCCCGAAGGCCGGCTGCTGGATTGGGCGCGGAAGTCGCGCTCTGCACCGGCTGGATAAGCAATCTCTCGGCTGAGACCTGAAAACCTTGATGAGAATCTTCAAGTGTTTGAAAAATCAAATCTTGCACTGTCTGGAAATGAGACAGTTGGCGCAACCATGAGCTTGCCTCTCAGCGCCTTTCTGCCGCGCCTTGCCCGTTTACAATCGCAGCAGCCGAGGAAAAAGCAACGATGACTACTAGAACGAAAGAGCAGAATGGCGTCGCGACGGAAGCGTTGGCCGGTGATCAAGGCTTCTCGCTCATCTCCAACGAAAAGCTGCTCCAGCTCTACACCTCGATGGTGAAGTGCCGCATGATCGGAGAGCGGGTGCAGGCTCTCATGAAGCGCCGCAGCCTGGCCGTCAAGGACGATTTCGCGATTGGAAGAGAGGCTGCCCTGGTCGGTGCGGCCATCGACCTGCTGCCGGAGGACACGCTGGCCCCTTCGCAAACCAACCTCCTCGTCAACTTCATCAGGTGCCTTCGGCCGGATCCGACCATTTCATTGCTGCTTGCAGGCGGTGGAGGGTGGGAGACATCAGGGCACCAGTTCACTGCGGCCACTGACGCAGCCCAAAGCAACAAGATGGACAAGAACAGCAAGATTGTCGCTGTCTTCCGCGACTGCGAAGCGGCTTCGACGGAGTCCTGGAATCAGGCGCTCAGTCTTGCAGATACCAAACAGTTGCCGATGCTCTTTGTGAGGTATTCGGACGGGCTGGAGAAACTCGACGTGCAAACCTGGGCTAAAGAGAAGGCCGCTTGGCCCTATGGCTTCCCTTCCATCACTGTGGACGGCAGTGACGTGGTGGCCGTTTATCGAGTTGCCACCGAGGCCATCACCCACGCAAGAAAAGGCAACGGTCCCACTCTCATCGATTGCAAGAGAGACCGCTTTGACGATCACGCGGAGATCGACCCGATCCTGAAGATGGATGCGTATCTCAGCCGCAAGGGTCTGTTCAGCAAGGAATCGGAGTGCGATGCGGTTGCCGCCTTCAGCCAGAAGTTGAACCTCGCCATCGAAGCCGCAGAGAATGCGCCGTCTTCAGATGATCTCGAATCGGCGATATAGTCGTCGAATTCTTAGTTCGAATTGTGCTGTGGATTTGAAAGCGGGCGGGGCCTCTTCGTCCATCCGACCCGCGCAAGCGAATGATAAAGTTAGGGGTATGCATCTGACCAAACGCAGGTTCCTGGCAGCCGTTTTTCAATGGGTTACGTTGTTGGCCGGGCTCTCTGTCTTGACCGAGGGCCAGACCGCGAATGCGCAGGTTCCCGCGCCTGTCTGCGCACCCGCCGTGCTGGGCTCGCCTTACATTCCGGTCGATAGCTGGGTCTATCCTGCCCTACTGCGGCTCTACTCGCTAGGCTTCGTGGATGATGTGTTTCTTGGCATGAGGCCGTGGACCCGCGCCAGCGTCGGCAATATGATCGAGCAGGCTGGAGCCCGCATCGAAGATGCCGATGCCGGGCCGGCCACCGAGGAGGGCCAGGGCATCTACGAAGCGCTGATGCACGAACTGAACAAAGACAACCAGGGACCCTGCCTGGCGGGCAAGGGCCACTCCACGATTGAGTCGGTCTATACGGTCGCCCGCGGCATCAGTGGCACTCCGCTGCGCGACAGCTACCATCTCGGGTCGACCGTTATCAATGACTACGGCCGTCCCTACGAAAACGGATTCAATAACTACTCCGGCGCGAGCGGCTATGCTGCCGCCGGCCGCTTCGTCCTCTACGCGCGCGGCGAGTTCGAGGCCGCGCCATCAGCCACCGGCTACTCTCAGGCACTGGCGCAGGCGCTCAGCATCGTGGACGCCACGACGTACACCAACCCGACCACCCACGTTACGAACTACTTCCTCCCACAGACCACGATTCCGATGGGACCGATTGCCACCATTACCGATGGGCGGTTCATCGAGGCCTTCATCTCCGCGCATGTCCTCAACCATGAGATCTCCTTCGGCAAGCAGGACGACTGGCTTGGGCCCGGTCTTGGAGGCGGCATGGCCTACTCCAACAACGCAGAGAACATCTACTCCTTCCGCATCAACCGCATCGAGCCGCTGCATGTGCCGCTGCTCTCCCGGCTCACCGGACCCTTTCGCTATGAGTTTCTGGTCGGTGCGCTCAGAGGGCACAACTATATGCCGAACCCGGCGAATCCCGGCGGCGCCAATCCAAATCTGGTGAACGTGATCAATCCCGGCGACCCCTGGGTTCACCTTGAAAAAATCAGCTTCCGGCCCACCGAGAATCTGGAATTCGGCTTCGAGCGCACTGCGATCTGGGGCGGCCAGGGCCACGGACCGATTACGATTCACACCTTCTTGAAGAGCTTTCTCAGCTTCTCATCCCCCGGCGGCGCCACCAAAGAAGGCCGCGAGGATCCGGGCGCCCGTTTCGGCGCTTTCGATTTCTCTTACCGGCTGCCTTTCGTTCGCAAATGGCTGACCCTCTACACCGACTCCGAGGTGCACGACGACGTCTCTCCTGCCGATGCTCCCCGTCGCGCTGCTTACCGGCCCGGCCTCTACCTTTCCCATGTGCCCGGAGTTCCCAGGCTGGACCTGCGGGCCGAAGCCGCCTCGACAGATCCGTCCGCGTCAGACCATCCTGCCCAGCCCGCCTATCCAAGCCTCTACGGCCATTTCATGTACTGGGAGGGCATCCAGAAGCAGGGCTATACCAACCAGGGCCAGCTCTTCGGCGATTGGATCGGCCGGGAGGACAAGGGTGGACAGGCTTGGCTTACCTATCACCTGAGCGGCAATGAGTGGCTTCAGGTGGGCCTGCGCAATCAAAAGGCGACCGGCTACTTCATCCCCGGCTCTACGACCCAGACCATCCCTGCCGGGAGCCACGGTTGCCCGATAAGTGCCCCGTGCCTGGCGCCCGGCGGCACAACGCTCAACGACATTAATTTCCAGGTGGTCAAGCGCATCGGCAAGGACTTTGAGGTGAACGGCAACTTCGCCCTGGAACACTGGAAGGCCCCCATCTATCTTCCCGGCCAGCAGACAGTAACAACCACAACCATCCAGCTCACCTGGTTTCCTGAGCGGAAGGTTAGCTTCTAACGGGCTCTAAGGCTCGATTAAGGACCAACTCTTCCCGGCTGCTGCTGTTCTCCTGCTTGTGCGTGCTTGATGGAACTGACCAATTCGGAGAGGCGAACTGGATCTACATCGCTGACGGCGATCGCATCGAGATCAATCGTGCTAAAACTCACCACATGGAACCCTGAGCGCTCTGTCAACAGCGCATTGACATCCGTCGCGCCTGATCTCTGTCGGAGAAAGACAGAGACGCGATGTTTGCCGATGCTATAGAGCAACTGGGCGACGGGCTGATTGCGCAGATAGGTCAGGTTAGCCCCATCGAGTGTCGTGTCACTCGGCAAGCCCTGGGGCAAATTGAAGCTGAAAGGAATCCTGCCCTGGAACCACGGCTTGACCGTGTGGCGATCCGTGGAAACGACCTGTAATGGCATGTTGCCGGCGAGCGTTGCGACGTGCTGGTCAAAGACCTCGGTAACCAGCGCGGCATCTTCCGTTGATGCAACCTTGGCCCTATCGGCGGCGCGCTCGACAAACATCATGCTCACGGTGAAGAGAAGGATCAAAGCGGCTGTGGCCCAACCCAGCGATTCAAATCCCCAGTGTGACCGAGAAGGGGAGAGTGGCGCGGACCGCATTCCTGGCCCTTGACCCACTGAATCTGCCTCGGATGCCAAACGCACGAGGTGCTCCTGAAATTGGGTCGGTGGCGCGTACCGCCGTCCCGCCTTTGCCGTCGCGGATTTGAGAAGGCTTTGAGAGAGGGCCTTTGAGGTGCAGGACGGGCATTCAGCAAGATGTTCGTTGGCGCCGGCCAGTTGTTCCGCAGAGAGCTCGCCGTCCGCAAGAGCGTTCAGGATGGCGTGAGAGAGATGATTGTTCATGCGCGAATCTCCCTGGACGATCTGTGGTTTGCTTCAAGTGCCGCGCGAAGAGCTGTGCGCGCCCGCGCAATACGGGACATAACCGTTCCAATGGGAATCTCAAGGGTGTCGGCAATCTCCCTGTACTTCATCTCTTCCACGTCACAGAGCAGAATGACCTCCAGCAGCGGCGGAGGCAGCGTTTCCATGGCGGCCTGGAGTGCGGCGCGGTCGGCCATTTGGAGCAGGTTCGTTTCCGGAGTCTGGCGGTCAATAGCTGCCTCGGGAATCTGCGCCGGCCCCGACTCTCTGCTCTCATTCAACTCATCTTCGAAGGCAACAGTTCGCCTTGCTTCTAGCCCGGTTCGGGAGGTGAGGTAGGTGTTGCGAAGAATCCTGAAGATCCATGCCTTGAAGTTACTGCCTGGCTCGAAGGACGGGAATCCGCGAAGCGCCTTCAGGAATGTCTCCTGCACGAGATCCTCCGCATCGCTTGCGTTCCGTGAGAGCCAGAAGGCGATGTTATAGAGCGAGGGAAGCAGCGGCAATGCCTGGCACTCAAACGCTGAGGTTTGCGGGCCGGTTGCGCGAGCTGTTTTCTTCCAGATCCGCATCGTCTCATGCTAATTCATCTTCTTTCCAAAGATGAGAACTGAAATAGCACGAAATTATTCTCATCTACCGGGAATAAATCGCGTGGACTCTTGTTTGCATCAGTGGAGGGTTCCCCATGAAGTATGCAACTCGCGCAGTCCCGGCGCAACCGCAGCTTCGGTCAGGCGAAGCGGAAAACGCAGAATCTCAATCCCCGGTAGCCAACGATGGAATCGACCGGCGAAACTTTCTGAGCTGCATGGCCTGGGCAGGCACGGGCCTGCTCTGGACGATGGCTGGCGGCGTGCCGACATCGAAGCTGTTCGCGGCAACGGGCAACGGTGCGGGCGCTGCCAGCGCTCACGGCGGCTCCGGCTTCAGCTTCGTCCAGATCAGCGATAGCCACATCGGCTTCAACAAAGCCGCAAACCAGGATGTGACTGGGACTCTGAAACTGGCGCTGGACAAGATCAATCAGCTGCCGGTCACACCCGATCTCCTGCTTCACACCGGCGATATTACTCACTCATCCAAGGCGGCTGAGTTTGACACGGCACAGCAGCTCATCAAGGCAGTGAAAGCCGGCGAGACTTTTTATGTTCCCGGCGAACACGATATCGCAACCGACGACGGCGCAATGTACCGGGAGCGGTTCGGCAAAGGAACTATGGGAACTGGCTGGTACAGCTTCAGCCACAAAGGCGTGCACTTCATCGGGCTCAATAACTGCCAGCAGGTGGATGCGATGGGCTTGCTCGGCGCCGATCAACTGCTCTGGCTCAAAGCGGATCTGGCTCCGCTTCCGGCTTCGACGCCAATTGTGATCTTCGCCCATATTCCGCTGTGGATGGTTTATCCGGAGTGGGGCTGGGGCACTCCGGACGCAGCCGAGGCGCTTACCTATCTCAAGCGCTTCGGCTCGGTAACGGTGCTGAACGGGCATATTCACCAGGTGGTGCAAAAGGTCGAGGGCAACATGGCCTTCCACACTGCGATGTCTACCGCGTTCCCCCAGCCTGCTCCGGGCACGGCCCCGCACGCAGGTCCGATGGTGGTTCCGGCGGGCAAGTTGAAGGACGTACTCGGCATCGCTGAGGTTCGGTATATCGGCAGGCACAGCCATCTGGCGATCGTTGATTCACCTTTGGAGGAGATGTCGTGAGTCGAGTCACAATCAAATGGAGCGCAGTTGCCGGTCTGATTGCAGTGGGAGCTTCGCTCGCACTGGCCCGCGTTCACCCCTTTGGAGACGCGGGCTTGTATGGGGCAAAGGGTGCTGAAAGGCCAATCCTGAATCGCTCCCAGATGCCGGACGAGGTGCGCGCGATCCTGGTTGAGAAGTGCGCCGACTGCCACTCCAACCAGACCCGCGCGCCCCTCTATGGCCACTTTGCGCCGGTGTCGTGGCTGATGGAACGCGACATCGTGGGAGCCCGGAAAGTCATGAATCTCTCCCTGTGGGAAAGCTACTCACCGGATCAGCAGCAGACCTTCGCCGCAAAGATCGCGCGGGAAACGGAAACACATGATATGCCGCCGGTGCAGTATCGCATGATTCACTGGAATGCGCGGATTGCGGACGGCAATTCGGAAGTGCTCAAACTCTGGGCGCAAGGATCCCAACCGACACAAGCAAGTGAAGTGCCTCCCGGCGAAGGCGACCCCGCGCGGGGCAGACAGCTCTTTGAGAAGCGTTGCACCGGGTGCCATACGCTCACCCAGAACCGCGAGGGGCCAAGGTTGCAAGGGGTCTACGGACGCACCTCCGGCACGGTCGCGGACTTTGCCTACTCTGTGGCATTGAAAAGGGCCAAGATTGTTTGGGATGAGGCCACTCTCGAAAAGTGGCTCACCGACCCGGACACATTGATTTCGGGCAATGAGATGGATTTTCTGGTTTCCAACCCTCAGCAACGCCATGACCTGATCAGTTATTTGAAGCGGAATTCAGTTCAATAAGCCACGCACATCTGGATCGAGTTTTGACCACGGTTTGCGGCGACTTGGAAGACGAGCCGAAGCTAACCCCATTTCACTCGGCCTTCTTGCACGTGAGCATAGTAGACTTTCTCTTTGACCGGCGAAGGGGACGATGCGGGGTGATTCTCTTTCGCCGGCCGGGGGAAGCAATCATGCATATCGTCTTTGCCGCTTCGGAGTGCGTTCCGTTTGCCAAGACCGGGGGGTTGGCGGACGTGGTGGGAGCGTTGCCGCCCGAGTTGGCGAAGCTGGGCCACGAGGTGACAGTCTACTTGCCGCTCTATGCGCGGGTGCGGCGGCACATCGAAGACGAGTTGAAGTACGCTGCGCGGTCAATCACCATTCCATTTGAGTACTACAACCGCTTTGTGGGCATTGTGGACGGGGGCAAGCGCGCCGGAGTGCAGTTCTATTTTGTGGATTGCCCGGAGATGTTTGACCGCCCGGAGCTCTATGGGAGCGCCGGGAAGGATTACCCCGACAACGCCGAACGCTTCGCTCTCTACTGCCGCGCGGTGCTTGAGGCAACCAAGCTGTTGGGCGTGCCCGAGGTCTTCCATGTGCATGACTGGCAGGCGGCGCTGATTCCCGTCTACCTGCGGACAACCTATAGCTCAGACCCGGTGTTCAGCCATGCCGCGACGGTGCTGACGATTCACAACGCAGCCTACCAGGGCGCGTTTCCGCCAGTGACGACCGAGCGGCTGCTCTTTCCCTGGGAGATCTTCACACTGGACAAGGTGGAGCAGTTCGACAGCTTCAACTTTCTCAAGGGCGGGCTGGTGTACTCCGACATGCTGACTACGGTGAGTCGCAAATACGCCGAAGAGATTCAGACACCGGAGTTTGGCGAGGGGCTTGACAACGTGCTGCGGCGGCGGGCGAATGTGCTGCGCGGCATTCTGAACGGCGTGGACTATTCCCAGTGGGACCCTGCGACGGACCCGCACCTTACGGCGCACTACGGGCCGGAGGAGTTTGCCGGCAAGCGCGAGTGCCGTGCCGATCTGCTTGCGGCCCTCGGGTTGGACAGCGTCGAAGAGACGACGCCGGTGATTGGCATCGTCTCGCGGTTTGTCGCTCAGAAGGGCTTCGACCTGGTGGAGGAGATCGCCGGCAAGCTGTCGGAGATGGACGTTGCCGTGGTCGCGCTTGGCTCAGGCGAGCCGGCGCATGAGAAGTTCTTCCGTGACTGGGCCTTCTGGAACAAGGCGAATGTTGCGGTACGGATTGGCTACGACGAGGCGCTGGCACACAAGATCGAGGCCGGGGCTGACATCTTTCTCATGCCCTCTCTCTATGAGCCCTGCGGGCTCAATCAAATTTACTCGCTCAAGTACGGCACGGTGCCCGTGGTCCGTGCGACAGGCGGGCTGGACGACACCATCGAGGAGTGGAATCCTGAGCAGGGAACTGGGACCGGTTTCAAATTCAAGGGCCGGACCGGAGGGGCCTTGCTGATGGCGATTGAGCGTGCGTTACTTGCCTTCAGAGACAAAGGCGGTTGGGATAGACTAATGCGCAACGGCATGGCCCGCAACTATAGTTGGGAGCAGCCGGCGCGGGAGTACGCGGCAGTGTATGAAGAAGCTGCGCGCGGACGTGCGTGAAGAGGATTAGAGTGGAGTTGGAGTCGCCGCCAAGTCCTTGGATCCGTGAACCTTAGCGGTCGACGCGATTCTGGCGCTCAAGGCGTCAAACATGCAAACAGTTAGAAACGGAAAGAGTGGGGTAGAGAGTTGCCCGAAACGATCGATTGGAATAAGTTGACACCGCCTCCGCGCCGCGGACGCCGCAGAATGTTCTTTCTCGTTGCCGTAGTTGCCGTTATTTTGCTCTTCGGGCGGACCGCGATCTCGTACTGGGTTGACGTGCTTTGGTTCAAGTCGCTCGGTTACGAGGAGGTCTTCTGGAAGACGCGGGAAATGGAATGGGGGATCTTCGCGGGCTTCTTTCTAGTTACATTTCTGGTTTTGTTTGGGATATTCTCCGCCCTTAAACACGCGCACGACGACGACTTGCCGAGCGACCACACCATTTATATCGGCGGCCAGCCGATCAATCTCTCCCTCAAACCCGTGCTGCGCATCGTTTCCATCGGTGGCTCGCTGGTCGTCGCATTGCTCACCGGCGCCACGATGGCCGCGGAATGGCAGACGCTGGCGCTGTGGTGGTACGCTCCACGGGCCGCGGCGGGCACATCAGATCCGATCTTCGGCAGGCCACTCGACTTCTATCTCTTCACCCTACCGGCCTGGCAACTTCTCCTTGGCTGGCTGCTGACGCTCAGCGTGATTGCTTGCGTGATTGCCGTTGTGTTTCTGCTGGTGTCGGGCGGAGCGCGGGCACTGAATGCAAGCCGCGGCATGAGTGGGCTGCCGTGGCGCGGGCTGTCACTCTCAGTAGGGTTTCTTTTGCTGGTTGTTGCGGGGCGGGTTTATGTCAGCCGCTTTGAAAGCCTCTTCGAGCACCATACAATCTTTGACGGAGTGACATACACCGATGCTCATGTAACTCTGACCGGCTTGCTTGCGGTGTCTGTGGCGCTGTTGCTGGGGGCCCTTATTGCCGCTGGAAGTGGTGTCTTTGCGCCGCGCGGACGCTGGCTGGCTTTGGCTGTCGCTCCCGCGGTGATCTGTTATGGAGCGGTGGCGATAATTGGCTGGTATATATCGAGCTTCGTGGTCAAGCCAAATGAGTTAGTACGCGAACAGCCATACATCGCTCATAACATCGAAATGACTCGTCAGGCTTACGGCCTGGACCGCTTTGTGCAGCGCGAGTTTCCGGCCGAGACGACCGTCGATGCGACCGACCCGGCCAACAATCAGCCAACCCTGCAAAATATTCGCCTGTGGGACTGGCATGCGCTGCAAGATACGCTGCAGCAGATTCAAGAGATTCGGACCTACTACGACTTTCCCGACGTCGACATCGATCGCTACCAGATCGACGGTTCGATGCGCGAGGTGATGCTCGCGGCACGCGAACTGAACGTGGAGAAACTCCCCGAGAGTAGCCGCAACTGGATCAATGAGAAGCTGATTTACACCCACGGTTACGGCATCACGATGAATCCGGTGAATGGTTTCACGACCGAGGGCCTGCCCACGCTGCTGATGAGCAACATGCCGGTGCAGAGCACGACGCTAAGCCTCACTGTAACTCGGCCAGAGATTTATTTCGGTGAGATGACCAACACCGATGTGTACGTGAAGACACGCCAGCAGGAGTTCAACTATCCGCAAGGCGATACGAACAACCTCACGTCCTACCAGGGCACGGGCGGCGTCGAGTTAGGCGGGTTTCTGCGCCGCGCGCTGATCGCCTTTGACCGCGGCGACCTGGCCAAACTTCCATTCAGCGACGATGTGAACTCCCAGAGCCGTCTGCTGATGCGGCGCGGAGTGCACGATCGTGCCGCGACGCTCGCGCCGTTTCTGACCTTCGACAATGACCCGTACGTCGTCCTGGGCGACGACGGCCGGCTTTCATGGATTCTCGATGCATTTACGCGGTCTGACAGTTACCCCTACGCAACGCATTACACGGTGGCCGGCCAGTCAGTTAACTACATGCGCAACAGTGTCAAGGTGGTGGTCGATGCCTACGACGGTACAACTACCTTCTATGTGTTCGGCAATCAGGACCCGATCCTGGCGGCGTATCGCGGCATCTTTCCCAGCCTCTTCAAGGATGCGTCGGAGATGCCGGCCGGGCTGCGCAAGCACGTGCGCTACCCAGAGTTAATGCTCAAGTTACAAGCCGAAGTGTATGGCCTCTATCACATGACCAATCCTGAGGTCTTCTATAACCGCGAAGACTTATGGACTGTGGCAACTGAAGTCGGCATGGGCGAGGGTGGCGCGCAGCAGACACAGGCAATGGAGCCGAACTTCGTGCTGATGAAGCTGCCGGGCGAGAGCGGCGTCGAGTTTGTGGAGATTCTGCCGTTTACTCCGGCCAATCGAAACAACCTGATCGGCTGGATCGCCGCGCGCAGCGACGGCGAACACTATGGAACGTCGGTGGTGTACGACTTTCCCAAGACGAGGCTGGTGGACGGGCCGTTGCAGATTGAGGCGCGCATCGATCAGAACGCGCAGTTATCGGGCCAGTTGAGTTTATGGAATCAGCAGGGCTCGCACGTGCGGCGCGGAACGCTTCTGGTGATTCCGTCTGGCCGTGCGTTGCTTTATGCGGAGCCGATCTATCTGCAGGCGGACCGAAGCCCCATGCCTGAGTTGCGGCTTGTCGTGCTGGCGCTGCAAGACAAGCTAGCCTACGGACCAACCTTCGAGGCGGCGTTGTCATCATTGTTTGGCGGAGGCATCTCATCGCTGAACGCAACTGAGTCTTCAACCTCTCCAACAGCGCTATCGGCGACGAGTGCGCCGACAGCAACCGCGGCTGTTTCGGCTCCGGCGCAGGACGTGAATGCGCTGATCAAGGAGGCGAGCAAGGACTTTGAGGACTATCAGCGGTTGACTTCGGCGGGCAAGATGGGCGAAGCCGGACAAAAGCTGGAGGCGCTGAAGCAGGTGATCGAGAAGCTTAACTCTCATGCCAAGTAGGCGACCGGGCGACAGTACCGCCTCGTAGTGTAGAAGGTCCGACTCGTTACATCGTGTGCTCTTGCATATATGGTTAGCGTGTGCTAACCTACGGGCATGGGAACTCGTCGAACTTCCGAAAAGATCAGAGAAACCCCCTTCTACGTCTCAGAGGGAGATGCGCCGGCCAAACGGAAGATCCTGGTTACTGCGCTGCACTTGTTCGTGCGCGACGGGCTCTGCGAGACCAGCATCCGCGACATCGCCAGAGAATCCGGATTCAGCAATCCCGCTCTCTTCAAGCACTTCCCGAGCAAAGAAGCATTGGCGGTCTATCTTTTTGAGTGCTGTTATCTTGAACTCTTCTATCTGCTCTCGCGCGCAATGCAATCGGAGAAGATCTTTTCGGCCAGGCAGCATGCGGCGGTCAACGCTTTCATGACGGCCCTGGAACGGGACATGGACAGCGTTCTCTTTGTCCAGGAGTCACTGCGACACTTCTGGCCAAAAATGCCCGCCTCTGTTCGCAGACTATCGATTTTGGGCGAAGTGCACAAACTGCTGGAAGCCGGACGCAAGGAGGGAGCAGTGACAGGCTCGATCGAGATCGGGCTTTTGGCGAACGCGTGGATCGGCACGTTGCAACAGTATGCCCGTGTCTGCTATTTCGGAAGCCTGCCGAAACCGTCGCCCGCAGTTGCAACGGCATTGGAAGAGCTTCTGACCAGAACGGTAAGGGCGTGATTCCTTTGTCGTTTAAGGCGTGAGCGATCGCTAACAGATGAGTTGACTCCGTCGACCCGGAAATGCGGAAGGAGCGCATTTGGCCAAAGTTTACGCAATTCGCACAGGGCTGGTGCGGGTAAGACGCCCTCAAATGGAGGCGCGTGGCAAGGGGGTCGCCCGCATCGGACATATGCTCTTTGATGACGACTGGTCGGAGTGGCTTCCCATCTACGCCTGGTTGATCGAGCATGAAGAGGGGCTCATTCTTGTCGATACGGGAGAAACAGCGCTCGTCCATGAGCGCGGCTATCATCCCCAGTGGCACCCCTTTTACCGCCTGGCGGCGCGCTTTTCAGTGCATCCCGAGGAGGAGATTGGCCCGCAGCTCCGGTCGCTTGGCATCGCCGCGAGAGATATTCGTCAGGTGGTGTTGACGCATCTCCATACTGACCATGCCGGCGGCCTGATTCACCTGACGGGGAGCAAGGTATGGGTCTCCGGCACGGAGTTGAAACAAGCAAGCGGGCTGGGCGGCAGGGTGCAAGGCTACCTGCCCCACCGGTGGCCCAGGTGGTGGCAGCCGGAACCGATCCGCTTCGAGCAGCGTCCTCTCGGATCATTTCGGCAGAGTATGCCACTCACACGCCGCGGCGATGTGATGGTTGTTCCCACACCGGGACACACGTCATCCCACGTCTCAGTTGTGGTTCTAGGAGATGTTTCTTTCTTTCTGGCGGGTGACGTAAGCTTCACCCAGCAACTCCTCGTCGATCGCAAGGTCGGTGGAGTGACTCGGAACGACGCAGTCGCACTCGAGACGCAGGATCGCATT
>Ga0181529_10001721_pt1 | contig 27677 bp, 20 predicted proteins | sample PEATcosm2014_Bin_36_FD_119763 | JGI IMG/M metagenome (GOLD analysis project Ga0181529, IMG submission 119763) | Peatland microbial communities from MTU Mesocosm Facility, Houghton, MI, USA - PEATcosm2014_Bin10_30_metaG | ecosystem: Environmental > Terrestrial > Soil > Wetlands > Peat | place... | reverse complement strand
CGAGAGGACGTAGGGCAGGAAGAAGAAGGTGCGGAAGAACATGGCCCCCTTGAACCTGCGGTCGCTGACGATGAGGGCGAGCGCCATGGCGAGGGGCAGCTCGATCGCGAGCGAGACGACGGCTATGATGAGGTTGTGCAGCAGGGCCTTGTGGACGATGGCGTCGCCCAGGAACTGGAGGTAGTTCCGCAACCCGCGAAAGTCGACCATGGGCCCCAGGCCGTTCCATTTGTAGAAGCTGAAAACCGCGGCCTCGATGACGGGGACGATGACCAGGGCCGTGAAGAGGACCAGGGCCGGGCCCAGGAGAATCGCGAGCGTCCAAAAGCTCGGTCTGCCCAGGCCTCCGCGCGCTATGGATCGCTTAGCCAATAAGTCCCTCGCTTCGAAGTCGATTCCTCGGCAGGATCGCGCTTGGGCGCGGAAGATCGCGGGGCGCCCCCGCGATCCTCCGCGCCATGGCTGGAAAATGGCGCCTTGCCGGGCTCTTATTTGGCCGCGAAGGCGGCCTGGATCGCCGCGCAGGCCTGGGCAGGCGTGGACGTGCCCGCGATGATGGCTTGGCACTGGTCATTGAGGGCGCCGCCGGCGGAGGGCGGAAGGAACTGGTCGAGGTAGAGCTGGTAGTAGGTGCTATTGTCGACGAGGGCCTTCACGAGCTTGGCGTTGGGGTCCTTGATGCCGAGCTCGGCGCCCTTGACGGGGACGATGGCCCCGTCGGTCTCGGCGAGGGTGATCTCGCTCTCCTTGCTGGTGAGGAACTTGAGGAAGTCGACGGCCGCCGCGGGCGCGTTCTTGCCGACCGCGTAGCCGCCGCCACCGCCCATGACGTCGCTCACCTTGCCCTTGCCGCCCTTGACGGCCGGGAAGGGGGCGCAGCCGAGCGTGTCTCCGATGCCGGCCTTGCTCGAGGAGTTGTCCTTCTCGACGTTGGGGGCCCACTGTCCCATCAGCTCCATGGCGGCCTGGCCATTGCCCATGAGGGCGGCCTGGTCGCTGTAGGTGGCGCCGAGGAAGCCATCCTGGAAGGGCTTGAGAGCGCCGAGGTCGGCGAACATCTGCGCGGCCTTGACGAAGGTGTCGTCCGAGAAGCCTTTCGCGTTCTTGCCCGAGAAGGTGTCGACGAAGAGCTGGCCGCCGCCGAGCCTGAGGGCGAGGTAGGACCAGTAATACATGACCGGCCACTTGTCGCCGCCGGCGATCGCGATGGGGGTTATGCCTGCGGCCTTGAGCTTCTTTACGAGGACGATGAAGTCGTCCCAATTGGAGGGGAAGGACTTGTAGCCGACCTTGGCCAGGAGGTCTTTATTGTACCAGAAGGTGACGCAGCCCATGTCTGTGGCGGCGGCGTGGACCTGGCCGTTGGCGCTGTAGACGTCCCAGATGCTCTGCGCCATGGAGGCTCCCCAGGGCGTGCCCTTGACGTCCTTGGTTATGTCCTTGAGGAGGCCCGCCTTCGCGTACTCGGCGAGGACGCCGCCGCCCCAGGTCTGGAACACGTCCGGCGGGTTGCCCGACTGCATGACCGTGGTGAGCTTGCTCTTGAAGGCCTCGTTCTCGAGCACGGTGACCTCGATCCTGACGTCAGGATGCAGCTTCATGTAATCGTCGGCGAATTTTTGGTTCATGACCTTGTCGTTCGCCGCAGTGCCTATGTTCCACCATTGTACCGTGACCGGATCGGCCCAAGCGCCGGTTATCGCGACAAGCGCCATGAGGACAAGACAGACGGAAGCCAACCTGCTTTTGATACCCATGCATTCCTCCTTGATTAGCGATAAAGAGGACCGGCACGGCCCCCTTCCGCGGCCATTCTATGCCCCCCCAGGGGCGGGGGGAATAGGACTCCAGTCCAGTGCGACCATAGGGAATTCGCCGTATGCCGCGCGGGTTCGGAAAGGTCGGCCGGCTCCCCTCACTTCCCTCACTTCCGCTGCAAGAAAAACTCCACGCGGCGATTCTTCCAGCGATCGGCGAAGTCGCTGTCGGGCACGATCTGGTCGCTGGCCCCAACACCGTCGGTGACCATCCTGGCCGGGTCGATGCCCCGGGCGGAGAGGGCCTGCATGATGGCCGCGGCCCTGGCCTTGGAGAGGGGAATGAGCTCCTTATCCTGCTCGGCCTTGCCCAAGGCGGGATTGTCCCAATTGACCATCACCGCGTGCCCCACCATCCGGATCTGGTAGCCGGGGAATTTCTTGAGCTTCTCGGCGAGGAGATTGAGGGTCGTGACGTTCCTGTCCGCTATGTCGGGAGCCACGTCGAGGAAGTCGGCGGTAAAGGGCTTGAACACGATGCTCGCTATCCTGATGCGGTAGCCGTCCCCGATCTTGACGATGAGGATGTCCACGTTGACGGCCGACTTGAGCTCGAGGGTGTTCCCGAATTCGTCCCTCACGCGCGCGGTCACGGGGTAGTCCTCGGCCGATTCGACGAGCTCGCCCTTGGCGTTCCGGCCGTTCCATTTGATCGCGCCCGCCGGCCAGGGTCCGCGGAAGCTCGCGAAGGCGTTCCCTCCCGGGTCCGAGATATCCACGCTCCAATCGTTGATCTTGGCGAAGCGCGAGCTCGCGTCGAGGGAGATGGAGACGGTGTCCGCGTTCCCCCCGCTCCCGTCCGGCGAGAAGAGCGGAGGGTCGATCGCGATGCTCCCCGTCGGGGGGCTGGCCACCAGGGCGAAGGCATCGCTCGAGGCGGAGGCAGTCGCGTAGACCCTGCCGTAGTCCAGGTTGAGTTTCGCGGAATAGAGGCCGTCGGGGGCCACCGAGCCGTCCTGGAGGAGGCCGTTCCACGAGAAGCTGTCGGGCAGGCTCGCCGGGTCGCCCGGGAAGTGCATGCGGACCGCCCTATCGTCCCGCTCGATATCGAGGCTCCAGGCCTTGACGAGGTTCTTGTTGCCGAAGCCGAGGGCGAATTTCATCGAGCCGTTCGCCCGAGGCGAGAAGCCCTTGGCGAGGGCCGCGACGGAGCTCGACTCGGTGGCCTGGGGCAGGGCCAGCACCGCGATGGAGGATTGGAGCTTGGCGGAGAGGCCGAATTCGTCCGCGACGAGGGCGGTCACGCTATACTTGGCGCCGGGCTCGGCGAGGCTCCCGTCCTCGGCGACGCCGTTCCAGGCGATGCGCCTGGGCGGCCATGTCCCCTGGTAGCTGCCGAAGGACTTCCCGCTCGAGTCGGCGATCTCGACCTTCCAGCTCGCCATTTGGCCGAGGGCCGAGCTCCCGTCGAGGACGATGGCGGCCGGCGTCACGAGCCCGTTCTCGTCGGGCACGACCGAGTCGGGGCTGGCCTGGATCTGGCCCTTGGGCGGCGTCAAGGCGAGGACGAACTTCCGGCTCGCGACGGTCACCGCCTTGTAGATGGAGCCATAGTCGACGCTCATGCTCGCCGTATAGGTCCCTTCCGGCGCGGGGTGGCCGGCGTCGTCCCTGCCCGCCCAGGTCAGCCCGCTCTTGAGCGCCGATGCGTCGCCCGAGAAGGTCTTGCGGATGCCGCCGTCGGCCTGGGCGATCTGCACCTTCCAGGAATTGACCGCCTCCCGGTTGGGCACCGAAAGGTCGAAGCCGATAGTCTCCATCGCCCCGTCGCCGTTGGGGGAGAAGCCATTGGCCGAAGGCGTGATCGCCGCCTCTCCCGGCACTGGGGGCAGGTCGTCGACTGGCAGCAGGGCCTTGGCCGTGCCAGTATTGCCGAAGCTGTCCCTCACCTCGGCGAGGACCGAATAGGTCATCGCCGGCTCGGCCATGCCGCCAGAGATCGTGCGGCCGTTCCAGGCGACCGTCCCGCCCGGGCTCGAGTCCTTGAAGAGGGCGACCGTCTTCCCGTTGGGGTCGAGGATGCTGATGATCCAGCTCTCGATCTCGGCGAAGCGCGAGGAGGCGCTGAGACCGATCGAGACAGGGGACGCGAAATCGCCCGCCTGGGGCGTCAGCCTGGGCGGGGAAATGTCGAGGCCGACGTCGGGGGGGGCGGCCTGGAGCGCGAAGGTCGGGCTCCGGACCGAGGCCGGCTTGAAGCTCTTGCCGTAATCGATGGTGAGCAGGGCGACGTAGCTGCCGTCAGGGGCCAGGTCGCCCGAGTCGGTCTTGCCGTCCCAACTCAGGCGTTTCTTGAGGTCCGCGGCCGCGCCCGTGAAGACGCGCTGCGCGCCTCGCTCGGAATGGGAGATGACCACCTTCCAGCCCCTGACCTGGGCTGCGTTGCCCGCTACCAGGATGAAGTCCACCGAGTGGGGCTTGCCCTGGGCTAGGGGCGAGAAGCCAGGCGAGCGCGGCTCGATGATCGAAGGCTCGGTTGGATTGGGGATGTCCTTGACCCCTATGGCGAGGCTGGCCTGGGAGCGGTTGCCGAACTCGTCGATGATGGTGGCCTTGGCGAGGTAGCTGGCTCCCGGCTCGACGTAGGCCTTGTCCGAGACCATCCCGTCCCACAGGGCCTGGTTCTCCGGCCACTTCATGTTGAATTCTCGGATCGTCTTGCCCTGGGCATCGAGGATATCGAGGGACCAGGTATCGATCCTGCCCATGTGGGGCATCGCGTCCAGGAGTATGGCGAGAGGCGTGGCCACGCCTCGGTCCGACGGCTCGAAGGAGTCTGGAGTCGCCGAGAGGCTGCAATCCGGAGGGGCGATGCTCAGGACGAAGTCCTTGGTCCTAGCCTGGGCTGCCTTGTAGGTCCGGCCGTAGTCGACGACGAGGACGGCCGAGTAGCTGCCCTCGGGACAGAGGGCTCCCTGGTTGTCCCTGCCGTCCCATGAGAGGCTCGCGGGCGCGCCCTTGGCGTCCCCCTCGAAGGTCCTGCGGGTGAGGCCCGAGCCCGAGATGTCCACCCTCCAGAAGCTCATCTCCTCCCGGTTCCCGTATTTGAGGGAGAAGTCCATCCCTCCGCCGTTCCTGTCGCTCGTCGGGGAGAAGCCCCCGCTCTCGGCCTCGATGAGGCTCGCCTCGGGCGGCGCGATCTGCTCACGCACGGCTATGGGCAGCGAGGCCCTGCCCACGTTGCCGTACTCGTCGCGGACCTCTGCCATGGCCGTATACGCGCTCGATGGCTCGGCATAGCCCTGGGGATCGAGGGAGCCGTCCCAGACCGCCTTGTCGGATGCCCCAGTCCCGCTGAAGCTCTTCACGACCGAGCCTTGGCTGTCCCGCACCGAGATCGCCCAGGAGGCTATCTTGGCCCGGGCCGAGGCGGACTCGATGCCGATGGTCACGGGCGAGGCCATGCCCTGCCCCTCGGGCGTGAAGGCTGGGGGATCGGCGCTCAAGGATACGCTCGGAGGCGAGGACACCAATTGAAATTTGTCCCAGACTACCCGGCTGGGGTAATAGGCGAGCCCGTAGTTCACGCTAAGGAGCGCATAGTACTCGCCCTCTGGCCAGACTGCACCATCCTCGGTCCTGCCATCCCAGACGAGTTCGGTGGGGAGCTGATCCCCCGAGCCGCTGCCCTCGAATTTCTTGACCACTACCGAGCCCGTGGCGATCTCGACGGTCCACGACTGAGGCGTGGACTTGTTGCCGAAGAGGAGGGCGAGACGCATGCTCCTCGTCGCGCCTTCGCCCGTCGGGGAGAAACCCGCAGCGGAGGCCTTGATGGCGTTGGGCTCGGGCGCATCCTTGATCGTGACGGCCTTTTGAGTCTGGCAGGCGGCCAGGAGGCCGGCGAGCGAGACTAGGACGGCGACGCGTGCGATGGTCCTGAAGGGCATGCGAACCTCCCCGCGGCGGAGTTGAGCGATATATACAGTCTAATTATATTGCCTTGCCCTCGATCCATCCATAGGGAGGCTGGGCTCGTCCGCCCTCAGTTCCTCCGGCCCAGGCTCGGGTAGTCCACGCCCTCCTGCCATGCGCCCTCTCGCCTTTCTCCCGCGATACACGGAATGGCGAGGATCTCGCCCGGGAGGATCAGGTCGGCGTTCTCGGGATGCTCGAGGGTCGCCTTGTTGGCCTTGTACAGCACCGTCCATCTCCTTCGGTCGCCATAGACGAAGGGATAGCCCGCTATCTTGGAGAGGCAGTCCTTCTCGCCCGCCTCGATGGCCCGGACGGCGTACTGCGCCGGAAGCGCGAGGGGCGCTCCGGGAGCGGATGTGCCCGCCGCCGACTGGGCCAAGGCGAGCTCCGCCCTGGCCTGCCTGGCGAGCACGGCTGCCCCGTCGTACTCCCCCGAGTCCTTGGCTGCGAGGGCTTGGCCGCGAAGCTGCAGGGCCTTCTCGAGATGAGGATCGTTGGGATCCACCGGCGCGAGCTGCTGGGCGGCGAGGCCCGCGCCGAGGAGGGCGCACAGTATCGAGGCCACAATCGCTCTTCGCTTATCCATGATGTCCTTCCTCGCGCCCTATTGGGCACCCGCAGGCCTGACGCCCTTCGCGGCCAGGGCCTTGTCGAGCGAATCGAGCTCGCCAAGGGCGGCATCCAGCTTCGCCTTCGCGTCGTCGTAGGCGCCGTCGAAGGCCTTGGCGGCCTGGTCGTAGAGCCCGGCGGAAGTGTCGAAGTCCTTCTCCGCCGCCTTGGCCTCCGCCTCGTCGTAGAGAGCGCGAGCGGCCGCGTACTCGTCCTTGACCGCCACATTGGCCTTCAGGTCGAGGGCTCGCTTGTCCTCGTCCTCGGAGGCGGACCTCCGCTCTCCAGCGTAGAATTCGAGGGCGTTCTGCCACACCAGGCCGTAGCGGAGATTGGCCTCGTCGACCGCGTCGCTCGAGGCCTTGGCGTCGCTCGCCAGGAGGGATTGGGCGGCGCCGTAGCGGCCCTCCGCTAGGCTCCAGTTCGAGCCGTCCCATTTCGCGAAATCGCGCGAGCCGATTTTGTCGCTGGCCGCGGAGGCCTCGCAGAGCCTATAGAGCACCGAGAAGGACAGGGTCGAGGCTTGGAAGCCCGCGATGGCCTCCTCGTAATCGCCCGCGTCCCGCGCCGCGACGCGCTTCTGATATTCAGTCAGGGCCTGGGCGAAGGGGTCGGCGAAGAGCTTGTCCGCGCTCTTGCCCAAGGCGGCCTGGCGCATCGCCTCCGCCTCCTTGGCGCGCTCGTCCGCCAGGTAGGATTTGAGATCGTAGTCGAAAGTCTTCTTCCGGAGATCGGTGGCCTGGGCCTTGAGAGCGTCCGGAGGGGAGATTCCCTGCTTAGGTGCCTGAGCCGGGGCAGGCTGGGCCAGGGCGGGGCTCGGCGACGGCGCTGGAGGGCTGGATGGAGGCGACTTGGGGGCGGAAGCGCGGGAAATGGATAGAAAGAGCGCTGCCGCGGCCGCGAGAGGGGGGATCCGATACTCCATGGAGCATCTCCTCGAACGACGAGATACCGAGGATCGAGGCCCCGCTCATGCGCGACCCCGCGTCGATTCGACATTGGTCAAAAAACGAGACAACGAGTCGAAGGTTACAGCGCCCCCAGAGGCCGAGAAGACTCGGCCACAATGATAGTATCTTTATTCCAGAAATCGCGGCGAGCATGGGAGGAGCGAGGATATGACGAAAGTCGTGCTGTTGCGCCATGGCGAGAGCGTCTGGAACAAGGAGAACCTTTTCACCGGTTGGACGGACGTGGACCTGTCCGATCGTGGAAGGGAGGAAGCGGTCGAGGCCGGTCGGCTGCTCAAGAAAGAAGGCTACGCATTCGACATCGCCTTCGTATCGGTGCTGAAGCGGGCCATTAGGACCCTCTGGCTGGCCCTGGACGAGATGGACCTCATGTGGATCCCCGTGCTCAAGGACTGGAGGCTCAACGAGCGGCACTATGGAGCCCTCCAGGGCCTGAACAAGGCCCAGACAGCCGAGAAGTACGGCGAAGCCCAGGTCAAGATATGGAGACGAAGCTACGACGTGAGGCCTCCGGCCCTCGAGAGCGGCGATCCCCGGCATCCGAGCCTCGACCCCCGCTACGCGGGCCTCGGGTCCGGACTCCTGCCCTCCACCGAATGCCTCAAGGATACCGTGGAGCGCTTCCTGCCATGCTGGAATGACCGCATCGTCCCCGAACTCCGCTCGGGCAAGCGAGTACTCGTGGCGGCCCACGGCAACAGCATCCGAGCCCTCGTCAAGCGCCTGGACAAGGTTTCCGACGCCGATATCGCCGAGCTCAACATCCCGACCGGCGTGCCCCTCGTCTACGAGCTCGACGAGAGGCTCGAGCCGATCAGGCATTACTACCTCGGCGACCCCGCGGCGATCGCGGCGGCCGCCCAGGCGGTGGCCTCCCAGGGCACTGCCAGGGGCTGAGCGGGATCCCGTTTTCGACTGGCATCCTCGCCGGAGGCGGGTATAATTAGTTTAATGGCGGAAAGTTGGTCGGTGGCCCGCGCGCTCGCCGTGGCGATGTTCGCCTTCTTCGTCTATCTCTCCCTCCTCTGGGCGCGCAGGACCGATCAACGGAGGACCCTCGCGCTCGCGCTGCTCTTCCTGGTCGCGGGGCTCTACGACGTTTTCGCGTCCCTCGCGTACTCGGGGTCCGGAAACCAGGACGCGATTCCATGGCGGCGGCTCGTCGCTGCCTCCGCGGACATTGCCGCACCCCTCTTCTTCCTGTACCTCTCAATGTGCATAGGCGACGCGCCCCGCCGGGCCCTCGCGCTTTGGTCCTCCGTCTTCGGCCTACTGGCGGCGGCCCAGATGCTGGCGCCCGGAAACCTGGTCTGGGCCCACGTCGACAAGCTTTTCTCGGCGGCGATCAATGCACTCGCGACCACGGCCCGCCTGGCCATCCTCGTACACTGCCTCCGCCTCCTCGCTCGGAGCTCGGCCTCGGGTCCTGGGCGAGAGGCCCGGGGCATGGCCTGGGTCCTGGCCGCCCTAGCCCTAGCCGCCGTCAATGACTATCTCGTCGGCCTAGGCGTCTATCGCTCCATCTTCCTCGCCGAGTACGCCTGGGCGGCATCCTTGATATACCTCGCCTACCGCTCCGCCGACAGGATCCTCACCGGGGACGAGGCGCTCCAGCGCATCGACAAGAGCGAGGCGAGGCTCCGCGCCATGGTCGAGCACGCGCCCTTCAACATCTGGATGTGCGACGCCGAGGGGCGCCTCATCCTCCAGAACGCCGCGGACGTCGCCACCGTCGGCAACCATGTAGGCCAGCTCTACTCGGAGTGGGTCGATCCCTGGGGCAAGCCCAGCCTCTTCTCGGAACTGTCCCGGAAGGCCCTGTCGGGAGAGGTGGTCGAGCGGGTCCTGACCTACGAAGTCGGGGGCAGGCTCAGGGTCTTCCGCGACATCCTCTCGCCCGCCTGGGCGGGAGGCGGGATAATCGGCTCGGTGGGTGTCGGCATCGACATCACCGAGCAGGCCAGGGCCGAGGAGGAGCAGAAGGCCAGGCTCGCGGAGAAGGAACTGCTGCTCCGCGAGATCCATCACCGGGTCAAGAACAATCTCCAGGTGATCGCGAGCCTCGTGAGCCTCAGGGCCGAGGACGTCAGCGACGAGCCGTCCAAGGAGGCATTCCTCGAAGTCCAGCGGCAAGTCTACGCGATCGCCCATGTCCACGAATCGCTGTACCTCTCGGACAATCTCGCCACGATCGACTTCGGGGACTACCTGCGGAAGCTCGCCGACGAGCTCCTGGCCCTTTACGGCGGGAAGGCGGTCGCGGCGAGCCTGGAGATCGACAGCCTCTACCTCGATATCGAAAAGGCGATTCCCTGCGCCCTCATAGCCAACGAGCTCATCACCAACTCGCTGAAGCACGCCTTCCGGGACCGGGCCTTCGGGCACCTGGCGGTCTCGCTACGCCCGCTCGAGGGGGGCCTGGCCTCCATGGCTATCGAGGATGACGGCCAGGGCATCCCGGAGCGGGGAGCCGGAGGCCCAGCCTCCGGACTAGCCGGAGGCCCAGCCTCGGGCCCAGCCGGAGGCCCAGCCTCCGGCCCAGCCGGAGGCTCGTCGCTCGGCTTGCTGCTCGTCTCCTCGCTCGCGGCCCAGCTTCGGGGGAGCATCTCGATCGGCGGCCCCAGCAGGAACAGGATCGAGCTACGCTTCCCCCTCGCGTGAAGGGCGCTCGCGCCGCGACGCGCGGATCAGCGGTATTTTACCCTCACGACAGAGGAATGCAGGCTGCCCGCGAGCACGACGAGGTTGTCGCCGTAGGCCGAGCCCCTCCGCTTGTTCCTGACGGTGCTGCTCACGCGCTCGGTGAATCGATCCTCCACCTCGAAGCCCTCGGGCACGACGAGCCTGATGCTGCTCGAGAGCGCGTCGATATCGAGCATGAGTCGGAAGCCCCTGGCGCCCTCGTACTCGCGCAAGTCCAGCCTCGCCCCCGAGGACTTGAGCCTGAGCCGGTAGAGCGGGGACTTGACCCAGGCCCCGACGTTGCGGATCATCCCGCTCACGCAGTCCAGCCGCACGGCCTCGCCCATGGGAGAGAGCTCGCGGGGAGCCACGGCGGCCGGCAGCGCCACGGACGCGCGCAGGCTCGCCATGTCCAGGCCGAGGGCCTTCGCCTCGAGCTCGAGGGCGCCCGAGTCGGCGCAGGAGCTGACCCTGGTGACCGCCCGCTCGAACCCGGCCATATCCATGCCTCCGCCGGCATAGGCGTCGGTCAGGGTCCTGATGACGGCGTCCTTCTCGAACTCGAGCCGTGTCTCGCTCATATCAGCTCCTCGCTGGGAGGATAGCCTACTTCCCCAGGCGAGTGAAGGCGGGCTCCGCCGGGCTGAGGCGGGCTAGCCGATGGGGTGGAGATCCAGGTCCAGGAGGTAGGGGCCGGGCCTGAGCCTGTAGCGCTCGAGGGTGTCCGGCCCGCAGGTGGCCGTGCCGACCCCGCGTTGCGCGACATCGATGCACAGGTAGGTCTCGGGCATCCGGACGAGGTCGCAGGTATGCCTGGCCTCCCAGAGCTGGGCTGAAGAGTGGTGGGAGGCCGTGAAATCGAAGGAGCCGGGACTCGAGATCCTGAGGCCCCGGCCGGCCCCGGAGAGCTCGACCCAGCGGACGTCGGTCCGGTTCCCGTTCTCCTGCGGAAGGATGTACGGCACCTGGAGGCCGTCGACGCTCGACTCGTAGAGCCCGAAGGCGGCCCCGGCCTTGCGGTCGGCGTAGCACTCCTGGGGGCCTCGGCCGTACCAGCGCGCGTTATCGAGGCCGGGGGCGAGGCTGCAGGCCAGCCCGACCTTGGGCAGCTCGGGCAGTCCGGGATCGAGGTCGAAGAGGAGAGTGCAGCTCGGGCCCTCCTGCCCGAAGAGCCAGTCCTGGACGAAGCGGCCGAGGGCCCGCCCTCCCCTGCCCCAAGCCTCGTGGACGATCGAAAGGCCGGCGCCGCCCGATGCCAGGCGCATGTCGACCAGATCGAGGCGCGGCTCGTCCAGGCCCGCCTCGAGCCAGGCGTACATCGCCTTGCCTTCGCAGTAGAAGGCGTAGTCCGGTAGCCCCCGGAGGCTCATGAAGAGCTTGAGGCCGTCGTTCTCTGTCGGGGCCCGCCATAGGCTCATGACGAGGGGCGAGGCGAGGAGCTCGGAGGCGCGGCCCACGAGCGAGGAGAGGAAGCCCGAGGCCGAGACCAAGGCCTCGTAGGGAGCGCGGCCCTCGTCCGCGCGCGACAGGGCCCTGAAGCCGCCGGACTCGGGCGCGAGCTCGACGCGGGCCGCGGAGCGCCAGTACGCGGCGTCGCGGGCCGCGGAGCGCCAAGGAAAGGCGACAAGGGAAGCCCGGCGCGCCCCGGGCCGAGCCGGGGAAAGGGGAAGCTGCTCCCAGGCCAGGCGGTGGCCCGCTGGCGCCCAGGCCCTCGGCCCGGAGAGGACGAACTCCAGGAACAGGAAGGACTCGGCCTCGGCGACTGCCGCTCGGAGCTCGGGCGTCCAGGGTATCTCGAGCTCGAGCTCGGCCGAGGCGCCGGCCTCGATGGGCGGGAGGCCCCGGCGCCCCGAGAGCAGGCTCTCGCCCTCGACCTGGATCGCCCAACGCAGCTCGATCCCCTCGAGGCTCGAGAAGTCGTGCCGGTTCTCCACCACGATCCGGCCCGTCAGCGGATGCTCGGCCCGGGCCTTGATCGGCTGGAAGAGCTTGGCGCACTCGGCGAGGGCGGGCTTGACGCTCCGATCGGGAAAGACGAGTCCGTTGCAGACGAAGTCGAGGTCGCTGGGTGAGTCCCCGAAGTCGCCGCCGTACTTCCAGTACTTGACGCCAGCCGGATCGAAGGCCTCGACGCCTTGGTCCACCCAGTCCCAGACGAAGCCGCCCTGGAGTCCCTTGCGCGACTCGACGAGGGCCCAGTAGTCCGAGAGGCCCCCGGCCGAGTTCCCCATGGCATGCGCGAACTCGCACATTATGAAGGGCCGCTCGTCCTCCGTCGTCTCGGCCCAGGCCTCGAGGAAGGAGATCGGCGGGTACATCGTCGACACGATGTCGGTGGCCGCCTTCCCGCGCTTGACCGACTCGAGGGTATGGGCGCCCTGGCCCCATTCCGGCCTGCAGGCCCCCTCGTAGTGGAGGGGACGCGTCGGGTCGAAGGACCTGATCCAGCCGGCAAGGGCATCGTGGTTGGGGCCGTAGCCGGACTCGTTGCCGAGCGACCAGATGATCACGCAAGGATGGTTCTTGTCGCGCAGGACCATGCGCATGCCGCGCTCGAGAAAGGCCTGGGCCCAGCGCGGGTCCCGGCAGAGCTGGTCGTAGTAGGCGTGGCACTCGATGTTCGCCTCGTCCACCAGGTAGAGGCCGTACTCGTCGCAGAGATCGTACCAGCGCTCGTCGTTGGGGTAGTGGGAGAGCCTGACGGCGTTGAAGTTGTTGCGCTTGAGGAGCTCGATGTCGCGGACCATGCCGTCGAGGTCGAGGGTCTTGCCCTTCCTCTCGTCGTGCTCGTGCCTGTTGACGCCCTTGACGAGCACCCTCTTGCCGTTGACGAGGAGGGCCCTGCCCCGCACCTCGACGCGGCGGAAGCCGAGGCGGCAGGCGGCGTGCTCGACCTCCCTGCCCGAAGGCGAGACGAGGCTGACTACCAAGGTATAGAGATAGGGGTCCTCGTGGCTCCAGGGCCGTACGCCACCTACGGGCAGGGAAAACCTGGCATCCCAGCGCGATGCGCGATACCGGGCGCCCACTACCTCCTCGGCCGAGGCCAGGGCTGCCTCGCCACCCGCGTCGTAGAGGGCTAGACGGACGCGCCAGTCGCCTTGGTATGCCGCCGGGTCGAGGCCCTCGGGCAGGCCGCCGTCGGCGTAGTCGGCGGGCGCGGCCATGCGTACCGGGGGTGCGGGCTCCGCCGGCCCCGCGGCGCCGGGACCCGCGGGCCCAGCTGGATCGTAGGTGAAGCCGAGCTTGACGGCCGCCTCCACCCGCCCCGAGCCTAAGTCCGCCGAGAGTATCGGCCTCGCGTCCAGGTCGGCGAGATAGGCGAAATCGGTCGAGTAGAGGTAGACGCCGCGGTAGATGCCTCCGAACCACCATTGGTCCTGGTCCTCGATGAAGCTCGAGTCGGAATAGCGGACGACCATGAAGGCCAGGAGGTTGGAGCCCGACGCCAGACAGGGAGTGAGGTCGAACTCGGTCGGCAGGCGAGTGTCCTTCGAGAAGCCGAGCCATTCTCCGTTGCACCAGGCCTCGAGATAGCTCTCGGCCCCGCCTACATGGAGCACTACCCTTCGCCCATCCCAGGCAGGGGGCAGGTCGAAGCGCGCCCGGTAGAGCCCGGTTGGGTTAGCGGCGGCGGGGGCCGATGGCGGCACGTTGCCGAAGGGCATGACGACGTTCGTGTAATGCGGCCTATCGCAGCCCTGGAGGGTCCAGGTGCCGGGCACTTCCAGGCGCCCCCAGCCCTCCTCGCCGAATTCGGCATCGGCGAAGCGCGGCGGCACGGCCGCGGGATTCTCGGCCAAGGCGAAGCTCCAGCTCCCGTCGAGCTCCAGGACCCAGGGATTGGCTCTCAGGCCCCCGCGCCGGCCTTTAGGGCCCGCATCGGCCGCGGTCCGGGCGGCATCCGGGCTCGGATAGGGCAGGAGGGGGCTGCGCATGGGCAGCCGGCCCCGGCCGCAAAGCTCCGGCTCCTCCCAGGCCTTCCCCGAGTGGAACAAGTCGCCGCCCAGACTCGGTTCCTTTCCTATCACTTCACCGATCCGAGGAGGCCGGCGACGAACTGCTTCTGCATCGTGAGGAAGAGCACGAGGACGGGCAGGACCGAGATGCAGACGATCACCATGAGGGCGCCGTACTCGATCGTGTAGGCGTTCATCATCGAGGACATGGCGATCGGCAGCGTCTTCTTCAGGTCGGTGAGCACGGTGATCAGGGGCCAGAGGTAGGCGTTCCACTGACCGAGGAAGAGGTAGATCGAGGCCGACGCGAAGGTCGCCTGCATCGAGGGCGTCACGATCCGCAGGAGGACCATGAACTCGCTCGCCCCGTCCACGCGCGCCGCCTCTATGATCTCGGAGGGGAACATCTTGAAATTCTGCCGCATGAAGAAAATTATGAAGACCGACATGATCGAGGGAAGGATGATGGCGGCATGGGTGTCGAGGAGCTGGAGGAAGGCGAACATCCTGAACATGGGGATGACGAGGGCTATCTGAGGGATGATCAATGTAAGCAGGAGGATCCCGAATACCTTGTCGCGCGCCTTGGACTGGTACTTCTCGAAGCCGAAGGCCGCGAGGCCGTTGACCATGAGCCCGAAGACGACCGTCAGCAGGGCGATCTTGAGCGAGTTGAAGAAGAAGAGCGGCAGGTTGTAGTTCTCGGTGGCCTTGACCCAATTCGAGACGAATTCTCGGCCGGGTATCAGGGTGCCCCGGAGGACATCGTTGGGATTGAGCGTCATTCCGACGATCATCCAGAGGAATGGGAAGACGCTCACTACGACGGCGCACGCGAGGATGGCCAGGGCGACGACGCGGCCGGTGGACCAGTTCCTGACCATGCTCATTTCGCCCTCCTCTCGCCGAGGAGCCGCATCTGGACCATGGCGAAGATGCCCGAGATGATCACGACGACGTAGGACATCGCCGTCGCGTAGCCGAAATCGGCGTTGACGAAGAAGGCCTGGCGGTAGATGTAGAGGGCGGCCGTCATCGTGGCGTTGGCGGGCCCTCCCTGCCAGGTCAGGATGTTGGGCTCGTCGAAGAGCTGCATGGTCCCGCTCGTCGAGGTCACGGCCGAGAAGAGGATGACGGGCACGAGGAGGGGCAGCGTTATGGCGAAGAACTGCCGGAATTTGCGGGCGCCGTCGACTTCGGCGGCCTCGTAGATCTCCGGGTCGATGCTCTGCAGCCCGACGAGGAAAAAGACCATGTTGTAGCCCGTCCAGCGCCACGTCATCGCCAGGATGATGGTCACCTTGGCCCAGAAGGCGTCGTTGAGCCAGCCGATGGGCGAAGCGATGAGGCGGGCGTTGAGGAGCACGTTGTTGAGGAGGCCGTTCGACTGGAGAAGCACCCTGAACAACACCGATACGACGACCAGGGAGGTGACGGCCGGCAGGAAGATGGCCAGCCTGACGGGGCCCCGGAAGCGGCGGATGCCCTGATTAAGGAAGGTCGCGAGGAGCAGCGCCAGCAGGATCATCAGAGGGACCTGGATGACCATGAAGATGAAATTATGCCCGAGGGCATCCTGGAAAACCTTGTCCTGGGCCATCCGGGCGAAGTTCCCCAGGCCGATGAACGTGTTCGCCATGCCTTTCCACTTTCGCGTCACGTAATACAGCGACGAGAGGATCGGATAAAGCATGAAGAGTGAAAAGAAAATCATCGACGGGGCCACGCACGCCCAGCCGAAGCGATTCAAGTATCGCTGATAGATTCCTCGCTTTTCCACGCAATGCTCCTGGCGGGGATGAGTCTCAAGCCGGGCTTCCGCCCCGCCGCGAGGGCCGGCGGGACGGAAACCGCATGACGGGGAACGGCGGTCCTACTGGCCCATCACCTGCTTGTACTCGGCCTCGGCGGCGGCGATCGTGTCGTCCACCGTCTTCAGCTTGCCCTGGAAGAAGTTCAAGGTCGCGTGGGCTACCGCGTCGCGCATCGGGACGTAGTTAGGCGTGTACTTGAGGACGGGCACGTTGGCCATCCAGCCGGCGAAGTCCTTGTAGACCGCTTGGCTCTTGTAGAAGAACTCGTCGTTGGCGGTGTAGTTGGACCCGGACTGGCTGGGGAGGTAGGTGCCCATGGCGCCGGCGCCCTTGAGGATGGTGTTGTAGAACTCGAGGGTGTCCGGGGTCGTCGTCGCCCAGACCGACTTGAGGAAGTCGACGGCCACGGCCTTGTTCTTGCTGGCGGAGAAGACGTACCAGCTCGAGCCGCCGTTGTTGGATGCGTTGGACGCGCCGGGCACGCCCTCGATCAGCGGGGTGGGGATGATCATGTACTTGCCCGCGTTCTCCGGGCGGGACTTGACGCTGCCCACCATCCAGATCGCGTTGAGGAAGCCCGCGGTCTTGTCGCTGTTGATGGCGTTGATCCAGTCGCTCCAACCGACGACGCTGTACAGGAGGCCCTTGTCGTTCAGCTCCTTGAACAGGGCGAGGGACTTCTTGAACGCGTCGCTGCGGAGGTTGAGGCTGCCATCGGCATTGAAGAACTGGCCGCCGGTGGACTGGACCACGATGCGGAGCATGTCGAAGTTGTCGCTCTGATACGAGAGGAGGGGCTTACCGGTCTTGGCCTTGACCGCGACGCCGAGCTTGATGACGTCCGACCAGGTCAGGTTCTTGCCGATGTAATCGTCGGGATTGAGCCCTGCGGCCTTGATGTAGTCGGTGCGGAGCCAGAGGCCCGTGGAGCCGGTGTCGAAGGGGATGCCGTAGATCTTATCCCCGACGGTCATGGGGCCGACCTTGTAGGCCGCGAACTTCGTATAGTCGACGCCCGCCGCCTTGAGGTCCACGAAGGCGTTCGGATAGTCGTGCAGGAACTGCTCGATGCGGAAGTCCTGGAAAAGCGCTATGTCGGGAAGGCCGGCCCCGCCCGCCTGGAGCCCGGAGATGATCTTGGCCTCGATGTCCTGGGCCATGTCGACGATCTCGACGGTGACCTCGGGATGCGCCTTGTTGTAGACGGCAGCAGCCTGCTTCATGGAATAGACGTTGAAGTTGGGGTCCCAGCACCATACCGTGACTTTCGAGGGCTTAGGCTTTTGCGCGCAGGACGTGACCGTAGTCACGGCAAGGGCCGCGACGAGGGCCAGCGCCAGCGCGATGACCAAAGCTTTCTTCATTAGACGCCTCCTTGGGAAAGATGAACGCCGCTAAGTAGGGCATGCCCCAAGTTTGACGCCTTTCCCCCTCGTCCGCAAGAGACAAGGATCACGGGCCTGCCGGGATTCGCTCGGTACATTTGTCCCGGGATTTCAGCGGTACCGGATCTTGTTGGCGAGCTGGATGATCTGGAAGCGGTCCTGCACGTCGAGCTTGGAGTAGATCATGCTGACGTGGTTGCGCACCGTATGCTCCGCGATGTGGAGCTGGGCCGAGATCTGCGCGTTGTCGTAGCCCGTGGCGATGAGGGCGAAGATCTCGCGCTCCCGCCTGGTCAGGCTCTCGAACCATTCCAGCTTATCGGCGATATCGCGCAGGGGCGAAGGCTCCTCGGCGAGGAGGCTCTGCATGAGCTTGGCGACGATCTGGGGCGAAATCTGGACTGCCCCTGCCTTCAGCGCTCGTATCGAGGCTATGAGCTCAGTCGGGGAGATGTCCTTGAGCAGGTAGCCCGAGGCCCCGAGGCTGAGGGCCTTGCGCACGTACTCGTCCTCGTCGTAGGTGGAGAGGATGAGGATCTTGACTCCCTTTTGGGACTGGACGAGCCTGCCCGTCGCCTCGACCCCGTCCATCACGGGCATATGGACGTCCATGAGGACTACGTCCGGGCGGAGCCTGGCAGCCTGCTCGAGGGCCTCGCTTCCGTTCCTCGCCAGGCCGACGACCTCGATGTCCTCGGCGTAGTTATGCAGGAAGGTCGAAAGGCTCTCGAGGAACAGTATCTGGTCGTCGACGATGAGCACGCGTATCTGGTCCATCCGGGCTCGAGCTTAACCGGCCTCGGGCATGGTCCTCAAGGGCACCTGGACGTAGAGGGCGAAGCCGCCTTCCGTGGCGCGCCCGATCCTCACCGAGCCGCCGAGGGCGCCGAGGCGCTCCTCCATGCCCGTGAGCCCGATGCCTTTGACGACCTCGAAGGCCCCCTTGCCGTTGTCCGATATCGTCAGGCTCAGCTCCTCCCCCTCCACCCAGAAATTGACCCTGACCTTCGTCGCCTTGCCGTGGCGCACCGCGTTCGTCAAGGCTTCCTGCACGGTGCGGTAGAGGGCGAGGTTGAGGTCCTGGGCCAGGGAATGCGGCAGGTTGCCGAGGTTCAGCTCGACCTCTATCCCGGCTATCTTTCTGAAGATCGAGACGATCTTGAAGATCGAGAGGGTCGCGTCCACGAGCTCGGAACGGTCGCTGCGGAGCCTTCGCAGGGCCGCTCGCGTCTCGCGCAGGCCCTCCTGGGCCTGGGCCCTCGCCGTGACGAGGATGTCGGTCAGCCCCGCCTTGTCGTCCAGGCGCATGCTGCCGGCGGCGTCCATGAGCGCGATGAGGTTGGTGAAGATATAGCCCGAGATGTCGTGGATCTCGCGGCTGATCCGGTTGCGCTCCCGCTCGGAGGATACCTCGTCGACCGTCCTGGCGTAGCCCTGGAGGTTGAGGTTGAGCTCGGCGAGGGTGTCCAGGTTCGCCTCCTGGATGCGGATCGTCTCCGCCTGCTCCCTTTGCCGACCGGCGCCGCGCCCGATCCAGGACGCCATCAGGGAGCAAAGGCCGAGGACGAGGCCGAGCGAGGCGAGCTCCTCGAGGCTCGGTCGTGGGCTCTCGTCCACGAGAGCGTTGGCGCCGAAGAAGGTGGGCCAGGCCTGGGCCGAGCAGAAGAGGGCGAGCGCCGCGCCCGAGAGGGCGAGATTGAGCGGAGACTCGACGAGGTCGCAGATCTCAATCATGATGCCGACGCCCAGCACGAGCTTCGACGACAGGTAGCCCCCGACGCTATAGCCAAGGATGAGGAAGACGTAGCCTCGCAGCACGAGGAGGGCGTAGAGGAACATGCCCGGCCTCAAAAAAAGGGCGACGACGCTGAGCGCCAGGGAGGCTCCAACGCCCCCCAGATAGGTTTCGATGAAATAGGAGTGCGTCCCAGGGACGCTGGATACGCTTCGAAAGAAGGCGAAGGCTAGGGCGTAGGTCAGGGCGAGGACGCCGATATGGAAGGCCTTGACCGAGGGAGCTTTGCGGAAGAAGGGCGGGGTCTTCAGGTGCGTGCCTCTCCGGAGCCATGATAGCGCCTTACTATCTCGCCCGGAAGAGGGAGGCGAGCCCGTCCTTGAGCCCGGGTATATCGTCCTCCTGGGCCGCGTAGGTCCAGGTCGAGGAGGGCCGCGGGGGACGCGAGGCCTGGGGCGCGACTGCCCCGCCCAGGATGGCGAGGCAGTCCTCGAGCGTCCCCGCTTCGAGGGCGCGGAGCCTCGACTCGAAGGCCTCCCCTACTTTCCCCACGAATTCGGTCCCCGGCTCCCGGCCGCCGTAGCGCAGCAGGCCGAGGCCTTCCTTGACGTCCTCCACGAAGGCGAGATGCTCGGCCCAGGCCGTGTCGATGCGCGAGAGGAAGGCGAGGATCATCTCGCGGCGCTGGGCATCGGCCGCGGCGCCGGGGGGAGGGAAGAGCCGCGCCGCGAGCCCCTCCTCGACGGCGTCGGGCAGGCGGGACTCCAGGAGGGCCGCGTCCCGGAGCTCGCGCACGCAGCGTCGGTCGTACTCGACCAGCAGCGAGTACTTGCGCAGCCTCATGCGGATGGCGGCGTTCTCGGCCTCGATGATCGACTGGGCCCGGGCGATCTCCCTCGCCGCCGCCGGATCCCCGATCGCCCCGCGCACCGAGGTTTTCCGGTATCGTGGCGGCAGGAGGGCCCGAGCGCCATGGCGCTCGAAGAGCGGATCCTCGAGGCTCACGAAGAAGCGCGTGAGCCCGCTCTCGCCCTGCCTCCCGGCCCGCCCCCTGAGCTGGTCGTCGATCCGGCGCGACTCGTGCCTGTTCGTGCCGATGACGTAGAGCCCCCCGAGCTCGCGCTCTATCGCCCGTTCCCCGAGCCTGATGTCCGTGCCCCTCCCCGCCATGTTCGTGGAAATAGTGATGGCGCCCCTCGAGCCAGCGAGCGCGACGAGCCGGGCCTCCTCTTCGTCGTTCTTCGCGTTGAGGACGACGCAGGCGAGGCCGGCCGCCTCGAGCTCGGCCGCGAGCTCCTCGGACTCGCGAACGGAAGCGGTGCCGATCAAGACCGGCCTTCCCCGGCCGTGCTCGCGGGCCGCCTCGGCGACGACGGCCCGAGTCTTGGATGACCTGTCGCCGAAGACCGCGTCCGCCTCGTCGCGGCGCCTGGACGGAAGCCGAGGCGGCACGACGACCGTGACCATCCCGTAGGCCGAGGCGAGCTCGGCCGCGGCGGGCAGGGCGGTCGCCGTCATCGCCGCCATCCGGGGGTAGAGCCCCATCAGGTGCTGAACGGCGATGGACCCGTAGGTCCTTCCCTCGGGGCCGAGGGAGAGGCCCTCCTTGGCCTCGAGGGCGGCGTGGACGCCCCAGGGCCATTGCCGGGCCTCGGCCACGCGCCCGGTGAAGGCGTCGACTACTCGAACTCCGCCGTCCTGGACCAGGTAATCGACGTCTCGCGCGAGGAGGACGTGGGCGTGGAGGGCGGCGTGGAGCCGGGCGAAGAGCGGCGCCCCCTCGGCCGTATGCATGCCGCCCCCGCCGAGGAGGGCCTCGGCCTTGGCCTGCCCCGCCAAGCTCAGCGAGACCTTTCGCCCCTCGGGATCGACGCGGTAGTCGACATCGCGCTCGAGGCTCCGCGCCGCCCGGTCGGCGGCCTCGATCCCCGCCCTCTCAGCCTCGATCCCGCCTTCCGCCGCTCCGGCGATGACCAAGGGTATCCTCGCCTCGTCGATGAGTATGAAGTCCGCCTCGTCCACGATGGCCGAGCGGAAGCCGAGCTGGAGGAGCTCGCCCGCCTCGTAGGCGAGGCCGTCGCGCAGGTAGTCGAAGCCGAGCTCCCTGGCCGTGAGGTAGAGGACGTCCGCCCGGTAGGCGGCGCGGCGGCTCTCCCGGCCGTCCGCGCCCGCGATCGAGGCGACGCGGAGGCCGAGCGATTCGTAGATCGGCCGCATCCACTCGGCGTCGCGCCGCGCCAGGTAGTCGTTGGCCGTAAGGATATGGACGCCCCCGTCGCGCATCGCGCAGAAGGCCGCGGCGAGGGCGGCCGCGAGGGTCTTGCCCTCGCCCGTCTGGACCTGGGCCACTTTACCATCGCAGAGGACGGCGGCCGCGAGCAGCTGCGTATCGTAAGGATCGAGGCCGAGCGCGCGCCTGCCGGCCTCCGAGCCGAGGGCGAGGCAGAGCGGCAGCGCGCCTGGAGAGCCGCGCCCCGAGGAGACCGCCGACCGCAGGGCGCGGGCCCTGGCCTCGATGGCCTTGCCGGACTCTCCGCAGAGGTCGAAGCTCCTAGCCTCCCTAGCGATCTTTTCATAGCTTAATAGGCTCTTCTCGACGGGCCGCCCGGCCAGAATGTCGAATAGGGACATGAGGATACCTCCTTCGCGAGCGTTGTGCGCTATGACGCGAAGGCGGGAGGGGAGCGGGCGCGGCGGGCGGCTGGAAGCGGGGAGGGCCGAGGGCCGAGGCGAGGAGTCGGGGCGAGACCTATCAATGCGAGGCAGGAGAGGACGAGGGCGAAGGGAAGGAGCCCATCTCGGCCTTGGAGGGAAAGGAGGAGGACGAGGGCGAGTAGGATAAGAGCGGCCGCCGCGAAAAAGCGGAACGCGAGCGCGCGGCCAGTCCTTGCCTTCGCCATGGGGCCTAATGTACCAACCGGGCCGGCCGACTGCAAGGCTCTCCCGCGGTCATTGACAGCGAAGGCCCCCGGTGTAGACTGGACGGCGAAAGGGGAACGAGCCATGTTCAAGCGTCCAAGGCCCAAGAGCGAGAAGCACCTCCCGTATTTCCAGTTCGTGAAGGGCATGAGGCCGGCGGCCTGCCCGGTCTGCGGCCAGGTCAGGGCCTCGCTCGACGACTGGTACGAGAACCTCCTCTACGAGAGCGCCAACGACAGGCCCCTCAGGCACAGGTTCGACGCCGAGCGCGGCCTCTGCTCCCGCCACGCTCACCGCCTCTGCGCCTCCAAGGACGGGCTCGGCGCCGCGATCGTCTACCGCAACCTGCTCGAGTCCGCGGTCGCAGAGCTCGGCAAGGGCGCGCCCCCGCCCCTCAACGAAGGGAAGTGCGTCGCCTGCGACCACGAGGCAGACGCGGAGAGGCGCTATACGGAGCTCGTCGCCGACTTCCTGGACGAGGCCGAGATGCGCTCGGGCATCGAGGCCTCCTCGGGCCTTTGCATGCCGCATTTCGCCGCGGTGATGCGACTCGCACGAGAGCCGCCCCGATGGTTCATCGAGCTCCACCGCTCGGCCTGCGAACAGCTCTTGGACGTCCTCGTACGCTACATCGATTGCCAGAAGCTCTCGACCGAGGCCAGGAAGGCCGCGCTGAGCTACGAGGACGAGATGGCCTGGAAGAGACTCGCGCCCCTCCTGACGGGGGAGGTCATCTAGGGGAGGCGGCTTCCGCGGCCACTCCCTCGAGGATGCGGGCGAGCTCCTCGGGATGGCTGATAGGGGCCAAGTGGCCGCTATCGATGCGCCGGATATCGCCTATGCCGAGGTTCGCGGCCATGCCCTCCTGCGCTTCGACCGATAGCGTCCTGTCCCGCTCGAGGACGATATAGGTCCGTCCGATCGCCGGAAACGAGAGCCAGTCCGCCCTCGCCTCGAGGGCGCACAGAGGCTCGGGCAGGAAGTCCTGCTCGAGGACGAAGCTGATGTCCTCCTCGAAGCAGGTGTTGCAGAAGGCCGACCTGAAGATGCCTTCCATCTCCCTCATCGGGATCGAGTCCCTCGCCGCCTGGGCTCGCAGGGCCCGGGCGTTCCGCTCCCTGAGCTCCGGCGGCAGGGAGTCCAGGGCCTTCATCCCGCTCGGGGGGATGTTGGCCGCGATGAAGACGAGGTGGGCCACCTGCGGGGCGAGCCGCATGGCCAGCGCGCCCGCGAGGATCCCGCTCCCCGAATGAGCGACGAGGACGTAGCTCGAGAAGGGCGAGCTCCGCGTCTCCTCGGCCGCGTAGTCCAGGCAATCGTCGAAGCTCGCGCCCAGCCTGCTCTCCCTGGTATTCTCCCGAAGCCTCCTTCCGATGCTGATGCTGGGCGTCGATAGGCGAGGCAGGAGTCTCGCCCACAGCCAATCCGACATGCCCCCGCCCGGGATGAGGACGAAACCGATCCCCTCGCCCATGCGCTTCTCCTCGTATAGAATGCGGCTAAAGCCGACCTACGCCTCGTAGGTTGGCTCCTTTAGGCGGAGCGATCAAACGACGGAAGGCCGAATACCGTTGCCTAAGCGACGCATCGCTGGAATCCGTCGGTTTTCCAGGACAGGAGCGCAGCATGAAGGCCGAGCTTTCGGGGGAGGATCCGCGCATCGCCAAGACCAAGGCCCAGCTCCTCGAGGCATTGATGGAGTTGGCGGCGCTGCGTCCCTGGAGCGAGATCGGGGTCGCGGAGATCTGCAGGAAGGCCTCGATACACCGCTCGACCTTCTACGCCCATTTCGAGGACAAGGAGGACCTACTCCAGCGGAGCATGGCCTCCCTCTTCGACGGGCTGGTCGAAGGGGACGATCGATCCGCTCCGAGGACGACGGAGGCCCAGCTCGCGAGACTCTTCGCCCATTGCTCCGAGCGCCGGGAATTCTATCTCGCGGCCCTCAGGGGAGGGAACGCCTTCCGGGCCCTATTCTGCGACTATATCGAGCGTCACGCGGCCGCTCGCCTCGCCGAGCTCCAGTCCGGGGACGAGCTGGACCGCGAGATCCTCGGCCGCCTCGGCGCCGGGGCCATCACGAGCGTGCTCGAGTGGTACCTCGCCTCGGCCGATCGCTGCCCGCCCCAGGAGGCGGCCTCGCGCCTCTCGCGGCTCTTACCGAGAGGCTCTCCGCCCCCCGTCCGATAGGGCGCCGAGGCCGATTTCCAGCTCGGCCTGAATCCTGCCCCCGGGCCCGGCCAGGACCTCCAACATGCCTCTATCTTTTTTTAGCAAGCTGAGGACGAGCTTGTATCCCAGGGAATTCGCCTCGCTGGGCCTGAAGCCGGGAGGGAAGCCCGGGCCGTCGTCCTCCACGAGGATGCGGACCCTCGTCCCCTCTCGCGTCATCGCGACTCGCAGCGCTCCGCCTCCCTTGGGCAGGAGCCCATGCTTCAGGGCGTTCGATACGAGCTCGGTCACGATGAGTCCCGCGTCGAAGCAGCTATCCACGTCAGCCTGGACGGTCTCGGTCTCGATGCTCAGGCGCACGCTCCCCTCCTCGAACCTATCCTTGGCGACATGGAGAGCGATCAGATCCCGCAGGTAATCGCCCAGGTCCATGCTGTCCGAGGCCACCTTGCCGTAGAGCTTCTCGTGGACGAGGCTCATGGAGACTATCCTCTGCCTGAGGGCGGAGAAGACATCCTTGATCCTGGGGTCCTCGACCCGGTTGGACTGGAGGGAAATGAGGCTCGCGACCACCTGGAGGCTGTTCTTGACACGATGGTGGATCTCCTTGATGAGGAGCTCCTTTTCGACGAGGAGCTCCTCGACCCCCTCGAAGGCCTTCGTCATGCGCCGCACCATGATGACGACGAGCAGGCCGACGAAGGCGAGGAGGCCCCACGGCGTGAGATCGCCCGTCCACCAGACGAAGGAGGAGAAGAAAAAATCGTTTACCACGGCCGCGCCGAGAAGCACGGCCCCAACGAAGAGGGCGGTGCCCTCGACATCCCGCTTGAGTACCGTGTTGACGAAGAGCGAGACAGCGAGGACGGAGATGTAGAAGAAGGAGAAGACGAAAAAGTAGAAGAGCGATCGGGTCAGCAGATCGAGGGGGGCGAGGAGGATCAATGACGCGAAGGCCAGGGGCGGGACAGAGATAGCCAGGCCGAGTCGTCGATCCATGAGGCGAGGGAAGAGCGAGACGAAGAAAGCCGCTACGACGGAAAAAGGCACGAAGACGGTGAAGTACTCGATCCTGATCATGAAGTCGAAGGGGATCCCCGGCCAGAAGCTCGTGAGGATGTACTGCCCCGTCACCAGGATGCGCAACGACAGGAGGAGCGTGAGGAGGCTGCTGAAAAGGTAGGCCTTCTCCTTGCGTCGGAGGCAATAGAGCAATAGAAGTATCAATCCCATGACGGTCAAGGCCATGGACTGGGCGAGGGCGACCGCGAGCTCGGTGAGGTGCCTCGCCTCGATCGTGGCGGCTGAGCCGAGGAAGATGGGATACCAGAGCCCCCCGACTCGATACACGTAATTGGAGACGCGGACCATGATGTCCAGGCGCTCCTGGGCAGGCTCGAGCCTCGCGAAGCCCGGCTTGTAGGCGGCCACCGCGAGGGCGGGGTCGGTCGAAGGAGTGCCGACCTGCACGACCACCTTCCCCTGGACCTCGATCTGCAGGGCCGTGGCTGCCGAGAGGTAGTGGAGGGCTAGGAGGGGCGTCCTTGGAGGGAGGAGGACGGTGAGATGATACGTTCCCGAGCCATGGCCCCGAGTCCCCCCGGCCTCGTCGCCTTTCCATAGATCCGGCACCATCCTCTGGACTGGATGGGAGGCCATGAAGGCATCGAGGGGGATATCCACAGAGCCGGGCAGGAAATCCCAGGAACCCGTCAATGGTACCCTCACGCCTTTGCTAAAATCGACGCTCCGGAGGTCGAGGACTCCGCCTTGGGGCTGCGGGAAGTCGGGCTTCGGGGCCGAGCATCCCATGAGCCCCAGGGGCAGGATGAGGGCGAGGGCAAAGGCTCGAGGCCAATGGCCGAAACGATCGTGGACGGGCATGCAAATACGAATGTACCACAAATGGCCGCGATGTAGCGAGGGAAGCCAAGACTGGGGAAGGCGTCCCATATTGACGCGGGTAGCGCGGAGAGTAGAATAGGGCATCACCTATAATGGAGGAGCAGCCCATGCAATCCAGGAAAGCCAGCTATCTCGTCGTCGTGATCGCCTCGGCGGTTTTCTTGCTCTCCGCCTCTTTCGCCCGCGCGGAGGGAAGCGATCAGCCGACCTATATGCAGAAGGACCTCAACGAGCAGACGGTGATGTCTTTGCTCTGGATGCAGACATCGGCCGAATACAGGGAGCTCTGCTACCAGGCCTTCAACCTGGCCGGGATGATAGTCGACAGGGCGACGGCCGCGGCTAAGAAGGGCGACAAGCCCCTCGCCGTGGTCGCGGACCTCGACGAGACCCTCCTCGACAACAGCGCCTACGACGCCGGCCTCATCGGGCGGGACGCGGCGTATTCCGGCAAGACCTGGGTCGAGTGGGAGAACGCCGCCCAGGCCCTTGCGGTGCCAGGCGCCGTCGATTTCGTCAAATACGCCGCATCCAAGAACGTCGAGGTCTTCTATGTGACCAACCGCGACCAGGCGGGCTTCGACGGGACCCTCAAGAACCTTGCCGTCCTCGGATTTCCCTTCGCCGACCCCAAGCACCTCCTTGTCAGCGCCGGGTCGAGCGACAAGCAGCCCAGGTTCGACCAGATCGCCAAGGATTACTCGATCATCGCGTTCATGGGCGACAACGAGAACGATTTGCCCCTCCACGCCTATCATAAGAGCTTGAAGGACCGCGACGCCATCGTCGACCAGAACAAGGCCCAGTTCGGCATCCAGTTCGTCGTCCTCCCCAACCCCGACTACGGCGACTGGGAGCCGGTCGTCGCCGACGGCTACTACAGCCTCTCTCCGCTAGGCCAGTCCTCCGCGCGCAAGGCCGCCTTGCGAACCTGGATCCCTTCCCAGCCTTGAGTCCGGCCCCCGAGGAACCGAGCTCGTCGGCGTATCGCCGCGGTGGAGGCATGGATTTCTTCGAGCTCGCCGCGACGGGAAGCGCCGCGGCCATACGGGAGGCGATTCGCGCGGGGGCCGACGTCGAGTCTCGGGACCTTTTTCACCAAACTCCTCTGTTCCTTGCTGCCATGGGCAATCCCGATCCCGGGGCGATCGAGGCCCTCATCGCGGCCGGCGCGGACCGCGATGCGCGGGACAGGGGCGGGAGGACGCCGTTGATGTTCGCCGCGTGGAAGAACCCCAATCCCGAGGTCGTCGTTGGGCTGATTTCGGCCGGGGCTCGCGTACGCGATATCGATGCCGACGCATGGACGGCCCTGCATTGGGCCGCGTGGTCCAACCCCTGCGTCGCCATCCTGAACGCTCTGTTGGCAGCCGGGGCCGAGGCGGACGCCAGGGACGTCCACGGCTGGACGCCCTTGATGGAGGCCGCGGACTTCAACGAGAGCTCTTCCGTTGTCGAGGCTCTTCTCGACTCCGGCGCGGGTATAGAAGCCTGCAACGACGACGGGATGACGGCCCTCATGCTCGCCGCGAGGAACAACCCGAATCCCGCGACCGTCCTCGCCCTGCTCGACGCGGGAGGCCCCGTCGTGGCGCGGATGCGCGACGGGAAGGGATGGACCGCCCTCGAATATGCTCTCCAAAACGCGAGAATGGACGGGACCGAGGTGCCGGGGCATCTCAAGGAGGCGTTGGACATCGCCTCCCACGCTCAGCTCTGAATCGTTCGCCTCAACGAGACGATCTGCCAGCCTTTCTTCACCCGCGCGATGCCCAGCACGTCGATGCGCTT
>Ga0181529_10001720_pt1 | contig 27684 bp, 21 predicted proteins | sample PEATcosm2014_Bin_36_FD_119763 | JGI IMG/M metagenome (GOLD analysis project Ga0181529, IMG submission 119763) | Peatland microbial communities from MTU Mesocosm Facility, Houghton, MI, USA - PEATcosm2014_Bin10_30_metaG | ecosystem: Environmental > Terrestrial > Soil > Wetlands > Peat | place... | reverse complement strand
CGAGGTGGGCGGACAGAAGATCGCCTACACCGCCATTGCCGGAACCATCACGGTGGGCGCAACCGACACGCAAGATGCGCAGCTTGGCCTGGACGGCAAGCCGCTGCCCGGCAGCCAGCTTGCGCTTGATGAGCCCAAGGAACCCAAAGACGCCGCTCCGACCGCACGCATCTTTTACGTGGCTTATCTCAAAAAGGACGCCAAGGCCGAAGATCGGCCGGTGACTTTTTTCTACAACGGCGGACCGGGCAGCGCCTCCGTTTGGCTGCACATGGGTTCGCTCGGCCCCAAGCATGTGGTAACCATGGGTGACCAGCATCTGCCCGCCGCGCCTTACAAACTGGTGGACAACGCTTACTCGCTGCTCGACACAAGCGATCTGGTCTTTATCGATATGCCGGGAACGGGCTTTGGGCGGCTCATTGGCAAGGATGCGCAAAAGGCCTTCTGGGGCGTGGATGAGGACGCCAACGCCTTTGCCCGCTTCATTCAGCGCTTTCTGGCCAAGTACAACCGCTATAACTCGCCCAAGTACATCTTTGGCGAGAGCTATGGGACAACGCGCTCGGCGGTGCTGGCCGACATTCTGGAAAACCAGAAGAGCATTGATCTGAATGGCGTGATTCTGCTCTCGCAGATCTTCAACTTCACCACGGACATTGACGTACCGAGCGGTAATCCGGGCGTGGATTTGCCCTACGTACTGGCGCTGCCCACCTATGCTGCCACGGCCTGGTACCACAAAAAGCTGCCGCAACAGCCGGCGGCGCTGGAGCCGTTCCTGAAAGATGTGGAAGAGTTCGCCATGGGCCCCTACTCGCACGCGCTGGCATTGGGCACGGACTTGGGAGCGGAGGAGAAGCAGTCTGTCGCGGAGAAGCTGCATGAATACATCGGCCTGCCGGTTGCCTACCTGCTCAAGGCCAATCTGCGGGTGAATGGCGGCGAGTTTGAAAAAACTTTGCAGGACGATCAGGATTTGACCACCGGCCGCCTGGACACGCGTTACAGCGGGCCAAACTTGAATCCGCTCAGCGAGTACGCCGAGTACGATCCGCAGAGCTCGGCGATCTCGTCGGCCTATGTATCGCTCTTCAACGACTACGTGCGCCGCGAGCTGAAATACGGCGAGGGCCAGACTTATCTGGACCACGCGCTCTTCGACGGCGCGCAATGGGACTTCAAGCACAATGGCAACCCGGTCAGCACCAATGTGGCGCCGGACCTGGCCGAGGCGCTCAAGACCAATCCCCGGCTGAAGATCATGGTCAACGGCGGCTACTACGATCTGGCAACGCCGTTCTTCGCCGCGCAGTACGAAGAGAAGCACCTGCCGATTCCGCAGTCTTTAGCCAAGAACATCGAGTACGACTGGTATGAGTCCGGCCACATGGTCTACGTGCGCGACGAGAGCTTGAAGCAGTTGCATGACCGCGTGGCGGCGTTCATCGTGAAGACGCAGACTGAAGGAAAGAACTGATTCGTCTTACCGCTAATTGTGCTGATGAAGATTTGTGGCGCCCAACCTGTTTCGCAAAAGGCGCGAAATGGGTCGGGCTCCCGGCCGAACCGGATGCCTTGAAGTGCGGCTCGCAGCACCGGACAATCGCTCTTAGTTCCTTCTCGAAGAAGCCCCAAATCGACAGGCAGATCGCTGGATTTCTCTTTGCTGATAATTTACCGGCTGCCGGTTATCCTGAATACGGATGGTTGAAACAACCTGGTGCGCCGGTCTCCAGACCTCTCTCGTGCGGGCTTCCTCGCCCGCACAAGAGCCGGCAGCCGAGGGGCAAATTCCTCTCGAAAGGGGCTGCTTCGAGGGTGAAAAGCACACTCCCCCCCAGCTGTGGAGCGCGGCTATTGCTCATTTGTTTGCGCGTAAAACCATTAAATTCAATGAGATAGTCTTTAGATAGGTTGACGGACAAGCAAAATAAAACCCCGATTTTTGCCCATATTTGGCCAAAAAAAACATTGTTTATTTGCCGGAAATGAGCCGATTTCCGTCGATTTTCGCAGGCCCTGCATTCAGCCTCCAGGAATCCCGCGCAAATCAAGACCGCGTAACATCCGTTGTCGATGGATCTGCTTTCCTATTTGACAAGTGAACGAGTAAAGCCGCAACTTTTTTCAAAGAATCAGGTCAAAGAAAAAAGTGGTGCTCTCAGGCATATGTGCAGGTCGTTGCTCCTGATGCCGAATGAGTCTGGAACTTTTCAATTTAAGGTTGCGTAAAGGCTTTCAGAAGCTCGGAAAGAGTGGGCTGCATCTATATCCGCCGCAGCGTACCTGAATCAATTTTTCTGAGAGGGCATCTCTTCATGCACGCTCTGCGCAACTCCCCGCTTGCCGTTCTACTTCTGCTTTCCTCGCTCTCCGCTTCGGCGCAACAGGCCGCAGAGAAGCCGCTGCCCGATATTCATCAACTGATGAAAGAGGTCAACGAGCATCAAAAGAAACTCGACAAAGTGCGCGAGAATTACACCTACACTGAATCGCAAACCACCGAAGATATCGACGCTAAAAATCACGTGACCAAAACGGAGACGCGCGAGGTGGAGATTTTTTTCGTCAACGGTCACGGAATGTGGCGGCTGGTGAAGAAGGACGGCAAGCCGCTGGACGACACCGAGCAGAAAAAGGAGAGTGAGCGCCTTACCAAGGCAGTGGAAAAGGCGCAGCAGCCGGAGACCGAAAAGGAAAAAGAAAAGGATGCGAAAGATGAGATTACGCTGCGCGATGTTCTGGATGTAATGGATGTGCGCAATCCGCGGCGGGAAGTCTTTCGCGGACGGTCAACCATCGTCTTTGATTTTGTCGGACGCAAAGACGCCAAGACGCACGGCATGGCCGAGGATGTCTCCAAAAAGCTGCAGGGAGCGCTGTGGGTGGATGAGGCCGACCGCGAGGTGGTTCATCTGGACGTGAGCTTCAACGACAACTTTCATGTGGCCGGAGGCCTGGTCGCCAATATCGAAAAAGGCTCCAACTTTCACTTCGACCAAGCGCCGGTGAATGGCGAGATCTGGTTCCCCACCAGCGCCGAGGGAACCGTAGCGATGCGCCTCTTTCTGGTCAAGGGAATTCGCCAGCACTTCACCGTGCGCGACTACGGCTTCCAGCGCTTTCACGCGGTGGCCGAGCAGGGCAAAGAGGGCAGCGTGGTGGAAAAGAAGTAGTTGAAATAGAGTCTCCAGACAGCAGCATCCGTCTCTTGACTGTAGCGCCGGTCTCCAGACCGGCTGTTGCGTGGACGTCCTCGTCCACGCCTGTCTCTTCCCGCGGTCCATCCAATTGCTCTACAGTGAGGATATGTTTGCGCGCAGGCTCTCGATACAACGCATCGACACAGACGGCTCGATCCACAAATGCCCTGTCGGCTGGATCGACAACTTTGCCATGCGCAACTTTACCAACGATCCGGTCTTTGACGACACGCTGCCTGTTGCGGATGGCCTGCTCGAAGCCGGCACGCGCGTCCCGCTTGAGCGCTTGCAACCAGCGATGGAAGATTGGTTCCGGCGCAAGGGCTACCTGAAGCCGGGCGAGCGGCTGGCCGTTGAGGAGATTATCAAGCAGGCCGCAGACGCCGTTTGCAAAGATGCACTACCATAATCGGATGACGGCTCCTTCCACTCACACTCCAACTCTTCTCATCCACGGCGGTGCATGGGCGATTCCCGCTGATGCGGCGGCAGACCATCAGCGTGGCGTCCGTGCGGCGCTCGAAGCTGGCTACGCAATTCTCGCGCGCGGCGGATCGGCGCTGGACGCAGTGGAAGCGGCGGTCACAGTCTTGGAGGACGACCCAACCTTCGACGCTGGGCGCGGCAGCTTTCTCACCTCCGACGGACGCGTGCAGCTCGACGCGCTGCTGATGGATGGCGAACGCATGAAGGCGGGCGGCGTGGCCTGTGTAGAGCGCCTTCGCAACCCCATTCAAGCCGCGCGGCTGGTGCTTGAGCGCAGCCCGCACGTCTACTTTGTCGGCCCCGGCGCGGAGAACTTTGCCCATGCCCAAGGCATGGCGCTCATCGAGAATTCCGAGTTGGTTCTTGACCGCGAGCGGGAGCGGCTTGCCCAGGCGCAGGCGCGCGAGGCAGCCGGGTTGACTGACGAAACATTTTCCGGCCCGGAAGGCCCACTGCATCCCGTCCTGCACGACGACAAAGGTCCCGAGACGGCCTTTGCCGCGCATCTGAATTCTCACGATACTGTCGGTGCTGTCGCCCTTGATGCGCGCGGCAACCTGGCCGCGGGCACTTCGACCGGCGGCACGCTGAACAAAACTCCAGGCCGCGTGGGCGACTCATCGCTGATCGGCTGCGGCTGCTACGCTGACAATCTCTCCGCCGCCGTCTCGCTCACCGGCTGGGGCGAGCCGATCATGAAGCTGGTTCTGGGCAAGTGGGCCACCGACCGCGTCGCCGCGGGCACGGCTCCGGAGACCGCCGCGCAGCAAGCCATCGCTTATCTTTATGACCGACTCGGCGGACACGGCGGCATCATTCTGCTCGGTCCCGATGGCCGCTTCGGCTTGGCGCACAACACTCCGGCCATGGCTTGGGGCCTGGCCACCCCGGCAGGCCTGCGCAGCGGGTTGACGATTTGAGAACCAGGAAACTCGATTACTCTGCTGCCTCACTACCCGCAATCATGCGGATGCGATTTTTCTATTGCCGGATGGCTTGCAAGGAGTATTCTGGGTTTGCAAAAATCTTTCATCCTCTGAAAGGCCAGCTCCTCGTATGTTCATCGTTGGATCTCTCTTGCTGCTATTTGCCATCGTCACCGGTTATGCGGCCCATCGCTTGAAGAAAACTCCCGCAGGGCTTGCCACTCTCGAATCCGAACACCATGGCGGTTTCCTCAAGAAAGACGCCATTCCCGGTGTTTATCCGGATCTGCCGGCGCGCTCGCTGAACATGGTTTCATTTGCCTCGGCAGCCGCCGGAATTCTGTTGATTATTGCGTCATGCCTGACCTCTGTCAGCGCGGGGCAGGTGGGCGTACCGGTCATCTACGGCAGTGTGCAACCTTATTTCATTCCCGAAGGGCTGCATCCCATCAATCCGTTTGCGACCGTGAAAGAGATGTCTGTCCGCAGTCAGACTTACACAATGGTCTCCGCGGAAAATGAAGGGCAAGTCAAGGGAGATGACTCGATCTTTGCGCAATCCTCTGACGGCGTAGTCCTGACGCTGAATGTCAGCATCGTCTATAAGCTTGTGGAGGCGGATGCACCATGGGTCTATCGCCATCTGGGAACTGACTACGCGGATAATATTGTCCGCTCCGCCGCGCGCTCCGCTGTTCCTGACAGCACCTCGCAATATACCTTTGAAGAGGCTTATTCCTCCAAGCGCGCGGAGATGGCGGAGAAGATTCGCACCAGGATGAATGCATCCATCAATGAGATTCTCCGCCAGTATGCTGGATTTTCCGGCGCGGGCGTCGTCATTCAGCAGGTTTTTATCCGTGAAGTCAAGCCTTCCGCCCAATTGCTTATGGCCATTGAACAAAAGATGACTGCTCAGCAACAGGCGCAGCAGATGGATTTCACCCTCGACAAAGAGCGCAAAGAAGCGCAGCGCAAGGCAATCGAGGCCCAGGGCATACAGGACTTTCAGAATATTGTCACCAAAGGCATCACCGAGCCGCTGCTCAAGTGGAAGGGCATTGAGGCGACAGAGAAGCTGGCTAACTCGCCCAACGCGAAAGTTGTGATCATCGGCGGCAAAGATGGCCTGCCGGTCATCCTTGGGCAGCAGTAGCTTTTCAGATTCAAGTTGGCCGCGATGCAATCATAGTGACCAATCGCATAACGTGCGGGAAGAACGGCTGCTCTCTTTCGCGCCGGAGCCGCCTGGATCTTCAATAATTCCACCACTCCGCAGCCCGGTGCGCATTAAGCAAATGCGGAGTGATATGTCGAATCAATTGGGGATAGCCGACTTCCTAATACTGAATCGTTTCAGAGAAACCATTTGTGTGATTGGGCACACGTAAGATAGTCCTCGAGGGTGATCCTCTCCCAACCCGTGAAAAGAGTGGCTAACGGTTTGCAAACCTTCTAATCATCGATTTTCTGGCACAACTTATTTTTGGAAAGGGTGTTAACGTGATTGTTACGCCGGAATCAATACCCGTAAACAAGTACTACGGACTCTGACGCGGACCTCGAGACTGGCATTTACTGGGTCAATAACGGCGCGGCCACCACGTTGCCCATTCCCGCCGGCATGGTATACGACGAATATGCAGCTAGCGGGATCACGGTATCGGGCAGCGATGTGTATGTGGCGGGGAGCGGGCAGACCGGCCCCGGCAGCGTCGCCGCCGCGTACTGGGAAAACGGTACGCCCACCACGTTGCCCTTGCCCAGCGATATGAATGAATCTAACGCCACTTCTTGGGCCGGCGGGATCGCGCTTTCTGGCAGTGATTTGTATACGGTGGGATCGTTGATCGATGACCCCGACGGCGTAGGCCAAACCGCCGCATACTGGGTGAACGCGGGCGAAGCCACGCTGTTGCCCATGCCCAGCGGTACGTATGAGTCTTGGACTAGCGCGGTCGTAGTGGCGACTCAATAACAAGGCGGGGAAAGATTTTAATTTGGCAGGTGGCCACAATTTTGAGAGCATTTCACCGCTAGAACGAGAATATCTCCGGCGGCTCTTGCAACAGCTGTCAGCTCGTGGTCGAAAGTGGGCCAGTGTTGCCACGCGGCGCACACGCGGAAACAGGCAAGTGAGCGAGTTGGCGGCGGCACATTCCGACCAAACGCGATACAACGAGTTGGGCTGCGCAGGTAATTCAACTCGCCTACAAACTGAGTCACTCACGATTCTGGTCGTTCTTCCAAGAATGCCGTGCACTAATTAACCCAACAGCGGCAGGAAGCGCCGCTCTTGCTCGTCGTATTGCTCGATGCGGCCGGTGAGAATGTCGTAGTACCAGCCGCAGACGGTCAGACGCTTCTCAACGATGGCCCGCGCCACCGAGGGCTGGGCGCGCAGGTTGAAGAGCTGGGCCACCACATTGCCGCGAATCAGCGAGGCCAGATCGGCGTGCTCGCCGTCGATGGGGTCGAGCGGCTGGCGATGCGTAAAGGCTCCCTCGACGTGGCTGAGCCAGCGGCTGGCCTTGGGCAGGCTCTCCAAGTCCTTGCGGTTCAGCGCGGCCTTCAGTGCGCCGCAGTCGGAGTGGCCGCAGAGGATGGCATACTTCACTTTGAGCACCTCGACGGCGTACTCGATGGTCGCCGTGCAGCCGTCCACATCGTTGCCGGAAATGGGTACCACATTGCCGGCGTTGCGAGTGATAAACAGGTCGCCGGGGCCTGTGCCGAGGATCAGGTCCGGCACCACGCGCGAGTCTGAACAAGTGATCAGCAGAACCTCCGGCGCCTGAGATTCGGCCAGTAAATGAAATTGGTTTTTTCTGCCGGGAAAGACTTGTGTGAGGAATTTTTTGTATCCTGCCATTAACCGATCCATATGATCGCCTTCTCCATTGGCTCAATCTTCGCACTTCGCCCCTCATACAAGACAACTTGAAGCGAAAGTTAAAATGCCATAACCCTTTGATAGCCTGGCAGAGATTGGATTCTTTTCGCAGGAATTCGGATTCAACCCGTCCTCTCTCACTGTCTGGCCTGCCGCAAATGGAACAAGGCGTGCTCCTTTCAGCTACGGAGCAATGACCGGCTCATCCGATTTGGCGCGCGCTGGGTAGGTGCGAACCGCCGACAGATTCAAGATTCTCAACAGCATGACGCGAGGCGCTCATTCGTGGTAATCTCTAAAGTAGACACTGAAGAGTGGATCTGAGAAGACAAGAGGAGTAACACACGCCGTGCTGGCGACTGCTAAGAAAACAACCCTGATTGAAAGCTTCCGCACCCACGATACGGACACCGGCTCGCCCGAGGTTCAGATTGCGATTCTGAGTGCGCGCATTAGCGAACTGACCGAACATTTCAAGACGCACAAAAAGGACCACGCTTCCCGGCGGGGCCTTTTGCAGTTGGTCAGCAAGCGCCGCCGCCTTCTGGATTACCTGAAGACGCATGATGCTGATCGCTATCGCGACGTCATCGGCAAACTCGGGATTCGCAAGTAGCCACTGGCTACCCAGAAAGCCTACCTTGAACCCAGTATTGCCTCGGAAGCGCCCAGACCGATCCTTGGTCACGGCCCCCGTTCCCCACAGGACCAGGGGCCGTGGTGTACCTGGCGAAGACGACCCGCAGCCAGGGACGACGCGTAGCTATGGGCTTAAGCGTCACCTTCCCTGCAGGCGCGCAAGCTCCTTTGTATCCCATCTCCCAGAATCGGGAGATGGGGCGCCCAGTTTTGTGGAGATACTTAAAGCCTGCCTCGTCACCCCTTCCGGCGCATTCCCCCCACAAGTTTCCCAAGCGAAAAAAAGAAAAGAGGATTTCTATGTCCAAGCATGAAGTAGCCGTCGAGCTTGCCGGTGGCAAGCGGTTGGTCTTCGAGACCGGACGCATGGCCAAGCAGGCCTCAGGCGCCGCACTGGTGACCACGGGCGAGACCGTGGTTCTAGCCACTGCTGTTGCCTCAACTGAAGCCCGCGAAGGCATCGACTTTTTCCCCCTTACCGTGGATTACCGCGAGTACACCTACGCCGGCGGACGCATTCCCGGCGGCTTCATCAAGCGCGAAGGCCGTCCCAGCGAGAAGGAAATCCTGACCTGCCGCCAGATTGATCGCCCGCTGCGCCCGTTGTTCCCTGACGGCTTCCGCAATGAGACGCAGTTGATTGCGCTGGTCTTCTCGGCCGACAAGGAGAACGATCCGGACGTGGTGGCCATCAACGCCGCCGCCGCCGCCGTGGCTCTCTCTGACATTCCCTTCAGCGCCACGGTTGGCGCAGTGCGCGTGGGCCGCGTGAATGGCGAGTTCGTCATCAATCCCACCTACAACGAGCGCAACGAAACCACCGTCAACATCATGGTCGTCGGCCACAAGGACGGCATTGTGATGATCGAGTCGGGCGCCAAGGAAGAGTCGGAAGAGACGATTCTGGCGGCCATCGAATTCGGCCACGAGGAGATCAAGAAGATCTGCGCTGGCATCGACGAGCTGGTGAAGCTGGCCGGCAAGACAAAACGCGCCTTTGTTGCGCCGGAGTTCGATCAGGCCTACTTCGACGAACTGAGCGCCAAGGCGAGCGACAAGCTCAAGGATGCGCTGGACACCAAGATTCATGAGAAGCTGGAGAGCCAGGAGCTGGTGAAGGCGATCAAGGACGAGCTGGCCAAGGATCTGCCCGCCGACGACCCGAATGCCAAGAAGAAGCTGGCCCACTACTACGAAAAGCTGCGCGAGAAGATCTTCCGCGAGCAGGTGACCAAGGACCGCATCCGTCCCGACCGCCGCGCCTTCGACGAGATTCGGCAGATCACCATCGAGACCAGCGTTCTGCCCCGCGTGCACGGCTCAGCCCTGTTTACCCGCGGCGAGACGCAGGCTTTGGTCACGGCGACGCTCGGCACAGCCGACGAAGGCCAGCGCATGGAGAACTATGAAGGCGACAAGAAGAAGCCCTTCATGCTGCACTACAACTTCCCGCCCTTCTGCGTTGGCGAGACGGGCCGCATGGGCGGCACGGGCCGGCGCGAAGTGGGCCACGGCGCATTGGCCGAGCGCGCCATCAGCGCGGTTCTGCCCAGCATTGAAGAGTCACCTTATGCCATCCGCATCGTCAGCGACATTCTGGAATCGAATGGCTCTTCGTCGATGGCCACGGTCTGCGGCGCCAGCCTGGCGCTGTTTGACTCCGGCATCGCTCTCAAGGGCGCGGTGGCCGGCGTGGCCATGGGCCTGGTCAAAGAGGGCGACGACTACGCCATCCTGACTGACATTGCCGGCGCGGAAGATCACTACGGCGACATGGACTTCAAGGTGGCCGGAACCCGCAAGGGCATCACCGCGCTGCAGATGGACATCAAGATCGGCGGCTTGACCCGCGAGATCTTGCAACAAGCCATGGAGCAAGCGAAGCGTGGTCGGCTCTTCCTCTTGGACAAGATGGATGCGGTTCTGGACGGACCGCGCACCGAGCGCTCGGCTTATGCGCCGCGCATTGAAACCGTGATGATTCCCGTCGACAAGATTCGCGACCTGATCGGCAAGGGCGGCGCCACCATCCGTGGCATCGTTGAGTCGACCGGCGCCAAGATCGACGTGGACGATACAGGCCGCGTCAATGTTTCTTCGTGCGACGCCGAGGGCCTCAAGAAGGCGCTCGACATTATCGGCAACCTGACCGCCGTGCCGGAGATCGGCAAGGTTTATCTGGGCAAGGTGGTTCGCCTGGCCGAGTTCGGCGCATTTGTCGAGCTCTTCCCCGGCACCGACGGCCTGCTGCACATCTCCGAGATCGCCGAACATCGCGTCAAGGAAGTGAAGGATGAGCTGAGCGAGGGCGATCAGATCATGGTCAAGGTACTGGCTATCGAAGGCAATCGTATTAAGCTCAGCCGCAAGGCGCTGATCCGCGAGCAAAAGGCCAAGCTTGGCATCTCTGCTCAGGCACCGGCCACTGTTGAAGAGGTCGAAATCTCTGCCTCCGAGTCTCTTGCTGCTCCAGCAGCGCCCGCTCGGCCGCGCCACGAGTTCGACGAGCGTCAGCCCAAGTCCAACCAAAGCACCATTCTGATTGAAGGCGGAGACGACTTCGATGAGGATACTGAAGAGATCGACGAAGAGAACGAGCCCAACTTCAATCGCGTGGATGGCGCGCCAGTTCCGGTTGCCGGTCAGCCGAATCCAGGCCGTCCCAAGTCCGCCGACAAGAATCGCCGCCGCCGCCGCCGTCCCGGAGGCGGAGGTGGTGGACGCGGATAGTTGGACCAGCGATTAGCTTTCAACTAAAAGCTTCCGACTGCTCACGAATTAAGCGAAAGATAAACAGAAAGGCCCGGATGCTATCCGGGCCTTTTCTTATGCTTCGACTTTCATGAAATCAATCTCTTTTGTATGACTCCAAGCATTTAACTCGGCAGAGGCTTTGCAAATCGCGCGGGCTCAGAATGAGCCTGAGCCGCCCGGCGCACCTTCTCCTCGTACATCCGTTTGTCCGCGGCAATGCACAAGGCATCCATCTCCGCGGCGTCGTCGGGAAAGATTGCAACCCCGATACTGGCGCCGATGCGCACCGTGTGATTCTCCAATTGCAATGGCTCATGAAGGAGTTCCAGCAGCGCCTGCGAGACGTTCATCGCCTCGGAGCGGCTTGCCGGTTCTTCCAAAATGATGGAAAACTCATCGCCGCCGGTGCGCGCCACCGTATCCGAGCGTCGCACCCTGCCCGCAAAAATTGCCCCCACGCGCTGCAACAGCAGATCTCCCACGTGATGCCCATACGTATCATTCACGACCTTGAAGCGATTCAGATCAACAATCAGCAAGGCCATCTGCGCGTTAGTGCGACGGGCTCGGTCCAGCGCGCTCGTGAGCCGGTCCTCAAAGAGCCGGCGGTTGGGCAGACCGGTCAGTACGTCATGCAGCGCCAGTTGCTTGTTGTGCTCAATCTGGTCTTCCAGCAGCAGCAGGATCATGCCCACGGCAACAACGTATTTGGGCAGATTCCAGACCTCGGATTCGACATGAATCTGAGGATAATAATAGGCCATCCAATCTCCCACCACAAAGACCAACGCCCATGCCAGGAAGCCGGCAATGGTGATGAAGGCTCCTGCCGTGGCCCTCCGGTACACATAAAAAAAGTGCATACAGCAGCCAAAGTAGACCGTGAACAGCACGGCATTCTGGGCTAGATCCAAACCGCTTTCCGGGCGATGCTGAACAATCAAAAGGAAGACCGCAAGGCACCCGTAAAGCGCAACGACTGCCCAGCGCAAAGGGTGATTGATCTGTTGCATGGCAATCAACGCCAGCCCCAAGGGCAGGATTAGGAAAAGCAGAGCGGCGGGAGTTAGAGCCCAAGCCATCACGGGATCTGCAAGTGTGACTGCGAGGTAAATAGAGTTCGCCAGCAGCAGCATCAGTAGCATTTCCCTGCTGGAGCATTGCCTGCGATAGGGAATCGAGGCCCACATAAAAAGTACGCCGGCCCAGGTAAGCGAGGCAAGAGTCCCAAAAACCGCCAGATATCCCCAGATACCTGGTAATCCCATGAACATGCTGATAAAAAAATGAAATACGATCATGACCCACGCCGTCAGCCAAACCCTGGAGACAGGAGTGTGGTTGCGGCGTGCAACCGCCGCGAAAGCGCAGGTCAGCAGCGCCACTGCCCCTATATCCGGCAATTTACTCCAATCGACCAATTTCGCTCCTGGCAGGAATTGAAGGCTAATAACCACATCGGCAGCGTAGGGCTTATTGTATGTCTTTTTTTCGAATCGGGCAAAACTCTAGTTACCTGCGGGTAATCGATTTGATGCCCGTGCATCTTTTCGAATGATCGTATCTGGGAGGGCGAATCGATCAATTCGCGTTTGCTTCGTTCTCTCTGGCTGGAAAGACGTTGCCCATGCGGCGAATCTGCGCTCCCACGCCGCGCAGCTTTTCCTCAATGCGCTCATAGCCCCGATCCATATGGTACACCCGATCCAGAATCGACTCACCATCGGCCACCAGCGCAGCAAGCACCAGCGATGCCGATGCGCGAAGATCGGAGCACATCACCGCCGCCGCCGATAGTTTGGCCGAGCCGCGCACCGTGGCTGTCCGCCCGTCCACCTTGATGTTCGCGCCCATCCGCACCAACTCCTGCACGTGCATGAAGCGGTTCTCAAAGATGTTCTCCCGCACCACGCTCACCCCTTCGGCCTGCGTCGCAAGCGCCATGTACTGCGCCTGCATATCGGTGGGAAAACCAGGATACTCCTCGGTCGAGATGTCGGCCCCGCGCAGCTGTCCGTCGGCCCGCACCCTCACCGTATCCGGCCCCAGAATATCCACCCGCACACCAGCCTCTTCCAGCTTGGCAATCACCGCGCTCAAGTGCGCCGGATTGCAGTTGGCCACAATCAGGTCGCCGCCGGTGATCGCCCCGGCCACCAGAAACGTCCCCGCCTCGATGCGGTCCGGCTGAATGCGGTGGCGCGCCCCGTGCAGGCTGCTCACCCCCTGCACCCGGATCGTCGATGTGCCCGCCCCCTTGATCTTCGCTCCCATCGCCGTCAGCAGCGCCGCCAGGTCGGCCACCTCCGGCTCGCGTGCGCAGTTTTCCATCAGCGTCTCGCCCTCAGCCAGCACCGCGGCCATCAGCAGATCTTCGGTTCCGGTTACGGTGATCTTGTCAAAGACCAGATGAGCACCCCTTAGTTTGCTCGTCCGTGCCTCCAAGTAGCCGTGCTCCTGGGTAACCACCGCGCCCATCTTCTCCAGGCCCCGAATATGCATGTCAATCGGCCGTCCGCCGATGGCACAGCCGCCCGGCATGGCTACCCGCGCCATGCCCGCGCGGGCCACCAGCGGGCCCAGCACCAGCGAACTGGCGCGCATGGTCTTCACAATCTCGTACTTGGCCTCCGGCTCGGAGAGCGTCCGGCAGCACAATCTCGTCCGATGCTGCGCCCGACCATAGCCCAGCTCGACCTCCGCGCCCATCGACGCCAGCAACCGCCGCTCGGTTTCAATGTCCCGCACCTGGGGAATGTTCTCCAGCGTGACCTCGTCTTCGGTCAGAATCGCCGCCGCCATGCAAGGCAGTGCCGCGTTTTTTGCGCCCGAGATGCGCACCGTGCCCACCAGCGGATTGCCGCCGCGAATGACAAATTTATCCATGAATGCCGTGTGACTCCTCATTCAAGTGTAAATCCGCAGGCTTGCAAGCTGGACCATCGCATTCTTAGAACGCGCAGTCCACACTCCCTGAAAAATTCATCTGGCATTTAAGATGTTTTTACCCCATTTTCATGAAATTTAGCCCGGCACATGGTGTTCTTCAAGCAGAGATAAAATCCCAAACCGGTTCATGAAAAGGACAAACAACATGATTCAAGCTTCAAACTTCCCCAAATATCACCGCACTGCCCCAAAGTTCCTCCTGCATTTGGTTCCGCTGGCTGCCGTTTTCTGCCTCAGCGCCACCGCGCACGCCGGCAATATCGTACTCGACAGCGGCTTTGAAGCAGCCGGCGGCGGCAACGTCTACTATGCCGGTCAGAGCATTGACGGCGGCCCCTGGACAGTCACCCAGGGCGCTGTCTACATCGACAATCTTGATCCGTGGGTCTATGACGGCACAAACTCCGTTAACCTCACCCTTGCCAATCTTTACGCGGCAAATTCGCTCGACCAGATTCTGACCACCGTGGCGGGCGAGTCGTATGACGTTACCTTCTGGGCCGATGCTGACACCAGCAACACCTTTTCCCTTACCGCCAATGGTATTGCCGTCAGCGGAGCGCCCACCAGCATCGTTGAGAATGGCTTCCCCGACCAGATCGATCCCCTCGGCAACAGCGCCCTCTTCGTCGAGTACTCCGGTGTCTTTACGGCCACCTCCACCAGCACCGATCTGAGCTTCACGGCAACCGGCAATCCAGAGATCGGAGCACAGGACGCCTCGGTCATGATCGACGATGCCTCCGTGACCACTCCCGAGCCGGGCTCCTTTTTGCTGCTGCTGACCGGCATCCTCGCCCTCGGCCTTTTGGCAGGAAGCAAGCAACTGCGGCAATCTTTTTCCGTTCACTCTTCGTTGATCTGAACGGGCAATGAAGCCGCGAACTCGCCAACTTCCGCGCAGCGAAAGCTGGCGTGCGAAATCTTGCCTCAAATCTTTCACCATCGCTAAGAAAAAATTGCGCCCCTGCGCTCACCCCCAAGCCCACAAGGAGTTTTCCAGAATGATCGCTTCTGCTTCCACTCATCGCGCCCTCCGGCTTGTCCTTGCCCGCGCCGTCTGCTGCCTCGCGCTTGCCGCCATCCCTTCAGGCCTCGCCGTCTCCGCCCAGGCCCAGGCCTTCACCCCCGGCAACCTTGTTGTCAGCCGCTCGACCTACGCCGGTAACGCCGCCTCGGTCACCATCGGCCAGGTCCTTCCGCCCAACTGCGTCGCCAACAAGGCAAACAAAGTCACCTGCGGAAACGCCACCGTCAACGGCACTTACCCTCAGGTCTTCAACAATGTGAACACTGCTGTCGATGGCAGCTTCGGCATCACCTCGCCCATCTTTCTGGATGAGTTGACTCCATCCGGCACGCTCGTCAACACGCTGGAGGTTCCCAACAGCCTCACCACCGCCGGCGATCAGTTGGTCACCAGCTTCAGCTCCAAATCCGAAGAGGCGCTTCACCTCTCCCTCGATGGCAAATACCTTTCCTTCATGGATTACGTCGCCCCGGTCAACACCATCGACGTCTCCAACGCCAACACACCGGCGGTCATTGATCCCACCAACCCGGTGCCCAACGCCTACTACCGCGCCGTCGCCACCGTCAACGCGGCCGGTCAGTTCGCCTTCACCGAGACCAATGCCTACAGCGGCAACAATGGCCGCGCCGCCATCTACGTCAACACCAATGGCAATAACTACTTCTACACCGTCGGCAACGCCGGCAACGGCGGCAATCCCGAGCCACAGAATGTCGTCACAGGTGCGGGAGTGCAGATCATTCAGGCCGTCAATGAGAGCGAGGCCTCTCAGACCCCTGGCCTGCCCACACCAGTGGCCAGCTTCAACGTCACCCAGTTGCCCGGCGACGCCGCTGACAAGGTCGGCAAGGACGACAACTTCCGCGGTGAGACTCTTTACAACAATATTCTCTACGTCACCAAAGGCAGCGGCGGCAATGGCGTTAACACCGTCTACTTTGTGGACACTACCGGCACGGCCTGCCCCACCACAGGCGTCGGATTGCCCGTAGCCGGCGCGCCGCTGCCCACCACAAACCTGGCTCCCACCTACAACGCAACCACTGGACTGGCCAACAATATGTGCATTCTGGCTGGCTTCCCCACCGTCTCGAACAAGGTTGGCACGCCCGTCGCCTATCCCTTCGGCCTATGGTTCGCCAATGCGACTACCCTCTACGTGGCCGATGAGGGCGATGGAATTAGCACTTACAACCAGTTCACCAACACCTACACCGACGCCAACGGAACCGTCGCCAACAGCGGTGTCTACAACACTGGCGGATTGCAAAAGTGGATCTTCAATTCGAATACCCAGACCTGGCAGCTTGCCTACACCCTCACCAAAGGCCTCAACCTCGGCATTCCCTACACCGTTGCAGGCTATCCCTCCGGCGACAACAACTTCGCCGATGGCTCCGGCCTGCCCTGGGCACCGGCCACAGACGGCCTGCGCAACATCATTGGAACCATCGAGGGCAATCGCATTCAAGGCTACAGCGTCGTCCTCTGGGCAACCTCCTCAACCGTTAGCGGCGATGGCGACGAGGGAGCCGATCCCAACAAGCTCTACCTGATTACTGACCGTCTAGCCAACACCTCGGCCACGGTTGCTGCCAACGAAAGCTTCACCGATCTCTACGACGCAGCGGACGGAGAAGTCCTGCGCGGTGTCTCTTTCACCCCCGGCACAACCCTTACCTCGGCCTCTTATTAATCGAGGTTTACCGGCATTGGCCCGTAGTTCAATGGTCCTGCGGACGGCCCGCTGATTCGCTTGTTTTGCGAATCAGCGGGCCATTCGCATGGGGCAGGATTGAATGTCGTGACGGATCGAATGTCTTAAAAAACTGCTTGGAACAGGTATACTTGCCATGAGAATTCGCCGGACCTGACGGCGCATGACAAGGAGAACGGGATGAAGGCAGCAGGAATAGGGCCGCGACAGAGTGTGTCGGCGGGGATGGTTGCATGCGTGTTGGGAGTGATTGCCGCGTCTGCCGCGTGGGCGCAAACACCGCAGACTGGGCCATTGCCCTCGATCGTCCAGAAAGATGGCCGTTACGCGCTGATGGTCGATGGAGCGCCCTACTTGATGTTGGGCGTGCAGGTCAATAACTCCAGCGCATGGCCGGAGTTATTGGGTAAAGTCTGGCCGGCCACTGAGCCCCTGGGCAAGGTCTGGCCGGCCGTCGAGACCCTGCACGCCAACACAGTCGAGCTGCCCATCTATTGGGAACAACTCGAAGCCACGCAAGGCAAGTATGATTTCACCGTTGTCGATCAGATTTTGAGTATGGCGCGCACACAACATGTCCGCCTGGTTCTGCTCTGGTTCGGCACATGGAAGAACGGCAGTTCCCATTACACGCCCGCCTGGATCAAGCTCGATCAGGCCAAGTATCCTTTCCTCGTGGGCAAGGACGGCCAGACCGTGGATTCGCCTTCCACCTTTTCGCCCGCGCGCCTGGAGGCCGACAAAGCTGCTTTCCGTGCCCTCATGCAACACCTGGAGCAGAACGATACGCAACACACCGTCCTTATGGTCCAGGTAGAGAATGAAGCCGGCGTCTGGGGTGGCGTGCGCGATTACAGCCCGGAGGCGGAAAAAGCCTTTACCGCACCGGTTCCGGAGAAGCTCGTCAAGGGTCTGGGCAAGCAGCCGGGAACGTGGCGGCAGGTCTTTGGCGACGAGGCCGACGAGACCTTTCAGGCCTGGTGCATCGCCACCTACATCGAGCAGGTGGCCGAGGCAGGCAAAGCCGTTTATGCGCTGCCGCTCTACGTCAACGCCGCCCTGCGCGATCCTTTCAATCCCGGCCATGCGCCTAGCTATGAATCCGGGGCGCCCACCGACAACAACATCGATCTTTGGAAGATTGCCGCGCCGTCGATCGACGTGATTGCTCCGGACATTTATATGCCGGAGTACGCCAAGTACATGAAGTCGATTGAGCTCTACAAGCGCCCCAACAATCCGCTGTTGATTCCGGAGACCGGCAACTCCGCCGACTACGCGCGGTATGTCTTTGCGGCCATCGGCCAGGGAGCCATCGGCTGGGCGCCCTTCGGACTCGACCTCACCCGTTATACGAATCTCACCGAAGGTCCGGAGGCGATGGAGGCCGACGCCCTCAAGCCCTTTGCGCGCCAATATGAACTGCTGGCGCCCATAGCCCGCCAGTTAGCCAAGGCTAACTTCGAAGGCAAGCTGCACGGCGCCAGCGAAGACCCGGCGCAGCACACGCAGACCCTCGCCTTCGATCGCTGGACTGCCACCATCAGCTACGGCCTGCCCGCCTTTGGCAACTGGATTCCGCCCAAGGGAAACACGCCCGCCGATGGCGGCGCGGTCATTGCGCAGTTCGGCCCCGATGAGTTCCTGGTCGCTGCCCATCATGCCAGGGTGGACTTTACTCCCACCTACGCGCCGGGCAAAAAGCGCCTTTGGCTCAAAGTCGAGGAGGGAAAGTACGATAAAACCGGCAACTGGAAGATGACGCGCATCTGGAACGGCGACCAGACCGACTATGGCCTGAATTTCAAGGCCGACGAAAACGCCATCCTGCGCGTCCAACTGACCACGTATTAGTATCATGACCGGAGTGTAGCGCCGGTCTCTAGACCGGCTGTAGCACGGACGTCCTCGTCCGTGCTTGTATCGTTCCGGCCAGGTGGCCTGGTAATAGAACAAACGACAACCGCCGTGCCCCATTCATCCATCATGAAAAACGCAGATCCTTCAACTGCGCTCAGGACGGATGAGTGGGAGACCACAAACCTCAACCTACAAGTCTTTTCTGATCACTGACAACTGATCACTGACAACTGACAACTGAATCTCACAGCTCCATCGCATTATCTTCAATCGCCAGCCGCACATTGCCGTCGCTTTTGGCTAGTCGCCTGACCGCCTCCGGCTTGTCCACCCCCGCCTTCAGCATCACCAGCGCCACCGGAACGCTGCGCCCCGCGCATTTGATGATCTGCACTGCGGCGTTGTGATCAATCTTGCAGGCGGCCATCAGAATATGAATGCCCCGCTCCACCAGCTTGGTGTTCTGCATGTGCACGTTGACCATCAAATTATCATAGACATAACCAAGCCGGGTCATGGCGCCGGTGGTAATCATGTTCAGGACCATCTTCTGCGCGCTGCCGGCCTTCATGCGCGTTGAGCCGGAGATCACCTCGGCCCCCACATCGGCAACAACCGTAATGTCCGCGGCCCCTGCCAGCGGCGTATCGTGATTGCAGGTCACGGCGGCGGTGTGCGCTCCGCGAGCCCGTGCATAAGCCACTGCGGCCACTACATACGGCGTGCGCCCGGAGGCCGATACGCCGACAATCACATCCTTGCGCGTGGGACGTCGCCGCGCAATGTCCCGCTGCCCCAACTCTTCGGAATCCTCATTCACTTCAACGGCCGAAGCCAAAGCCTTCGGTCCGCCAGCCATAATGTACTGCACCTGTCCAGGAGCCGTCGAATACGTCGGCGGGCATTCCGAAGCATCCAGCGCCGCCACTCGCCCGCTCGAGCCCGCTCCCACATAAATCAGACGACCGCCCTCCCGCAAGCTGCGCGCCACCTGGTCGATGATCTGCGCAATCTCCGGGATCGCTTTTTTCACCGCCCCAGCCACCTTCGCATCCTCATGGTTGATGATGCGGGCGATCTCAAGCGCAGATTTGGTGTCAAGGCCTTGAGATGCCTCGTTTTGGCTCTCGGTAGTCAACTGTTGAAGCTGGGCGGCCTGGTCGTTGCCTCTGATCTCTTTCTGGGCGTTGGCCGTCTCCTGCGTCATCGAACTTGTCAGCATTGCGTCAGTCCCCGATTCTTCATTGTAACTGGAAAACAGTCAACCCCAAAGAGAATTCTCAATGGGGATGCGGGGAACTGAAGTTGTCTCACAGCGCCAGCCTCACCGCGTCATGAAACGCGGGCCTCACCTGCCGGATCAACTGGCTGGCGCGATCCGGCCAGGTCCGGTTGGTCAAAAGCGCCATGGCGACTCCGGCCTCCAGGTCCATCCACAGCGAGCAGCCGCTAAAGCCCAGGTGACCAATTGAGGCTTGGGAAAAATACCGGCCCGAGCTGGAGGGTTGCGAGGGCGTATCCCAGCCCAGCGCCCGCGAGCTGCCCGCCGGCCCTTGCCGCTGCGCGAACCGCTCAATCGTCGCCGCGTGGAAGAGCTGACCGCGGCCCGAATGAGCCAGCAGAATCTCCCGCGCAAGACGCAGCAGATCAGGCACATTCGAGAAAAGCCCCGCATGACCGGCCGCTCCACCCAGCAGCCAGGCATTCTCGTCCTGAACCTCGCCTTGAATCACTCGATGGCGGTAGTGCGTGTCCTCTTCGGTGGGCGGAATCAATGGGTGCCCCGCCCTCGCGACGTCTTTGTTTTTGTCGCTAGGGTGGGATTCCATAAAGCCAGTTGCCGTCATTCCAAGCGGCTGAAAAATCTCGCGCCCAACCCACGCGGGCAATGCTTCGCCCGTGAGCGCCTCTAGCGCCTTGCCGAGCAAAATGAAGCCCGGATCAGAGTACTCAGCGCGAGCGCCCGGCTCGGCCTCCAACGGCAAGCCAAGGCAGGATTCCAACAGCGCCTCGCCTGTGGCAGCGGTGCGGAAGAACTCCACATACCCCGGCAGCCCGGAGTTGTGCGCCAAAAGGTGGCCAAGCGTCACCCGCCGCGCCGGATCGTCCGCGGCGCGCTTCAATACAAACTCCGGCAACAACTCGCCCAGCGACGTCTCCAGCCGCAGCAGCCCGCGCTGGTTCAGCAGCATCGCCGCGGCGGTCGTCGCCGCAACCTTGGTCAGGCTGGCCACGTCCCAGACCGTCTCCGGCCTAACGACAGGCGCAGCTTCCTCGTAGGTAAAGCGTCCCCGCGCGCCCATCAGCAATACTTCCCCGCCCGCCAGCACTCCAAACGCGCAGCCAGGAAAGGCACGCGTGGCAATCGCATTGTCCAGCACGCGTATCGCGGCATCAAAGCGCCTTGGCGCGCCAACGGAGATGATTTCAGAATTCATCGCTACCAGCATGGTACTGCGAAAGGGGCCAGATTCGTTTAGAACAGGTAGCGCTGGCCTCCTGGCCGGCTGTTGTGTGGACCTCCCGGTCCACGCCGCACTCCACACCATGGATGAAATGCTCTGGGCAGTCTTGACCAACTTGACCAACTCAACAAATTGGCGCATGATTCAAATAGAGGAAATCATGGCAAGTTCACAAGTGAATCTATACGAGGCCAAGACACAGCTTTCCAGCCTGGTTGATCGGGCGGCGATTGGTGAAGAGATCGTGATTGCCAAATCCGGCAAACCGCGAGCGCGGCTGGTTGCGCTGGCGGAAGATTCAAAGCAGCCGCGCAAGCCGGGCCTGAACCTATTGGGAATCACCTATATTGCCGACGACTTCAATGCGCCACTGCCGGAGGATGTGCTCCAGGATTTTGGGCTGTGATTCGGCGACTGTAAAAGAATTTTTCCTCTTTCAATCTATTTCCGACCAACTTGACCAACTGATGAATGCAGCTCACAATGAAGGCAGTCAAGAGGAACTACGGAGGCAGCAATGGCAAGTACATACGTGAATCTTTATGAAGCTAAAACGCATTTTTCCAGCTTGGTGGATCGAGCCGCAAAGGGCGAAGTCATCGTCATCGCCAAGTCTGGAAAGCCCATGGCGAAATTATCACCGATGCAGATTCCGGAAAATTCTCCCAAGACATATAGGAAGTTTGGGCAAAACATATTGGGAATTACCATCCATTCCGACAATTGGGAGAAGGATATTCCTCTGGAGTACTTTCAGGACGAAGGCAAAGAAAATCCCTTCAGCGCTGATCTTGTCGGGAGCGACGCGAAATGAAGGACTCCGCGTTTTTAATTGATTCCAATGTTGTTGTCTGGCTCGATCAGAGACCGGAGCGAATCTCCCCGCACATACTTTTGATGATCGAATCGGCGCCGCAAGTGTTTTTGAGCGCGGTGACAGCCTGGGAACTGGGAATCAAGCAGGCGCTGGGCGACTTGACGCTGCTTCAGCCGGTTTCAGAGATGCTTCGCACGCATAGCATGACAGAACTTCCGGTGACCATTCAACATGGAGAAGCCGTACGCGACTTGCCCTTGCATCATCGCGATCCTTTCGACCGTTTGCTGGTTGCGCAGGCGATGATTGAAGGTCTGATACTCGTAACCGGAGATAAGCTATTGCTCAAGTATGGAGTTCCAGTCCTGCTTGTCTAACAGTTCAACCGTGAACTTTCAGACGAGAATAGGCTGGCATGTTTCATATTGTCAACGAGTAACCATTTCGCTCATTGTGAAATATCGCTTGAGCCAGTCTTCACGGCCAAAAACCTTGAATGAACTGGCAAGAATGAAACAACTTGCCCCGTAGGACGGATGAATCTCCAAAATCTTCCTATTTTGAAGGCGCGCTTTTTCTAACAGGATATCGCTTTGTTTTTCGTCGGAAGGACCTGCTTTTAGCTTGTATAACGCGTGGATGTCCTGAAGATTTACCTCCTCAGTCTCACGCAGCAGAACCTCGAAGATGATATTTCCGCACATGACGTTTTCAGCAAATAGTTCTGAAACTTCATTTGCGACGAATACAAACCGCTCACGTCCTTCGGTTGCCAGAAAAATATGAACGGTCTTACCGTCTATCCACAGTCCTTCAAACCAGCCATCATGAAATTCGCTGAATTTCCTCATTTTTTTGGGAGGTCATCAAACTGTTCCCTGTTCCCTGATCCTTGTTCCCTGCTTCTACGTAATATCCTCCGTGTCATACACCAGCCCGCCGCGCTTCTTCGGAATCCCATGAACCGAGCTAAGCAAATCCTCCACCACGTCTTCCAACTGGCGCTGGCTCTCGATCACCGCGCTCATGCTCTTCAGCTCATCCGGCTCGATCACGCGCTCAATCAGCGCGACGGCGTGGCATTGCGCAACGTGGTCCAGGTTCAGCCCTTCGGGTGTCTTGGCTTTGATGCTCACCTGATCGGTGCCCAGGCCCAGCAGGTCAGCGACGCGAGCGCGCATGGCGCTTGAGATCGGCGAAATCTTGGGCGCGGCCAGAATCAGCGTGGTATCGATATTGACGATGCGGTAGCCGGCGTGTTGCAGCGTATCCATGGCCAGCTTGAGAAACACCGCCGAGTCAGCGTCCTTCCAGCGCGGGTCGCCGGGCGGAAAAAACGTCCCAATATCCCCCGCCGCCACCGCGCCCAGCAGCGCGTCGGTAATGGCGTGCAGCAGCAGATCGCCGTCCGAGTGGCCTTCCAGCCCCTCCGGGTGATCCAGCGTCAGCCCGCCGATGTGCAGCGGTACGCCCGCCTTGAAGACGTGCGAATCAAAACCAAAGCCGATCCGAGTTTCCATGCTCTCCGTGCCTGTCCTTTTGTTTCTATCGGCGGGAAGCCAATTTTCATCGTAACCCCGGATCGGTGTAAATCAAAATAAATCTAATGCGGGTTCTATCAGTTGTTACCCCCGCGCCCTCATCCCTTGCGCTGCCGCAGATAAAACTCGGCCAGCGCCAGATCTCCCGGCTGCGTGATCTTCAAATTGATTGCCGAGCCGGGAACCACCGCCACCGGATGTCCGGCGCGCTCCACCACCGACGCCTCATCCGTGCCGATGAAGCCATCCGCCGTGGCCTCGGCAAAGGCGCTCCGCAGCAGCCCATAGCGGAAGCCCTGCGGCGTCTGCGCCAGCACGACAAACTCGCGCGGAATCGTCGCCGTCACCAGCGCCCCGTGCGCCGTCCGCTCCACCTGCTTGATGGTGTCCACCGCCGGCAGGCCCACAATCGCAGCCCCATGCTCAATCACCGCGTCAATCGTCCGCTCAATGGTCGCTGCGTCAATCAGTGGCCGCACCGCGTCGTGCACCAGCACCACGTCCTCCGCCTCAGCCGGCAGCGCCGCCAGCGCGTGCTCCACAGACTCCTGCCGATGGCTTCCGCCCTCGACCACATGAACGCGGCCCCTAAAGCCATACTCGGAGGCATACTCGGCAATCTGGGCCTGCACGCGCTCCATCTCAGGCAGGCGCACGGCCACATAGATGCCCGTCACCCGCTCGACCGAAGCAAAGGCGCGCAACGAGTGAATCAGGATGGGAATCCCATCCAGGGTGAGAAACTGCTTCGGCTGAGGCCCGGCCATCCGGGTTCCCAGCCCCGCCGCTGGCAAAATCGCAAATACTTGCATACGGCTTGGAGTATACAACAATCGGCAATATCGCAGACAGCCACATTTCTTTCCGATTGAATCCTATGCATTTACGATGCGTGACAAACATCACTGCGCAGATGACTTTAGAGAGAGTAATGTTTGTCAATCGGGCCCCCTCCAACTCAACCGGTGTCTTGTTTTTGAGAGACAAACTTGGTGTCAATCAAGTGCGGGAAATTGCTGTCTTTTCGCTTTTATTCACAGCATCAGCCATGGATGCGCTGGTATCCAAATAGGTTTTTGGTTCTGGCAATTCAACTACCTCCGCTTTTCTTATCTCTTGATCTATGGCTAATTCTGTTGCGCATGAAACAGGTACAAATTGGACCGTACCGCCTCCGGTCGAAACTACCGAAACGATTGGATTATAAACTCTGATCGCTCCTTAGAGTTTGACTAATCGACGAACCGTTCATTATAGAAAGGAATTAAGTTCGATGTTCAAGCGATTGTCCGGATTATTGTTCTGTCTTCTGGTTTTCAGCCTCAGCTCAGCGGCACAAATCGTGTTTCCTGCTTCGGGAGATATAGGTACAATCGTCAACAGTTCAGGCACAGCCGGCCGTACCGGCGATGGAGGGCCAGCCACATCGGCAGAGTTGAATAGACCTTTTACTATGGCTATCGGCCCGAATGGCAACCTCTACATTGCCGATTACTCTAACGCCCGCATTCGAATGGTGTCGGCGGCAACAGGAATCATCAGCACGATAGCTGGCGGCGGCACCAACTCCTGTGGTTTTTCCGGCGATGGCGGAGCCGCGACCAGTGCGGATTTGGCTGTTACGGAGGGTGTTGCCATCGATTCTTCCGGCAATATCTTTATTGCCGACACAGGCAATCAGCGTATTCGCATGGTGGCGTCTCCCGCGGGCGGAGGATACCAATCGCCTTACATCGACTCGGTGGCGGCTGCCATAACGCCCGGCGCCACCGCGCCAACAGCCGGCTATATTTATACGATTGCCGGCAACGGCACTGCCGGCTTCGGCGGCGATGGCGGACTGGCAAACAGCAGCAGCGCCGAACTACATTCACCGGTGAGTGTTGCCGTTGAATCCGTCAATGGAATCGAGTACCTCTATATTGCCGACTACTCCAATTATCGTATTCGCGTGGTTAATCTATCCACGGGAATCATCAGCACAGTGGCTGGCCAAACCACCCATGGTACTAGCGGAGTTTCTGGACCGGCAGGAAGCGCATATCTTTATGCGCCGAGCGGGGTTGTGCTCGATCAGTCCGGCAATCTCTATATCGCTGACATGAACAATTCGCGAGTCCTCAAGATTACCGCCAGTTCCAGCGGAAGCACCAGCTATATCCCGTCGGGAGTTGTCAACTCGACAGGAACCATTAGCTTGCTGGCCGGCCAAGTCAACGGCACGGTTGGATACCTAGGCGATGGTGGACCGGCCACGGCCGCGTCGTTGGATCTTCCTGCCAACATTGCATTGGATTCGGCAGACAACCTTTACATTACAGATCAGAGCAACTGCGTTGTTCGCAAAGTGACTCTCGCGACGGGAATCATCTCCACGGTGGCTGGCGCTCCAACTACACCTGATGCTGTAGGAGTGGCAGGCACCCCTTACTGCGGTTACTCCGGCGACGGAGGCTTAGCAACCAGCGCCGCATTGAACAAGCCCACTGGCATTGCCGTCGATTCGTCCGGCAACATCTACGTTGATGACCAGAGCAACAATCGTACACGCGTTTTTGCCCAGGTCAAGTCGACACCTACAATTACATGGGCGGCTCCAGCAGCAATTTCCTTCGGCACAGCGTTGAGCGGTAAGCAGTTGAATGCCAGCTCGCCGGTCGCCGGCAGCTTTGCCTACGCGCCTGCATTGGGCACGGTACTGGGCGCCGGAACCTATAATCTCTCGGTGACCTTTACACCCGCCGATTCCGTTGATTACACGACGGCGACGGCCACTGTATCTCTCATCGTGAACCAAGCCACACCTTTGATTGGCTGGTCGGCTCCAGCGGCAATCAACTACGGCACGGCGCTGTGCGGCGCGCAACTCAACGCCAGCTCAGCGGTTGCGGGCATATTCTCTTATTCCCCAGCCGCGGGTACAGTTCTTACCACAGGCCAGCACACTCTCTCGGTAACCTTCACGCCCTCCGACACTGCGGACTATGCAACTGCGACAGCTTCCGTTTCGCTGACAGTGAACCAGTCCACGTCTTCCATTACATGGTCGGCTCCCGCAGCAATCAACTACGGCACGGCGCTGTGCGGCGCGCAACTCAACGCCAGTTCAACGGTCGCGGGCATATTCTCTTATTCTCCAGCCGCGGGTACGGTTCTTACCACAGGCCAGCACACTCTCTCTGTGACCTTCACGCCCTCCGACACCGCGGACTATTCAACCGCGACAGCTTCCGTTTCGCTGGCAGTGAACCAGGCCGCGTCTTCCATCACATGGTCGACTCCTGCGGCAATCACCTTCGGCACGGCGCTGAGCGGCGCACAACTCAACGCCAGTTCCTCGGTTGCGGGCACATTCTCTTATTCTCCAGCCGCGGGTACAGTTCTTACCACAGGCCAGCACACTCTCTCTGTGACCTTCACGCCCTCCGACACTACGAACTATACAACTGCGACAGCCTCCGTTTCTCTGACAGTGAATCCGCCCACGCCTGCAATCTCCTGGACAACTCCAGCAGCCATCACCGCTGGCACGGCATTAAGCGCAACCCAACTCAACGCGATCTTCAATGTGCCAGGATCTTGCGTCTACACACCGCCCTTGGGAACAATTCTTCCCCAAGGCATACAGACTCTTTCTGTGACCTGCACTCCGGCGGATACGGTTGACTTCAGCGCGGTAACTGCCACGGTGCAATTGACGGTTTCGCCTTTCGATCTATCGTCGTCAATTTCGGCCTGCGTCAATTCATCCACCGGAAATGTCCGGGTTGTCGGTTCAACAACCCTTTGTGTCACAGGAGAAATCGGCACAACTTGGTCAGTTCAAGGACCGGCTGGTCCGCAAGGTCCGGCTGGTCCGCCGGTCAATTTCCGAGGCGCTTGGCTCTCAACCGCGGCGTACAACATCGGTGATTCCGTCTTTGAAAACGGCAGCAGTTATATCGCCGTGGCGGCAAATACCGATATCGATCCAGCAAATGATGTAGCGGGACAAGGACTCAACTGGGCTCTTCTGGCCGCGCAGGGCGCCACCGGACCACAAGGCCCGATTGGCGCCACCGGACTACAAGGCCCGACTGGGACCACTGGGCCACAAGGCTTAACAGGGCCGCAGGGACCGCAGGGACCGGCCGGAGGCGCCACCAATATCGCCGCGGCCGTAACTGGCCAACCAGCCGTTTACACCAGTAGCGGAACCATCGGAGGTGTTGCCACTCTGGGTGTGGCTGTTGGAGGTACGGGCGCGTCCACCCCCGCTGGAGCACTGGCTAATCTCTTTAATGCCGCCGGAGGAACAGGCCCCTGCCCCGGAGTCATCAACGACGGCACTACAGATAACACAGCCGCCCTGAATGCCTGTATCGCTACGGGTAAAGCCTATACTCTGCCCACAAATTG
>Ga0181529_10001719_pt1 | contig 27684 bp, 19 predicted proteins | sample PEATcosm2014_Bin_36_FD_119763 | JGI IMG/M metagenome (GOLD analysis project Ga0181529, IMG submission 119763) | Peatland microbial communities from MTU Mesocosm Facility, Houghton, MI, USA - PEATcosm2014_Bin10_30_metaG | ecosystem: Environmental > Terrestrial > Soil > Wetlands > Peat | place... | reverse complement strand
GTCGAGCCGCTATCCGTGGTTGCCGTCGCAGGCGTGGTGTAACTGCTCGCGGTCGCGCCGCTAATCGCGGTGCTGTTCTTCTTCCACTGATAACTCAGCGGCGCAGTGCCGCTCGCCACCACGTTAAACGTCGCCGTCTGCCCCGCCGTCACCGTCACGCTCTGTGGCTGCGTGGTGATGGTGGGCGCTACTGCGGCGGCATTCACCGTTAATGTGGCCGCGCTACTGGTCACACGTCCGTAGCGATTGGAGACACTAACGGTGAACTGCGCTCCATTGTCGGCTGCGCTCGCGGGCGGCATCGTGTAGAAACTTTCCGAAGCCGATCGAATCTCGATGCCGTTTTTCCTCCACTGATACAGGAGAGGCGCGGTGCCGATAGCCACCACTGTGAATCTGGCGGATTGTCCCGCCACAACTGTTTGATCAATCGGTTGTGTCGTGATCGCCGGAGCGGCGCGCAGGGCAACGACGGTCAGCTCCGCCTGTTGGCTGGTCACACTCCCGGCTCCGTTGCTCACTACAACGGTAAACGTCGCGCCACTCTCTAACGGCGCCACCGGTGGAGTGGTGTAAGAACTGGACGTGGCCCCCGGAATGACAATCCCATTCCTGCTCCACTGATAACTCAGCGGACCTGTCCCTCCAGCGAGCACACTGAATGTCGCCTCATGCCAAATGGTGACCGTCTGGCTCTGGGGCTGCATGAAGATCGATGGCCCGGTCGAACCATTCGCGGCGGCTGCGCCGAACAGGCCCATGACCAGGACCACACACAGCAAGTGGGCGCCATTGCCCCGATTCCGCCGGGAGCGGATCTGTGATTTGTGAGTGGTGAGTGTAGAATTTGTCATTGGCGCAAGAACTCTGTCTTCCCACCGACGACGGTGGTCTGAATATAGTTGTCTCTCACGAGGCCGAAGCTCGCCGTGACGGTTATGCCCAACGCGTACAGTCTCGTCAACGGCGGCTCCTTCTTCACTACCTACGGAATCGGCGCAACGTGTTGGGCTCGGTTTTGAGCGCCGCCACAGCGCGGAACCGGCGAAAGCGTATGTTCATATCTAAAGTGCATATATGCGGTAAAAGTACTAGTGGTTCTACCCACGAGTACTATACAGGTGATACGAGGATCCTGTCAACTCCCAGTCGAGGAGGAGCTTACCGATACTCCGCACACCCGTGTTCTTTCATACAATCGTGCAGGAGATTGGTGAGTGTCACAGTTGACCTCAGCAGATCCGGTCGCGCTCGGCTGCTAGTTATGTCATTGATATTGAAGGAGCGCGGACTATTCGGCCGGCTTCACTTGTCGCGCATAGGTACTGGCATCGATACGACGTTATGGCTCCCGCCGCAATCTCGCAGTATTGAGCTAAAGCGATGAATCAAAACAGGTTAACTATACCGGCTCCAGAACCTTAAGGAAATTAGGGTCTGAGGAGCTATGCTGCCGTAAGATCTATTGAGGTTGCGCGCTCTCGCGGCTAAATCGCGCGTTCGCCGATTCAAGACTGATGCGGCCCGCGGGTCTGCGCCAGCAGAGACTCGACGTCCGCTCTGAGCGGCGCCGAAGTTTGAGCGCCCGCGCGGGTGACCGAAATTGCCGCCGCCGCGTTCGCGAATCGCAGCGCGTCTTCCATCTGCACATTCTCGGCGAGTGACACTGCCAGCGCGGCGTTAAACGTGTCGCCAGCCGAGGTCGAGTCCACGGCCCGCACCGGAAAAGGAGACGCAGAGAATGTTCGATCCGGTCCGCAGTATACGCAGCCCTGGTCGCCTAGTTTCACGACGACCGACCGTACTCCGAGTTCCCGGATCCGATGGCCGAGTGCGACAGCGTCAGCAGCGCGCACGCGGTTCGACGGAACACCCGCGAGGACGCACGCCTCACTCTCGTTCGGCGTCGCGATGTCGACCAGTTGGAGGATCTCCTTAGTGAGGGCGCGCGCGGGCGCAGGGTCGAGGATGCACGTGGCGCCTACACGGCGCGCTTCCCGCAAGCCCGCTGCGACTGTCTCGATCGGAATTTCCAGTTGGAGCAATACACAGCGTGCGCCGGCGAGTGCCCAGCGCTGCGAATCGATGTCGCCGACCGACAGAGCACCGTTGGCTCCGGGCGCGACCGTAATCGAATTCTGTCCCGCATCGTCTACGTGAATCAGGGCCACGCCAGTCGCTTCGGAATCCGTTTCCAGCACGGTACCGACATCGACGCCCACGCCCGCTAAATTGGCCTTGAGCACAGTTCCGAATGAGTCGGCTCCCACTCGTCCCAGCATCCGCACTACCATCCCGCGGCCTGCGAGTTTCGCCGCGGCATAGGCCTGGTTCGCGCCTTTTCCTCCGGGAATGACGCGGAAGTTGCGTCCAAGAATGGTTTCTCCCGGCAGCGGCAGGCGGTCGACCGCGAGGACGAAGTCCATGTTCAAGCTGCCGATCACGACGATCGAGGTCGCCATAGGATGCCTCAGAGACTCGCGGTCCCGAACTCGCAAATCGATTCTCAGGCGCCGCCGAACCAGTTCAGAACAGCGTTAGTGTATCATTCATTGGGAACGGAAAATGAGAAGACTCGCATTTACGGCAATACTACTCGGCTGGCTGTCACAGGTTCTGATCGCTCAGGTGTCGCCGATCCAGCCACAGGGGAGTCAGATCCCGGGCCCCGCGCAAGCCGGCGCCGGGCAGGATTGGTACTCCAATATGACCAACTGGCAGCGCGACTCCTCGGCCGCGTTCAGCATTTGGACGGAAGATCTTCGCACGTGGCGGCACGAGCAACTGATCCGAATGGGCTATGACGATTCCGAGTATCGCCGGCCCGACCTGCTGTGGACGCAGCGCAACTTCGTCCAGCCGCAGGTCATGGTGGAGGAGCGATACCTCTACGATCCGGTGCAGCGCCGGTACACGGTCGGCCGGTACCTCGATAACTTGGACAAGCGATATGGCGGCATCGATAGCGTCTTGCTTTGGCCGGTCTATCCAAATATCGGAATCGACAACCGGAACCAATGGGACATGGCGCGCGATATGCCCGGGGGAATTCCCGCGCTGCGCCAAATGGTCGAGGACTTTCACCGGCGGGGCGTGCGGGTCTTCTTTCCCAGCATGCCGTGGGACAATGGCACGCGCGATGTCGGAATGCGATATTGGGAAGCCACCGCGAAGTTGATGACGGAGATTGGCGCGGATGGCGTGAACGGCGAAACCTTCGCGGGCTTGCCGCGGGCCTACCGGTTAGCCTCCGACGCGACCGGGCATCCCGTCGCGCTTGAACCGGAGGGTGCGCCGCAGGAAGACGGCATGCTGGCCTATAACAATCAAAGCTGGGGTTACTGGAGTTATCCGTTCGTCCCGATGGTCAGTAAGTTGAAGTGGCTCGAACCGCGCCACATGATCCACGTTTGCGACCGGTGGGCGCGCAACCACACGGACGACCTGCAGGCCGCATTCTTCAATGGCGTTGGTTTCGAGAGTTGGGAGAACGTCTGGGGCATCTGGAACCAGGTGACGCCGCGCGATGGCGAGGCTCTTCGCCGCATCGCGCACATCTATCGCGCGTTCCCCGATTTGCCGGTGAGCATGGATTGGACACCTCATGTGCCGACGTTGCGGTACGGCGTCTACGCGAGTATGTTTCCCGGCAGCGGCGGGCGGACTCTGTGGACCGTCGTCAACCGCAATGAGTTCAATGTCTCGGAAGACGCGATCTCGGTCGGGCATGAAACCGGACGGCGTTACTACGACCTGTGGAACGGAGTTGAAGTGACACCGAGAATCGAGGGCGATCGCGCCGTGGTCCGGCTCAACCTGGAACCGCAGGGCTACGGGGCGCTCCTCTCGATCGACAGTGGGGGGCAGGTCGAGGGCCTAGGCGCTGTGCTGGCTCAGATGCGTGCGTGGGCGACGAAACCTCTACAGACCTATTCCAAGGAATGGGAGTTCCTGCCGCAACAGTTGGTCCCGATCGCCCCCACCGCTCCCGTGAGCATTGCGCCGCCCGGGATGGTCGGAATTCCGGCCGGCGAGTTTGAATTTCAGGTCACGGGCGTCGAGATCGAGGGCGGCGACATGACCGGTCTCGACGTGCAGTATCCGTGGGAGGACTCACCACGCCGCGGGCATCGTCACCGTATGGCGATCCACGCGTTCTTCATCGACACGTATCCGGTCAGCAACGGCGAGTTCAAGAAGTTCCTCGACGCAACCCATTACCATCCGGTCGACGATCACAATTTCCTTCGTCACTGGGTCAACGGGACTCCGCGGTCCGGCGAGGAGAAGATCCCAGTAACCTGGGTTTCGATCGAGGACGCGCGCGCATATGCGCAATGGGCGGGCAAACGGCTGCCGCACGAATGGGAATGGCAGTACGCGGCGCAGGGGACCGACGGCCGCTTGTACCCGTGGGGTAATCAATGGGATGACACAGCGGTTCCAGCGCCATACAAAGGACGGGATCTGCCTGCGGCGAGCGCGGTCGACGTCCATCCCCTTGGGAAGAGCCCATTCGGAGTGCAAGACCTCACCGGAAATGTGTGGACGTGGACCGACGAGTATAGGGACGAGCACACGCGCGCAGCCGTGCTGCGGGGCGGAAGCTTCTATCAGCCGCAGAACTCAATCTGGTACTTTCCCCAAGCCTACAAGCTCACCGAGCATGGCAAGTACTTACTGATGGCGCCGTCGAAAGACCGCGCAGGCACGCTTGGCTTTCGCTGTGTAGTCGACACGCCGTGACGCGCCGCCCTGCAGGTCTGCATCGGCACTGGCAGCTATGTGTTCGGACGGGGCCTCCGGCAGCAGAGGGTTTTCGCATCAGTCCCTGCGGATTCGATTGCTTAAGGCCGGATCACCAGCAGCAAGTCAGCGAGGGTCGATCGATTGCTGGCGACAACAGCAATCGACAGGACTGTGGCCAATCTACTTTCCACCCCCGCTGGTGCAGGTGATGTTGAAATCAGCGTTGTTGGAACCTTGCGTCGGAATGTCGTGATTGCCCGAGGCGTCGGCACCAATGGCCTCCAGGATAGCTCCACCGCCCATCTGATTGCCGTATTTCGGCTGAAAGGTCATCACGTGGGTGACGGTCTTGGTTCCCGCGGCACTGAAGGTGAGGGTTTGTCCCGGATCGAGTGTGCCGGCGCCGAATTGGTAGAACACCGTTCCCGGCCCATCCGTCGTGATGGTTCCAACCATTGCAATGTGCGCCGGGCAGGGGCCGGTATAATTGGGAATCTTCTGGAGCGTCAGGGCGGTGACGTTGGTGCTGGGCTTTGCGCTGGCCTGTACCTGGATCGACGCGACGCAACCTGCCGGAACGGCGAAGGCAGATGCCGGTGGCTTGGCGAGACTGAGTTGCTTCACTTCGATTATCGTCATCTCCTTGCCGTCGGGTCCGAGAACGGCGATCTTGACCGGGAAGCCGCCGTTTTGGGCAATCCAGATCTTGCCGTTGCCTTTGGCGGAAGTCACTTCGAGAACCTTGGTAGCTATTCCGTTCACTGTATCCACACCGACCTGCTTGGGCTGCGCACCGCCTGTCAGTTCCTTCATCAAAGCGTCCGAGCCACTGATCAGGTCGAACTCCGGCGGCGCGGCCGGATCGGCGTACTCCTGGACCCCGCAGGGCACGGCAGGGTCGCTCAAGACTTTGGTGTAGAGCTTATGGGCCTGGAAGTCATAGACAAGATGGTTATGGAATTCTTTGTCGCGCCCCGGCCCGACGGGCAGGATCTGGTCCACCACTTCCTTGGAACCATCTCGGCTGATCTTTACCACGCTTGGACCCATTAGGGCAAAACCAGGATCTTCAGTGAGTGAGTAAGCCTGCGGTGTGGGGCCTTGGGCGTGCAAACGCGAAAGCCCCCACCCGGAAATCGCCGTTAGAACGGCCAGCAGAACGATAAATCGTCGTCGCATCGTACCCTCCTCAGATCCTAAGAATGCTTCGGAAAGCTTCCGGGATGGCTCTGACCTGCCAACGCTGGCGGCTGGAACCCCGAACAATCCCATCGGAGTATTCGCTCTTCGCCGGTGACGTCAGCCAGAACATCCGCTGTTTGATCTTCTCACGATCCGGCATCCGCCGGATGGTCTGTCGGCGTGGCTGGCCCTCCCAGGTTCTTAAACCAAGGGTCCGGTGGCGGGCAGGACAATGCCAGCGCGTTTTTCGGGTCCTCCTTGACATAAAGAACTTTGTATTATAAAGTATAGTTCATGAAAACGGCCCCTGAGCCCTTTGCACGACTGCCGCGGCGCGGTTGGAGTTCCCCTGAGATGACGCGCCCGCCACTCCTGGATGGCGCGACCTCAGCAGGAGCAATTCGGCCTCGTTACGCACTACTCATCAATCCGTTCTACCCGAAGGACCCGAACGCGAGTTTTGGTAAACACGTGCTGACACCGACTCTCGCGCTGACCAGCTTCGCGGCGACAACGCCGGAACACTGGGAGGTTCGCTATTGGGACGAGAACCTGCTTGACGGACGGCCTCCGTATCAGCCCATGCCCGAGGTGGTGGGGATCACGGTCCACCTGACTTTCGCCAGGCGCGCGTTCGAGGTTGCTTATTGGTACCGGAGCCGTGGAAGCAAGGTCATTCTCGGTGGACCACACGTGCTTTCGTGTCCCGAGGAGTGTGCTCCTCATTCGGACGCGCTCGCCCTGGGTGATGGCGTACAGCTTTGGCCGCGCATCCTGACCGATGTGGAGTCGGGCCGGTTGCAATCGAGATACGTCGCGACCTACGAGAACAACTATCGCGACGATCCAGCGCCGAGGCGCTCCATTTTGCCGCGACGGAGTTTTCTCACAACCACCAGCCTGGTTGCGACCCGCGGTTGTCACAACCGGTGCGGGTTCTGCTACCTGGCAACCGACGGTTTGCGCATGCCCTACCGAATGCGAGATCCCAACAAAATCGCCGCCGAGTTCGAGGCTGACGGCCAGCCGTACGGTGTCTTCATCGACAACAACCTTGGTTCGAACCGGCTGTATTTGCGCGACCTGTGCCGTGCGCTGCGACCGATCGACAAGATCTGGAGCGCGGCGGTGTCCATCGATGTCACCGACGACCCCAGTCTTATCCGGACCATGGCGCTCGCCGGATGCACGGGTGTGTTCGTGGGTTTCGAGTCGCTGACGGATGAGAACCTCGCCGATGCGCGGAAGAAGACGCCGAAAACCGCCGACTATTCGCGCCGGGTGCGCATATTACATGAGAATGGCATCCAAGTGAATGGCTCGTTCGTGCTGGGATTCGATCACGACCACCAAGACGTTTTCGCCCGAACGGCCGAGTGGATCGAGGAGAACCGGCTGGAGTGTTCGACATTTCACATTCTCACCCCATACCCGGCAACTCCACTGTTCCGGCAAATGGAGTCGGCGGGGCGCTTGCTGCACCGCGACTGGTCGCTATACGACACCGCGCACGCAGTGTTCCGTCCGAAGCACATGTCGCCCGAGGAGCTGGAGCAAGGTTACGAGTGGATATACGAGCGTCTCTTCTCCCACGCTTCAATCTGGCGACGCCGGCCCGGGGATTGGCGCGCAATTGCGCCGTATTTGGCGATGTCGTACCTTTACAAGCGGTCCAACCGATTCTGGCATCTGCTCATCAAGCACCATTCGGTGCAAGCAGTGTGGCGACCGCTGATCGAATTGACGCGAATCCGGCACCTGAGGTTCCGGCAACGACTCGCCGAGACTGGAATGGCCAGTGCATCCGCGGTCAACGTAGTGGCCGCAGGTGTATAGTGCCATCAATTTCAGCCGGACCCCAAGACGGGAAGGAGTTTCCGCTTCAGGCATCGATGCCAGCCATGAGCCGGCAACAGTCCCGGGAAGATGCGACTACTGCACGGCGAGCGTGACGCCGCCTACGGTGATGTGGACCGGCACGCTATTCCCGGTTTGCACGTTGGGCGACATCTGCACGTTGATTTGAAGCACGCCCGGCATCATGCCGGGAGCTGCGCCGGCATCTTGAACCACGGCCGGCTGGCCGCCAATGGCAACGCTCCGTTACCGCGAGCACACGATGAATTGCCATCCAGTTGGCGTTAAGACCCGATGCCGGTAGCCCCTCCGCTACCCGGCCAAGCTCAGCCCATTTCCCTTAGCCGATCGCGATTGTTGCACGGTTGATCCCAGGGGCTTACAGCAGTCGTCGAGGGCGATCCAACGGTCGCCCCACCGATTCCTCCAGCGGATGGCTTGCCACGGCATCGCGGATGAAGACCACGTACTGAATGCCTTCGCCGAGTGGGTACCTTGGCAGTTGTATGGCTAACAGAGCACTGGCCCCCGTGATTCGGAACAAAGTGATGGGGCCGTTGGCCACGGGGGCGAACAGTTCCAGAAACGGAGCCGGAGCCGATGCATCGTATTCCTGATAAGTTCTGCCGTTGGAAATCACGCCTTGAGAGCGCTGGTAGATTGGTTGAATGCTAACGATTCGGCCCGCCACCGGCGAGTCTGGACGGTTGAGCATCGCGGCAAATGGCTCATGCTTCTGGAACGTCCGCTGGAGAATATGATCGGCGCCCCAGCGGCCATAGCAGCTTTCCCCTGCAAAGCGTGGATAGAGGCTCCAACGTCTCGCACATTACCCGCTCCCGGATGGCACCGGCCTGGCTGCGATCGCGATTCCCCCAGAAGGAAGATGCGCTTCGCTCGCGTGTCGATCAAACTCGCATCGAAGTGGGCACCAACGTCGGACACGTCCAGAGACTGACGGTTTGCGGAAAGATAGCTGTGAATCTGGCCCAACGTGCGCAGACTCGACCTCTTGGACCCAGCGTAAATGGCTGCGAAGAACAAGAGCAGGAGGGCCGCTGCGAGGAGCGTCATCCGCCGGGAAGTGAGGCGCCGCATGCCAGGTGATCCGGTTTGAAGATTCTATTGTATGTTACGGCCTACAGAAACGGCCCTTCGGGACAGACCTCGTAACGACTACGCACTTGACCGGTTTGTAGGAATGGCCCGTTGCCAAGGAATGAACGGCGCGCGTTTCACTCGAGCGTTACTGGTCACTACCGGAAGCTGGGGGTGCCGGTCATGCTCAAGACGCTCTGGAGCGCCGAATCCGCGTCGCTGGCACAAGTCGAGCCGGCCCGACATGCGCGGCAACCCATGCCAGATCGATTGGGGCGCCACACATTCCATCCGCGTGCGGGAATCGGATATGCTTGTACTGATTTATGTTCACCGATCTCTATCGAATGCTGCCTCCGGAAGGCGTCAAGATTCTGCTGGTCCTGTTTCTCGCCTTCCTGACCGGATTGGAGCGTGAGGAGCGGCGCATCGGCACCGGACAGTTTTCGTTCGGCGGCGTGCGCACCTATCCTCTCATCGGCCTCATCGCCTATGGAATCTCGTTTCTGGCAGGAGGAGAGATTCTGCCTGTGACCCTGGGCTTCGCGGTGGTGGCAGGCTTCCTGATGCTGTCGTACCGCAACAAGCTGCAATCCGGGACGGCTGGCGTGACCTCCGAGATGTCGGCGCTCACCACTTACGTCGCGGCCGCGCTGGTGTATCGCGATCAGTTCTGGATCGCTACCACTCTGACCGTGGCCAGCATGCTGTTGCTGGAGCTGAAGAGCGCGCTGGAAGGCCTCACCCAGCGCGTAGCACCGGAAGAGATCCTCACCTTCACCAAGTTTCTACTGCTCACGGCGGTGATTCTGCCGGTGCTTCCCAATCGCGAATTTGGAACGTTCGCCATCAACCCAGCCAAGGCCTGGCTGGTGGTGGTGGCGGTGAGCACGGTCTCTTACGGCAGTTACGTGATCCAGAAGGTCACCAAGGGACAGGGCGGAGTCATGCTGTCGGCATTGCTGGGAGGAGCCTATTCTTCCACGGTGACGACGGTGGTGCTGGCCAAGCGCGCCAAGCGGGAGAACCGGCCGCATCTGTTTTCGGGAGTCACCCTGGTCGCCTCCGGCATGATGTATTTGCGGCTGGCCGGCCTGGTGACGATCTTCAACCGGAACCTGATTACGATTCTGGGCGTGCCGTTTCTGGTCCTCGCCGGGGCCAGCATCGCGTGCGGGTGGTTGTGGAGCCGGGTTCCCGATGCCACGGCCGGAGACGTCGCGCGTGAATTCGAGCCAAAGAACCCTTTGGAGCTGCGTGCCGCACTGGGCTTCGCGGTGCTCTTCGTCGCCATGATGGTGGCCACCCACCTGGTGGTGACCTACCTGGGCAAGGCGGGCGTATACTCGTTGGCGGCCCTAATGGGCGTGACGGACGTGGACCCGTTCATCATGGGAATGACGCAGGCCGGCGGCAGCAGCGCATCGTTGGGTGTGGCAGCGGCGGCGATTCTGATTGCCGCCTCGAGCAATAACCTGGTGAAAGGCATTTACTCTTTCTCATTGAGCGACCGCAAGACCGGCATGTTGAGCTTGAGCCTGCTGACCGCCCTGGCTGTGGCGGGGCTCACGCCGCTGCTGTGGCTGGTACAGTAAGGGCCCGGATATCATCCAGGGTCCGCCAGTACCAATTGCAGACTGTGGTTTTCATTCTCCGACAGCACGCTGCGGCTCGGTGAAGACCCCGGGATAGGTTTGCGCGACCTCAGTGGGAACGAAACAGCCGGGACGCCGATCGCGGAAGTCCTGTTAGATTACAGCGCGGTGTGTGAGAAGATCCTGGCCGCCAAGGGCAAGAAGGGATGAATCGAAAGTTCACCGCAAGCCGGAATACATCCGCGCATAGCTTGGCGTGGCATGTCGTCCGTGGAAAATGCTTCGCTGCCGGGAGAGGCGATCGATTCTCTTGAGTTTGGAACTGGGGGATAATCGTTTGGCGAGGACGTCACGAGGCGTCCGGTCTCATGCACTCCGATGCAGCCCGACGGGTGCGACCGCCCATTCATACAGAGCCCCCGGACCGGGGAGCGACGTAAGAAGGAGGCGAAGCTCGTGAGCATCCTTGGGCGTTCTGGCCAGAAGCATCAGAAAACCACCGCCGCCGGCGCCAGCTAACTTGGCGCCCGAAACGTAGGGGCGCACGCGTTCGAGTAGTGCGTTAATCGGCGCGTTCGTCGTGTGCGGATCCAGGATCTGGTTGAGTTGCCAGTGGCGATCGAGCAGACTGCCGAGGTAATCCCAGTCGGACTCCTTCATCGCGTACGCCATCTCCACAGCCAGGGTCTTGATACTGTGCAGCACTTGCACCGCCTTGACTTCACGCGCCAGATACCGGCCCACCACTTGCCCCAGCAGGTCTTTCGCAACACGACGGATGCCGGTGTAATAGAGGACGAACCGCTCCGCAAACCCAGCCGGGCACGGAACCGGCTCCACCCGAATACGCTGGCGGGGCCCCGGGCCGGTCATCGTCAACTTCGCGCCCGGGTAAATGCCGCCTGCTTGATCCTGCCATCCTCCCCCGGTAGTCATGAACTGTTCCAGTGCTAACACCAGATCCGAAAGCTCCTGCACGCTCACGTCTTGCCCCCGCATCGACAAGAGAGCCTGTAGCACGGTCGCGGCGAGTACGCTGCTCGTCCCCAACCCGGAGCCAACCGGCAGATTCACTTCCGTGCGAATCTCCAGGCCGTCAATCGATTCGCCAGATCTCACAAAGCCCAGCATCTCGAGGGCGGCCCGATGGATTGCGAAGGGGGAGCCGACTTCGGCGGTGGGCGAAAAAGACTCAGCGGTCAGCAATTCCGTAGCTTCCGAAGAAACGAGCCGCACCACCGGTTCACCTAGTGGGCGGACGATCGTACGGATCGGGTATTCGCCATTCAGCGTAATGGCCATATTGAAGACCGTGCCGCCCCAATCCAGGCAAAACGGCGGCGTGTCGGACCAACCGCCGCCGAAGTCGACCCGTGCCGGCGCCGATACAGTCACGCAAGAGGCGCATGCCGAGCGTTCGCGGCTGTCCGTACAAAAAGACGCCGGCCTGTGCGTGGCGACCGCTTTCTGCACCGCCGAGAATGCCGCACATTTCTCACTCGCCGACTCCTCCGCAAGGCCGGCCTGGTCGTAGAACAGACCAGCCTGAAAGTGGCGGCTGGCCGCCTCCGAAGGAGCGTTCGCCTCAAGCTGTACTGCTTCGGTGCTGAGGGCGTGGGCAGCCTCGGCAAGAGCGTTGATGCTGGGCGCGTGGATCAAAAGCGGCCGCACGTCCGTCTCGGAGCGCGCCAGTGCGACCGCGGAGGCCTGCCAGTTCGCATCGCGGCGGCGGTCGCGTTGCTCGGCCAGCGCCTCTGCATCCGCGTACGCCGTGCTCGTAGCCAGAGACAGGCGGGGCGGCCCGTTATTGTTAAACAGGAATAGCTGAGCGTTCCAGAGACAGCGCTCGCACAGTGGAACACCGGGCCAGATTTCTTCCGGGTCAAGGTCGAGAGTTTTCAAGACATCCAGAATTGGGCGGCCGAACCAAATAGGAGTCTTCGGATCGTCCTCGACCCCATATGTGCGCACCACGAATCCCCGCCGGCCATCCGGCAGATGGACCGGCAACTGGTGCACAACGGTATCCTCGGCGACCGTGATCGGACCGGAGGAGTCGGTCAGACCGTGTGCGATGGCGCCAGCACCGACCCGAATCGGCTGCGTCGATTGACACTCGATCGCGAGCGCACCGGGGCCAAGTTCGCTTCCCGGCGCCAGGATGCTGTCCACGACTCCGCCCTGGAACAGCCGCCGAAAATGGGAGGTCGTGCCAACTCGTGTGAATGTGCCTTCCACAAGCGAGCAGTGGAACGGGACTCCGTGCAGCAAGGCTGCCAACTCGGGCAAGGCGCACGGCAATTCTCCCGTAAGCGAAAGCGTGAACTGCCGATAGAGGTCGAGGAAAGGAATATCAGGCAGCCTGGAAGCCAGAAGAGACAAGCTAGCGGATAGCTCTGCGTCGAAGTGGAGGAGCCCGGTATCGAGCGCCACATTGTCGCCGGGCAAGATCCCGCCGGCAGCGCGCACCTCGGCGGGAGTGGACTTTTGCAGGTTGGAATACACCCGGCCTCGCTCATCGAGGACATAGACGCCATGTCGCGTGCCGACTGCAATTGGCTGCCGGATGGCGACGCCGGCGGCGCCGGGACGGTCCCAGTCCAGAGCTGCCGCATCGAAGGTCAGGACGACATCGCCGGACGAAACCACCAGACCGGAAGAGAAACGCTCCACCCAGAGAGTGGATAGCGCCAGGATTTCATCGAAGACCGTGCTGTTCTCGCCCCAAGGCGTGCGTGCGGGCAAGACGCCGAAGAGTTTGCCGGTCAGACTGTATTCAGGCAGACGCCTCGACTCGCCGCCCGCGTGAATGACCAGAACCCGGTTGCGGCTCCACCACGCCGGATCGGAGGTGCCAATGGCTTGCAGGGCCCGGAGCGTCGCTCCACCGCTGCCAATCCGGCGCCCTTCCGGATCGGGGACAACCTGCCAGGAGACGTTCCGGGGCAAGAAACCGCGCTCGGACCGGTGGTGGATCTCCTGACGATAGATTTCGGCTTGGGCCTTCGACCCCGCCGTGATGACGACAGCGGACCACCAAGGATATCCGATCGCGGAGTCTCCGAGACATCGACGGAAGGCACGGTAGGAATACTGGCGGATGTCGCTCCCGTCGATTGGAGGCGGCGCTGGCTGGCTTTCTGTCATTCGCACTCGCTCCAGGCCCTGTTCGGCACTTCCGGCCTGGCGCCGATCTCCCGACTCGCTCCGCCAAGTTCGAGCATTTGGTGCGGAACGCTGCAGAGTGCCGCAACAGCAAGTGCGAGCAAGCCGCCGGTGTCCGGAACGCAGGATAAGAGTGAGCGGCGCATGGGTGAGATAACGTTCCGTTATAACACCTCGCATCTTGTCAGCTATCCGCCCGGCCTCGCTTCGTCAGGCATTTTCCTTGCCGCGGTTTGCGTTACTGTCACCCAGTCCTTGGCGCACCAGTGTCTGGCGCGAGGGCGAACGACTTGAAAGCCGTATGGTTGTGGGCGAGGGGGCCTCTTCCCTTAGCATCCCCGCCAGCCGTGTTTCGGTCTAGTGGGACTGCTTCTGCTGGTACATCAGCCGATCGGTGCGGCCGAGCAACTCCGCCAAGGTTTCGCCGGACCGCCACTCGACGACTCCCATCGCGGCGTCCACGGGTACCTTGCGCTGTTGCCCCTTGGTCCCGACGTTGTAATCGCCGAACACCCACCGCTTCACGCGCCCGGCGTAGTCGTTGGCCTCGGCCTGCGTGCTGTCCAACACCACCACGAACTCGTCGCCGCCCCATCTGCCAACACTGTCGGTTACGCGAAAAATCCCTTTTAACTCCGCCGCGAACTGCTGGAGCACCTGGTCACCCGCCAGGTGCCCGTAGGCGTCGTTGATCTTCTTGAAGCCGTTCAGATCCAGCATGAGCAGGGAGAAACGGCGCTTCTGCGCCAGCCGGAATTCGATGGCGGCTTCGATGCCGCGACGGTTGGCCAGGCCGGTGAGCGCGTCCACTAGCGCGGTTCGCTCGACCTCCTCGATGCGCGTGTGGCACTTATTCACTTCCGCGCGCAGTTGCGCTACCGCCTCTTTGCCCTCCTGAGCCATTTTCTGCACGCAGCTTTTCAGCTCCACCGCGCTCGCCAGCAAGGAAGTTCGGATCTGCGGCAGGTCGTGAAGGTCCGCGATCTTCGCCAGCCGCGCGGAGAAGTCCTGAAACTGCGCTTCGTGGCGCGCGTCGCGCTCGCCCACCGCCTCCGCCGCGCTCGTCATCACCAGCAGCAGCTCCTTGAACTCGTCGGTGCGCTGGCGGTAATAGTCCGTCGCCGCCCGCGCCCAGTGGTCGAGCTCCTTCTCGACGCCCGCTTCCGTTTCGTGCACCTCGATCGGCGTCAGCTCGGCCGAGATCCGCTGCTGCAGGTTGGCCAGGCTCTGCTGCAACGTGGACCCGGCGACCGGGCACGCCTGCGCTCCCGTCGAGCCCATCGCTCCCAGGGCGGCGCGGTAACACTCGAGCGCCGACTGCAACAGCTCGTCGCGATTCGAATCGAGGTACTTCTTGATCGAAATCACCTGCTGGTCATATCGGCAAGGGTCCGAAAAGCGTGAGCGCGCCCGGGCGGAAACGGCGTAGCGATCTACCGCGCGGCAGGACGCCGAAGCGGCATGCGGTCACGAATAGCGAAGCGAGGACGGCCACGCCCGCTAAGCGGATCGCAGAGTAAACCTTCCGTCAGCAGGTCACTTGCCCGGTCGCGTCGAGGATGCGTTCCACCGTACGCGTGAGCGTTTCGGGCGTGTAGGGCTTTTGCAGGTAGTGGAAATCCGCGTCGAGCGCGCCGTCGCCAGTCAGGATCTCCGAGTAGCCCGAGACCAGTAGAATGCGCGCCTCGGGATGCAGTGGACCGATGCGCCCGGCCAGCTCGCGCCCATTCAGACCGGGCATCACCATGTCGGTGAGCAGCAGGTGTATGGGCAGGCTGTAATGGGCCGCGACCAGCAGCGCCTCTTCGGCGTTCGCGGCCTGCAAGACCTGGTGTCCCGCGGTGGTCAGCACCTCGACGGCAAACTGGCGCACGGCCAATTCGTCCTCGACGACTAGTATCGTGCCGGCAACGCGCACGACGGCGGCCGGCGCGGGCGCGGGTGCGGCAGCCGCTTGTTCGGAGCAAAATCGCGGCAAATGAATCTCGAACACGGAGCCAGCGCCCAGGCGGCTTTCCACGGCGATGGCCCCATGCAACGAGCGGACGATGCCGTAGACTGTGCTCAGGCCGAGCCCGGTTCCCTGTCCAGCGGGCTTGGTGGTGAAGAACGGATCGAACACATGCTGGCGGACGTGCTCGGCCATGCCGCTGCCGGAATCGGCGACGGTGAGCCGGACGTAGTCGCCCGGCACCAGGTCCAACTGAGCCGCGCCCTCCGGTGCAAGATTGACAGCGCGCGTCCGTATCGAGAGCGTTCCGCCGCCCGGCATGGCGTCGCGTGCGTTGATGACCAGGTTCATCAGCATCTGGTGGAGTTGCGCCAGGTCGGCGAGCACCTGGCCGGAATCGGGATCGGTCTCGACAATCAGTTCGATGTTCTCGCCGATCACGCGCCGGCTCAACTCGACCACTTCGGAGACCGCCGCCTCGATGGCGATGGGCTGAAGCTGGGCGACCTGCTTGCGGCTGAAGGCGAGCAGTTGCTGGGTGAGCGCGGCGGCGCGCTCGCCGGCCTGGCGGACCAGTGCCAGGTCGCGGTGCAGCGCCGCGGGGTCCGGTTCGCCGTCGAGCAGCAATAGGTCGCAATAGCCGTTGATCACCGTGAGCAGGTTGTTGAAGTCGTGTGCGATGCCGCCGGCCAGCCGGCCGAGGCTTTCCAGCCGCTGGGCCCGGAGCAATTGTTCCTCGAGGCGCGCCTTGGCTGCCTCGGCGTCACACCGTGCCGTGATATCGATGCCGAAGCCGATGACGTACGGCGCGCCGTCGATATCCAGCCGCCGGCCGGTTAGGTAGAAATGGCGCGTCTCCGGTCCCGGACCGACCAGGCCGCGAGCCTCGACCTCGCCGGCGCCGGTCTCGTGAATTTGCCGAATCGTGGCGGCCACACGGGCGCGGTCCTCGGGATGAATGCGGCTGAGCGCCTCGGTATCCAGGATGCGCCCTTTGGACATGCCGAACAGCATCTCGTGGGCCTTGTTCCAGCGTACGTATCGGCCGTCCCGGTCGAACACGAAGAAGATGCCAGGGATGGCATCGACCACCCGCTCGGTGAACGCCTGCTCGCGGCGCAGCGACTCCTCCGCTCGCTTGCGCTCGGTGATATCCCGCACCACCACCAGCACGCGCTCGGCTCCATCCACGCGCGCGCCCCGCAGATTCACTTCGCTCCAGAACAGCGTGCCGTCCCGGCGGCGGCTGTGCCACTCGACCAACTGCGGCGCGCCGGCCGCGGCGGCGCGGATCAGTCTCAGTGCCTCGGCCTCCGAATAGGCGGGCTCATCGCCGCTGCCGGTGGCGACGTCGACGCCGCCCCATTCCTCGGCCGCATACCCGAACATCCGCTCGGCCGCGGCATTGACCTCCAGAATCGCGCCTGTGGCGGCATCGTGCACGAAGACGGCGTCTTCGATGCAATCGAGGACTGTGCGGGAGCGATCCATACCGTGCGATGAGCTGAGCGATGGCACGCGCGATTCGAATTATAGCGCCAATCCTTCGTTGCCCAAACAATTGCCGCCGGCGTTGCTCTGCGGCTATGATTCTCCCACGGCCGTTCGGATGGCCGCAGCCAATGCGCGTCTCTCAAACCAGATCCTACAACTCGTCTTCCACCAGGAACTGCTCGTACTTGCCGTCGACCGGCACGTAGATATTCAGCGACACGGTTTTCCTGGCAAACCGGGCGCGATACCGGCGGTGGGTCATGCCACCGCGCAGTTCCTCGGAGACCGCCGTCACCGTTTGCAGCTTCCCCAAAGCCCCGAGCGACCTTTTGCAGTCGCGCAGCGCTGTCTCGCTGAAATACGTGTTGGCGTTGGCGGTAAACAGCGCGCGGTCGATCCTGCCTTTTTGCAATGCCGCCAGAATGGCCTGCACCTGGGCGGTGTCGCTGGCGGAAAACTCCTTGCGCCCGGACGGGAACAGCAGCGTGGCAATCTGCCGCCCGAGCGGCCCTACCATGTTGACGACGTCCTGGTTGGAGAGCACCACCACGGCGCCCTGTCGTGTCGGGAAGACAATATTGGAAGAGATAAATCCCGAAACCTCTCCGCTGTGCTCGAATACGGGCAAGCCGTCGATCTCGCTCACGTCGAGCCCCAGCGCATAATGAGTCGAGTCGCCATTGGCCAGTTTCACCTCGCGCGTGAGTTCGTCCCACGAACGCGCCGCAAGAATCTTGCGGCCCAGGAACGCAATGTCCCACTTCGCCAGGTCGGTTGGCGTCATCGCCAGTTCGCCGGCGGCGTAATACCAGCCGGCGGCTTCGCGCGCGACAGGCCGCGGCGGCCCCAATGCGTAGCGAGTGTAGGCGGTGGCATCGGTTGGCTGGCCCGGCGGCCAAGCGGAAGCCGATTGCATGTCGAGCGGCGCGAAGATCTTCTCTCGCAGGAACTCCACCAGAGACCGGCCGGAAGCCTTCTCGAAAATCTGTGCGGCTAGCACGTAATTGGTGTTGCTGTACTGCCACTTCGTGCCCGGGTCGAAATCGAGTGGCTTCCTGGCCCAACCGTCGAGCACCGCCGCCGGCGTGGTGGGCCGCGTCCAGTCCGGAATGATGTAATCCTGCGGGGCGTAGTCTTCGTAGCCGGATGTGTGCGAGAGCAGTTGCCGGATGGTGACTTCGCTCGAGCGCGTGAGGGCGGGGAAGTACTTCGAGACGTGGTCGTCCAGCGAGAGCTTGCCCTGCTCCTCCAGCATCAGTAGCGCAGCGGCCGTAAACTGCTTCGAGATCGACCCTACCGCGTAGCGCGTCTCTGCGCTGGCCGGCCGCCCCGCCGCCAGATCCGCCGTGCCGAACGCCTTGGCGTAAACGAGCTTGCCATCCGCGACCACGGCCACCGAAACGCTCGGCGCGCCGGCGGTCCGCAGAGATGACGAGATCCTTTCGTCAAGCCGCTTTTCGAGATCGGCCGGCAACTGCGCAAACAGCGTGCAAGTCGAGAAGAGGACGATCAGCACAAAGCATCGGATGCGTTTCATGGGTCCATCATAGTTCGGATCGCGGCGGGCCGACGGAAGCCGCTGAAATGCGGACATTTCCGTCATTCTTGATCGGTATTAATCAATATGCTAGAATTATCATTCTAATGGCGTTATTGACATATATGACATCGGTATAGCATAATGTCCAGTAAAGCAGTAGAGTCTGAATGGACCCAGTGTTCTGAAACGGTGTTCATCCAGTTCATTTTTCGAGGAGCGATTGTTCAATATGTCTTACCGCCGTTTCCTGGAAGCTCGCGTGAAAGGCCGCTCGGCGCGAGTGTTCTCTTCATCCCGTATAGCGCGTGGCGCACTGTGGTCCGCATTGACGTTGGCGATCGGTTGCGCTCCGGCGTGGGCGCAGTCCGCGGACACCCAACCTGCCCCGCAACCCGCGGCGCAGACCACCGACCAGAAGCTGGAACAGCTTCAGCAGAAGGTGGACGAGCTCGATCAGGCTGTAAAAGTGGCCGAGCGAAAGCAGGAATTGGCTGAGGAAGCCGCCGCCGAGAAGGCGAAGACGGAGGCCACCGTCACTGCCGATACCAGCGGTTTCACCATTCAGTCTCCGGGCGGCAATTATCGGCTGAAGATTGGCGCCGACTTGCAAGTGGACAATCGCACGTACCTCGGCACCGGTGCTGGCTCGGACATAGATACGCTGGTCCTGCGCCGCGTGCGGCCCACCTTTTCCGGCACCATCTATCAAAACATCGACTTCATGTTCCGCCCCGATTTCGGACAGGGCACAACCGCCATCTACGACGCCTATGTTCAGCTCAACTATCTTCCGTGGGCCAACCTCCGCGTAGGCAAATTCAAGCCACCCGTCGGATTGGAGCGCCTGCAATCGGACGACGACACCGACTTCAACGAGCGCGGTCTGCCGTCGGACCTGGGTCCGCAACGCGACATTGGGTATCAGCTCTCGGCCAACCTGTTTAAGCAGCGGGTGTCGTATGCCGTGGGTGTCTTCAATGGTGTGCCGGATGCTTCGATCGGCACCGATGCGGCCGTCAGCGACCACCGCGATTATTCGGCCCGCATCTTTCTCACTCCTTTCCTGCCGGAGCAAGGCCCGCTGAGCGGGCTGGGCGTCGGCTTAGGCGCGTCGGGCGGCAACACCGATGGAGAAGCCCTACCTGCCTTCAAGACATTTGGGCAAGAGACATTCTTCACATTTGCCTCCGGCGTTACCGCGGCCGGCCACCGGACGCGGCTCGATCCGCAGGCGTATTACTACGTCGGGCCGTTCGGCCTGCTGACCGAATACGCGCTCAACGAGGAAGGCTTTCAGAAGAGTGGCGTTCGACGCGAAATCGCCTTCCGGGCGTACCAGGTCGAGGTGTCGTACATTCTCACGGGAGAGAAAAAAGGCTTCACCAGTCCCACACCCAGAAGATCCTTCGATCCATTGCATGGCGGCTGGGGCGCTGTGGAACTGGCCGCCCGTGTGGGCGACTGGGAAGCCGAGAAGGGGATTTACAATTACGGTTTGGCGAGCGATTCCACCTCGCCGCGTCATCTGCATGAGTGGGTGGGTGGTGTGAACTGGTATCTGAACCGGCTGTTCCGAGTCAACGCCGACTATGGAAAGACCGACTTCGGCGGCGGCGCCGCAAACGGGAACAAGCTGCCGGAACGGATTATCCTCTTGCGTTTCCAGATCAATTTCATCTGATGCGCGGTTACGGGAGATCTGCCTAATGAAGCTGACTACGATTCGTAATTGCGCCGCGGTGGCGCTGCTCGTCGGCCCCGCGCTGTTCTCAGGACCGGTGAAACTGCTCAACGTTTCCTACGATCCGACGCGCGAGCTTTACCAGGACATCAACGCCGCATTCGCCAAACAGTGGAAGGCGAAGACCGGTGTGGATGTCGAGATCAGCCAGTCGCACGGCGGCTCCGGCAAGCAGGCGCGGTCGGTGATCGACGGCTTGCAAGCCGACGTGGTCACCCTCGGGCTGGCCTACGATATCGATTCGATTGCCGAGCACGCCCGCCTGCTGCCGGCCAACTGGCAGACCCGCCTGCCCAATAACAGCACGCCCTACACCTCCACCATCGTGTTTCTGGTTCGCCACGGCAATCCCAAGCACATCAAGGACTGGGACGACCTGGTGCGGCCAGGCGTGTCCGTGATTGCGCCGAACCCGAAAAGCTCCGGCGGCGCGCGCTGGGCGTATCTGGCGGCCTGGGGTTATGCGCTCAAGAAGAACAATGGCGACGACAGAAAGGCACGGGAGTTCGTCACCCGCCTTTACGGGAACGTTCCGGTGCTCGATTCCGGCGCGCGCGGTTCCACCACCACGTTCGCGCAGCGCGGCATCGGCGACGTCTTGCTGGGCTGGGAGAACGAGGCGTTTCTGGCCTTGAATGAGCTGGGCAAAGATAAGGTGGAAGTGGTGACGCCGTCGATTAGCATTCTGGCCGAGCCGCCGGTCGCCGTGGTCGACCGGATTGCCGCCAAGCACGGCACTACGCAGGTGGCCAGGGCTTATCTCGAGTTTTTGTACACACCGGAGGGCCAGGAGATCGGCGCGCGCCATTACTACCGGCCGCGCTCGCCCGAGGTTGCCGCCAAATATGCCAGCCGCTTCGCCAAGGTGCAGCTCTTCACCATCGATGAACTCTTCGGTGGTTGGCAGAAAGCACAGAAGCGCCACTTCGATGACGGCGGTGTGTTCGACCAGATTTACCTGCATAAGGAAATAGGCAGGGCAGGCTTCAACCTGCCAACGTCAGGTGGGGCAGGTTTTAACCTGCCAACGCCCGTTTGTAGGCACGTTTTTGTTGCGTAACGAGTCCTGACGGCCGGCCCGAGGGGGGCGCGCAGTGTCGATATCGTTTAAAAAACCGAGCATCCTGCCGGGCTTCTGGCCGGCGTTCAGTTACACCATTCTGTACTTGAGCCTGATCGTGCTGATTCCTCTCAGCGCGATCTTCCTCAAGTCGCTCACATCGAGTTGGTCGCATCTTTGGCAGGTCGTCACATCGCCTGAAGTGGTGGCGTCGTACCGGTTGAGTTTCGGCGCGTCGTTCGTGGCCGGTCTCGTCAGCGTGGTGGTTGGGTTTCTGGTGGCCTGGGTGCTGGTACGCTATCAATTTCCCGGCAAGGCTCTCGCCGATGCGCTGGTGGACCTTCCTTTCGCGCTGCCCACCGCGGTCGCCGGCATCGCGCTCACCAGTCTCTACACCGACAACGGCTGGCTGGGCCGTTACCTGGTGCCGCTCGGTATCAAGGTGGCCTTTACTCCGCTAGGCGTGATGGTGGCGCTCACCTTCATCGGGCTGCCGTTCGTGGTGCGCAGCGTGCAGCCGGTGCTGGCGGACGCGGACGCGGAACTCGAAGAGGCCGCTGCCAGCCTGGGCGCCAGCCGCTGGCAGGTATTCCGCCTGGTGATCTTCCCCATAGTGCGGCCGGCGCTGCTCACCGGATTCGCGCTGGCCTTCGCGCGCGCGTTGGGGGAATACGGGTCGGTCATCTTCATCGCCGGCAACATGCCGATGAAAACCGAAATCACCCCGCTGCTGATCGTCACTAAGCTCGAACAATACGATTACGCCGGAGCCACCGCGATTGCGGCGGTGATGCTCACCGCTTCCTTCCTGCTGCTGCTGGCGATCAACACGATCGAAAGGCGCACGCGCAGATTCATGGTGACTGGTTAGAGCGATGGCAACCGCTGCGTTAGAGCTTCCGAAGAAAACCGCCGCCGCGAGCCCGCGCAACATACGGCGCGATCCGCCGTTGGTGCGCTGGGGGCTCACCCTGTTGGCCCTGCTGGCTTTGGGCCTGTTCATCGTGCTGCCGCTCGTGGCCGTCTTCGTTCAAGCGTTCGCCAAGGGTCTGCCGGTTTACCTGGCGGCCATTCGCGAGCCGGATACGCTCTCCGCCATTTGGCTTTCGCTGGTGGCCGCCGGCGTTTCGGTTCCGCTCAACCTGGTCTTCGGCGTGGCCGCGGCCTGGGCCGTCGCCAAGTTTCAGTTCAAGGGCAAGAACGTCCTGGTGACGCTGATCGACATTCCGTTTGCGGTTTCGCCGGTTGTCTCCGGTCTGATCTTCGTGCTCATCTTCGGTGCGCAGGGATGGTTCGGCTCGTGGCTCAGCGATCACGATATCCGCATCGTCTTCGCCGTGCCGGGCATCATCCTCGCAACGACTTTTGTCACCTTTCCCTTCGTCGCGCGCGAGCTGATCCCGCTCATGCAATCGCAGGGAAGCGACGAAGAAGAAGCCGCGCTCACTTTGGGTGCCAGCGGCTGGCAGATGTTTTTCAAAATCACGCTACCCAATATCAGATGGGGCCTGCTCTACGGCGTGGTGCTGTGTACGGCGCGCGCTCTCGGCGAATTTGGTGCGGTATCGGTGGTCTCCGGCCACATACGCGGCCAGACAAATACGCTGCCGCTGCACGTCGAGATCCTGTATAACGAGTACAATTATGCTGGCGCTTTCGCCGTGGCGTCTTTGCTGAGCGTGGTTGCGGTGGTCACGCTGACGCTCAAGAAGTTTCTCGAATGGAAGACCAAGGAGGGGGCAAAGTGAGTATCGAAATCAGCCACATCCGCAAGTCCTACGGCACGTTCGAAGCGTTGCAGGATGTCAGCCTGCGTATCGAAAAGGGCGAACTGGTCGCCCTGCTCGGACCATCCGGTTCGGGAAAGACCACGCTGCTGCGTATCATCGCCGGCCTGGAAGTGCCCGACAGCGGTTCGATCCATCTCAATGACGAGGACGCCACCAACTCCACCGCCCGCGAGCGCCAGGTGGGATTCGTCTTCCAGCATTACGCGCTGTTCCGCCATCTGACCGTCTCGGAAAACGTGGCTTTCGGGCTGCGCCTGCGCCCGCGCGCTACCCGCCCGTCGGAGGCGGACATACGCGAGCGGGTGCGGAAGCTGCTCGATCTGATTCAGCTCGATTGGCTGGGCGATCGCTATCCGAACCAGTTATCCGGCGGCCAGCGGCAGCGCGTTGCGCTCGCCCGCGCCCTGGCTGTCGAACCGCGCGTGCTGCTGCTCGACGAACCGTTCGGCGCGCTCGATGCCAAGGTGCGCAAGGAGCTGCGCCGCTGGCTGCGGCGCCTGCACGACGATCTGCACATCGCCAGCGTCTTCGTCACTCACGATCAGGAGGAGGCGCTGGAAGTCGCCGACCGCGTCGCCATCATGGATCACGGCAAGATCGTGCAAATGGGTACGCCAGCGGAGGTCTACGACAACCCCGCCAGCGCATTCGTGTATCAATTCCTGGGCGACGTCAACCTCTTCCATGGAAGAGCGGAGAGTGCGGATGCATCCGTCTCCTATGTGCGCCCGTATGAGTTGGAGATCACGCCGCAATCCGAGATCACCAACGGCTCGGTGCTAGCCAAAGTGCGCCACATCGCCGCCGCCGGCCCCGCCGTTCGCCTGGAACTGTTACGCGAAGATACAGGCCACGCCCTGGAAGCCGAGATCAGTCGCGACCGGTACCGCCAACTGCGCCTGAGCATCGGCGACACGGTTGGAGTGACCCCGCGCAACGTCCGCGTCTTCGCCAAATAGTAAACTTGAGTGGGGCAGGCGCTATCGCCTGCCAACCCACGCTCCGCCCTCGCCCAATCGCAATCGCCGCCCGCTGCATCTTGCTTGGTTCTTCGCCGGCCAGCGGCTTAGCATCTGGCCGGCCCGTTCGCCAATGCCATTTCCATCGCCAATGGGTGATAATCGGATCGAAGGCAGAAGCTTCTCTACGCGGAGAGCTCGACTTTGACCCAGGAATCCGCTTATTGTGAGCAGCATTGGGACGAAAGCGCCTGCCCCACCATCTGAACATACTCGTGAAACCCGATGACTCACCACGCTAGCGAGTTTCCCGCCCGCCGCCAGCGGCTGGCCGACGCATTGGCCGCGCGCGGTGCCGGCGCATTGTTGGTCTCCGCCCCGCCCAACGTGCGTTATCTCTCCGGTTTCACTGGCGACAACGCCATGCTGCTCGTTCTCCCCGGCAAGGCCATTCTCTTTACCGATCCGCGATTTGCCATCCAGGCCGCGCAGCAGGTCTCCTGCCGTGTGAAGATCTGCAAAGGCCCGCTCGTCGATGGCGTAGCCGCCGCAGTGCGCAAGCTGGGCGCAATCCGCATCGGCTATGAGCCAGCCCGCATGACCTGCGACGCGTTCAACGCCCTGCAAGCCCGTTTGCCGATGAAGGCCTCGCTCGAGCCGCTGCCCGCATTGGTCGAGGAGTTGCGGATGGTTAAGTCGGCGGCTGAACTCGCGCTGATCCGCCGCTCCGTCGAACTCAACTCGCAGGCTTTTGAAGCGGCTGTGCGCCGCGTCCGCCCCGGCATGACCGAGCGGGACCTGGCAGCGGAGATCGAATATCGCATGCGCCGCCTGGGCGCCGAGAAGCCCAGCTTCGAAACCATCGTCGCCGGTGGCCGCCGTTCCGCGCTCCCCCATGCCCAACCCACCACCGCACCGCTGCGTACGGGTCAGTTGGTGGTGGTGGATATGGGCGCGTTCGTCGATGGTTATGCGAGCGACATGACGCGCATGTTGTTCCTCGGCACGCCCGGCGCCCGCGTCAAGCGCGTTTACGCTGCCGTGCTCGAAGCGCAACTGGCCGGAATTGACGCCGTGCGCGCCGGTGTGGCCGCTTGGAAAGTGGATGCCGCCGTCCGCCGCGTGCTGCGCGCTCACGGCTTCGAACGCGCCTTCGTCCATTCCACCGGCCACGGACTGGGCCTCGAAATCCACGAACCCCCGCGCCTCGGCAAGCGCGACAAGACCATCCTTCAGCCTGGTATGGCCGTGACCGTGGAACCCGGTGTGTACATCGAAGGCTTCGGCGGCATCCGCATCGAAGACACCGTAGAGGTGACCGCGACCGGCTGCAAGATACTTACGCCGACGCCAAAAGAATTGAGAGTGATTTGAGTGCGCCCGAAGGACCGCAGGGAGTGGAGCAAGCCCCGGCAGGGGCGACAGAAAGTAGCCCAGCGCGCAAGCGCTGGGAACGCGGCATTGAGTGGTGTAGCCCCGGAACGGGGCGAAAGAAGACGGCCAGACCCGCAGGCGAACGTGCGGTTGCTCTTACGCCCCGTTCCGGGCTGGGTGCTTCCACGGCTTGTCCCAGTGCTCACGCACTGGGCTACTTTCTGTCGCCCTACCGGGCTTATCCGCATGTGTTCTCGCGAATCACGCGACAGCTTGCAGTCCGTTCTTCGATACCAGCGAAAGCAGCTTCACCGAGGCCCCTTGCGGCCGTTTTTCGCCGCGCTCCCATTGGCTCACCAAACTGGTAGTGACATTGAGATAGCGCGCGAACACCGCCTGGCTGGCTCCTTCCCGCAGACGAAGCGTGCGGATTTCGCTCGGTTTCAGCGCGCGCACCGGAGTGAGGCACAGCTCATCGAACTCCCGCATGGTCCGCTTGTCCAGGATGCCCGCGGCATGCAGTCCTTCGGCAGTCTCATGCACCGACGCCATCAACGGACTACGATATTGCTTGCGCATCGCACTCGATCTCCGTCAATGTCCCTGACCCAACCGCCCGCGCAACGATCTTGGCATCGTAGGCCAGTAACTCGGCTGCGAGCTTCTTGAGGGCAACCTATTCGTCCTTTTCGATGTTGTCCCTTTCGTTCTTGGCGAAGCCATGAACCAGGAAAGCCCGCGTGCCCGCCCGGAACACGATCAGCGTTCAAGAGCCGCCCGACTTCCCCTGGCCCGCGGGTGCAATCCGGTGTCTAATCACGCCGCCGCAGGGAAGGATGCGCCGCCGATCAGGTCGTGACTGCTTCCGCCGTTAGCGAAGGCTCCTATACTCCGGGTTATGGTGGAACTCCCTGACCTCATTCATTGCGGACTCAAACATTTGTTGTACGCCATGAGGGTTTGCATCCGGCTTTCGCACCATAAGGCGCAATACCGTCAGAATCAGCGCCACTTCGCGCTCATTGAGAACATCGGCCATACGTGTACTCCCGTTCACTGCGCACCACCCACGTCATTCCCTCAACTCCCGACCACCGAATCCGAATCGCCTAGGTCGTCGGCGTGTCCTACCATGCAAGCCTGTATGTCGAAGCGGGAACCCGAAGGAACCCCGGCAAGAGAGCGATAGCGGCTCATCTGGACACCGCTGCCTTTTATCGAGTTGCATTTTCCTTCCGCCGCCAGTCTTCTCAGTGCAATCTCGACGGAGTTTGTCGGGTCTTTTGCATCGAATTGGTATCCCCCGATGGCAAGGCAGTACTCGACCTGCCTTTTGTCCAAAGCTAATCCTTCATAGTCATTGATGACCGTGAGGCAGGCGTCTGGTATGGTCTTTCCCTTAAAAGGCAGATCGGCGGCATACGCATCCCCCAGCCTTGTGGCGCGCATGAATCCCCTAGATATGGCGTCCTGCGGGTCCGGGCGAACACCCAAAATCTCCAGTGCCGTATCTATTGCCGCCTCCCTTTGATTGAGATCACGCCTCTTCCGATGGATCGCCATTTTTTCCTCAAATAGCTTTTTGGTCGCTGGGTCCATTCGTTTTCCCTCTAGTTCGTATTATGCACGCGCTAGATCGTATAGTCAAGCGATTTCGTCTTAATCTCTTTTTTGGCGCCGTCTTTCTCCTTTGCTCTTGGGATCCCGGTGATCACCCGGAGACCCAAGTGACTGCAAACCGCTACCAGTGCAGATGCAGGACGCTGTCACTCCGCGCCTCCAGCGATAGGGGAAAAGATGGAACCTCCAGCGACCGTCGTGATTCTGGCGGCGGGATGGGCACCCGCATGAAATCCAACGAGGCGAAGGCGCTGCATCGGGCCGGCCGCAAGACGCTGGCAGGAAACGCGGTGGACAGAGCGTTCGGGGTCGCACGCGGACCGCATCTTTGCCGCCGTGGGTCAGTGGGCCGGGAGCGTTTGCGCCGCGACTGCCGTGCCCGGCGTCGGCTTGGAGTGAACCCCAAAACTGAGACAGCGAGTTAAGGGAACAAATACATTGAATGGAGTGAGGAATGGATTTGTCCCGAGCTGTTTACAGTCGCGATCTGAAGATCGCCGCCATGCGCG
>Ga0181529_10001718_pt1 | contig 27686 bp, 17 predicted proteins | sample PEATcosm2014_Bin_36_FD_119763 | JGI IMG/M metagenome (GOLD analysis project Ga0181529, IMG submission 119763) | Peatland microbial communities from MTU Mesocosm Facility, Houghton, MI, USA - PEATcosm2014_Bin10_30_metaG | ecosystem: Environmental > Terrestrial > Soil > Wetlands > Peat | place... | reverse complement strand
GTCCAGAATGGCCTTGGCGTTATAGAGCTTGTCGGCCACCGAGATCAGTTGAATCTCCACCGGCTCCTGGCGCAGCCTCTTGATATAGGCTTCTTTGCGCTCCAGCCAGGGCTGCTTGGCATCTTTTTCCTCGGTAAGGCTGTCCGAGAGCCCCTCGACCATGCGGGCAACCGCAGCGCCGAAGTTGTGCGCAATATCCTCAAGCCGCAGTTCGCCTCCATGATCCTCGGCAGCGTCGTGCAAAAGTGCGGCAATCACCATCTCTTCGGTAACCGGAAAGCTAGTGTGCCCGGCTTCTCCCATCACCAGCGCAGCAACGCCCAGCAGGTGCGCCATGTAGGGAATCTCCGTTCCTTTGCGGCGCTCGATGTGCAGATGGCGCGCATAATCAACCGCGCGCGTGAAGCTATCACTCAGTAAAAGCCGAGGCGGCTGGTTGCTATTTGAAATAGTGGCTTTCTCTGTCAAAACGCCTCCATGGGACTCAAACCAGTCTTCTGCTTATCTTAACGCGCATTTTGCGAAAGGATCATCACGATTGCCGAGAACCGTCTATTCAGCGCCTAAGTTACAATAGAGAAAGAGGCCCAGGCCAATTTTTTTCCGAGCGGAAGACCCGCGCCAAAAGCAAGGAGTTTTACCCTTATGTCGATTCCCGCCACGCAAATGCGTCCCGGCATGATGATCAAGCACAAGGATCAACTGCATCTGGGCTTCAAAGTCGAGCACCGCACCCCCGGCAACCTGCGCGCCTTCATCCAGGCCAAGCTGCGCAACATCCGCACTGGCGCCATGTTCGAGGAGCGCTTCCGCTCGGCCGACGCCATCGAAAAGGTGGTGGTGGACGAGGTTGCGATGGAGTACCTCTACAACGACGGCGACGATTACTACTTCATGAACCCGGTGGACTATGAGCAAACCGTTCTGAAGGGATCGACGCTGGGCGACGCCATCGAGTACCTGACGCCCAACCTGCGCATCGAAGTCAGCTATCATGACGGCCAGGCTGTCGGCATTGAGTTGCCCACCAACGTCGAGTTGACCGTCATCGAGACCGAGCCGGGCCTCAAGTCAGCCACGGCCAGCAGCGTCACCAAGCCGGCCAAGACCGAAACCGGACTGGTCGTTCAGGTTCCGTCCTTCATCAACGAAGGCGAAAAGATCCGCGTGGACACCAGTGAAGGCACGTACATGAGCCGCGCGTAAACCGTTCCAGATTGTCCAAAGAATCAAGGCGTCCCGTCCGGGACGCCTTGACTTTTTGAGCACCAACCTTCAGTCGAGCTGAAGAGGACCTTCGAGCGCAAGACCGAGATTTGGTCTAACGTTCATCTGCCTCGAAGCTGAGGTTTTTGCTGAAGAACGGCATCACATGATTCTGAAAGCGATCCGCCACGGCGCTGGTGTGCGTGCCCGAGTAGATCTCAAATCCATTCTTGATTCCGTAGGAGTCAAGAATGCCGTGCAGTTTGATGGCGTCGAAGCGCAAGCCATCCTGATCGCCCACGTCCATCGAGATGGCGCGATACTGCTTGAGATTTCCGATGTACTGATCGACAAAGGCCAGCGGCGAATTGGCAGTCATCTTCGCCTGAATCTCCGGCACTGGATTGCCATCTTTGGTCGGCAGATCGAGATAGAGCGGCGGGTTCTTGGGGTTGGGCGCCCAGGCGGCAGCCGTGGCAAGCTGCGCAATGCCGAAGCCCGGCAGTGCCGCTGCGGCATCGGCGGGCGACTTTATTGCGGCGATCTTCTTTTCGTTTTCAATCGCCATCTCTTTCATCTTTTCAGGCGGCCCAAAGCCGCCGCCGGTCATCGGCGAAAGACAGCATGGACTCATGATGTAGAGCGCGCCGAAGACGTCTGAGTGCTTCATGCCGATGCGGGATGCGCCGTAGCCGCCCATGGAGTGGCCGACCAGTCCGCGGCTGGCGCGCTGCGGAATCGTCCGGTAGTGCGCATCAATGTAGGCCACGACATCGTGCGCGACGAAGTTCTCAAAGTCGCCGGTAGTCGCAGAGCTCGAATACATTGAGCCGTTGTAGATGGTCTTGGAGTCAGGCAGCACGACGATCATCTCGCGCGCGCCTTGCGCAATTGCGCCTTCGATGGTCTGCGGAACATGAATCTCGTGGGTCCACTGTTCGGCGCCAATGAAGAAGCCATGCAACGCATAGACGACGGGATAACGGCGCTGCGTTTCTTTCTGGTAGCTGGGCGGCAGGAAGACAATCACGTCGCGGTCCACGGCATCGCCCTCCAGATTGCCTTCGAGCGCCGCGCCGTGAATCTTGATGTGTTCAACCGCAACCGGCTTTGCGTCCGGAATCACCGGCGGGACGATGGTTTGCACCTGGGCGAAGAGAACGGCACCCATGGAAACGCTGACAGAAAGTATTCCCAAACAGCACAATTTCGTGTACTTCATCATGAACCTCATTCCAATTTTGTTGCTTTCAAGCGAATCACTGCGCCGGTCAGGCCGGCGCAGCCATAAAAATTACTGGAAGAGCCGGGGAGCAAAGTCGTTCAGATCGCGCCGCCAGGTGAGCCATTCGTGCGCCGTGCCGGGCGAGGAGAAGTAGACGTAGTTGACTCCAGCCTTGTCCAACATGGTGCGGAATGCGCCGATTGATTTATGGAAGAAGACCGGCTCCTCGGTTCCCATGCCGAGCCAAAGCAGCTTCACTTTCTGGTTGAAGGCCGCCCCGTCTTTGAAGATGCCGTTGAAGGATGTTGCAGGATCAAGCGGATCGCCGCTCAAACCGTTCATGGTTCCGCTGAAACCGGCCATATAGGCGAAGGTGTCCAGATGGCCTGTTGCGATGTGCAATGCCTGGTTGGCGCCCATGGAGAGGCCGGCCATCGCGCGATGCTCGCGGTCGGGAATGGTGCGGAAGCTCGCGTCAATCATAGGGATGACGTCTTTCATCATCACGTCATCGAAGGCAGTGAAGTCACCGCCCGCAGCCGGAGGAGGTCCAAAGGGACCGAAGGGCCGCGAGGCATAGCCGTTGTCCATCACGATCAGCATGGGCACGGCCTTCTTCTGGGCGATCAGGTTGTCCAGAATCAGGTTGGCGTGGCCCTGGAAGATCCAGCCGGTTTCATCTTCGCCGGAGCCGTGCTGGAGGTAGAGAACCGGATAGCGGGCGCTTGGATTGCTGTCGTAATCCGGCGGGGTATAGACAAAGCAGCGCCGCCACTCGCCGGTGACCTTCGAGTGATAAGTGCGGATGCGCACATCGCCGTGCGGCACATCCTTGGCCAAAGAGTAGCTGACGCCGTCTTCTGGAATCTCGATGCCGCTGGCATCAATCCCCATGCCGAAGAAGGTGTGACTGCCGGGATCGTTCATACGGACCCCGTCGGCATCGAGCGCGTAGTAGTGGAAGCCTTCCACCAGTGGCGGCGTGGTTACCGACCAGACGCCATCTTCGCTGCGGGTCATGGGAAATTTCTTTCCGGTGATGTCCACATCCATGGATTTTGCCGCAGGCGCTTTGATCTGGAAGGCGACGCTGTGATCGGCCAGAATGCGCGGATACTGCGCGCCCAGCACGTTGGTCGCGGCAGGTTTGGCGTCTTCCACCGCCGAGGCGCGGATGCCCTCCGGCGAGCGCCGCCATGCAAAGTACGCGTCAAGCGCCTTCAGCCCCTCTTCATTATCCACTGGTCCGGCGTGCGGAGTTCCTGCCAGAATCATCGCCTGCGGATGCTCGCTGCTGAAGGCCGGCCACTCGGCAATGCCCTTGCCGTTGGGGTTGCCATACTTGGCAAAGTTGGTCCAGTAGGTTCCCATCGCATCCGAGATCACGCGGTCCGATGCGCTGGCCGTTTCGTTGTGAATCATGTCCATGTGGCCAAAGGCGTAAACCACCTCGCGGCCATGCCACGCGCCAAAACCCTCATGCTCCGAGCCCGCGGGAAAATCAGGATGCTGATCAAAGTAGTACAAATAGGCCTTGGATGTGCCACGCTCGGATTGCAGACGCGCCCAGGTCCAGGTTCCCCAGCCGAAGGCCGCATCGCGGGCCAGGTCGCGAGCCGTCTTGGGTACGGATTTTTCGCCCGCTGGATAGGCCTTGAGCAGGCTGTCGGCAAATGCGCCGTAGCGCTTGCGCACCCCATCCATATAAGCTTTCGGCGAGCTGTCGTGCGAGAAGCTGGCGCCCTCATCCGAGTTATAGCCGATCAGGACCGGAATGTCGTTGAACTTCTTGGCGTCGTAGAGCTTGTACTGATCGTCGGGAATGACCCAGCCGTCGACGTTGGGCCAGGCCATTCCGCGCGTGGCGGCCAGAATCTTCTCAGCCGGCAGCTTGCGCAGCTCTGCCAGGTTGTTGGCTCCAGCATTGATCTGGAAGGCCAATCCGTCCTTCTCGGCATTCACCAGAGGCCGCATATTCTCTCCCGGCGCGCCGGAGGGGCGCGGAGGTCCAAACGAGCTGCCGCTTTCGCTGATTGCGCCGGAGATGAGGCCTTTGGTCAGAGGCGAAGCGCACAACTGGCTGACCGCGATGCCGCCGGCCGACTCGCCAAAGATCGTCACCCGATTGGGATCGCCGCCAAAGGCCGCAATGTTCTTCTTGATCCAACTCAACGCGGCGATCATGTCGAGCAAGCCATAGTTGCCGGAGACGTGATTGGGAGATTCGGCGCTCAGCTCCGGATGGGCCAAGAACCCAAGCGTTCCCACGCGGTACGCAATGCTGACCAGCACCACGCCCTTTTTGGCCAGCACTTCGCCACGATAATCGGGAATCGAAGTAGCCCCACCGGCAAAGCCGCCGCCGTAGATCCAGACCAGCACGGGGACCTTGGCCGAAGGCGACTTGGCCGGAGTCCAGACATTCAGATAGAGACAGTCCTCACTCATGGCAGGAGCGGGACTGCCCCAACTACCCTGCACACATTCCGGTCCGAAGTTGTCGGCGGGCCGCACGCCCTCCCACTTGGCGGCGGGTTGGGGCGTGCGCCAGCGCAGATCGCCCACCGGCGGAGCGGCAAAGGGAATCCCCTTGTACACCGCTAGTCCATCTTGCACAGTTCCCTGCAAGACGCCCTGTTCAACCTTGGCGGTGGCGCTTGCGGCCAAACAACTCAGCGGCGCTGCCGCAATGGCGATTGCCAACAATACCGTTCTCATCTCGGATTTCCTCTCAAAGTTCTTTCTATGGCGGAGAAACAGTTCATCAACTCCTGGAAGGTTCCTCAGGGGCTAAAGCCCAATTGATTTGTTGGACCTTATTGGCCCGGCTAAAGCCGTGCCCTTGTTACAAAGCTTCCTTCATTGAGTTTTTCCGCGGCCTGTAAAGCTCAATGTTTGTTTGGTGCCAATTGCGGCAGGACCCAAGCCGTGCCCTGGTTACAAAGCTTCCTTCATTGAGTTTTTCCGCAGCCTGTAAAGCCCAACATTTGTTTGTTAGCGATTGCGGCACGACTGAAGAGGCTACGGAAAAACTCGATAAAGAGTCCAGAAGCGTCAGGGCACGACTTTAGTCGTGCCGCAAGATGCTGATAACAAAGGTTGGGCTTTAGCCCCTGCGGGATGTTTTTCTGATTTTTCACGCAAATTCAGTCCTTTTTCCGCAGCCTGTGAAGCCGTGCCCTGGTTACAATCCACGCCCGAACCGAGTTTTCCGCGGCCCAGGGTAAAAGTTGCTCTATCAAAGCGCAACTTTACCCCAGGCTGCAAAACAAGCCAAACTACTGCACCGGATACGAATAAATGCTGATGCTGGCGGGCGGCGCTTCAATGGTCTCTGGCAGCGCGCCGAGCGAGTGCTCCTCGACCGCAACCTCCGGTTTCTTGCCGACCGTGACGACAGCAGTCAGCGAAGAGGGCGCCATTTGATAGAGCTTGCCAGCGCTGGCCAGCTTGACGCCGTTGATGGCCAGATTCATGCTTTGCTTTGACTCCGACGGATTGATCACGGCGATGGTGAAAGTCTTTTTGTCTGCGCTGAAGGCGGCCACTACATCCAGCGGATAAGTGTCGCTGCCGGGATTGACAGCGGGCTGATCGCCGCCTGCCGGGAAGACGGGCTTGGGCTGCGGCGAGTTGCCGGAGACTTCCACCGGGATCGTGCCGAAGTGATCGCGATACATCTTGAAGAGTATGCCTGTGGGATTGAGAACGGCTTCGGTGTGGTTCTGGCTGATCATCGCCGTGGCAAAGGTGAAGCAGCCCATTTGGAAGACATCCGAGTGGCGGAACATCTCGTGGAAGGCCTCGGCGAGGGCCGGAGAGGTCTTGTACGAGTCGCGGGGCGCATTCCAGTCCATGTATGCCCATTCGTCGATGGCAATCGGCACCGGCTTGTCTTTCAAAGCAGGGATCAGCTCCAGGTATTTCTGGTAGTGCTCGTATTTGGCGCGCACCTGAACGGCTGGGGCACGCATCCACTCGATCTGCGAGAGCGGCGGATTGATGGGCATCTTCTTGCCGAGCTTCATATCCGTATGCTCCGTGCCGGAGGCATAGTAGTGCTCGCTGAGCATGTCGATGTTGTCCAGATCGTGCGACAGCATATAGCCGCTCCAGTCGGCTGGCGTCAGGTAGTCGGGAACGTACTTCCCGCTGAGGCGCTTGGACTGATCGGCGCCCTCCATCACGTCCGGCATGGCGCCGCCGGCGATGAGTTTGATGGTGGGATCGACCTGCTTCATGGCCTTGGCAAAGAGATTATGTTTGAGAGCGAACTGCTCCGGCGAGATCGCGCCCATCTGGTAGTCGCCCCAAGGCTCATTGCCCACGCCCCAATACTTTACGTTGTATTTGGCCGGGTGGCCGTTGGCGACGCGCCATTTGCCCATCGGGGTGGTGGCTGCGCCGTTGGTGTATTCGACCAGTTCGCGGGCCGACCAGGCGTCGCCGAAGCCGGCATTGACGGTGATGTAAGGATCAACGCCAAGCAGGCGGCAGAGGGTGAGGAACTCATCGGTTCCCACATCGTTGGGCTGCACGGCATTCCAGACCGGGTCGAAGATTGGCGGGCGCCGGTCGATGTCGCCGACACCATTGCGCCACTCGTAGGAAGAGACGAAGTTGCCGCCGGGAAAGCGCAGAACGCCGAAGCGCAGTTGCTTGAGAGCGGCAACAACCTCAGCGCGGAAGCCTTCGATGTTGTCGGCGGGCATCAGCGAGACCGCGCCGATGTGCAGGGAGCCGGCGCCGGTCGCCGTAATTTCAATGCGCGCGTCATCCGTGTCGCCTTGCGCCAGGAATTTGAATGGGAATTTGTGATAATCGGCGGTGAGCGCGGGGAGCGTAACCGACTGGCGGTCAGCGGGCTGCTTGCCCCAAATCAACGTAACCGTCGCCACTTCGCCGGGCGCGCCGGCCAGCACAATACGTCCGGTATACGTTTTCCCATGGCGCACCACAATGCCCGACTCCGCAATGCCGTGAGGCTCCTTGGCATCCAACTTCACCAGTGGCGTATGATCGCCCGCGCATGGGGCCTTGGTGTCCATTGTGACCACTTTGTCGCCGCCAATCGGCGCCCACCAGCGCGTGATGGGGCGGCGGAAACGCGGATTGCCCGCAGCGTTCCCCATCGGCTGCGCAGGTTGAGGCGCGGTGGCCGAGACTGGATAGAAGAACTTGCGGTCGGTGAGCAACTCGGCCCAGACGCCGGTGTTGACGATGTCGCCGCCATGCTCCAGAAACTGCCCGTAAATATTCTTCGAGATCGGGGCGCCGGTCTTCGATGCGTTGATAGTGGCCTTCACAACCTGAGCTTGCGCTCCAGACGCCATGCTAAGTGCGAGCACGGCCAGCAAAAGCAGCGACAGTTTCAATGCAAAACTTCTGGTTACCGATTGCATGAGTTAGAACTCCTTGGTAGATACAGGTAGAAAGTTGTCATTACTCCAGCGAGAGCACCGTCACCGACTTTGGCTCGACGGTCAGCGTCAGCTTGCCATCCTTCACGGAGGCGGTGATGGGCTTGGGCACAACGGCGCTAGGCACGGCGAAGGTGTTTATGCTGTCAACAGCAGGCGCGGTCAGCGTCTCGCCCTTGGCGGCTTTGGCCGTTAGGCCTGCGATCTCGGCATCAATGGACAGCGGCTTTTCCGGATCGAGGTTGGTGATCTCAAGCCAGAGTTTTCCATTGGCATCCTTGGCCGCGATGGCATCCACACGCGGCAGCGTGATGCCGTCATGATGGTAGGAGCCGGGATCAAAATCAACGGGAATGAAGGTGGCATCCTGGAAGGGAACATACATCTTGAAGACGTAATAAGTGGGCGTAACGACCATCTTCTCTTTGTCGGTCAGGATCATCGACTGAATGACGTTGATCATCTGGGCGATGTTGGCGCCGCGCACGCGATCCGCATGACGCGCGAAGATGTTCAGATTGAGTGAGGCCAGAATGGCGTCGCGCAGGCTGTTCTGCTGCAAGAGGAAGTCCTTGTTGGTGCCGGGCAGAGCTGCATACCATCCACCCCATTCGTCCACCACCAGCGCAACTTTCTTCTGCGGGTCATAGCGATCCATGACCTCCTCCTGCTTGCGCAGGAAGTCATCCATAAAGAGGGTGGACTTGAGGGTCTTGTCGTAGTCGTTCACACCGAAATTGGTCGAGGGCTCAGAGAGCGGCCAGCCGCCGGGCGTGGTGTACCAGTGCACGGAGAGGCCGTCAAAGTTCCAGCTCCAATCGTGATGCTGCCAGGCCTTCATCACCGCTTCAGTCCACTCGGTTTCAGGAAAGCCGGGGCCGACGGCGATTTTGAGCATCTGGTTCTTCTCTTGCTGGGCCGGGTTCATGTTCCTGACAAAGTGGCTGTAGATTTTGAGCTGGCTCAGGTAGTAGTCCACCGTCATGTCGCCGCCGCAACTCCAGCTCTCATTGCCGATGCCCATCATGCCGATCTTATAGGGCTCGGGATGACCGTTGGCGGCGCGCTCCTTCTCAAGCGCCGTGGGCGCCGCGGCGGTCATGTATTCCAGCCACTCGGCCGCCTCCTGCGGAGTTCCGCTGGCGACGTTGGTTGCAAGATAGGGTTGGCTGCCGATCTGTTGGATGAAGTCCATGAATTCGTCGGTGCCGAAGGCGTTTGTATCGATGACGCCGCCCCATGTGGAGTTGAGCGTCGCCGGGCGCCCAGCGGCAGGACCGACCCCCTTGCGCCAGTGGTACTCGTCGGCAAAGCAGCCGCCCGGCCAGCGAACGTTGGGAACCTTCAGCTCTCTGAGCGCCGCCACAACGTCTTTGCGAATGCCGCGCGTATTCGGAATCGGGGAATCCGGACCCACCCAAATGCCCTCGTAAAGTCCATGTCCCAGATTCTCGGCGAACTGGCCGAAGAGATTGCGGTCTATCTTCGCCCCGGATTTGGATGCGTCGATGGACAGGCGAGCGGTCTGCGCGTTGAGCAACGGCATCAACAGAATCGCAGCCATGAAACTCAAACCGGACAGCAGCTTGCGCATTACCAATTTCTCCTTGAAACCTGGGTAGATGAACCGAAACAAGACGCGGCAGATTCCGAACGTGAGATTGAACCGCGTGCTAAAGATTTTATTTCTAGAACTCTTGACGATAGAGGTTAGTGGCAAGATGCGGCAAGAGAAATAAATCGCTTGGTTATAATCGATTTCATCGATGTATCCCCAACAGCACTGGAACATTTTTGGAATCGCCGCTGGTTGCGCGCCATCTCAGATCGTTTCCAGTTCTCGATTCATCCCCAATAACTCCGCCAAAGCATTGGCCTCTGAGTTGCTGGCGCTCAAGTCTTTGCAAACAAGATTGAGTTGCACTTCTCGCGCTTGGCCGGCAGGCAGTGGGAGTTCCACTAAATCACCCTTCTCGATCTCAGTCTGAATGCGGTATCTGGGCAGCCAGCCGAAAGACAGCCCGCTGCGGACGGCGGCGATTGCCGATTCGATGCTTCCAACAGAGAGAACGCGCTGCGAGGGAAGACGCGGCTGCTGCTTCAGGCTTCCGGATGCCGCGCCCTCGATGGTCACCAGCATATGCGGCATCAAGTCGGAGCGAGAGAGCCTGTGGCGAACCGAGAGCAGAGGATGATCGCGCCGCACCACGGCAATCATCTTTATCATCAGAAGGGGCTTGACAAATATCTCTCGCGAGATCAATCCGGTGATGCAGATCTGGGCATTGTGCAGTGAGAATTCCGCATCCGCCGAGAGAAACGTATTCTGCCGGAGCTTGGGCCTCACATGAGGAAACTGGTGTGAGAAAGAAGCCAGAGCAGTAAACAGACGCTCGTCCGGATAGAGGCTGTCCACGGAAAGCCTGACCTCGGATGCGCCGCCGGAGGCCATCATACGGGCGCGCTGCTCAAGTTGATGAAAGCCGTCCAGAAAGGGTTCCGCATCCGCCAGCAACACTCTTCCCACCTCTGTCAGTTGGGCCTTCCGTCCGTGCATCTCGAAGAATTGAATTCCCAACTGCTCTTGCAAGCGACCGATCGCGTAACTGATGGTGGATTGAGAGCGATGGAGTTTCTCGGCCGCGGGCGCAAAGCCTCCCAGTTGCACAACGGTCTGAAGAATCTCCCAGGCGTCAAGCGTTGTATCCATGAGTCCAGAATACATCGAATAAATCGATATGCACACCCAATAAATACAACTCGCCTGCGAGCATCGCCGCGTTTCGATTGATTCCAAAGATCATAGCTCCAAGGCAAAGATTTTCAGGCAGGAAATCCGTGTTGACACGTTGAGGGTCTCCACGTATGCTTTCCATGACTCAGTTATCGGTAACTCTAATTGCGAGAGATAGAATGAGCGACAGAGATGAAATTGGATCTGCTCCTGTTGATCCACGGGCAATTCCACAAAGGACGCTTGACACAGGGGCGAAGATGCCCGCGGTCGGCCTGGGCACATTCGGCTCGGATCACGTGACGCCGGCGCAGGTCGCGGAGGCGGTTCGCGGCGCGGCCAAGGTGGGCTACCGTCACTTTGATTGCGCTTCGATCTACGGCAACGAACCTGAGGTGGGCGCGGCGCTCGAAGAGATTCAGAGCGGCGGCCTGAAGCGCGAAGAGCTATGGATCACCTCCAAGCTCTGGAACGACAAGCACGGCGAGGATGATGTGATCGCCCAGTGCCGCAAGTCGCTCACCGATCTGCGGCTTGAGTACCTGGACCTCTATCTGGTGCATTGGCCCTTTCCCAATTACCATGCGCCGGGCTGCGATGTGACGGCCCGCAGCAAGGACGCCAAGCCCTACATTCATGAAAACTACATGAAGACCTGGCGCAAGATGGAAGAGCTGGTGGATCTGGGCTTGGTGCGGCATATCGGCACCTCGAATATGACGATCCCCAAGCTGAAGCTCGTGCTGCGCGATGCGCGCATCAAGCCGGCAGTGAACGAGATGGAGCTTCATCCGCACTTTCAGCAGCCGGAGCTCTTCAAGTTTGTCGTCGAAAACGGCATTCAGCCCATCGGCTACTGCCCCATCGGCTCGCCGGGAAGGCCGGAGCGCGACCGCACGCCGGAGGACACCTCGCCCACCGAAGACCCGGTGATTGTGAAGATTGCCAAGGCGCATGGCGTGCATCCGGCGGTGATTTGCATCAAGTGGGCGGTGCAGCGCGGACAGACGCCGATTCCCTTTTCGATCCACAACTATCGGGCGAATCTTGCCGCCGCGGCCTCTGATCCATTGATGGCGGAAGAGATGAGCCAAATCGCGAAACTCGACCGCAATTGCCGGCTGATTAAGGGGCAGGTCTTTCTGTGGAAGGAAGGCCAGAGCTGGGAAGCACTATGGGATATGAGCGGCGAGATCACGCCGCCGTAGAACGTCTACAAGTTGACAGGTTTACAAGTTGACAGGTTTACAAGTTGACAGGTTACAGATGACTATCCACTGTCATCTGTAACCTGTCACCTGTCACCCGAATAAGGAGCGAAGAGATGCAAGAAACAATGAAGGCGGCCTATCTGCCGGGTAATTCGACCGTAGAGATGCGCACTGTGCCGGTGCCCGTGCCCGGTCATGGTGAAGTTCTGTTGCGGATGAAGGCGTCTACCATCTGCGGGTCGGACATTCGCTGCATTTATCACGAGCATCTGGGCAAAGGCCCGGAGGGCTACCAGAACAAGATCGCCGGCCACGAGCCGAGCGGGCAGATTGTCAGCGCGGGGCCCGGTTGCCGCCTCTTCAAAGAGGGCGACCGCGTCATCGTCTACCACATCTCCGGTTGCGGCGTCTGCAACGATTGCCGACGGGGCTACATGATCTCCTGCACCAGCGAAAAGTATCGCCGCGCCTACGGATGGCAGCGGGATGGCGGCATGGCGGAGTACATGATTGCCGAAGAGAAGGATCTGATCGCGCTGCCCGACACGCTCACCTACGCGGATGGAGCGCAGGTGGCCTGCGGCTTTGGCACGGTCTACGAAGGCCTGGAAAAGATCGGCATCAACGGCAATCATGCCGTGCTGGTGACCGGCCTGGGACCGGTGGGGCTGGCGACGGCTGCGCTCTGCCGCAAGCTGGGCGCAAGCAAGATTATCGGCATTGACGTGGTGCCGGAGCGCATGAAGATCGCTGTTGATCTGGGCCTCTGCGACGCGGTGCTGGCTTCCGGCGCGGACAACGTGGCCGAGGTGAAGCGGCTGACCGGCGGCTTTGGCGTGGAGCGCGCGGTGGATTGCTCGGCCAATGCGGCGGCGCGCGCCACGGCGATTCGCGCGACGCGCAAGTGGGGCCGGATTGTGCTGATCGGCGAGGGCGGATCGGTGGAGATCAACCCGTCGCCCGACATGATTCACGACCAAAAGACGCTCTACGGCTCCTGGGTGACTTCCACGTGGCTGATGGAGGAACTGGTGGAACGGCTGGTGCGCTGGAATCTGCACCCGGCCGAGATCATCACGCATCGCTTCCCGCTGGAGCGCTCGAGCGAAGCGTACGCGCTGATGGCCAGCGGCAAATGCGGCAAGGTGGCCGTTTGCCAAGATGAAGAGCTAGTGTAGTGCGCGCAACGCATCTCTTTTTGCAGCACGCTTTTTCGTTTGCAAAACGTTCTTTCTTGCATAGCTCTCTTTGGTTTGCGAAGAGCGTCAGGGCATGACTTTAGTCGTGCCGTTTGAGCAGCAAAAGTGGATTGGGCTTTAGCCCCTGCGGTTTTGTTTTCGTTGATTTACAGTTCCGCAGCGGCTAAAGCCGGAATCTAAATTGACCATTTGCGGCACGACTGAAGTCGTGCCCTGACGCTTATCTGTTGACCAAAGACAATTTTGCAAGAAGCTTCTTAGAGGCACACAAGAAAAGGAATTGCATGAGCGACACCGCACCGAATACCCCGTTGAATTGGGAAGAGCGTCTGCAAACTTTGCTGCCGCTTTACGGCCATCGCAATTGGATTGTGGTGGCCGACGCGGCTTATCCGGCGCAGACCAGCGCGGGGATTGAGACCATTGTCGCGGATGCGGAGCAGATCGAAGTGGTGCGCGCCGTGGTGAAGGCCATCGCTGTGGCAACACACGTCCGCGCCAACGTTTACCTGGACAAGGAAATTGGTTTTGTTGACGATGCTAATGCGCCAGGCATCGACGACTATCGACGAAAACTGAATTCGACACTTTCTGATGTGCAGCGGATCGGACTGCCGCATGAGCAGATCATCGCCAAGCTCGACCAGGCGGGGCAGACCTTTCGCATTCTGATTATCAAGACGGCGCTGGCCATCCCCTACACATCAGTGTTCTTTGAATTGGATTGCGGCTACTGGAATGCCGAGGCGGAGCAGCGTCTCCGGCAGGCAATCGCGAACGACGAAAAGAAGTGAAGCAAAAGAAAGGGATCCCATGAGATTGAACAGACGTGATTTGTTGAAGACGATGGGCGGAGCCGTATCGGCTCTTGCGCTCAGCCGGATTGCTCGCGCTCAAGCGGCGCAAGGTGCGCCCTTTGCCGCCACGCGCCATGCATTGCAGAGTTATCATATTCCCGACTGGTATCGTGACGCCAAGTTCGGCATCTGGTCGCATTGGGGGCCGCAATCGGCAATTGAACGCGGCGACTGGTACGCCCGCAATATGTACATCCAGGGGCAGGAACAGTATCTTTACCACACCGAGCACTACGGCCATCCTACAAAGGTCGGTTACAAGGATTTGGTGGATGAGTGGAAGGCCGCCAAATGGGACCCCGATCATCTGATGGGCCTTTACAAAAAGGCCGGCGCAAAGTACTTCGTCAGCATGGGCGTGCATCACGATAACTTCGACCTGTGGGACTCGAAGTATACGCGCTGGAACGCCGTCAAGATGGGGCCCAAGCGGGATATCGTGGGCACCTGGCAGAAGGCCGCGCAGAAACTCGGCCTGCGCTTCGGCGTCAGCGAGCACCTGTGGATCAGTTACAAGTGGTGGGCGGTGAGCCACGGCGCAGACAAGACCGGTCCGCTGGCCGGCGTTCCCTATGACGGTGCCGATCCCAACTTCGAGGACTTATATCACGACGCCGACTGCGCGCGCCTCGGCGAGAACATCGAGTGGAACGACAACGACATTCCCGATTCGTGGAAGCGTCATTATCTTGATCGCATGACCGACCTGATCGACAAGTACAAGCCGGACTTTCTCTACACCGACGGCCATCTGCCCTTCGAGGATGTCGGCCTGAAGATGGTCTCGCATCTTTACAACGTGAGCGCCCAGTTGCATGGCGGAAATGTTGAATCGGTGTACACCAGCAAGACGGATAGCGATTGCGCCATCGGCACCTGCCTGCTCGATCACGAGCGCGGCGTCTCGGAGGGCATCTCGAAAAACCCGTGGCAGACGGACACCTGCATCGGCCAGTGGCACTACTGTCGCGGGCAAAAGTACAAGTCCGCCAAGAAGGTTATCGATCTGCTCACTGACATTGTGAGCAAGAACGGCAACCTGCTGCTCAACTTCCCGCTGCCCAACTCCGGCGAGTTGGACTATGAAGAGATGGTCACGCTGAACGGCATTACGGATTGGATGCAGATCAACAGCGAGGGCATTTACAGTTCGCGCCCATGGAAGATTTACGGCGAAGGCCCTGCGACCAAGGCCATGGTCGCCACGGGAAACTTCAACGAGGACAAGCAAAAGGATTTGACCGCCGAGGATGTTCGCTTCACGCAAAAAGGCAGCTCATTGTATGCCTTTGTGATGGGCTGCCCGGAGAAGCAAGCCGTGGTGCAGGCTCTTGGTCTGGCCAGTCCGCAGGCGCCGGGGAAGATCCTCAACGTGGAGTTGCTGGGCGCGAAGGGCAAGGTCAACTGGAAGCAGGATGACGACGCGCTGAAGGTGGAGATGCCCGCGGAAAAGATCTCCGAGATTGGCATCACGTTGAAAGTGGACCTGGCGTAATTGGCTTAACTGAAGATTAGGGAACCTCTGTATAAGTCGATGCTTTGAAAGGGCACGACTTTAGTCGTGCCGCAAGCGCTACAGAATCAACGCGGGCTTTAGCCCCTGAGGGAAGGTTTCGCTAGGGATAGAACTTAATCAGAGGTTCCTTAGGTATGGACTCCCGGAGGGAAATGCTGAATTTCCTTCCGGGATTTCAATTGAAATGGCCAGAAATTCAGACAGCAGCCACAATCGAGTATGATTTCAAGGGCTGAGAAAGGGCCGAACCGGGGGCGCGTATGGCCCGGCCCAGAAAACGATTACCGGAACACGGATAGAAGAGGCGAAGATCAAATGATGAAAATCGGAGTTGCGATCCTTTTGCTGACAAGCTGTTGCTTTGCGCAGAACCCTGCCGGTTTTGTGCCTGCATCCACCAATGTCTGGGGAGCCGAGTATCCTCGTGTCGATGCGACGGGCAAGGCTGAATTCCGTTTCAAAGCCCCGGACGCAGCCAAAGTCCAGATCAACTTCTGGGGCAACCCAAAGATCGACATGGTCAAGCAGCCCGACGGAAACTGGACCGCAACCGCCGGTCCGCTGGTTCCTGGCTTCCATTACTACACGCTGATCGTGGACGGCGCGGAGGTCAGCGATCCCGGCAGCCATACCTTCTTCGGCGGGGGCAAGGACGCCAGCGCCATCGAGATTCCGGAAGCCGGATCAACTTACTATCTGCCGCAGGATGTTCCCCACGGCGCAGTGCGCGAGATCTGGTATTTCTCGAAGGTTACCGGCACATGGCGGCACGCGCTGGTTTATCTGCCGCCGAGTTACGCCACTCAGACCAGCGCGCGCTTTCCGGTGCTCTACCTGCAGCACGGCGGCGGCGAGGACGAGACAGGCTGGATCAAGCAGGGCCACGCCAATTTCATCCTGGACAACCTGATTGCCAGCGGCACCTCGAAGCCGATGATCATCGTAATGGCCTTCGGCTATGCGCATCACATCGGCTATGTTGAGCCCGATCTGACCGGCAAAGGCTTCGGATCTCCTGAAATGATGAGGTCGATGCAAGAGATGTTCGGCGCATTTGAGGATGATCTGACGCAGGTACTTATTCCTTACATCGACGCGAATTTCAGGACCATCGCTGACCGCGATCATCGCGCCATGGCCGGCCTTTCAATGGGTGGAATGCAGACCTTCCAGATCACCTTCGCCCATCTGGACACCTTCAGTTACATCGGCGGCTTCAGCGGCTCCGGCGGCCTTGGCATGATGAGTAGAGCCCCCTTCGATCCCAAGACTGCCTACAATGGCGCACTCGCCGATCCCGAAGCCTTCGCCAAGCGAGTTCACCTGGTCTGGATCGGCGTCGGCACTGAAGAGCCGGCCATGATGCACACGGGCATTGTCGGCTTCCATGACGCGCTCACCAAAGCGAATGTCAAGCACGTCTTCTATGAGTCGCCGGGCACCTCGCATGAGTGGCAGACATGGCGCCGCGATCTGAAAGATTTTGCGCCGAGGCTTTTTCAATAGAACTTCTGGTAGGATGAGCAGCGGGGCTTGGAGAAACTTCTCCAAGCCCTTTCATTGGATTAAACGATCACATTCGCGAGTTGGTAAAGAGGCTTATTCACATGATTCACAGGTTCAATACCGTTCGGATTTCCCTGTTTTTCTTTGCGCTCTCTGGCATTGCGCTGGCGCAACCCACGCCCGGCGCAGCGGCTAACTCCTCCGCAACCTCCGCCAAAGTCCTCCCTTTCGTGAGCCCCATCTTCGGCGACAACATGGTTTTGCAGCGCGGTAAGGCGAATACCATCTGGGGCTGGTCTGAACCTGGAGACAATGTTCAGGTCAAGATTGGAGAAGCGACAGCATCCGGCGTGGCGGGTGCCGACCATCGCTGGCAGGTGGCCATTCAACCGCCTCCGGTCGGCGGACCTTACACCATTAAGATCACTGGCCATCAAACCGTGGAGTTGCAGAACGTCCTTGTGGGCGACGTCTGGCTCTGCGGCGGCCAATCCAATATGCAGCTTTCGCTGCGCGATACGCGCACCGGGCCGGAGGATGCGAAGGCCGCCAACGATTCAGAGATTCGCTTCTTCAATGTGACACCACACACTGCGTACCATCCCGTTGAAGTTGCGCAGGGCGAGTGGAAGGTGCTCTCGCCGGAGACGGCAGAGAGGGTCTCAGCGGTTGGGTTCTATTTTGCGCGCAAGATCCGGCAGGAGATTCATGTTCCCATCGGCTTGGTCGTGGATGCGCTGGGAGGAACGCCGGCGGAGGCGTGGACCAGCGCCGCGGCTCTTCGCCCGCTGCATGACTTCGATATTCCCCTGGCCGAACTGGATAAACTTGCTGCTTCAGGCGCGCCGGAGTACGGCAACTTCGTGATGCATTGGTACGACCAGTACGATATTGGGCTCAAAGAAAAGTGGGCTGCTCCGGAACTGAACGACTCGGGCTGGACACCGGTCGATCTTCCCGGCGGATTCAAGGAACTTGGCGTACCCGAAACGCCCGCGCTGGCCTGGTTCCGCAGGGAGATTGTTCTTCCCGATCCGCTGCCCGCCGGAATGCCCTTGATCTTCCTTGGCTCCATCGAGCGGATGGATACGGTGTTCATCAACGGGAAGAATGTGGGCGCCAGCGCATGGGTGGAAAACCCGCGTGTCTATCCTCTCTTCGGCGCGGTGCTCAAGCCGGGCAAGAACGTCATCGCCATCCGCGTGCTGAAGACCAAACCGGACGGCGGCTTCCTTGGCAAGCCGGACGAGTTGCGCCTGATGCTGGGAGACAAATCAATCATTCCCCTGGCCGGAAGATGGAAGGGCCGGCTAAGCCTTGACGCGCGTCCGCCGCAACCGCTGCCGATTGCCTACGAAAACTGGCCGGTGATGCCGGATGTTCTTTACGAAGGAATGCTCAAGCCCATCGCGCCGCTTTCCATCACCGGTACGCTCTGGTATCAGGGCGAACAGAACTCGCCGCGCGGCTTCCAGTACCGCAAAATCCTTCCGGTCATGATTGCCGACTGGCGCAAGCTCTTCGCCCAGGGCGATTTTCCCTTCTATATTGTGAGCCTGCCCGCCTTCAAGCAGCGCAGCGCAACACCAGTGGAGGGCGACGAGTGGACTGAAACACGAGAGTCGCAGGCAATCACTGCGGCTACTGTTCCCAACTCCTGCCTGGCCGTCACCATCGACACTGGAGACGCGGACAACATTCACGCCAAGGACAAACAGCCCGTGGGCGAGCGCCTTGCCCTCTGCGCGCTGGCCAAAACTTACGGCCAGAACGTTGTTTCGTCAGGACCCACCGTGGCGTCGGTTGGCATCTCTCCGGGAGTGATTCAAATCCACTTTACGCACACGGACGGAGGCCTGGTAGTCAAGGGAGACAAGCTCGGAGAGTTCTCCATTGCCGGCGAGGACCGGAAGTGGGTTTGGGCCGATGCGCACATCGAGGGCGACAATGTGATTGTTTCATCTCCTTTGGTGCCGAAGCCCGTGGCTGTCCGCTACGCTTGGCAGTCGAATCCGCTGGCCACTTTGTTCAACGGCGCGGGTCTGCCGGCCCTTCCCTTCCGGACTGATCATTGGCCCGGCATCACAGAAGATCACCGGCCATACTGATGAACGAATGAACTTCACCGCTCCACCGCTTTTGAAGGAGTTTACGGATTTGATCCCGAAACTGCCCTTAAACTTGGATCAAAAAAATACTTGCGTGATCGGGAACACTGGAGGAGGAACCGGTGTCTAAGACAATAGAGGGCGTAGGACATTGAGCTTGATGCCAGTGTCCGTCTCCCGCGAACTCGATCACTGCAACATTTTTTTGAACGGCGCATTCCCGGCCGTTGAAACGAGTGGATGTAACAGGAACCGGAGGTTGTCCGGAGCAGATTGGGCGATTGCCAATTTGCAAACTGTTGGGGCAAGGTGGGAGGATTCTGATATGCAGGCGGACCTCACCATGGGCAATTATGCCAGCACGCTGGCCTTTCAATCCGAAGATGCGGCGCTGATCGCGGAACTTCAGGCCGGCTCCGAGGAGGCTTTTGCGTGGCTGATCGCGCGCTACCATCAACCGATCTTCTCGCTGCTGGCACGCGCCGTGCAGGACCGTAGCGAGGCGGCGGACTTGACTCAGGAGGTCTTCGTAAAGATCTTCCGCGGGGTGGGTAGCTTTCACGGAGAGTCGTCGCTGCGCACCTGGATCTACCGCATTGCCCTGCGCGAGGCCTCCAATCAGCGGCGCTGGTGGATGCGTCACCGGCAACCGGAGATTCCCATTGAACAGGAGATGGTGGAAAGCGAGAGTGGGCAACCGGTTCTGCTGAAAGAGATGCTGGTGGACCCGGCTGAGTCACCCTACGAATTGGCTGCCCGCGAGGAAAATCGGGCGCGGGTTGAGGCGGCCTTGAGCCAGGTGCCGGAGCCATACCGTACCACTATGATTCTGCGCGACATTGAGGGTTTTATTTACGAAGACGTGGCGGAGATGCAAGGCGTAAATCTGGGAACGGTCAAGTCGCGGCTGGTGCGCGGACGCGCCGCCTTGAAAGCGCTCCTGATGGCTCCCACACAAAAAGTTTTTTCTCCGGCTTGTCCTGTTTCTCCGGCTTGTCCGGCTTTCGATTCACCCTTGCGAGAGGAGGCGCGATGAACGGCTGCGATGCAATGCAAACGAAGTTTACCGAGTATCTGGATGGCCGCCTGAACGGGCGTGAGATGCAGGATCTCTCCGCGCATCTGGAGGGTTGTCGCGACTGCGCTGGAGAATGGAAGTCGCTTGGCCATGTGCAGTACTCGCTGGCCTCGCTGGGACCGGTTCCCGAACCCAAAGATATGCTGCTGCGCATTCGTGTGGCAATCAGCCATGAACGCGCTCGCCGCGGGCAGAGTCCCTTCCATGCTTTGAATCTCGCCTGGAGAAACACGCTGGGCCCATTCCTGCTGCAAGGCGCGGCGGGGTTTGCCTCGGCGGTTCTACTGCTAGGCACCGTCATTGTCCTGGTAAGCATGCTGGCCCAGCCGGAGAAGGCTCAAGCTTCGGCCGACGTGCCGATTGGAAACATTACTGCTCCTCGATTCCTGTATCTTTCCAGCGTGGTGAGCGAAAACCAGATTGACGCCATCTCAAGCCCGGTGGTGATCGAGGCTTTTGTGAATGGAGCCGGCCAGGTCTATGATTACCGCATCATCTCCGGTCCAACTGACGCAGCCACCCGCGCGGCGGTTGAGAATATGTTGCTGTGGACCCGCTTTGAGCCGGCGCGGCGCTTTGGTCAACCCATCCCGGGTCTTGCGGTGCTCTCCTTCTCCGGTGTCTCGGTGCGCGGATAATTGATTTTTGGCGTGTCGCAATTTTGAAGTAAGTGTTTGAATCTAAAGGCTGGAAAACCCGTCATCCTGTTCCGAGAGAGCGTGGGTGACCGGCTTTCCGGCCTTTCTTGTTTTGCACATTTCTCATCCGCGCCTATTTCTTGATTGCATTTACAATGAATAAGACATCCTATGAAAGAACTAAAAACCCTTCCCCCCGAAATTCTTCTCCATGTTGCGCAAATGCTGAAGATTCCATTGCGCGGCCTGATTGCCGTAATCGAACTGCTGGACGACGGCGGCACCGTGCCATTCATTGCGCGCTATCGCAAAGAGGCCACCGGGAATCTGGATGAGGTGCAGATTCTCGACTGCGAAGAGAAGCTGGCTTATTTCCGCGACTTAGTCGACCGTCGCGAGACTATCCTGGCTTCCATCGCCGAACAGGGCAAACTGACCGACGAGCTCAAGGCGCGCATCGAAGCCACGCTTGATAAGAGCGAGTTAGAGGATTTGTATCTTCCTTACAAGCCCAAGCGCCGCACCAAGGCCACCATCGCGCGCGAGAAAGGGCTGGAGCCGCTGGCGCAGTATCTTTGGCAGCAGCAGCCAGCCGAGCTAACTCTGGATGCATTTGCAGTTACCTTTATGAATGTCGAGTTAGGCGTAAACACAGTGGATGAGGCCCTGGAAGGCGCGCGCCACATCGTCGCCGAGTGGATCAGCGAAGATGCCGATCTGCGCAAGGCTCTGCGCCAGTTAGTCTTTGACGAGGGCATGGTCGTCAGCCGCAAGGCCACGGATGCGGTGGATGAGCAGGAAAAATTCAAGATGTATTACGAGTACATCGAGCCGGTGAAGACCATACCTTCTCATCGCATGCTGGCGATTCGCCGCGGAGAAGGCGAAAATATCTTATATTTTCTACTTGAGATAGCGCCGGAGCGGGCGGTTTCTATCATCCAAAGACATATATTGCGCCAGCAAGGCGATTGGACTTCCCAGCTTGAGTTAGCCATTGACGATGCTTGGAAGCGGCTGCTGAATGCATCCATCCAAGGCGAGATTCGATTGGAGTTGAAGAAGCGCTCGGACACGGAAGCTATCCGCGTCTTTCGTGATAACTTATATAACTTGCTGCTGGCGCCGCCCGCCGGTCCTATCTCTGTGCTGGGCATTGACCCTGGCCTGCGCACAGGCTGCAAGGTTGCGGTTGTGGATGAAACAGGCAAGTTATTGGATCATGACGTTCTGTATCTTCATACATCCAAGCACGGCAACGCCGAAGCCGCGCCCAAATTAGAGGCGTTTTTGCGCAAGCACAATGTCCGCGCCATCGCCATCGGTAACGGAACCGCATCGCGCGAAACGGATGCCTTTGTGCGCGAGTTTCTGCGCGATCAGAAGTTAGATGGAATCTTCTCTGTAACAGTCAGTGAGTCAGGCGCCAGTGTTTACTCGGCCTCCGCGGTTGCGCGCCAGGAGTTTCCTGATCTTGATTTAACTGTGCGCGGAGCTATCTCGATTGCGCGCCGCCTGCAAGACCCGCTCTCCGAGTTAGTCAAGGTTGACCCCAAGTCCATTGGCGTGGGCCAGTACCAGCATGACGTTGATCAGCGGCAGTTACAGGAGTCGCTGGATACGGTGATTGAGAGCTGCGTCAATAAAGTCGGTGTGGACTTGAATACCTCATCCTGGACCCTGCTGCGCTTTGTTGCGGGAATCAATGAGCGCGCGGCGATGAATATTGTAAGTTATCGCAACGAGAAAGGCAGCTTCCGCTCTCGCGCGCAGGTGCTGGAAGTGGCCGGCATTGGTCCCAAGACTTATGAGCAAGCGGCTGGATTTTTGCGTATTCGCGATGGAGATAACCCGCTCGATAGGACGGCTGTACATCCGGAGTCTTATCCCGTTGTCGAGCAGATAGCTCTCTCGCTGAAGACCACGGTGAAAGAAATCATTGAACAGCCTAAGTTGCTGGAGCAGGTTGATCGCAGCCAGCTCACCGCCGGCACTTATACGCTGAATGACATTTTGGAAGAATTGCGCAAGCCGGGGCGCGACCCGCGCGACAAGTTTGTTGCGCCCATCTTCCGCGAAGAAGTGCGGGAGATCGCCGACGTGCAACCGGGCATGGTGCTGGAGGGCGTGGTCACAAATGTAACTAAATTCGGAGCCTTTGTGGATATCGGCGTTCATCAGGACGGTTTGGTTCACATCAGCGAACTTTCCAACCGCTTTATCAAAGAGCCTTCAGAGGCCGTCAAGACGGGCCAGATCGTCAAAGTCAAAGTCTTGAGTGTAGATGCAAAGGCCAAGCGAATCGCTCTTTCCATCAAGCAATTGACCGCGCCGCCCGCGCGCCCGGCAGGAAGGCCCGCGCCCGTTGCGGCCAAGCCCACCTCGATGAATGATAAACTTGCCGCGCTTTCCATGAAATGGAAGGGCCGCTAGCAAGGGCCGGTATTCGCCGCAAACAGCAGAATGGTATTCTGAAATCAGTCGAGAAGAAACAGACACACACTTCATTCCAAAGTCAGGTCCATAGAGCCAAGCCATGTCGTTGAACGATCTCGAATTCGCTTACGCTCCCGTCCGCGATCAAGTGCGCGACCTGCGGGAGTATCTTTGACCCGGCACGCATCCGCCGGGAACTCGCTCAAATAGAAACCAAGCTGGCCGATCCAGCGCTCTGGACCAATCCCGCCGCAACCAAGCCAATCATGCGCGACAAAAAGCGCCTGGAGGTGATGGTGGCCGACGATGAGGAGTTGCTGCGCCGCTCGGGCGAGATCGAGACCTACATGGAACTGGCCCGCGAGGGCGAGGATGTGCTGGGCGAGATCGAGAGCGAGATCAAGGCGCTGGCTCTCTTTACCGAAGATTTGGAAGCCCGGACGATGCTCAACGGCGAGACTGATCCGCTGAATGCCATCGTCACCGTGCATCCGGGCGCGGGCGGCACGGAGAGCCAGGATTGGGCCGAGATGCTGATGCGTATGTACCTGCGCTGGGCCGAGCAGCAGGGCTTCAAGACCGAGATGAACGACTATCAGGACGGCGAAGAGGCGGGCATCAAGTCGGCCACATTCACCATTCTGGGCGAGAACGCCTTTGGGCTGCTGGCCGGCGAAAGCGGCGTGCATCGTCTGGTGCGCATCTCGCCCTTTGACTCGGCCAAACGGCGCCACACTTCGTTCGCCAGCGTTTATGTTTCGCCGGAGATTGACGAGACGATCCATGTGGACCTTAAAGTCGAGGACCTGCGCATTGACACCTATCGCAGCGGCGGCAAAGGCGGCCAGCACGTGAACACCACCGACTCGGCCGTCCGCATGACCCACCTTCCGACGGGCATCGTCGTGCAATGCCAGAACGAGCGCTCACAACACAAGAATCGCGACAAGGCGATGTCGATGCTGCGCTCGCGGCTCTACGAATATGAACTCGAAAAGAAGCGCGCAGTGAGCAAGAAGCTGGAGGACTCCAAGCTGGAGATCAACTTCGGCTCGCAGATTCGCTCCTATGTCTTGCAGCCCTATCGCATCGCCAAGGACCATCGCACCAAAGTTGAAGTGGGCGATGTGGACAAGGTTCTGGACGGCTACCTGGAGCCGTTTTTGCGCGGCTACTTGCTGGCCAAGAGACGCGGAACAGCCGTCGCGCCCGATGCCGACGACGATCTGGACGTGTAAAGACATGGATCAGGGAACAGGGATCAAGGGTCAGGGATCAGGGATCAGGGAACAGAGGCAGGGATCAGGGAACTGGGATCAGGGAACAGGGAACACCCCGGAGGGGTGACGCGAAAATAGCCCCGGATGGAGCGCAGCGCAATCCGGGGTAAGGATGCCATTGAGGATTGCGCCCCGTAGGGGCGCTGCGAAATCCTCTTGTTGCTTATAAGGAAATTGCGCCCATCCTGCGTCCTTTATCCAATAAATTGAGTCCAACGGTTGAGGAGTTTTCCTTTGTCGATCCGGTTTGGCTTCCGATGGATTGTTTTGGCGATGCTGCTTGCCGCTGGCTTGCCTGCGCGCGCGGCGTCGAGTTCCTACAGTGATGACCATTTACGCGTGGAATTGGTCAATGATGAGTTCGCGGTTTATGCGCCCGACGAAATCTTGGCTGGACTCCATTTCAAGCTCGAACCTGGATGGCACATTTATTGGAAGAATCCGGGCGATGCGGGCGAACCGCCGCGAATCGATTGGGAGTTGCCCAAAGGGGTTAAAGCAGACTCAATGCAATTTCCCGCGCCAATGCGGTTACCGCTTGGGCCGTTGATGGACTTTGGCTACGAGGACGAGGTTGTTTTTCCTATAACTCTGTATGTCGATTCATCATTCAAACCGGGATCCACGGTACATCTCGTGGCTAAAGTGAGTTGGCTTGTTTGCAAGGGTTCATGTATTCCCGGAAAAACGAATTTAGAGTTGAATGTTCCTGTTGTCAGAGGTAAACCAGGAGGAAATGGACTCGTCATTCCTCTTCTGAAAAGATTCTGGACTGAAATACCAAAACCTCTGCCCGTCAGTTTTAGAACCAATTATCAACCATCTAAGGAAGGTTTTCGCCTCACCATCGAAACCGGCAAGCGCGAGCAATCCGCCGAGTTTTTCCCGGAAGAGCAGGACATCATCGACAATCCGGCCCCGCAAAAGCTCACGCCGACGGCGAATGGGCTTATTCTTGACCTCAAGAAAGACGCGAGCCTCACCACAACGCCTAAGCAGTTGAAAGGGGTTCTGGAGCTTACCGGCGGACGGGCGTATGAGATTGTTGCACTGCCGCCGGGAGTGGCGGCTGACACGGCCAGCGCGGTTGGGTCTGCTGTTCAGCAAGCCTCAGGGGCTAAAGCCCCACCCGTTTCGGGGCAGGCAATGTACGGGCTGAAGCCCGTACCCTTCAACGGTGCAGAAAGTTCCTCAACCAGCGAAGGAAGATCCACATCCGCAACCGTAACTTTTCCAGATGAATCACGGGCTGCTGGTTTTTGGTTGAAGCTCTTGCGAACTTCCGGCCTCGCATTTCTCGGCGGCTTGCTGCTGAATCTGATGCCCTGCGTTTTTCCGGTGCTCTTCCTGAAGGGTCTGGCGCTGGTTAACTCCGGCAACGAGGAGCGAGCGAAGCTGCGGATGCATGGGCTGGTCTATGCGTCCGGGATTCTGGTCTCCTTTTGGGCGCTGGTTGCTGTGCTGCTGGGACTGCGCGCTGCCGGTTCAACGCTGGGCTGGGGCTTCCAGTTTCAGTCGCCGGTCTTCTTGTCGCTGATGGCTGGGCTGCTCTTCTTTCTCGGCCTTTCGCTGGCAGGGCAGTTCGAGATCGGCCTCACGCTGACCTCTGCCGGTGGGACGCTTGCCCAGAAGCAAGGCTACACGGGCAGCTTCTTTACTGGCGTGCTGGCGGTGGTGGTGGCTACGCCCTGCACCGCGCCGTTCATGGGAGCGGCCGTCGGCTACGCGCTGGCTCAATCGCCCGCCGTCACTTTTGCCGTCTTCACGGCACTGGCTTTGGGCCTGGCCGCGCCGTACGTCGCGCTTACGCTGCAACCTGCCTGGACGCGCTGGCTGCCCCGCCCAGGCGTTTGGATGGAAGTGCTGCGTCAGGCGGTCGCCGTGCCCATCTTTGCCACGGTGATCTGGCTGGCGTGGGTGCTGACCGGCGCATACGGAAGTGGCGCGCTGGTGGCATTGTTGGGCAGCTTTTTGCTGCTGGCGATTGCCGGCTGGTTTCTGGGACGCTGGCCGGCCAAGCGCTGGGCAACTGTTGTGGCCGCGATTATTTTGCTCACTGTGGTCGCTATCGCTATATTTGCACCGAAGGAAATGGTGACCGCATCCGAGACGCTGTCTCCGCCGGAAGCAACCGGAATCTGGCAGCCATGGTCTGCCGAAGCTGTGAGCAAGTATCAGGCCGAGGGCCGTCCGGTTTTTGTGGACTTCACCGCAAGCTGGTGCCTGAGCTGCCAGGTCAACGAGCGGGTGGCGCTGCAACAGCCGGAGGTGCGACAGGCATTCGCGGAGCGAAAGGTCGCCCTGCTGCGCGCCGATTGGACCCGCCGCGACGAAGCTATCACGCAGACTTTGACTGCTTTGGGCCGCAGCGGCGTCCCTGCCTACGCGCTTTATACTCCAGGGGAGACGAGCCCACGGCTCCTGCCAGAAGTGCTGACGCCGGGAATCGTGTTGGATGCACTGGCAAAACTTCCCTTCCCGCCGCAAAAATAGTGTGAGATCAGCTATTTCGAAATCAGATCCACATTTTCGCGCACGGTAAGAATCTGATCGGCGGCCACTGCGGCCAGCTTCTGTACGATGCCGGAGGGCCAGTGAATCTCCAGGTCTACGGTCTTTTCCGCGCCCAGGCCGAAGTGAACCCGGAGGTCGCTGGCGGATTGGAAGCTGGACTGACTGAGCACCTCTTGTGCCTGTAGCTTTCCGCCGTAGCGGGCAATCACCCGGGCACCGATGGCGCTGCGGTTGCTCTTGACGCCCACCAGGCGGAGCTTGATCCAGTGGTTCTCCTTGGGCGCGTCATTGCGCAGCAGCGTGGGCGGCTCGTTGACGTTCATGATGAGAACGTCGATGTCGCCGTCGTTGTCGAAATCGCCAAAGGCCATGCCGCGGCTGATGTGCCCGGCATTGATGTCTGGACCAGCCTCGTCATGGATCTCTGCGAATGTTCCGTTGCGCAGGTTGCGGAAGAGCAAACGCGGAGAGAGCGCTGAGTAGCCTGGCACGGATCGCGCCAGCTCGGGGTAAACGGTGCCGGCGCTGATCAGGATGTCCGGATAGCCATCGTTATCAAAATCGTACATCCCCGCGCCAAAATCTATATTGCGCGACTCGACCGTCAACCCGGCTTGGTTGGTCATCTCGTCAAAGTTGCCCTTGCCGTCGTTCTTGTAGAGGCCTGGGGGCTGATGGACAAAGTGAGTTTTCACAATGTCGAGGTGGCCGGAGAGGTCGTAATCACCCAATCCTACGCCCATGCCGCCCAACTGCCG
>Ga0181529_10001715_pt1 | contig 27691 bp, 21 predicted proteins | sample PEATcosm2014_Bin_36_FD_119763 | JGI IMG/M metagenome (GOLD analysis project Ga0181529, IMG submission 119763) | Peatland microbial communities from MTU Mesocosm Facility, Houghton, MI, USA - PEATcosm2014_Bin10_30_metaG | ecosystem: Environmental > Terrestrial > Soil > Wetlands > Peat | place... | reverse complement strand
TGTCCTTGACCTGGACAAGCAGGTGATTGCCTGAGGCGATCACGCGCTCGAACGATTTTTTTGGGCGCGTTCGGCGTCGAGCGTGAACACGCAACCCTTCAAGCCGAGCGCCTCGATCAGCTCTGGCGCCGCCGGAATCTCGTTGCTCTTCTCGTCGACCATCAGATGGCCGAGCACGATCTGATCGGCTTGCCGCAACGCCGACAACATGTGCGCCGCCTTGCGGTCGCTGAAGGCGTCGAAACTACCGCGCAGGGTTTTGCCGTCGATGGCGATCGCGACCAATTCATCTGAGGCAGGCGGCGTCGAAATCGCCGCCGCATGCCGCCGAAACGCGGCCTCCAACCCAACCGGGTCAACGCCTTAAATGATCAGCCGCAACCCCGTGTAGGAGGGCGAACCGGGCAGACGCAGGCCAAAAGCTTCATTCAGTCGCTGCAAATGCACGCGAATGAACTCATGGATTTGCCGGTAGGAATTGACGGCCCTCCATCAGAAGACAGCGCGGCCCTGCCGCAAAATGTCGCGGGACGCTTCAGCCCCGTTGACGCCGGCTCAGACAACCCGCGCGCTCGAAGAGCGGATCGGCCTTGATCTTCGCCAGGAATCGGGAGCGCTCGAAGACGGATTCGGCAAGATGAGGCACGAAGATTTCGAATGAGCCGGGTTGGCGGGCAGGGAATCTGTCGATCGCAATTGCGTTGTGGAACACTATCTGCCTATAAAAACAATCGACTAACATTATTATGTAGCGCCGGCAAAGGGGGTGCTGCGAAATGTCCGTTGCGGTTCAGCGTCCCGGAATCGGGGCCTACGGTTCCTTGCTCGACCTCATTGGCGAGACGCCTCTTGTCGAGGCTCATTCGCTCGACGTCGGTCCGTGCCGGCTGTTTCTCAAGCTCGAGAGCTGGAACCCCGGCGGTTCGATCAAAGATCGTATCGCGCTTTCGATGATCGAGGCGGCCGAAAGCGACGGACGGTTGAAGCCAGGAGGCGTCATCGTCGAAGCGACGGCGGGCAACACCGGACTCGGGCTCGCCCAGGTCGGGCTCCCCAAAGGCTATCGGGTGATTCTGGTGGTGCCCGACAAGATGTCGCGCGAAAAGATCCAGCATCTGCGCGCGCTCGGCGTCAGCGTCCGCATCACCCGCTCCGACGTCGGCAAGGGGCATCCCGAATACTACCAGGACGTGGCGGAGCGTCTCGCCGCCGAGACGCCCGGCGCCTTCTTCGTCAATCAGTTCGCCAATCCGGCCAATCCGATCGCGCACGAAAGGACGACCGGCCCCGAGATCTTCGCGGCGCTCGACGGCGACGTCGACGCCGTGGCGGTCGGCGTCGGCTCCGGCGGCACGCTCACCGGCCTCGGGCGCTATTTCGCCCGCGTGTCGCCCAAGACGAAGATGATTCTCGCCGATCCCGTCGGCTCCGTCCTCGCCCACTACATCGCGACCGGCGAGCTGATCGAAGCCGGCAGTTGGACGGTGGAGGGGATCGGCGAGGATTTTGTGCCGCCCAACGCCGACCTGTCGCTCGTCTCGCAAGCCTACTCGATCTCCGATCGCGAGAGCATGGAGGCGGCGCGTCTGCTTCTCGCCCGCGAGGGCGTTCTCGCCGGCTCGTCCTCGGGAACCCTGCTCGCCGCAGCCATGAAATGGTGCCGGGAGCAGAGCGAGCCCAAGCGCGTCGTCTCGCTCGTCTGCGACACCGGCGCCAAATACCTCTCCAAGGTCTACAACGACGCCTGGCTCAGCGACGAAGGTCTGACCGACCGCACGTTCCACGGCGTCGTCCGCGATCTGGTCGTGCGCACCCACCGCCAGGGCGATACGGTCACCGTCTCGGCCGAGGATACGCTGCTCACCGCCTACAAGCGCATGCGCGCCGCCGACGTTTCTCAGTTGCCCGTGGTCTCCGGCCGGCGTCTCGTCGGCCTGCTCGACGAGGGCGACGTTCTGGCCGCGCTCGGCGATCCGATGCGGGCCCACAACGAAGGCTTCAAGGGGCTGGTCGGCTCGGCGATGGCGACGAAGGTGCGCACGCTGCAAGCCGACGAACCGGTGAGCGCTTTGCTGCCGCTGTTCGCGCGCGGCGATATCGCCGTCGTCGTCGATGGCGGCGATTTTCTCGGACTCGTCACGCGGGTCGATCTTATCAACCATTCGAGGCTCGCGTCGTGACGACTCGATCGCCCAATCGCCTGGCGTTCTCCACCCGCACCGTCCACGGCGGCCAGAGCCACGACCCCGCCACCGGCGCCGTGATGACGCCGATCTACGCGACCTCGACGTTCGCCCAGTCGAGCCCGGGGGTGCACAAGGGCTGGGAATACGGCCGCACCCACAATCCGACCCGTCAGGCCTTCGAACGCTGCATCGCCGATCTGGAGAGCGGCGTCGCGGGCTTCGCTTTCGCCTCGGGTCTGGCGGCCATCGCCACGACGCTGGAACTGCTCGACGCAGGCGCCCACATCGTCGCTTCCGACGATCTCTACGGCGGTTCGTTCCGGCTGTTCGAGCGCGTGCGCAAGCGCTCCGCCGGCCTTAAGGTCAGTTTCGTCGATTTCCGTGATCTGCAGGCGATCGAGGCGGCGATCCGCCCCGACACGCGCATGATCTGGATCGAGACGCCGACCAATCCGATGCTGCGGCTGGTCGATCTCGCCGCCGTGGCGGCGATCGCAAGACGCCATGGCGTGATTTCGGTCGCCGACAACACTTTCGCCAGTCCGGCGTTGCAGCGTCCGCTCGAGCACGGCGTCGACATTGTCGTTCATTCGACGACGAAATATCTCAACGGTCATTCCGACATGGTCGGCGGAGCGGTGGTGGTCGGCGATCGGCCCGAGCTCGTCGAGCAGCTCGCGTTCCTGCAGAACGCCACCGGCGCCGTCTCGGGTCCTTTCGACAGCTTTCTGGCGCTACGTGGTCTCAAGACGCTGGCGCTGCGCGTCGAGCGTCACTCCATCAACGGACTTGCCGTGGCGCAATGGTTGGAGGCGCGCTCCGACGTGCGTCGGGTGATCTATCCCGGCCTCAAGAGCCATCCCCAGCACGCGCTCGCCAAGGCGCAGATGGCGGCGTTCGGCGGCATCGTCACCGCCGAGCTGGACCGCAATCTCGCCGGCGCCAAGCGTTTTCTCGAACGCACGCAGATATTCACGCTCGCCGAGAGCCTCGGCGGCGTGGAGAGCCTGATCGAACATCCCGCGATCATGACGCACGCTTCGATCCCGCCTGAAACGCGCGCCGCGCTCGGCATCTCCGACGGCCTCGTGCGGCTTTCCGCCGGCATCGAAGCGACGGAGGATCTCATCGCGGATTTGGACCAGGCGCTATCCGGCTGAGCGCCGGCGAGCGGCTCGCCCCGAGTGACAGATTCGTCAGCCATGCTCGGTAGGCGCGCAGCCGCACGGTCAGCCTCGGAAGGAATCGCATCGAAGGCGCTTCGCAGGCGCATGCGCCGCGCCGTTCGGCGCGCGATTGCGATGCAATTCCTGAGAGGCTCGTCAGCGGTTCTTGAACGCCGCCGGCCGCTTCTCGGCGAAGGCGCGCATGCCTTCCTTCTGGTCCTCGGTGGCGAACAGCGCGTGGAACAGCCGCCGCTCGAACCGCAGGCCTTCGGCGAGCGTCGTCTCGAAGGCGCGGTTGACGCTCTCCTTGGTCGCGTAGACCGCCGGCGCCGAATAGGAGGCGATCGTCGCCGCCGTTTTCAGCGCTTCGTCGATCAGCTCGGCCGCCGGCACGATTCGGGCGACGAGGCCGGCGCGCTCGGCCTCGGCCGCGTCCATCATGCGGCCGGTCAGCGCCAGCTCCATCGCCTTGGCCTTGCCGATCGCACGGGTCAGACGTTGGGTGCCGCCGGCGCCGGGGATGATGCCGAGCCTGATCTCCGGCTGGCCGAACTTGGCGGTGTCGGCGGCGAGGATGAAGTCGGCCATCATCGCCAGCTCGCAACCGCCGCCGAGGGCGAAACCCGCCACCGCGGCGATCAGCGGCTTGCGCGCCCGCGCCACATTGTCCCAGCGGCCGATGAAATCGCCGAGGTACATTTCGGCGAAGCTGCGCTCCTGCATCTCCTTGATGTCGGCCCCGGCGGCGAAGGCCTTGTCGGAGCCGGTCAGCACGATTGCGCCGATCGCTTGATCCGCTTCATAGGCGGCGAGCGCCTGGTTGAGGTCTTCGATCAACGCGCTGCTCAGCGCGTTCAGCGCCTGCGGCCGATTGAGCCGGACGAGCCCGACGCGGCCGTGGGTTTCGACGAGGATGTTGGCGTAGGTCGTCACCGGCGGCTCCTGGCGGAAGTTCGCCGCATCTCTAGCCAAGGCGCGGCGCGAAGGGAAGCGGAGCGGCGCGCTTACGCCGCCGCTCCCCGCCATCGACAGGCCGTCGCGCCCGCCCTTATGAAGCGCGCCGTGCCCAGGTGGCGGAATTGGTAGACGCACTGGTTTCAGGCGCCGACGGTGAAAGCTGGTCCTTTAGTTGCGGGGCTGTGTCAAGCTGGTTGGTGACGTCGTCGCTGGGTCATGGTCCTTTCCGAGCTCGCCGAATCACCTCATGACGATGTCCGGGCCGGACGCCTCAACGTGCGGGTCGGAGCGCGGACGAACCGCCGCCAGCCGAATGAACGAGGTCGTCACAACCACCGTCCCAGCGCGACATCGCCAGCGCGGCGAACCGTGCTGGGAGCCTTCAATTCTTGATCAGGCCGCTTTGGCTTGGCTCCATGCGAACGACGCGCCGTCGACCCAGATGCAGTGAAGAATGACTGCGATCTTTCGAGCGATCGCGACCTTGGCCTTCTTCATTCCGACACGTTTGGCCAGCTTCAGGCCCCGAGGCTTCAGGCTGGACCATTTCTTCGTTCGGTGGAGCAGCGCGGCAGCCGCCTCGAAGAGGCAGGCGCGCAGAAGCCTATCGCCCCAGCGCGATATTCGTCCGTCGGCGCCGGTCTCGCCGGACTGATTGCCCCGTGGCGTTAATCCGAGATAGGCGCCAACCGCAGAAGCCGATCGGAAGCGCGATGGGTCATCGATCGTGTGGCGGAAAGTCAGGGCTGTTGCGACGCCGACGTCCGGAACCGTCATGAGGCGGCGGGTCGTTTCATCCGTCTTGGCCATTCGCCTGACTTCATCGGCGAGCTTTCCCTGCCGCCGACAGACTTCCTCACGGATGGTCAGCAGCGACCCGACGCCGCCGCGCAGCGGACGCTCATCGCCGAGCAGTTCCACAATATGTCCACGAAACTGGCGACCGATGGCTCTCGGAAACTGCAGACCATATTCCTTGACCATGCGGCGCACCTGGTTCTCGAGATCACGGCGGATGGCGACGAGACGGGAACGACCAACAAGCATGGCTCGAACCCTCTGGCTCTCCTCGCTCTTGACCTTCGCCTCACGACGCCTGTCGACGCGCGCCAATTCGGCTGAGCCTCGCGCGTCGTTTTCGTCGCTCTTGTTCATGCGGACCGACAGCACGGCTGTGTGCATGTCGCGCATCCCCGCAGACGACTGGCAGCCGAAACGCCGCAGTTCACGCCACAGCCAACTCGCCATCGCGCCGGTCTCAAAGCCGATGCGCTCGGCGTTGGGCGCACGCTTACGAACGAGTTCGGTCAGAGCTCCAGGATGGGGCATGCCTTTCCCTTCGAAGACACACCGACTCGACTCGTCGACAACGCAAACCGATGTCTTCTTTTGCGAGACGTCCATTCCGACTTATTGTTTCACGATGCTCTCCGATGAACGGGATTGCGCGAGGGCTGAGCGTACCGAGCGCCACGATCGCCCCGCAGTTACGTCGTGGCGCGACGGATATGGCCATGACATGGGTCTAATGGAACTTAGCGCATCCTAAGGCTTCAGTCGATAAATTCAATAGAATTAATTTCATGAGGACTGGCCCGCGTCATACAGTTTCCTTGCCGAGGCCAATAAGTTCACCCGCAGAAAGAATCTTCAAAATCAGAGCTGTCGCGCTGGTAATTTCCGCGCAACCGACCCACAAGCTCGGATTTTGGCAAGAACGTGAAATTGGGAGTCAGATCGAAGCTTGGCGCTGTCCCCGAGATACCCATCAAGTCACAAGCACGTCAGGTTGTGGCCTTAAATACGACGATCTGGTTGGCGGCGACCAGCTGACGAATTCTATTCTTATCTGGCTTGCCGAGATTGGTGCGCGGCAAGGTTTCGACGATGGCCCAGTTGTCGGGAAACCACCATTTCGGGGCTCGCGCAGCCAGCGCCTCGCGAACCGCCGGCAGGTCGAGACGGCCGCCCTCACTGAGCACGACTACTGCAAGCGGACGTTCCTGCCAGCGCGGATCGGGATGGCCGATGACGGCGGCGTCAGCGACGTCGGGCAAGGCGCGCAGCGCATCTTCGAGCGCGGGCGTCGCGATCCATTCTCCCCCCGATTTGATGGCGTCTTTCAACCGGTCGGTCAGTATGAGCTGACCTTTCGCATCGATTTTGCCGATGTCGCCAGTCTTCAGCCAATCGCCGTCGAAAGAGTTGTGTGAATCGTCGCCAAAATAGCGGCGGGTGACGCAAACGCCGCGGATCTGCACTTCGCCAACCTCGTTCGCGCCAAAGGGAAGCGGTTTGCCGTCTTCAGCCACGGTGCGGATTTCGAGGCCAGGCGAAATGTAGCCAATCGGACGTGCGCCCTCGGCGTTCAGACCGCTGTCGGCGACGCTGATATGGCCGATCACCGACATGGACGCCGTCTCAGTCATCCCCCAGGCTTGGATGATCTCGACGCCCCGCCGGCCGAGGTCTTCGATGAGAGCCTGAGGAACCGTCGCGCCGCCGGTCGAGATTCTTTTCAGGCAGCGGAAAGGGGGATTTCCCTCGCGCTGGCGAAGCGCGAGCAGATCGGTCCAGATCGTCGGCACGCCAGCGGCGATGGTGACCCCACAAGCGTCGATGAGGCGGTTGAGGTCAGGCGCGCGCAACGAGGCGCCGGGCAGGACGATGCTGGCGCTTGCGAGCGCCGAGGCGTAAGGCAGCCCCCAGCCATTGACGTGGAACAGATGCACCGCCAACAGCGCCGTGTCCTTGCGGGTAAGCCCGAGCGAGTTCGCCGTGCAGAGATTGAGCGCCTGAAACCAGACGGCGCGGTGGGAATAGACAACCGTTTTCGGCCGCCCTGTCGTGCCGCCGGTGTGGCAGATCGCCGCCGCGGAAAATTCGTCCGGGTCGACGAGCCTCTGCGTATCGACCGTCTCGACCGGGTCCAGCAACGCCTCGTACCGGACGGTTTCAACTGGCAAGCCGGCGAAGGGCGCGATCGGGCCCTCGCCGGTGACCGTGACAAGCCTGATGGAACTCCCGGCGAGTTTGGGCGCAAGCTCGGCAAATCGGTCGGCGTAGTCGCGCTCGACGATGATCGCCGTGTCGCCGATTTCCCGCACCAGGTCCGCTAAGTGATCGTCGTGCATGCGCACGTTGAGAGCGTGCAGGATCATGCCATGGGCGGGAATGCCGAGATAGGCCTCGACATGCTCGGGCGAGGACGGGCAGAAAGTGGCGATTGCGCTGCCGGGCGCAAAGCCAAGCCGCTTGAACGCTTCGCCCAGTTTCAGCGCTCGCCCTGCAAGCGCGCTGAGCGTCTGGCTGCGAATTTCGCCGTCGCGCTCGGCGATCACGCGCGCCGTTGCGCCGTATTGAACGGCGTGGCGAGCCAGACGGGCGACGCCGACTTGCGCAGGCTGAATCGTGCTTTCGATCAAGGCGGCCATTCCTCGTTAGAGCCTATCCAAGCGCTGGGTGCCTCGACGAAGGGCGGCGGCCGGTCGATCGTCAACGGCGGTAAGGGTTTCGTCCACTTCTCGACCGAAACGAGCGTCGTGAGGGCGGAGGGCGCCTGAGTGAGACCTGACGCCCCCTTGTCGAAGGTCAAGCTGTTCGGATTGCCGTGGACGTCGATCCAGTCGCCGTCCACGTCCTGCGGATCGAACCAGGCGCCGGTCGCCATCCAGGCGACATCGGGGCCGATATCGTCGCTGACGACGACCGCCGCCAAACAAGCGCCGCGGGCGTTGCTCAATTTAACCACGTCGCCGTCGGCGACCTGGTGGCGGCGCGCTGTTTGCGGGTGGAGAAAAACCGTCTCGCGGCCGGCGATTTTGGTTGCGCGCGAGGCGGGTCCGTTATCGAGTTGACTGTGCAACCGGGTCAGCGGCTGCCCGGAGACCAGGTGCAGACGTCCCTTCGCGCCGGGCGCGCCCAGCCGTTCGGCCGGTTCGATCCACATGGGATGGCCGCGGCAGTCGGCTAAGCCCTGCGCGGCGATGAACTCGCTGAAGAGTTCGATGCGGCCGCTCGGCGTTTTGAGCGGCGTCCGCTCGGGATCGCGAACGAAATCGCGAAATAGGACAGCGCCGCCCTTGGTCGGCGGGCGGTCGAAGCGGCCCACGGTCCTAAAGGCGTCGAAATCTGGCAGCGCAAGGCCGGAACGCGCGCCCATGACGACCGCCTCGCTCCACAGTCGCCGGAGCCAGTCCTCCTTGTCGAGTCCCTCGGCAAAGGCCTGGCGCGCGCCAAACCGTTCGGCAAGCCCGCAAAAGACGTCGTGATCGTCCCGCGCTTGCTCATAGGGCTCCATCGCCTTGTCCATAAAGACCAGCGCCGAATCGAACCGATTGGCCATGATGTCCGTGCGCTCGAGCGGCGAGGTCACCGGCAGCACGATGTCGGCCCGCCGCGCCGTCGCTGTCCACCAGATATCATTGACGATAATCGTCTCGGGACGACGCCAAGCCTGCGCGAGACGGTTCAAGTCCTGATGATGGTGAAAAGGATTGCCGCCGGCCCAATAAATGAGCTTGATATCGGGATAGATGAGGTTGCGGCCGTTGTAGGTGAAACGTCCGCCGGGTTCGAGCAGCATATCGGCGATGCGTCCGACCGGGATGAACTGCGCGATCGGATTACGCCCCTGGCGCAGCGACGGCCAAGAACTTGGACGCAGCGACCGCCCGACCTGAGTGATCGATCCGTAACCGAAACCGAAGCCGCCGCCTGGGGTTCCCAATTCGCCGAGCATGGCGGCAAGCGCGAGGCCCATCCAGAGCGGCTGTTCCCCGTGGTCGGCGCGTTGGAGACTCCAGGCGAGCGAGATCATCGTTCGGCTTGCCGCCATGTCGCGGGCAAGGAGGCGAATGCGCTCGGCCTCGACTCCGGAAATTTCGGCGGCCCAAGCGGCCGACTTGGGCCGGCCATCCGACGCGCCGGTGATGTAGGCCTCCAGCTTCGGCCAGCCGACCGTGCAGCGGTTGAGAAAAGCGCGGTCGACGAACCCCTCCTCGATAAGCGTGTGGGCGAGCCCGAAAATCAGCGCCGCATCGGTGTTGGGCCGAACGGCGATCCATTCGGCCCCGAGTTCGGCGGCGACGTCGGCGCGGCGCGGCGAGATGTTGACGATGCGCGCGCCGGCGCGGCGCAACCGCACAAGTTGGCCCTCCACCTCGTGGTTCGACGTTCCGCTGGAACTGACCTGCGCCGTGCGGCCGGAAATCCCGCCGAAGGCGACCAAGAGCTCCGTATGGCCTTCGAGGTGGTCCCAGCTCGTGGTCTCGTCGAGAAGATCGCGGATTGAAAGGCCGGCGATATGCGGCAGCAGCACTTCCGCCACAGCGTAGGAATAGGTGTCGACGGAGGAAACAAAGCCGCCGATCAAGTTCAAAAACCGCTTGAGCTGGGATTGGGCGTGATGGAAGCGGCCGGCGCTCGCCCAGCCGTAGGACCCGCCGAAAATCGCGCGATTGCCTTGCGCGCGGATCACCCGCTTCAGTTCGCCCGCCGCAAGGTCAAGCGCCTCGTCCCAAGAGACCTCGACGAAAGCGTCGCGCCCGCTGCGATCGCGGTCGCGGCGCTCGAGCCAACCGCTCCGCACCGCCGGCCGGGCGATCCGGGTTCCTTTGTCGCGCGCGGCGGCAAGCCAGCCGGTCCCGATCAAGGACGGCCGCTCGTCACCTGGCGCGGGCGCGAGGGCGATGTTTTCGCCCTCGCCGAGCACGCGGTAGACCCCCCAATGGGCTGCCGTGTAACGCTCAGCCATGAAAACGAATCCAACGCTTCCCGCTACTCGAGGGATCCTTCAACCCCACCCCACGACACCCTTGATCTCGGTGAAATCGGAGAAGGCGAAGTCGGCGTATTCACGGCCGTTGCCGGAGGCCTTATAGCCGCCAAAGGGCGCGCGCGAATCCCAGGCTGGGCTGTTGATGTAAATCGTGCCGGCGCGAATGCGCCCCGCCGCCGCGCGGGCGGCCTCGACGTCGGCGCTGTGAACGTAACCGGCGAGCCCATAAATCGTGTCGTTGGCGAGCTCGATCGCCTCCTCGATGTCGTTGTAAGGGGTGATCGAGAGCACGGGTCCGAAGATTTCCTCGCGGAAGATTGTGTGTTCGGGTTTGACTTCCGAGAACACAGTCGGCCGCACGTAGTAGCCGCGCTCGAGACCTCGCGGTTTGCCGACGCCGCCCGTGACCAGCTTGGCCCCCTCGTCGATGCCGGCCTGGATGAGCCGTTGCACTTTCAGCCATTGGGTTTCGCTGATGAGCGGGCCGAGATCGGTGTCGACGGAATCGGGCTCGCCCGTCCGGAAGCGCTCAGCCGACGCCGCAGCGATGCGCTCGGCTTCGACCAAACGATCGCGCGGCACGAACAGACGGGTCGGCGCATTGCAGGTCTGGCCGACATTGAGGTAAGCGCCGGCGACGCCGTCGGAGACCGCCTTTTCGAGCGGCGCGTCGGGTAGCGCAATGAACGGCGATTTACCGCCGAGTTCTTGAAGGATGCGTTTGACGGTGGCGGCGCCGGCCGTGGCGACGGCGACTCCGGCTCGCGTCGAGCCAGTGAAAGACACGACGTCCACGTCCGGATGGGCCGACAGCGCCGCGCCGGCGGTCGCGCCGTCGCCGTTGATGAGGTTGAACACGCCGGGCGGAACGCCCGCTTCGTCGAGGATCTCGGCGAAGATCACCGCGTTAAGCGGCGAGAGTTCGCTGGGTTTGAGCACTGTGGTGTTGCCGACGGCAAGCGCCGGCGCGACCTTGCAGACGATCTGGTTTATCGGCCAGTTCCACGGCGTGATGAGCCCGGCGACGCCGATCGGTTCGCGACGAACGCGCGTCGTCCCGCGCGCTTCGTCGAACGGGAAGGCTTTCAGTGTCTCGATGGCCTGGGCGAAATGCGATGTTCCCAGACCCACCTGCCAGCCATGCGCCAGTTGGCGCGGAAAGCCGGCTTCGAGGATGAGGATTTCGGCGATTTCGGCGCGCCGGCGCTCGTAGGCGACGGTGATGCGCTCAAGGAGTTCAAGCCGTTCCTCTAAAGACGTGCGCGAGAAGGAGGGGAACGCCGCCTTGGCGGCGGCGACCGCGCGGGCGACATCGGCCTCGTCGGCGAGCGCGACGGTCGCGAAGCTTTCGCCGATCGCGGGATTAATGACCGGAGCGCGGGTCTTGGAAATCGGTTCGACCCAGGCGCCGTTGATGTAGAACTTTTCATAATTGGCGGTCATGCTTGTCGCCCTCCGAGCTTTGAGTTCGCCCGCTTGCAGCCGGCGAAGCCGCAAACGAAAACACCGGCGACAACGCGCCGCACATTGGGAAGCCTGATTCGATCGGGCGTGAGGCTAGCCATTGTCGCCGCCGTCGAAGAAGAGATCGACGATCTCCTTGACCGCGATGTGCGGACCCTCGTCGCGAGCTTTGCTCGCGTCCGAAAACATCACGTAGTCTTTGGGACAGGCGACCACGAACCACTCGACGCCTTCGAGTTGGGCCGCTTCGGCCAAGCGCAGGTCGGCAGGGCGCGCGCCCGAAGGCGGATCGGTCATGAAGATGCGGCCGCCGCCGGCGCCACAGCAGAATGAGGCTTCGCGGTTGCGCGGCATCTCGACGAGATCATGTCCAAGGCGAGTGATGATCGCGCGGGCCGCTTCGAAGCGACCGTTATAACGTCCGAGGTAGCACGGGTCGTGATAGGTGACGCGACGCCTTGCCGTCTTTGGCGCCTCCAACCGGCCGGAGGCGATCAGGTCCGCGATCAGCTCTGTGTGATGAACGACGTCGGCCTTCAGCCCGAAGGCTGGGTATTCATTGACGAGCGTATTGAAACTGTGCGGGTCGGTGGTGACGATCTTGACGAACCGACAGGCGGAAATTGCTTCGATGTTGTGACGCGCCAGTTCCTGGAACAGATCTTCCTCGCCGATGCGCCGAATGTCGTTGCCGCTCGATCGCTCGTCGGCGTGGAGGATGCCGAAACTGACGCCAGCCGATTTCAGCAGGCGGGCAAAGCGCCGTGTCCGCTCGGCGGCGGCCGGATGAAACGAGGCGTGATCGCCGACGAACCAGAGATAGTCGACCTCGACTTGCGCGCCGTCCGGTATGTCGAAGTCGAGCCCGTCCGCCCATTTCGGACGTTGTTTGGCCGGACGCTTGAATACGTTGCCGTAGCGACGCGCCGCGTTCAGCGCCGCCGTCAGCCCCGGATCAAGCCGGCCGTCGTCCACCAGCGCGCGGCGCAGCTCGACGATCTTGGGGATGTGCTCGATGCGCAGCGGGCAGACCGCCGTGCAGGCGTAGCAGGAGGTGCAGGACCAAAGCGCGTCTTCCGCGACGACCTCGCCAGCGAGCGCCATGCCGGCCGGCGCCCGGCCGTAAGCCGTCTCCACCAGATGGCTGCGCAGCCCCATGATCAGCGTCTTGGGGTTCAGCGGTTTGCCGGAATTATGGGCCGGACACGCCGCCTGACAGCGGCCGCACTCGCTGCAACTGTAGAGGTCGAACAGCGATTTCCAAGTTTGCGCGCTCAAAGCGTTGGCGGGCGGCGCGATCTCGGTCCGCGGCCGCAGTTGGCCGCGCGGCGCAAGATTGCGGAAGAAGAGGTTGGGCAGGCCGGTTACCGCGTGCAGGTGCTTGGAGCCGGGGACGTAAACAATAAACGCCAGCACGGCGGCGATATGCGCCCAGCGGAAGACATGTTCGGCCTTGACCGCGGATGCAAACGATGCGCCCGCCCCGAGCCAGCGAGCGAGCGGCGCGGCGAGCGCATATTGGCCGGCGTCGCTTGGTTTTGCGATGACATGCGCGACCGCGTCGGCCTCGGAGGCGAGCACGATGAACGAGATCGCCGCCAGGATGACGGCGGCGTCGCGATGGTTGGAGCCGGCAAAGCGTGCGCGCGACAGCCACAACCGATTGACGACAGCGGCGGCGACGGCGGCGAGCATGGCGACCACCGCCACATCGTGCAGGGGCAGCAACGCGCGCAGCGCATCCGACCCAGGCGCAAGGATCTCGGCAAAGGCTCTTATCTTCGTGGCGATGAGAATGAGGAAGCTCGCCACAATTGCGGCGTGGTAGACGCCAGCGAAGCGCGCGTTCAGAAGTCGCCGGTGCGAAACGAATTCGGCGAGCGCCCCGGTCAGTCGTTCGTTCAGCCGATCCGAACGACCACTCGGCTGGGCGGCCAACAGGGGTCGGAACCGACGCGCAAGCCTCGCCGCGGCGGCCCCTAAAGCCGCGGCGGCCAGAACCATCAACACACCCGCTTCGATCATTGTCGGCTCTCGGCGAGCCGGCGGATCAAGCTCGGCAACAACGCCTCGACGGCGCAGGTCGCGCCGTAATGGGCGATGTCGAAAATCGGCGCGCTCGGGTCGGTGTTGACGGCGATGATAAGCCCGGCGTTGCGCATGCCCTCGACGTGCTCGGGCGCGCCTGAAACGCCGAGGCCGAGATAGAGCCGCGGCGTGACCGTCTTGCCGGACTTGCCGATCTGCCGGCTGCGCTCGACCCAGCCCCGATCGGTCACCTGGCGGCTCGCCGCCAGTTCGCCGCCGATCGCGCGCGCCACATCGCGGGCGAACTCGATGTTGGCCTCGCCCCCGATGCCACGACCGACGCAGACCAGACGATCAGATTGCCCGATATCGATATCGCCGATCGCGTCCGTCTCGACCGCCTCGACGCGAATGCGCGCCGGTAGATTGATCTCGAACGCGCGCAAGCTGACGCGGGGCGCGGTTAGCTCCACGGCACAAGGCAGCGCACCGGCGTTGACGGCGACGACAGCCGGCAGCGGCGCGTTCGCGATCGCTTCCGCCCGGCCGCCGTAAAGGCGCGAGCGCACGGTGACAGTCTCGTCAGCCAGAGTAAGGCCGACGCAAGACGCCAGCATCGGCGCTCCGCAGATCGCGGCGACAGCCGAGGCGAGATCAATGCCGACCGAGGAATTTGGGATGAGAACGAGCCCGGCCCGCAGCTCGCGCTGAAGCCGGCTCAAAAGGTGGGCCGTGACGTCGCCCGTCTCGTCGAATCCGGCGGGCGGCTCCACGAGCACAACTTCGTCCGCGCCGAGCCACGTCTCGGGGACTGAGGTTTTGTCGTTGCCGATGGCGGCTGCGACCACCTTCGCTCCACGGCCGGCGAGGCCGCGGGCCGCGGCGACGAGGTCGCGGCTTGCGGCAGTGGCGACGCCCCCCGGCGTCTCAACGTAAACGAGCAGATCAGACATCTCGCTGGGCCTCGTTTCCGAAGTTCTCCAGCAGCCTGGCGATCTGTCCGGCCGCGACGTCCGGATCATCAGCGAGCCGCTCGACAGCGCGATCCCTTGGCGGCCGAATGAATTCGACGATCTCGACGGCGTCCTTCGCCGGCACGGCGTCGATTTTGAGCGTGGAGATCGCGCCGGCCTCGATCGCCTTGCGCAGCTTGGTTCCGGAAACGTAGCTGGGCGGCCGGCGAGACGTCTGAACGCCGAGCACGGCGGGCAGGGCCACGGAAAGCACGACGACGCGCCCCGCGCCCTGATCGTTGCGAACCCGCGCGCGGTTTCCGTCTGCCTCGATCGCTAAGACGCCGTTGACCTCTGGCCAGCCGAGCTCAGCGCCAAGGAAGGGGACGAGTTGGCCGGCGAGGTCGCCCGGCGCTTGCACACCGGTGACAACCAGGTCGGCTCCCAGGTTTCGCATCGCCTCCGCCAAAACCGGAGCCAGCGACCGCGATGAAACGCCGTCCTCGACGTCGGCTTCGACGCGCACCGCTCGGTCGGCGCCGCGGGCGATCGCGGTCTGCAGCAAACGAACGCCGTCTTTGGCGAGACCCAGAGCGATGACTTCGGCCCCGGTCTCTTCCTTGAGGAGCGCCGCCTCTTCGAGCGCGCAATCGTCGAAAATGTCTAGAGCGTAAGCGACCTCATCCCAATCGAGGCCGCCCTCGGCGAGTGGCAACTCCTCGAGCGGATCGGGGGCGTTGCGCAGGATCACCACAACTTTCACGCTTTGCTCCCGATCAGCCTAGGATGGGCGATCATCGCTTTGCCGGGGGTCGGTTTGTAGATTGGCCCGCGATCGAAGACCCGCTGCAGCGACCCATCGAGCGCGTAGCTCGGCAGCGCGTAGGGTGTCTCGTTGGGGATCGATTCCTGGCCGGGATAGCCGATCAGTTCGCGCACTTTGGGATCGAGGTAATAGCCGCCTGCTGCGGCGGTGGAGACGGCGTCGAAGGCTTCTGGATCTTGCTTGAACAAATGCTCGGCCGCCTCGCGACCACTACGGCCAAGCGTCGTTTGAAGGCCGCGCACGAAGATCTCGGTCAGGTCGGGCCGGGCGGCGAGCACCCGGTCGAGGAGTTCGTCGGCGACGCCAACGTCCGACGCCTTTGGCAGACGCCCGTATTCGGGTACGAGCACGTCGGCGATCGCAGCGAAGTGGCGGCGCAGTTCTGCCGTAATGGATTTCGCGGGGGCCACGGTCATCTCAAGCCACCTTCAAATTTCGGCTCTGTTCGGCGATGTAACGAGCGGCGCGCAGCGACAGCGTCATGATCGACGCGGTCGGATTGACGCCGCCCGAAGTGGTGAACACACTGCCGTCGACGATGAACAGGTTGGGCACGTCGTGCGTACGGTTCCAGCGGTTTACGACTGATCGCGAAGGATCGTCGCCCATCGTGGCGGTGCCGAGCAGGTGCCATCCGGAATCGCGCATTTGATGGACAATGGACGTCTCGTGAGCTCCCGCCGCCTCGAGGAATTCGACAGCGCGGGCTTCATGAAACTTGAGAAGCTTCCTCGAGTTGTCGTCGATCTTGTAGATGATCTTGGGGGCCGGGATGCCGTCGGAGTCTTTGAGCTTTTCGTCGAGAACGACGCGGTTCTCCTCGTAGGGCAGATCCTCGCCGATGACGCTGACGACGATGCAGCGCCCAAGTCGGGCGGCGACGTTGCGGTGCAGGCTCTCGCCCCAGGACGAATCAAGCGAGTTGTCCTCGAACACCTTCGCCCCGGCGATGGAGCTGACGCCGAGGGGCCCGCCGTTGGGCAGAATGCCCCATTTGGCGCCGCGTACAAAACCGCGGCTCTTGTCGGTCTCGTAGAACTGGTACGTCTCGATGATCTGCCCATACGGGCCGCGCCAGGACTTTAAGTCCTCGTCGAACTCGCCGAGCGCCGCCGAATACGGGTGGAACATGAGGCGACGCCCAACCAAGCCGGACGAATTCGCCAGACCATTGGGGAAGCGCTTGGACTGCGACAGCAGCAACAGCCGCGCCGTGCCGACGCCGTTGGCGGCGAGAATCACGACTCTGGCGCGCTGGCGCCGCTCTCGCCCCGTGCGGTCGATATAGACGGCGCCGGTGGCGCGTCCCTGTTCGTCGACCTCTATCTCGCGCACGCGCGCGCCGGTGACGAGCTTGGCTCCGGCTTTGAGCGAATGCGGCCAGAGCGTGAGGTCGGTCGTCGACTTCGCGCCCTCCGGGCAGCCGTAGGCGCACGTGCCGGTGCGCACGCAGCCTTTGAGGCCGTTGTGTTCGACCGAGGCAATGGCGTTGGCGCCCGGCCACCAGTGCCAACCGAGCTTGTCGAAGCCGGCGATGGCGCGCCGCCCGAGTTCGCCAACCTCGATCGGCGGGGTCGGAAAATCGCGGCGCGGCGGGTGGACCGGCGTGCCGCGGAAACCCGAAATACCCGCCAACTGCTCGACGTCCTCGAGATGCGGCAGCAGTTCTTCGTAGTCGATCGGCCAATCGTCGGCGACGCCGTCGAGCGTGCGCGCGCGGAAATCGGAAGGCAGCAGCGGCGTCCATTGCGCGTTGAACAAAATGGCGCTGCCGCCGACGCCGGCGAACATCAGCGGGTTGATGTCGGAGTGCGATGTCTCGACCGGATAATCCTGCGGATTGTCGCGGATGTTCGGGTTTGGGTTCCAGGTTTTGCGGGTCAACAGCTCCCATTCCGGCGTGCGCCCCGGATAGGCGGCTCGATCAGGAAAGAAACCCTGTTCCAGGGTCACGACCGAAAAGCCCTGGCGCGAGAGCTCGTAGGCGGCCACCGATCCGCCAGGGCCGGCGCCGACGATGAGGACGTCGGCTTCGTCTGAAGATTTCGCGTTGCTTGTCGTCAAGGATCTGCTCCAAGGCCCCTCGCCATGTTGGGGCCAGGTTAGGTTCGGGGTTACGGGTTCGGGCCGACGGCGCTGGGTTCGTGCGGTTGGGCCGCCACGGTTCCCAGATAGAGATCGGCCATGACGCCGCTGCCGGACAGCTCAGCGGCTGTGCCCGAAAGAGCGACTCGACCATTTTCGAGAACGTAGCCGTGATCGGCGATTTCGAGCACGAGATGGGCGTTCTGCTCGGCAATCAGGAAGCTCACGCCGCTCTCATCATGCAGGCGGCGGATGATTTCGTAGATTTCGCCGACGACAATGGGGGCAAGACCCATCGACGGCTCGTCGAGCAGGACCAGCTCGGGCGCGGTCATCAGCGCACGACCGATGGCCGTCATCTGCTGCTCGCCGCCCGAGGTTAGGCCCGCTTTCGCCCGCCGCCGCTCTTTAAGTCGCGGAAACCAGGCATAGATGCGGTCGATCTCGTCTTTGAGCGACGCGCGCGACAGCTTGCGATGCAGCGCGCCGGTGATGAGGTTCTCCTCGATCGTGAGTTGAGGAAAACAATGGCGCCCCTCGAGCACCTGGACGAGGCCGCGCCGCGCAAGTTCGGCAGGGCCGAACTCTTCGACGGCCACGCCTTTCCAGGCGATCGAGCCGCTGCGCACCTCGCCGCGCTCCGTTCCAAGCAGATTGGAGATCGCTTTCAGGGCGGTCGTCTTTCCGGCGCCGTTGGAGCCGAGCAAGGCGACAATTTGCCCTTTGGCGACTTGCAGGGTCACGCCTCTCAGCGCGAGCACGACCCGATCGTAGACCGCTTCCACGTTCTTGACCGAGAGGAACTCGCGCGTTTGAGGCATGACCATTCGCCTTGGGCTTCAATCAGGGGTTCGGGCCTACTCGGTGCGGGGCGTGATGCCCTTTTCCTTGGCGTAAGCGGCCGACTTTTCGAGGATCAGTGGCTTCAACAGATCGGTGTCGGCGTGGATCCAGTCGCTGACCGCGGTCCACTTCGCACCGTCCCACTGCAAGACCTTGGCCTGGCCACCGCCTTCGTGGTCGTGCAGGCCAAGCTTGAGCGGCGGGAACAGGCCAGTCGCGCCGATCTCTTTGATCCGCTCCTCGGTGATGTTGAGATGCTCGAGGCCCCACTGGGTCTCTTCGCCGTTCAGGGCCCGCGCGCCGAACTTACCCTGAGCGGTGCGTATCGCTTCGGTGATGAGGATCGCCTCAACGAGCCCCGAGTTGTAGTAGACTGACCCGAAGCTCTTGGGATCGCGCAGATCGCTCTTGTTCTTGTCGATGACTTCGGCCTTGATCTTGTCGTGGATGGGGAAGTTGGCGCCGGCGGGGAACGGCGTCAGGCCGAGGTAGCCCTTGCCAGCCGCGCCGGCCGGCCGGACATCCTCTTCCGACGTCGACCAGACCCCGCCGATGATGTGATCCACCGGGAAGCCGGTCTTGGCCGCCGTCTTGATGGCGACCGGAGTCATCACGCCCCAACCGCGCAGGAAGATCCAGTCGGGTTTGAGTTCGCGCACCTTGGCCCATTGCGCTGTCTGATCGGCGCCGGGATGGGGAACCGGTATCTGGATGTTTTCGAAACCGTAAGTTTTGGCCAGGAGTTCGAGCGGCGCGATGGTCTCACGGCCATAGGGCGAGTCGTGATAGACGGTGGCGATCTTCACGCCCTTGAGCTTATCCTTGCCGCCCACCTTGTCGGCGATGAAGTTCACCACCGACGAGGCCTCGGAGTAGAAGCTCAGGATCGCCGGGAAATAATAGGGGAACACTGAACCATCGACGGCCTCGGTGAGGCCGTAGGCGAGCGTGACGACCGGAATCTTGTCCTTGGCCGATCTTTCGATAAGCGCCTTGGAGATATGGTCGGCGTTGGGAAACACGGCCGCCGTCGGCGAGCCGTCCTTGCCGCCCTTGGTGCGTTCGTAGCACTCGACGCCCTTTTCGACCTCGTAATTGGTCTCGCACTCGTCCCAGATCAGTTTGACGCCGTTGATGCCGCCCTGGGTCTCGTTGAGATAGGTGAAATAGTCGAGGCGGCCGGCCCAGATTGGCGTGCCGCTCGAAGCGTAGGCGCCGGTGCGATAGGTCTGCAGCGGCAGATACTGAACCTTGGCCTCGTCGGCATAGGCGATCCCACCGCCGAGCGCGGCGGCGAGCGTTAGCGTTGCGGCCAATCCGGCGGTGCGAAGCCGGGGTTTGAAACGTCGAAGCATGCGAATTCCTTTCACGCGTTCAGCCTTGATGATTTTGAGGACGAGAGAAACAAAGTCTGAGTTCGTCATCCGGTATGTTCGCGCGCCTTAAGACGACGATCTCGGTTTGCAAATTCGGGCGGCGAAAGTCTTGATGAGGGCGGCCAGACCATTTGGCTCTTTGGCCAAAAAGAAGATGATCAGCGCGCCGAAAAGCGCATGTTGGAGGTTCTGAATCTGGCCGCCGTCGATTGCGCCGCCAAACAGCGCGCCGGCGACGCGATCGATGAGGATTGGCAGCAGCACCATGAAGGCCGCGCCGATGTAACCGCCGGAGATCGAGCCGAGGCCGCCGATGATGACAATGAACATCACGGTGAACGAACGATCGAGGCTGAAGGTGCGGGAATCGACCGAACCGAGATAGGCGAAAGCCCAAAGAGCGCCGCCAACGCCGATCACGAACGAACTGACGAAGAACGCCAGCAGCTTGTTGCTGCCGACGGGGATACCGATGATGGCGGCGGCCGTGTCCATGTCACGGATCGCCTGCCAGTTCCGGCCGGTCTGGCTACGCACCAAATTGTAAGCGAGCCAGGTCAGCAGGCTGACGGTCGTCAGGGTGAGTAGATAACGGCCCCTGGCGTCCGTGAGATCGTAGCCAAGGAACTCGAGTCGCGGAGCGGAAATCAGGCCCGACGGCGAATAGTTGGAGAACCATGGGAACTGGTTGAACAGCCACTCGAGCAGAAATTGCGCCGCCAACGTCGAGGCGAGCAAATAGAACGCCCGGATGCGCAGGCTCGGCAGCCCGAACGCCACCCCTGCTGCGCCCGCAACGAGCCCGCCGATCAGCAAAGCGAAAGGAAGCGGCAGCGCTGGCAGGCGCAGCAGCACGTTGTAGGTGACATAGGCTCCGACCGCCATGAAACCGCCGGAGCCGAGAGACGCCTGACCGGCGTACCCCAACAGCAAATTGAGCCCGAGGCCGATCAACGACATGATCAGAAATGGGATCAAGATGGCGTTGAGCCAGTAATCGTTGCCGAAGGCGGGAATAACGCCGAACCCGACGACCGCGAACGCGACCGCGATCGCTGGGGCGACCAGGAAATCGAGGGACCGAATGGACCGGCGCTCGCCTAGGTCCTGTGACGCAGTCATGTCTCACACCCTGTTTATGGCTCGCTCGCCGAACAAGCCCTCCGGCCGCGCCAGCAAGAAAGCGGTAGCCAGCACATAGGCGAACCAGTTGGACACGCTGCCGCCAACCAATGGCCCGAGATAGATCTCGGCGAGGCTTTCGCTGACGCCGACAATGAGACCTCCGACGATCGCTCCACCGATCGAGGTGAATCCGCCGATGATGAGAACCGGCAACGCTTTGAGGACGACGAGGGTCAGTGAGAACTGCACCCCCTGTCGCGCGCCCCAGAGCAGTCCGGCGACGAGAGCGACGAAGCCCGTCACGCCCCAGACGACGCGGTAGAGGGTGTTGAGGCGAATGCCGACCGAAAGCGCCGCCTGCGGATCGTCGGCGACGGCGCGCAGGGCGAGTCCGATTCGCGTGCGGTTGAAGAAGAACGACAAAACGACCACGAGGATTGCCGCGGTGGCCGCGGCGATGAGATCGAGCCGGCTGATCAGAATGTCGCCGAGCGCAATCGGCAGATCGACAACGCCGAGATCAAGCTCATGGACCGTCGACCCCATGAAGAATTGCGACAGGCCTTCGATGATGAAGCTCAGTCCAAGCGTCGCCATGAACAGCGTGACCTGCGACTGATTGATGAGCGGCCGCAGAACCAGCCGCTCGATGGCGATGGCGACGGTCACCATCAGAACCAGGGTGGCGGCGCCCGCCGCGAGCGGCGGCCAGGCTTTGTCGACCAGCGTGACGAAAGTCAGCGCGGCGCACAGGACCAGCGACCCCTGGGCGTAGTTGAAGGCGCCTGAGGCTTTGTAGACAAGGACGAACCCGATGGCGACGAGCGAATATAGCGTGCCCACCAGAAGTCCGCCGATGATGGTCTCGAGGAGAAAGCTCATGATCGCCGCTTCCTCAGTGAATGGGGCCGAGATAGGCGGTGATGACTTCAGGGATGCGCCGCACTTCGTCCGGCGTCCCATCGCCGACTTTGCGGCCGTGATCGAGCACCACGACGTGGTGAGAAAGGCCCATGACGACGCCAATGTCGTGCTCGATAAGAACGACTGTCGCTTTGAGCTCGCGGTTGGCGGCGAGAATGAACCGACTCATGTCGGCCTTTTCGCCGTGATTCATGCCTGCCATCGGTTCGTCAAACAGCAGTAGGCGCGGATCGCCCACCAGCGCGCGGGCGAGATCCACGCGCTTCTGTATGCCGTAAGGGAGTTTGCCCACCACGGTGTCGCGGAACGGGCTGAGTTCGAGGAATTCGAGAATCCGCTCGGACTTGCGCCGAAAGGCCCGGTCCTCCGAGCTATAGCGGCCAACGCGAAAAATGTTCTCGACGAAAGTCGATCGGGCATGCCGGCTCATGCCGGTGAGCACATTATCGAGTACGCTGAGGTTCTTAAAAAGCGCGCTATGTTGGAAGGTGCGGCCGATGCCGGCGCGGGCGGCCGACAGCGGATGCATCACGGTGGCGCGTCGCCTGTCAAACACGATGTCGCCGTGGTCGGCGCGATAGACGCCGTTGATGACGTTGAGCAGCGAACTCTTGCCCGCACCGTTGGGACCAATCAGGGCGCAGATCGATCCCTGCTCGACGGCGAACGACACATCGGTCAGGGCTCTGATGCCTTTGAACGAGAGAGAGACGTCCACCAGTTCCAGCAATGCACCCACGAGACACTCCCGGCCCAGCCGGATTACGAGACAACAACGCTAGCGAGGCTTCCTGCGCCCCACCGTCACCCGGCCTGCCATTTGGCGGCCCGCAACTGCGGCGGGCGCCGCGCCGCAAGCGAAAGACTCTTTCGCGCTGGCACGGCGACCCGTGACACGAGTCGACATAGTCGATAAAATATATGGTGTAAATAGGCTAAGGCGTCCGTCTGCCCTTTGTCGGGAGGGAGCGGTGGGGCCTCTGCGACCCTGCCAGGGCGAAACCTCTGTGATCGACCGAACCGGAAGCCGCTGCGTGCTCACATTTGCAGAATGCATTTCGACTGGCCCGGGCGGCCAGGAATCACGATATTATCTATCGTTCTTATAGACAATATGGGCAATAATTGTCATACTAAGTGAGCGGAAAGAGCCGCGGCGCTGCGCGCGGTAGGACCGAGGTTAGAGCTGGAGCGGCAGCCTGCGGCACAACGCCGCGCGAACGGCCGCTCGACAAAAGAGGAATGAATGGTGGTCAAGACAAAGGCGGCGCCGAAACCCGAGACAGTGAGCGAGCGCGACAACGCCGCGCTCAAGGAAAGAATCGTGCGCAAGGCCAAGGAAATCGGCGCCAATCTCGTCGGCGTCGCTCCTGTCGACCGCTGGGAAGAAGATGGCGTTGTGCCTGCGGATTACCGGCCGCAGGCAATCTGGTCGAAAACGCGCAGCGTCATCGTATTCGGCGTGCCGATGTTGCTGCCCGTGATCGAAACGACGCCGTCGATCAACTATCAGGAGCATTACGACACCACCAACCGGTTGCTCGACGAAATCAGCTATCGTCTGGCCAACTGGCTGACCGGTGAGGGCTATGCCTCCGTATCCTTGCCGCGCGACGGCTACAGCTCTCTGGAGGCGCTGCTGGAAAATCCGTTCGCCTCGTTTAGCCACACGTGGGCAGGGTACTACGCCGGCCTAGGCACGGTCGGCCTCGCCCGCAACCTGCTTGTCCCGGAGTACGGCCCGCGCCTGCGCCTGAACTCGGTGTTCACGAACGTCGATCTCCCAGGCGACGAGGTGCTGAAGGAGAACCTCTGCAACCCCTGTGGCCTATGCGAGAAAACCTGTCCGACCGGAGCAATCCGCGCCCGCGCGGACGGATTGATCGGCGATCTCGATAAGGACGCCTGTACGCGTCACCATATCGAGCTGCGCAAGGAAGGACATTGGCCCTGCGGCGTCTGCGTCAAAGTCTGCCCGATCGGCGAGGACCGCAAAGCCTACGGGCTGAAAGCCGGCAAGCGCTACCAAATCGAACGCGCCGTCATCGAAGCCAATCCCGACGACCCACGCTTCGCCCATCTCGTGCATGTGCGCCGTCACGGCTCGCGCGGCGGGCGCCTCGCCTGACGCGAGGCGGCGATCCGCGCCTTCAAGAAAAACGTTCGTCGCGCCACGCGAACGCGGCGGCGAGGCCCTTTCGACGCGCGATTTCGAGGAATTCCGTCTTGTCGGGGCTGCCTTCCGCCTCTATGCGTAGCGCCGCCTCCAAAGCAGTCTCGAGCGAATCGCGCAGGCCCATGACGTCGTAAACGCGGTTTATCGCCGCCTTGGTCGTCTTCATCAGCATAGGGTCGACCGCCGCCATGCGTTGGGCGACCTTCACCGCCGCACTAAGTTCCTCGCCGACGGGAACCACGGCGTTGATCAAGCCGAGCCGCTGCGCCTCTTCGGCGCCAATGCGGTCTTGCCCAGTCAAGATCAGTTCTTTTGCTTTTTTCGGGCCTATCAGCCATGGCAGAATCATCACCACGATGCTGGCGCCAAAGCGGAGTTCCGGCTCGCCGAAAATTGCGTCGCTCGCCGCGACCGTCAGATCGCAGCACAGCGCCAGTTCAAATCCGCCGGCCAAACAATAGCCGCGAACGGCGGCGACCGTCGGTTTGGCAAGACGCCAGAACTGCATGATGACATCGAAATCCTCCCGCAGAACCTTCTCCCAAGCGGCCACGCCTTGCGGTCGGGCGGCGACCTGTTCACTCAGATCGAAGCCGGTTGAAAAGGCCCGCCCCGCCCCGGTGACGACAAGGGCGCGTACTTCGTCATCCTTATCGGCAGCGGAGAGGACGGCGGCAATTTCATGGAGCATTCGCCTGTTCATGGCGTTGAGCCGGCTGGGCCGGTCTAGCGTTACGACGCCCACCGCCCCCTGGCGTTCAAAGTGGATGGTCTCAAGGTTTGAGAAATCTGTGTAGGACAATTCTGCACCTCAGGACTCGAACGGACCCTAATTGCGCCCTCCGGCTGCCTGTCAGCAGCCAACTCGCAGTGGCCCTAGCTGCCCTTTTGTCACTCGGCGCGGGGTCCGAACGCCGATCGGCGTTGCATCACATTGAGATGATGGACCATCACTGGGTCAGAGTTCGGAGTCGAATTACACTCGGGCTTCCGCTCTCCAATTGAAACCGCTTTGAAGGGCACGGATTGGGCGACGTCAAGGCACGCGCAGACGGCCGTTTGATATTCATAGTCGGACATATCGCCTCAGATCATGCCGCAAACTGGACCGCGCCGCCGGCCCCGCCTACCGCCTGCCGCCTTTCAAAAACGATCCGCCCTGAAGGGCTTGGGATCGACGAGTGGCGTTTCGCCCGCCATCAGCTCGGCGAGCAGCCGGCCGCTGACCGGCCCCAGCGTCAGGCCGAGATGCTGGTGGCCGAAATCGAACCACAGGCCCTTGTGGCGCGGCGCGGGGCCGATCACCGGCTTCATGTCGGGCAGGCACGGCCGTTTGCCGAGCCACGGCTCCGCGTCGCGTCGTTCGGCGAGCGGAAACAGCTCACGCGCAGCGGGCTCCAGCCGATTGAGATGCGCGGGCGAAGGCGCGTCGTCGCGGCGCGCGAATTCCGCCCCGGTGGTCAAGCGCACGCCGCGGGCCATCGGCGCCATGATGAAGGCGTTCTCGACATCGTACACCGGCCGGGTGAGCGCCGCTCCCGCCTCGACGCCGTAATGCATGTGATAGCCGCGCTTGACGCCGAGAGGCAGCCGATAGCCGAGCGGCCTGAAGACATCTGACGACCATGCCCCCATCGCGACCACGACGTCGGCGGCGCGAAGCGGGCCGTCGGCAGTCATTACCGTCCAGTCGCCGCCGGACTGCGCGAGGCTGCGAGCATCGCCCTTCACCAGCCGTCCACCGCGCTTGACGAAAAGATCGGCGTAGGCGCGGACCAGGGCGCCGGGATCGGACGTGCTCAAAGGCTCACTGAAATGGACGCCGCCCTTGGCGACGGGGCGCAGATGCGGCTCGAGCGCGAGGAGCCGGTCGCGGTCGAGGGAGACGATCCCGAACGGCTTCGTTTCCTCGATGTCGGCGAGCGCCAGGTCTTCCCCGCGTGAGGTGCGGAACGCCTTGATCCAACCGCCTTCGCGCAGCAGCGCTTGCGCCCCGGCCGGCTCGGCGATAGCGCGATGCTCGGCGACGCAGCGCAGCACCAGGCCGCGCATCGCCATCGCCGTGGCGTACCGCGCCCGCGGTGAAGAAGCGAGGAAATACCGCCACACCCACGGCGCGACCCAAGGAAGGGAGGTATAGCGGACCTGCACCCGCGGATCGAGGTTGAGCGCACCGCGGGCGATCTCGCCCAGGGCGCGCGGGAACATGTAGGGGAACACCGCCTCCGCCTGCACGATGCCGGAGTTGCCCGAGCTTGTCTCACCGGCCGCGATTCCGAGGCTATCGACGATCGTCGTCGCGCGGCCCTTGGCCTGCAAGTGCAGCGCGGCGCCGACGCCCACGATCCCGGCCCCTAGGACGATGACGTCGTTTTTCCCTGACACGCGGCAAATCTCCTTGCGACGCCGTCCGCTCGCCGGCGCGGAGGGCACCGAAATCTGTGGCGCCTCCCTATAAACTGCATTGACGCTCCGTCCAACAACAGAAAGCACTTTCGCGTCGTGTTCATGACGAGCCGCCGGCGCGCCGCTGCGCCCCGACGGCGGCGACTTCTGCGTCGCCGCTGCCGTTAGCTACTGGTTATAGGGACGGACTCCGATCGGCGTCGGGACCCCGGGCCGGATGACAGCACTCCTGCTTGTCTTCAAGCAGGGTGCATCCCGACCCCGGATTTCCAGCAAATCCGCCCCTTGACCGCATGACGGCCATGTGATTGCGATAGAACGCTATCCATTCTATGTACTAAATATATTTTTGTCTATATGGTTCTCGCACCGGCGAATTTGCTGCCCTGGGTGTCGGACGATCGGCGGAAACAGGCAATGAGTCAGAACGCGTCCATCTACCCTCTAACCGCTTCGCAGCCACGGAGCGCGCCGGCGGGGGAGGTGGTCATAGGCTTTCGGGGGTGAGCAAGAGCTTCGAGGGACCCGAGGGCCGGCCCGTACTACTGGACGTCGATCTCAACATCCATGAGGGCGAGATCTTCTGCCTGATGGGCACGTCCGGCAGCGGTAAGTCGACACTTCTGCGGCACGTCAATCGCCTGGTCGCGCCGACCAGCGGCACGATCCTCGTCCACGGCGAACCGGTGGCCACAGACGACCGCGCTCGACGTCACAACCCAGGCCGAAGTCCTGCTGGCTATTCGCCGGGCGATCGCCGCGAGCGGCGTCACGGCGCTGTTCATCAGCCACGATCTGCCAGTGGTCGCGCAGATCGCCGACGATATCCTGGTGCTGCAGCAGGGACGAACCGTCGAGACCGGATCGACCGAGGGCGTGCTCAGGGCGCCGCAACAGGACTATACGCGCCGACTGGTGGCAGCGCGCAGCCTGCCGAAGCCGCCGGACTTCGGCGAAATCGGCCAGCCCGTGCTTGAGATCGACCACGTGTCCGCCAACTACCGGACTGCGCATCGTGTGCTCGATCGGATCTCCCTTACGCTGCCGGCCGGGCACACGCTCGCCATCGTCGGCCAGTCGGGCTCAGGCAAGACGACCCTCGGACGTGTGGTGATCGGCGCCCATCCGCTCAGCAGCGGCAGCATCCGCTTCCGGGGGGAGTTGCTCGCCCCGATCTACACGCAGCGCCGGCGCGACCAGACCCGACGCATCCAGATCATCCCCCAGATGCCGGACATGGCGCTCAATCCGCGCCAGCGCCTCAAGGATATCGTCGGCCGGCCGCTCACTCTCTATCACGGCCTCAGGGGCAAGGATCTCCGGAACGCGGTAGGCGAACTGATGGAGACGGTGGATCTCGACCCGGCGCTCGGCGAGCGTTTTCCCCCCACCATCTC
>Ga0181529_10001714_pt1 | contig 27701 bp, 38 predicted proteins | sample PEATcosm2014_Bin_36_FD_119763 | JGI IMG/M metagenome (GOLD analysis project Ga0181529, IMG submission 119763) | Peatland microbial communities from MTU Mesocosm Facility, Houghton, MI, USA - PEATcosm2014_Bin10_30_metaG | ecosystem: Environmental > Terrestrial > Soil > Wetlands > Peat | place... | reverse complement strand
TGACGTCGTCAAGGAAGGCGACAAGGTCAAGGTCAAGCTGATGGGCTTCGACGACCGCGGCAAGGTCAAGCTGTCGATGCGCGTCGTCGACCAGCAGACCGGCGAGGACCTGGAGAAGAAGGACGCGGCCGAGACCGCGGCCCCCGCCCAGGGCTGATCCGCCCTTAACCTTGCCGGGTTAATTCCCGTTAACCCGTGAAAATGCCAGAGCGGCGCCCCACCAGCGCCGCTCTTTGCCGTTTGTCTGCCGGCCGTCCCGTAACCACGCTTCGTCAACCGCGTTCATCAACTTCGCCGAACGCCGCCCCGGCGTTAAGGCCGGCGAAACGTCGGTCGCAGAGACTGTCCGATCAACAACCCCAACCGCAAGAGTCTTCCATGCAAGTCAGTTTCACCGGCTCTCTGCAAGCCGGACGCGCCGCCAAGACGATCGGCCGAATCAAGGTCGTCGGACGCTGGCGGGGCGTCGACGAGCCGGCGTCCGAAGCCGACCGCCGCGCGCTGCTGCGCGACCTCACCCGCGAAGCCGAAGATTACGGCGCCGACGCGCTGATCGACGTCCGTTTCGAAGCCGACGACACCGCCGAGAGCGACGGCGTCAGCCTGCGTCGCCTCGTCGCCAGCGGTTCGGCGGTGCAGATTACGCTCGCCGCCTGAACGACGCGCCGCGCGAGAGGGCCTCAGGCCGGCCGCCGCGCCGCCATTCCCATCAGCGTATAGGCGCAAACCTCGCGCCCATCCTGATTGACGCCGATGATGCGCATGCCGATCAGGCCCCAGTCAGGCCGGCGGGTCTCGCGCATCGAATCAATCCGCAATGAGAATGAGACCTCGTCGCCCGGCCGCACCGGCGCCGACCAGCGCAGGTCGCGCACGCCCCGGCCGAGGCCGAGCGGCGGCGGCTTGTCGCCGGGCGTCGCCAGGGCCTCGCGCTGCGCATGGCGGCCGTCGACCAGCAGCCGCATCGATACGCTCACCGTGTGCCAGCCCGACGCGCACAGGCCGCCGAAGATCGACCCCGCCGCCGCCGCCTCGTCGAGATGGAAGAGTTGCGGATCGAATTTGCGGGCGAAGTCGAGGATCGCCTCGCGGGTGAAGCGATGGGCGCCGAGCGGCGCCGTCTGGCCGACTTTGTGGTCCTCGTACCAGAGGCCGATCATGCCTGCGTCTCGCCGTTGGGGCGGCGGCCGAAGAACACCGACCCCTGCTGCCGCATCACCACGTCGCGATTCTGGTTCATCAGCTCGAACCGCATCTCGACAAGACCGATGTCGGGGCGCGAGCGCGAAATCCGCGCGCCGAGCGTGGTGCGGCGGACGCTCAGCCGGTCGCCCGGCCTGACCGGCTTCAGCCAGTCGATCGATTCGATCCCGGGCGACCCCTGCGCGCTCGAGCGCAGGAAGACCTCGTCGCAATTCATGCGCATCATCAGCGCGGCGCTGTGCCAGCCCGAGGCGATCAGCCCGCCCGCCAACGACTCGCGCGCCGCCGTCTCGTCGAGATGGAACGGCTGCGGATCGAATTCGCGCGCGAAGTCGACGATCTCCTCGGCGGTCACCGTGCGGCCGCCGAATTCGACGACTTCGCCGACCGGAAAGTCCTCGAAATAGAGCAGGTCCACGGCGTCGTCTCAGGTGGCGAAGCGGAAGTGGAGCACGTCGCCGTCCTGAACGGCGTATTCCTTGCCTTCGAGACGGAACTTGCCCGCCTCGCGCGCGCCGGCTTCGCCCTTGTGGGCGACGTAGTCGTCATAGGCGATCGTCTCGGCGCGGATGAAGCCCTTCTCGAAGTCAGTGTGGATGACGCCGGCGGCCTGCGGCGCCTTTGCCCCCTTCTCGACCGTCCAGGCGCGCGACTCCTTCGGCCCGACGGTGAAGAAAGTGACGAGGTGGAGCAGCGCGTAGCCGGCGCGAATGACGCGATTGAGGCCTGGTTCGGCGAGGCCGACGGCCTCGAGATAATCCTTCTGCTCGGCGAGCGGCAGGACGGCGATCTCGCTCTCGATCTTGGCCGAGACGACGACCGCCACGGCGCCTTCCTTGGCCGCGACCTCGCGCACCTTGTCGGCGAACGCGTTGCCTTTGTCCGCCGACGCCTCTTCGACGTTGCAGACGTACAGCACCGGCTTGGACGACAGCAGGCCGAGCGACTGGAACTGCTTGTGTTGCTCGCGGCTGACGCCCGCCGCGCGCGCCGGCCGGCCCTCGCGCAATTCGGCGAGGCTGCGCACGGCGAGGTCGTGCAGCTCTTTCGTCTCCGCGTCGCCGCCCTTGGCCTTCTTTTCCATCTGGACGACGCGGCGCTCGAGGCTCTCGAGGTCCGAGAGCATCAGTTCAGTCTCGATGGTGGCGATGTCGGACAGCGGATCGATGCGCCCCTCGACATGGGTGACGTCGCCGTCCTCGAAGCAGCGCACGACATGGGCGATGGCGTCGCATTCGCGGATGTTGGCGAGGAACTGATTGCCGAGCCCCTCGCCCTTCGACGCTCCGCGCACCAGACCGGCGATGTCGACGAAGGTCAGGCGGGTCGGGATGATCTCTTTCGAGCTGGCGATCGCCGCCAGCGTCTCCAACCGCGGATCGGGCACGGCGACGTCGCCGACGTTCGGTTCGATGGTGCAGAACGGATAATTCGCCGCCTGGGCGGCGGCGGTCTGGGTGAGCGCATTGAAAAGCGTCGACTTGCCGACGTTGGGCAGGCCGACGATGCCGCATTTGAAACCCATGGAGACGCGCGCCCGCAAATGAAGGGAGTTGGAGCGGCCCTATGCGCGGACGCGCGGAAAAAGGCAAGAGCGGCGAGGCGGAGGCCGCGTGCGGCAAGCGCGGCCCCGGCCGGTCTGCTCGAACGGCCGCGATCGTCAGGCTCGATCGATGCGGCCGGAATAACAGCCCCGCTTGGCGTAATGGGCGTGGACATAGCTGACGTCGGCGTTGGCCAGCAGCCGGGCGATCAGCGACTCGACGGCGGCGCCGTCGACCACGTCGGCGTCGACCATCATGCCGTCGGCGTCGAAGGCGCGCAGCGACAGCAGCCGCGCGCGCATGACGGGCGGCACTTCGTCGACGCGGTCATACGCCGCCGCGGCGCCCTCGCGCACGAAGATTGCGTGCGACGCGCGATAGGGCGTGTCGGCGGGCTGGCAAACGTGGTTGAGCAGCAGCACCGTCTCGCCCGGCGCGGCGTCGCGCATTTCGATCCGGCACGGGAAGGCCTGCGGCCGATCGGCGACGTAGCGCTTGACGCCCCGTCCGGCCAATTCGGCGTCAGACAAGCCAAACAAATGCTGGAAGGGCTCGGGCGACAGCCCGGCGATGCGGAAAGTCATGGCGATCTCCTCGATTGGCGACGCCCACCCAACCAGCCGCGCGGCGCGCCGGCCACCCGGTTCCTGCGGTCCAACTCCGCAGAGCTGCGGTTTTGCGCGCGCCGAGGAGTTGCGACGCACTCATCTTGCTGACCGTTTTCAGCCCTACGCGCGTCCCGCAAAGACTTCCTTCGCCGCAAAAAGCCCGTTCAGCGCGGCGGGGAAGCCGGCGTAGACGGCCATCTGCATGAGGACCTCGACGACTTCCTCGCGGCCGACGCCGACGTTGAGCGCGGCCTCGATATGGACCTTAAGCTGCGGCGCCGAGTTGCCGAGGGCGGTCAGCGCTGCGATGGTCGCGATCTCGCGCTCGCGCAGGCCGAGGCCAGGCCGCGAATAGATGTCGCCGAAGGGAAACTCGATGAGATAGCGGGCGAAATCCGGCGCGATGTCGGCGAGCGCGTCGACCACGTTTTGACCCGCATGGCCGTCGATGCACGCCAGCGCGCGGACGCCGCGCTCAAACCGCTCGTCGCTTGATGTTTTGTCGTTGATCATGGCGAGATTCGTCCTCGGTTGCGCTGGCGTAGCCAGCGATTTTTTCGTCGAGAACGAGCAGACTCGCCTGAAGTTCGCTCAACCGCCGGCGGACGCCGACGCGATGCCGCTCCAACAATGCGCGCCGTTCCTGCGTCGTCGACGCGCCCGCGGCGCGCAGCCGCGCGTAGACGAGCATTTCGCGGATTGGCATGCCCGTCGTTTTCAACCGACCGAGGAATTCGATCCATCGGAGGATGGCGGCGTCGTAGTCGCGCTGGTTCGATCGATCCCGCTCGGCGCGCGGCAGCAGGCCGATCCGTTCGTAATAGCGGATCGTATGGCCGGTGAGTCCGCTGCGCTTGGCGAGTTCGCCGATCTTCATGGCAGAAGCCTTCGTTTCGACGCCAATGTTGCTACAGGTTAGAGCGCGCTCGAAGTCAAGGCCTTTGCGCGCTGATTTCGACCCGGCGGCGCTGCGGGCGCGGCTTGCGGCGCTGGGCTTTGGCGAGATCGAAGATTGCGGGGCGGAAGAGATTGCGGCGCGCTACGCGCCCGGTCGGGAGCCCGCGCGTCACGGCGCCGGAGCGAGGATGCCGCGGACGGGGGCGAGGCTTGCCCCGGCAGCCTAGGCGCGCGCCGAGCGCCGCCGCCGGCCGACCCTATAATCGCGACTTCGCCTGGGCGACGGTGAGGAAGGTGAATTCCTGGATGCCGATGTCGGTGATGACGTCGGCGCCGAGCCGCGTATTGACGCTCTTGATCAGCGCCTTGGTCATCTTGGTGAGATCGAACGTTTCGAGGTGGTCGAAGTCGATCGCCGGATCGTCGTAGACATAGCGGAACGCTTCGTCGACGATGAAGGCGTCAGGCGGCAATGGCGCCTTGGCCGCCGCCGCGTTGTCGACGACGTAGGACAGCTGCGCGACGACGTAGCCCCGCACCACGCCATCGCGAATCTTGGGAACGTTGAATTCTTTGGTCTTCTTCAGTTCCTTCGGCGCGGACGACGCGGCGACCGCAGGATGCGCGGCCATGGCGCGGAAATGCGTCGTCGCGTAGCCCGCCGCCAGCGTCGTCAGGCAGGCCCAGAATCCGATCATGATGATGCGGATCATTCGTCCATCCAGTAGCGATCCGAATAGGTGCCGTCAGATTGGCTGTCGCGGATCGCCTGCGTGATGATGTCGGAAACCGCGCGCGCGGCTTTCAATTGCGTGCTCAGCAGGCGGCGGTTGGTCTCGAGCCGTCGCTGCAGATCGCCAAGCGCGGCGGCGAGGGCGGGGCCGAGCTGCAGGCCGGCAAGATTGGGCGCGTGGCGGTTAAGCTCGAGCAGGCCCTGGCTCTTGCGATGATTGAAGGCGTCGTAGTCGACCGGCCCGCGCCGGGCGATCGCCTCGTTCTCCTCGTCGAGCGTCCGGGCGAGCCGTTCGATGACGGGCAGAATCGCCGCCGCCAGCGACTGCGGACGGCCGTTGGCGGCGACGCGCAGGACGGCGCTCACGAGCGCTTCTCGCTGGCGAACAGAACGGCGCCGCTGTCGACCTCGACGCCGCTAGGCAGCGCCAACGAATTGGCGCTCATCTGGGCGGTAGAGGCGGCGGCCGCAGCGTCGGCGCGTTTCGCCTTCTCCAGCGCGTCGCCGGCTGCGAGCGGATGGGTGGCGAACAGGCGCTTGGCGATGCCGAGGGCGTCGGACTTGGCCATCTGCCGCGAAACCTGATCGGCGAGCATCGACTTCCACATGTCGCCGGCGAGTCCCTGGCCGAACACCGAGCTCACATCCTTCGGCAGCATCTCGCTGACGAAGCTGTTGAGCATCACCGCCTCGAAACCGGTCTTCACTTTGGCGGCCTTCTCGTCGGCCGCGTCGGCCGCGGCGGAAAATCGCGCGCGGGCGTCGGCGCTGGACGGCCCATTCGCCACGGCCGGCGCGGTCGCGGCGAGCGTGTCGGTGAAATCAGCCGCGTCGGCGGCGCCCGCCCCGCCGAGCGCGTTGAGACGCTGCGCGACAGCGGCGGCGCGCGTCGGGTCGGCGGCTTTGGCGACCTCCAGCACAATGTCCGAGGAAGCGTCGATGGCCATGGATTCCCCGTGAGTTCTCTGCGAAGCGAACATCCGCCCGCAGCCTTACGCCGAGCTTGACGGCGGCTTGCCGAGCGAGTGCTCGACCAGCTCGGCGAGCGCCTTGCGCTCACTCTGGTCGCGATATTTCGCTTCGAGCCCGTCGTGGACGCGCTCGGCGAGCTTGGCGCGCGCGCCTTCCTTGAAGGCAAGGCGGGTCTGGGCGGCGTAGGCGGCCTCGGCGGCGGCGATCTCCGTTTCGATCCGACGAATGCGCCGCATCGCCGCTTCGGCCGGCGCGCCGTAGGCGGACAGGCCCTGGCCCATCGCCTCCCACATCGCGCGCTCGTCCTCGACGAGCCCGTCGCGACGGCGGCCGATCTGGGCGAGCCGCCAGGACGCCAGTTCATGCAGCTGCCTCTGCAGCTTGCCGATTCGCGCCAACCCCTCCAGTCGCCGCTTCATCGTCCTCTACCCCGTCTTCAGCCAGGCGTCGAAAGCCGTCATGAATTCGCTCAGCATCGGCTGGACGGTGAAATAGAGCAGCAGCAGGCCGCCGGCGACGATGAAAGGCGTGGCGACATAGAAGATGGCGATCTGCGGCGTCAGGCGGTTGATGAGGCTCATCGCCAGATTGACGGTGATCGCGTAGAGGAAAAACGGCGACGTAATCCTCAGCGCGACCCGGAACGACTCGGCGAGCATCCCGGCGACTTGCCGCAGCGAATAGCCAGGATCGAAGTCGGCCCCCATCGGAATGGCGTGGTACGAGGCGACCAGCCCACGCAACGCCTCCCAATGCGCATCGGTGATGAAGATCAGCGCCGTCGCCGAAAGGACGATGAAGGTGGCGAGCGGCGGCAGCATCTGATCGGGCTCGACCTCGACGCCGAACGGATTGGCGAGACCGAGCATGGCCGACGCGCCGACCGCCATCGCCTCCAGCGCCAGAAACAACAGGCGGCCGAGGATGCCGATCGTCGCGCCGATCGCGCTCTCGATCACGATCAGGCGCAAGGCCGGCAGCGGCTCGGCGCTGAGCGAGCGCAACGGCGCCTGATCGAGGAGGATCGGCGACAGCGACAGCGTCGTCGCCACGGCGACGAACAACCGCACCTGCACCGGGATCTGTGCGTTCGCCCAGCCCGGCATCAGCATCAAGCAGCCGCCGATGCGACAGAACAGCACGAACACCGCCAACGTCAGGTTGGGATCGAACAGTCGTGTGATGTCGCCGTTGGCGTCCACTAGGAGATCGCGCCCAGCGACTTGACCTCGAACCCGCGCGCAATCTCGAGTTGCGACAGCACCGGCAAGGTTGGGAACATGCGTTCGACGATCATGCGCACATAGGTTCGCGTCTCCGCGGTCGTCACCAGGGCGAAGAGGTGTTTATCCTCCATGCGGTTGCGGATCGCCGCCGACGCCTCGGTTGCGAACTGCTCCATCAGCCGCGGGTCAATATCGAATTCGACCACTTCACCCTTGGCGTCGCGCTTCAGGCTTTGATGGAAGACCAGGTCCCAGCGATTGCCGAGCCGCAGCACCCGCAGCACGCCCTGCTCCTGAATCTCGCCGCAGATCTGCTGCGCCAGCCGCGTGCGCACGTGTTCGACGATCTGTTCCGGCCGCCGCACATGCGGCGCGACCTCAGCGATCGCCTCGAGGATGAGACTGAGGTTGCGGATCGATACGCGCTCGGCAAGCAGCAGCTTGAGCACCGCCTGCATGCCGGAATAGGAGATCTGCGACGGGCACAGTTCGTCGACCAGCCGCTTGTACTCCGGCTCCAGTCGATCCAGCAGCGCGCGCATGTCTTTATAGGACAGCAGTTGAGCGAGGTTGTTGTGGATCACCTCGCTCAAATGGGTCAACAGCACTGACACGGAGTCGATCGGTTTGAAGCCCTCGCGCTTGACGTCCTTGAGATAGGCCTGCGAGATCGACATCGCCTTCATGCCAAAGGCGGGCTCGCGCACGTCGTCGCCGGGCACATTGGGGCGACGGCCGTCGCCGACGATGACCAGGAATTCGTGGGTCTTGAGCTCCTGGGTGGCGACGACGGTGCCGTGAATGCGGATCTGATAGGTCTTGGCTGGGGCCCTGATGTCGTCGGTGAGCTTGATTTCAGGCACGACGAAGCCGTACTGGCGCGCAAACTTGCGCCGCATTTTGGCGACGCGCGACGCGATCTCTTCGTATTGGCCGAGCAACGTCGCAGTCAGCTCCTTGCTCAGGCACAGCTCGATCTCGGCCGACCTCAGTTGCTCCTTGATCGACGCCTTCTGCTCGGCGCGCGCCTTCTCGTCGCGCGCGGCGTCGGCCGCCGCGGCGATGGCGCGATCCTTGGCCTGGCGATTGGGAATCGCAACGCCGACGAAAGCCATCAGTCCGCCGAGAATCGCGAACGGGAGGAACGGCAAGCCGGGGACGACGCCGAGCACGAACATCATCAACGCCGCCATGAACAGCGCAATCGGATATCCGCTGAGCTGGCCGAGCACCGCCGTGTCGGCCGAGCCGCGCGTGCCGCCTTTGGCGACCAGCATGCCGGCGGCCAGCGAAATGATCAGCGCCGGGATCTGCGACACCAGGCCGTCGCCGACCGACAGCTTGGTGAAAATGTCTGAGGCGGCGGAGAGGCTGAGCCCGTGCCGCGTGACGCCAATGATGATGCCGCCGAAGATATTGACCGCGAGGATGATCAGGCCGGCGATGGCGTCGCCGCGGACGAACTTCGACGCGCCATCCATCGAGCCGAAGAAAGAACTCTCCTCCTCGAGCTCGCGGCGGCGTAACTGGGCGACCTTCTCGTCGATCAATCCCGCCGACAGATCGGCGTCGATCGCCATCTGCTTGCCGGGGATGGCGTCGAGGGTGAAGCGCGCGCCAACCTCGGCGATGCGGGTCGCGCCCTTGGTGATGACCAAGAAGTTGATGGTGACGAGAATGAGGAAGACGATGATGCCGATGACGAAGTCGCCGCCCATCACCAGGCTGGCGAAGCCGCCGATGACGTAACCGGCGGCGGTGATTCCCTGCGCGCCGTGAGAAAGGATCAGGCGCGTGGTCGAGATGTTGAGCGCCAGCCTGAGGACCGTCGCGACCAGCAGCACGGTGGGGAAGGCGGAGAATTCGAGCGGCTTGTTGATCCACAGGGCGACCATCAGGATCAACACCGACAAGGCGATCGAAAACGCCAGGCCGAGGTCGATCATCGCCGCGGGAACGGGCAGGAAGAATAGGCACAGGATCAGCACCATGCCGACCGCGAAGCCGATGTCCTTGCCGCCACGGCCTACAGCCGGGACGCTCGCAGCCGCCGTCAACGACATTCAGGGCTCTCCACAACGCTTCGTCGACGACCATGCCCGGCGAAGCTTGCGTGGGTCTCGCCGAAGCGGCGCTCTGGCCGCGCAAGGGCGCTGACGCGCGACCGGTTCAAGCCGAATCGTCTCCGGCGTTGCGGCGAGCCAAGCAAAGCCGTCCAGGCTTATGGATCGCCCTCGCCGCTTCGACGGCAGCGCCCGGCGCGCCGGGTCACCGCCCGAAGCCGTGCTCGATTCGCCCGTAGACGTTTTCGGTGAAGAGGTAGAATTGCCCGCCGACGAACGATCCGGTCAGCGCGACGACGAGAAAGATCGTGATGATCTTCGGCACGAAGGTCAGGGTCATCTCCTGGACCTGGGTCAGCGCCTGCAGCAGCGCGATCGCCACCCCGACCACCATCGCGGCGCCGATCGCCGGTCCGCCGCCGACGATGACCATCCACAGCGCCGACTGGATGACGTCGAGCGCGTCGGCCTCGTTCATTTCACCGTCACGCCGTCGCCCAACGTCACCGTCGAGCCGTTGGCAAGCGTCGCAGTCGCTCCCGAAGACGTCACTTGTACGGAGGTGACTTGGCCGGAATCGGTCGTCGTGCTCGTCGTTGCGTCCGGCCCGGAGATGGTGCTACCGACCGCGAGTTCCGCCTGGCTGATCTGGTTCGAGGTCAACAGCGAAGCGAGCGTGGTGTTGGTCTGCACCGCCTGCCCGACCTGCGAGATCGTCGCCAGCTGGCTCACCATCGCGGTCGGATCCATCGGCTGGGTCGGATCCTGGTTCTTCATCTCAGCCAGCAGCATGGTGAGAAAATCGTTGTAGCTGAGCGAGTTCGTGGCCGCGGCGGCCGACGCGGACGCCGACGACGCGTTGGACGAGCCGGTGGGCGAAGTGGCTGAAACAGAGCTCATGGTCGTTCCTTTCAGGCGGCCACCGGCGTCGCGGCCGGCTTGCCGTTCGGATACATTTCCTTCTCTTCCAGCGGGAACAGCGCTCTGAGCGCCTTCAACGCTTCGAAATTGCGCCCACGGTCGATCTGCCCGGCGATCACTTTCAAACCGGCGACGATCAGCGGACTCTCGAACGCTTCTAGCGCCGACTCCATCAGCCGCCGCGACAGCGTCGTCGCCGCCGCCGTCGCTCCGGGATCCATCAACATCACCTGGACGGCGAAATAGATCTGCCTGAGCGGCGTCGTCGCCTGCTCGGCTTGCATAACGTGGTTCTCGAGCAGAAACGTGACGTCATTGAGCAATTCGATCGTCGCCTTGCGATCGACGCGGATAACGGCGCCGTTGATGTAGAGCTTCTCGCCGGCGCGAAGCGTAATATTCATCGCTTCCTCACTTCAATCCGTCGCGGATGATCTCGTTGATCTCGATGATTGGCGTCAGATCCCTGGTCTGACCGGTGTGGAAGCGATCGATTTCCTTGTTCATCCAGATGCCGATCGAAACGATGCCGGCGCGCAGTTGCTCCGGCAGCTCGTTTTCGGGGTTCCTGAGGTCGTCGAGAAAGATCGCCCACAGTCGGCGCAGGAAATAGACCGCTTCGATCGCCTCGCGCGAGTCTTCGCCTTTGTCGCGCGCGGCGCGCAACATGGCGATGACGCGGTCCATTGCGTTGCGCTCTCGCGCCCGCATAACCTGGCGAGAGTCGTCGACGACTTCATTGTAAGAGAATTCATACATCGGCGTTTCCGTGGTCAAACGGGGAGATATTGGGCGAGGCTCATCTTTTGCAGTTGCGCAGTAAGCTGGTACGCGGTCTCGAGCTGTGTGCTCAGCGAATTGAGCTGGACGGCGACAGCGCTGGTGTTGACGTTGTCCAGATTGCCGATCTGCGTCTGCAGGATCGTCAATTGGTTCGACATCGAGGTCGTCGCCTGAGTGACCTGCGTCTGGGCCGAGCCGAGGGTCGCCTCCGTCGCCGTTAGCGAGGAGACTCCCTGAGTAATCAGCGAGGTCGCCGCGGTGATGACCGTCTGCTGCGTGTCCGAGCTCAGCGACGAGCCGCCGAATTCGGCGAGCATCGCGTAGCCCTCGGCGAGCTGCTGGAAACCGGGTTGGTTGAGGTTGGTCGAGGTCGTCGCCGTCTCGCCCGGCGCGATCTGCGTCGTTACGTCGGTGCTCGAGGCGGACGACCAGTCGGTCGTCCAGCTCGCGCCGCTGAACAAATTGGCGAACGGCCCACTCAAGAAGGTCTGCATCTGCGACGCGGTGATGTTTGAAGCGCTCGCAGAGGTCGGCGCGTAGCCGAACGCGCTGACGAACGCCGCGTCGATCGCGCTCTTGGCCGCCGACGTCGTCGACGAGAAATAGTTCGCCATCGGCGCGACGGCGGTGTTGTCGCCGCTGAACACGTACTGACCGTTGGACGTGACGTTGGCACTGGAGATCAATGACTGGAGGGCGTTGGTCCCAGCGCTCTGCAGAGACGAGGCGGCGCCGGTCGCGCCGGCGGTGACTGCGGTCAGCGCAGTGAGCGCGGTCTGGGCGCCGGTGCGCATCGCGTCGATCGCCGACTGCGATGTCTTGAGACTGCTGACGGTGAGGCTGTTGGCGGTGGTGAGCGACTGTAACAGATTGGTTTGGTTGCGCAGCGACAGCTCGTAGCCGGACTGGTCGCCGAGCTGCAGGCCGAGGTCGGCGTATTGCCCGCTGCTCGACTCGGCGGTGAGTTGCGTCAGTTGATTCTGCGCCTGGGCCATGCTGGAGAGCATCGCCGTGCCGAGGGAATAGGTGGAGACGATCGAAGCCATCGGTTCTACACAGCGTTGAGCAGCGACGAGAACATCGTGTTGACGGTCGTCAGCAGTTTGGCCGTCGTCGTATAGGAGTTCTCGATGGTCAGCATGTTGGTCATTTCGGTGTCGAGGTTCACGCCAGTCGCGTTCGACAGCGCGGTCGTCGATTGACTGAGCACGGAGTTCTGGTAATCGAGCTGATTGCTCGCCGCCTGGTTCTGGCTCTGCAGCCAGCTCACCGACGAATTGGCGTAGTCGCTGAGACTGTCCGACGTTCCAAGTCCAGCGGTAGCGCTGAACGTCTGGGTCGATGTCGTGGCGCTGATCAACTCGGCGATACGGCCGGTGTAGCTCGCCGCGCCGGTCTTGTTATAGGTGTAGGTCGCGACGGACGGGTTGGCGATGCCGCCGTCGCGCAGAAGGTTGACGTTTCCGCCCTGCGACGGGTCGACGTTGGCGTTGACCTCGATCTCGGACGCCAGTCCCTTCGTCGCCGTAACCGCCGGCACGCTGGTCGCGCCGGGAAAGGTGAACAGGCCCGGCAGCGTCGCCGCCGGCGGGTTTGCGCCTGTCTGATCGCTCTCGGCGAAGGCGCTGATGAGGCCGCCGGCGATCTGGTCGAGCTGCGCGCCGTATTTTGGCGCGACGACGTCGCGCAGATTGGCGAGACCCGCCAAGGCGCCGCTTTGGACCGCGAACGTCGACGACCCGGTGATCGGCACGCCCTCGACCGTCACCTCATTGCCAACCGCGCCGTCGGGCAGCGCTGCGGTTGCGGTGAAGCTGACGGTGCGCGGGGTCCCCTGGAACAGGGTGACGCCGCTGTCGGTGTAGATCGACGTCGAGCCGTTGGGATTGGTGGAGGTCGAGATGCCGATTTGCTGCGACAATTGGGTGAGGATGCTGTCGCGCGTGTCCTCGGCGCTGGAGACGTCGGCGCCGGTCGCTTCTCCCGCCACGATCGTATTGTTGACCGAGGTGAACTGGGTGAGCAGAGAATTGACGGTGTTCACCGCCGACGCCATGTCGGAATCGGCGGTATCGCGCACGTTCTGCACCGCCGCGGCGCCGGTGTTGAGCGATTGGGCGAGGTCGCCGGCAGCGGTCACCACGCCTTGCGCCGCCGACGTGCTGGTCGGCGAGGCGTCGTAGGTCTCGAGCGCGCTCTGCAGGTTGGCGAGCATCGCCGAGGGCGAATTGCCGTTGGCGGTGGCGCCCGACGTGGAGGTCGCCGACGAACTGTCGCTCACCGTATTCGCCAGCGTCGTTAAGCCGTTGGACAACGCCTTCTGGTAGGCGGCCTGCGACGTCGAGCTGTTCACCTGCTCGAGCAACGCGGCGTTGGCCTCGCGCCCGATCGAAGTGACCTCGACCCCGCCGGACGTGATCGTGGAGAGGTTGGCGATCTCGCGCGCATAGCCCGTCGTTCCGGCGTTCGAGATGTTGCTCGAGATGACCGCCGACTGCGCCGCGTTCGTCACGAAGGCGGAGTTGATGATGCCGAGGGCGGACGACAAACTCATGGGGAAACCTCAAACGCCGACGGAGCGCTACGCCTTCAGTCCGTTCAGGATGTCGAGCAGGTTGGCGCCCGTCTGGAACACCTTCGAGTTCGCCTGATAGGCGCTCTGGGCCTCGATCATGTTCGTCAGCTCGGTCGCCAGATCGACGGTCGAGTTTTCCAGCGACGAGGAGACGATCGTGCCGAGGCCGCCGGTTCCGGCGGTTGAATAGATGATCGAGCCGGAATTCTGGTTGGCCTGGTAGACGTTGCCGTTGAACGAGGTCAGGTTGTCCTCGCTCGCCACGGTGGCGATCGGGATGTCGTAGGCGGCGTTGGACGCGCCGTTGCTGTACTGAAAATCGAGGGTGCCGTTCGAGCTGATCGTCACGCCCTTCAAGCTGCTCGGCGCGTTGCCGTTGGTCGTATTGGTGCCGACGCTGAAGGCCGCCGCCTGCTGGGTCATCCCACCGACGTTGAGGGCCAAGGTTTGGCCGCTCGGAACCGGAATGTTGAACGTCGAGCCGCTCGTCAGCGCTCCCGAGGTCGGACTGAAATCCAGCGTATTGTGCGCCAAGGGGGCGGCGCTATACGGGAAGCCGCCGGTCGTCGAGGCATCGGCGGCGTCGTAGGCCGTGATTTCCCAGGTGTCCTGCGGCGGCGTTGCGGTGTTCGGGCCCGTGTTGGTGAGATAGACGTTGATCGTGTGCGCGCCGCCCAGGTCGTCGTAGGCGGTGACCGAAGTCTCGGCGGTGTAGCTCACGTTCGCCGTGTTCGGATAGACCGACGGCAAATTGGCCGCGGCGACCACGCTCGATGTCGAGGGCACATTCACCGTCAACGTGCCGGAGGTCGTCGCCGTCGGCAGATCGCCCGAGGCGGTGATGTTCACCTTTTCGGTCGGAACCGAGTCCGCCTGGCCGCTTCCGGCGGCGTTGCCCATCAAATAGTAGCCGGCTGAATTGACCAGATTGCCGTTCGCGTCGGGTACGAACGAACCGTTGCGGGTGAGGTAGTACGCGCCGCTCGAATCGGTGACGACGAAGTACCCGTCGCCCTGAATGGCGAGGTCGGTCGTGGTCGACGTGCCGACCACCGAGCCCTGCAGCGAATTGAGCGAGCGCAGGCTCGTCTTGACGCCGGCGAGGCTGCCGGAGGCGCCGCCGGCCTGATCGACCAGCGTCTCGAACTCCGTTTCGGCGTTCTTGTAGCCGGTGGTGTTGGCGTTGGCCACGTTCTGCGAAATGCTTGACAGCCAGTTCGTGTCGCCCAGCATGCCAGACACGGCGGTGCCCATCAGACTCATCGGTCGCTCTCCTCGCGGCTCTACAACGTCAGTAAACGATCAGACCCTTGTGCGAAGCTGATTGCCGCCTCTCAGCTCACGGAACGGACCAAGCTGCCGACCAGCAGGTTCCAGCCATCGACCAGCACGAAGAACAGGATCTTGACTGGCAGCGAGATCACCGAGGGCGGCAGCATCATCATGCCCATCGACATGGTCAGCGCCGCGACGATCATGTCGATGACCAGGAACGGCAGGACGATCAGGAAGCCGATCTCGAAACCGCGCCTCAGCTCAGAAATCATGAAAGCGGGAATCAGGATGCGCAGATCGACCTTCGAGCGGTCCGTGACCTCGAAACTGCCGCGCGAGAGGTCCTCGAACAGCGCGATGTCCTTCTCCCGCACCTGCGAAAGCATGAACTGGCGGAACGGCTCGGTGATCGCCCCAAACGCCTGCTCCTGCGAAATGGTGTTGTCCATCAGCGGCTGCAGCCCGTCGCGCCAGGCTTTGTCGAACGTCGGCGCCATGACGAAAAAGGTCATGAACAGCGACAGGCTGATCAGCACCAAGTTGGCCGGCGCGCTCTGCAGCCCCAGGCCGGTGCGCAGGAACGACAGCGCCACGGTGAAGCGGGTGAAGCTGGTCACCATGATCAGCAGGCCCGGCGCGACCGAAAGCACGGTCAGCACCGCCGCCATCTGGATAATGTGCGCGGTCGCGGTGCCGCCGCCGTTGGGGATGAGCTGGCCGAGATCGACGGTCTGGGCCGCGGCGGCGCCAGCGGTCAGGGTCAGCGCGAGCGCCGCCAGGGCGAGGCGCCTCATTGCAACACCAGCGTGCGGATGACGAGCTCGCTGACCTTGCCGTCGGAGCGGATCGACGCCCGCTCGTTGAGGTCCTGGCGGATGTTCTCGAGCCCGATCGGACCTTCGACCTGCGACAGCGTGACGGTGCGCAGGTAGGCGAGTTCGTCGCCGGCGATGTCTTCGGCCAGCGTTTCGGGGTGCTGGACCGTCTTGGCGTCGAAGACGATCGCGGCTTCGAGACGGATCCAGGTGTCCCTCGGCGAACCGATATTGGTGACGATCGGCGGCATTTCGAACAGCCCCGAAGAGGCCGGCACTACGCCGCCGGGCGTCGCGTCCGTCTTGGCCGCCGGCTCCGGCGCAGGTGCAGGCGGCGGCACGGCGAACAGCGCCCCCATCGCTCCCGCCATCACAGTCACCACCAGCGTCGCGAGAACTGTCTGCAGCAGCGACGGCGCGCCGGACGCGACGACCGCCGCTGGCGGCGGCGCTTCGCCTGGCGTCAGTTCGGGGAGTTCCGGCAGCTCGATGGCCATGGCGATCTCTTCAATAAGGCTTGAGGGAGTCCCACAGCTCCTGGCCCCAGCTCGGCTGCTGCACCTCGCTCAGGCGGCCGCGGCCGCCATAGGAGATGCGCGCTTCGGCGACGCGGTCGTAGGAGATGGTGTTGGCGCGCGAAATGTCGGTCGGCCGGACGATGCCGGCGACGGTAAGCTGGCGCAGCTCGAAGTTGACGCGCACCTCTTGCGAGCCGCTGATGACGAGATTGCCGTTGGGCATCACCTCGGTGACCACCGCCGCAACTGAGACCTGGATCTGCTCCTGGCGGTCGATGTTGCCCTGGCCTTGCGTCGACGAGGATGAGGTCGATCCCAGCGTGACGGACGAGGGCGTCGAGCCGCCGCCGGAGCTGCTCGAGCCGCCCTGCGTGTAGCCCCAATTTGAGTTGAAATTCGACGCAGCGGTCTTGGAGCGGTCCGTCGCATTGTCGAACTGCGCCTTGTCGTTGATCGAGATGATGACGGTGACGATGTCGCCGACCCGCGACACGGTCTGGTCGGTATAGAGGTTGGCGATCGGCCGCGCGACCTGGCCGGTCGGCGTCCGATCGATTCCATCGCCGACGCGGCCGGCGGCGAGGCCGCTGCCGATCGGCGACAGGCTCGGTTCGCGCATGAACTCGCTCGGATTGTTGGCGCAGCCGGCCAACGTCGCCGCCAGACCAACGATCAACAACGCCCTTTGCTCCATGAACGCCATCACGATTTCTTTTCGGGTGCGACGGCGAGGATGAGGCTCGTCAGCCTGGCCGCCCGCGCCGCTTCCATTTGATCGAGGATGGAGCTCGCCGCGTTGACTTTGAGCTTGTGCAGGATCGAAACGGCGATCGACTCGTCCATCATCGCCATCTGCCCCGCAGCGGCTTCCGGATCCATCTTGGCGTAGATCGCGACGACGTCGTCGCTCGCCGAATTCAGCAACGCGTCGCGCTTGCTGACCCAATCCTTGGTGTCTGCCTCCGCCTTCTCCAGATCGGCGATGCGCTGCTTGATCTGCGCGTCGAGTTCGTTGAGGTGGCGCGTCTCCCAGGCGATTCGCGCTTCGGCGGCGACCGGCGCGACATTGGCGCAATAGCGCGAGACGCCCGCGTCGGCGCTCTTGTCGGGCGGCGGCGCGACGGCCTTCGGCTTGCTGTCGTTCTGCGCCGAAGCGGAACCCGCCAGCAGGCCGACGATGACAATCGCGCCGATGGCGGCGTGGCGAGAAACGGCGAAAACCATGGCGCGCAATCGCTACCCGACCGAGAATGGCGAAAGTCTGCCCGCCGCGCCTTGCGCCGGGCTGACCGGCTCTATTGCACGACGAGGTCGGCCTGCAGCGCGCCGGCGGTCTTGATCGCCTGAAGGATGGCGATGATGCCGCTCGGCTTGACGCCGATTCGATTGAGGCCGTTGACCAGCGTTCTGAGGCTGGAGCCGCCGACGATCGCCACCTGCCCGCCATCCTGTTGCGCGTCGATCGCGGTGCGCGGCTGCTCGACGGTCTTGCCTTGCGAGAACGGCGCCGGCTGCGACGCCACCGGAGTCTCGTTCACCCTGACCGACAGCGTGCCGTGGGTGACCGCCACCGTCGAGATCTGCACATCCTGGCCGATGACCACAGTGCCGGTGCGCGAATCGATGACGACGCGCGCGACGGTGTCCGGCTCGACGGACAGCTCGCCGATCTCCGCCATGTAGCGGGTCACGCTGATTTCCGGCGGCCGAAACAGTTCGACGGTGCGGTTGGTCGCCTCGAACGCCGAGCGGCGGCGAAAGCGGCGCTGCGAATACGCGTTGACGGCGTCGACGATGCGCACCGCCGTCGTGTAATCGGGGTTTTTCAGCTCGAGCGTCATGCGCAGCTCGTCGACCGGCGGCGGCACGGCGCGCTGGATGATCGCGCCGTTGGGAATCTGACCGGCGGTCGGAACGCCTTGCGACAGGGTCTGCGCCTGGCCGGCGACGTCGAAGCCGGTGACGGAGACGGCGCCTTGCGCGTCGGCGTAGACGAGGCCGTCTGAAGCCGAGAGCTGGGTGAGTAGCAGCGTGCCGCCCATCAGCGAACTCGAGTCGCCCAACGCAGAGACGGTGACGTCGAGGCGCGAGCCGACGTCCAGGCCGGCGGGCAGATCGGCGGTGACAATGACCGCGGCGACGTTGCGATTGGCCAGCGTGCTGCCGCGGACGTTGATGCCCATGCGATCGAGCATCGCGCCGAGCGCCTGCTGGGTGAACGGCGAGCTGCGCATCGAGTCGCCGGTTCCCGCCAGGCCGATCACCAAGCCGTAGCCGATCAACTGGCTGTCGCTCGCTCCGCGCAAGGCGGTGACGTCCTTGATGCGGACCGCGGCCGCCGCCGACCCGGCCAACGCGCAGACGAGGAGAGCGATGAGGAGACGCCGCATCAGCCGCCGCTCACCCGCACCGCGCCATCCGGCTGGACGACGCCGGTGACCGTGACGCCGCTGTCGTCGTTGCGCACCTTGACGAAGTCGCCCGCCGCGCCATCCTGCAGCGCCATGCCGACCGTGGAGATCGCCAGATCGCCGTCGACAAAGACGAGGTCCACGGTCGCGCCGTTGACGACCAGACGCGGAACGTCGATCGCGGCGAGCGGAATCGCTCCGCCCGGCAACAGCGTGCGTCGCGCCATCTTGCCGATCACCGCCGAGCGTGTCTCGGCGAACGGCCCGACGCCGCGTGCGGTGTCGGCTGGCAGATCGGACAGCATCTCGTCATGAATGATGTCGCCGGGATAGATGACGACGCTCGGCGTCGGCGGCGCCAAGTCCGACGCCCCAAGGTTCTGCGCTGCGGCGAGGCCCGCGCTCAGCCACAGCCCGGCGACGAAAACGACGACGGCGCGTTCGACGCGCATCAGACTTCTCCTCAGCTCCGCATGTTGGTGATCGTGCCCGACATTTGGTCGGCGGCCTGGATGACTTTCGAGTTCATCTCGTAGGCGCGCTGCGCCGCGATCAGGTTGGTGATCTCGGTCACAGGATCGACGTTTGAAGATTCGAGGTACTGCTGCCGGATGATGCCGAAGGCGGTGTCGCCGGGCACGCCGACGGTCGGCGCGCCGGAGGCGACGGTCTGCTGGAACAGGTTGCCGCCCAGCGCCTGCAGTCCGGCCTCGTTGACGAAATTGGCGATGGTGAGCTGGCCGAGCTGCTGCGGCGTCTGCTGGCCGGCGATCGTGGCGGTCACCATGCCGCTCTCGCTGACGTTGACGCTGGTGGCGGTCGTCGGAACGGTGATCGCCGGCGTCACCACATATCCGTCGGTGGTCACCAACTGACCCTGGCCGTTGGTGTTGAACGCGCCGTCGCGGGTGTAGACCGTGTCGCCGTTTGGCGTCGTCACCTGGAACCAGCCGCGGCCGCTGATCGCGAGATCGTACTCGTTGCCGGTGTTGGTCAACGGGCCCTCGATCTGCAGCGAGCGGATCGCCGCGGTGCGCACGCCGAGCCCGATCTGCGCGGCTTCCGGCACGGTGGCGTCGCGGCCGCGACTGCTCACGCCGGCGAGCCGTTCGGTCTGATAGATGAGGTCGGTGAACTCGGCGCGCGATCGTTTAAACCCGGTGGTGTTGATATTGGCGACGTTGTTGGCGATCACTTCGAGATTCTGTTCCTGGGCGTTCATGCCCGTCGCTGCGATCGAAAGCGCTCTCATGCTCCGACTTCCCTCTTCGAACCAACCAACTCAGATCGCCATCCGCGAGATTTCCTGATAGGCGGAAACCGCCTTGTCGCGGATCGCCAACATCGACTGGAGCGTGCGTTGCGCGCCCATGATCGAGTCGACCACCTTGTAGGGCGCCATTCCGCCCTGAAGCCCCTGGATCGCCGCCGCTTCGCCGGTCTGCACCGAGGCGATCGAATCGGTGAAAGCTTTGCCGATCGCGTCGACGAAACTGGTTCCACCAGTCGCCGAGGTCGCGCCCGTCGCGCTTGTCGCGCCGACGTCGAGGCTCTTGCCGATCGCGCCGACCGCTGAAACTCCGTCAATCGCCATCGTCTTCGCGCCCGCCGATCCCGGTCTTGCCGGAGGCCGCGGCGCCTCCCTGGTTCGCATTGACGACCGCGGCGACGGCGAAAGACGCCGCGTCCGGTCCGGTGCTCTCCGTCATCCCGCCCTGACCTCCGGATGACGCGCCGATCGGCGCGCTTAGGCGTCCTTAAGCAGGCTGACGGTCTGGCCGAGCATCTCGGCCGATTGCTTGGCGACTTGGAGATTCGCCTCGTAGGTGCGGTTCGCCTCGCGCATGTCGGCGAGTTCGGTCAGCACGTCGACGTTGGGCAACTTGACGAAGCCCCCTGCGTCGGCGGCCGGATTGCCGGGGTCATGCTCCATCTTGAAGGGGGCGTCGTCCTGGCCGATCGTCTTGATCCTGACCAGCGGCACGCCGAGCGAGCGGTCAAGGACGCTGTCGAACGACACCGTCTGGCGGGTGTAGGGGTCGGCGCCAGGCGTGTCGCCGGTCGACTGCGCGTTGGCGATGTTCTCGGAAATCACGCGCAATCGCACGGACTGGGCCTCAAGGCCCGAGCCGGCTATACGCAGGGTCGCTTGCAGCGGATCAGGCATCGTCGCTCACTTCAAAGCCGACATCATCATCTGGTGGATGACGCGTTTGATGTTGGTCGTCATCGTGTAGTCGCGGTTGACTTCGCCGAGCTTCATCATCTCGTTTTCGACGTCGACCGAATTGCCGGACAGCGTCGTCTCCGGTCCGTCGGCTTCGACCACCCGCGCCTCGGCGAAGGCGTCGCCGCCCGGCGTCATATGAGCTGGGTTGGTCGAGACCATCGACACCTGGGCGTTGTCGAGAATCGCCGAAAACGGCTGCAAGTCGGTCGCCTGGAAACCGGGCGTGTTGGCGTTGGCGATGTTGGCGGCGATCAACTCGTCGCGCGACGACAGCCATTGTGTCCGCTGCGCGGCGAGCTGGAGCACGTAAGGTTGGGACACGCGTTGACGTCCGTTCAGTCAGAGCCGTCCGAGGATTACGCCGCCGGCCTTGCTCCAAGCTTGCGCGGCGGCAATCGCGCCGCCGCCACAGCGTCCTGCAGCCGTTCGTCCTTGAGGCCGTCGTCGAGGTCGCCCTCGCCGTCGACCAGCACCTCGACGACTTCGATCCCAGCCCGTTTGCGGCCGATCGTCAGCTTGAAGAACGCCGATACAGCCGCATAATGGAACTCCATGTCGAGCCGCACCACCGGAGTCGTGTCCCATTGCACATCGCAGCCGGCCGACAACGCATAGCGCAGCGCGCCGCCGCGAAAGAACAGTTCGCCCGACGAGTTGACGAGATCGGCGATGTTCGCCGCCTGCTCGCCGCGGATCATCAGGATCAGTTCGGACGGGTCGGTGAGGCGCAGCTCGGTGGCGACGTCCACCATCGCCGCAGCAATGATCTGGTCGCTCCGCCGACCGCCGGCTTGGGTCAACTCGCGCATCGGCTCACCCATTTCTCACAATCGGCCACGAGCTTCTCTTTTCATGGATCAGATGAACGATTTCCGCCACGGCGCGGTAGAACTCAGGCGGGATCGGCGCGTCGACTGACACTGCGGCGTACAGCGCGCGCGCCAGCGGCCGATCCTCGACGATCGGGACTTCGTGCTGTTCGGCGATTTCGCGAATCTTCAGCGCAACCAGGTCCACGCCTTTGGCCAGCACGGTCGGCGCGCCGCCCTCTGAGCGCACGTAACGCATCGCCACCGCGTAGTGGGTCGGGTTGGCGACCACCATCGTCGCGCGCGGCACCGCCGCCAGCATGCGTTTGCGCGAACGGTCGAGCCTGAGCGAGCGCAGGCGCGCCTTCATCAGTCGGTCGCCCTCGGTCTGCCGCAGTTCTTCCTTGAGCTCGTGCCGGCTCATGCGCTGGTCGCGCCGCCAATGGATGCGCGCCCAGGCGAGGTCGGCCGAGGCGACGACCAGCGTCGCCACCAGCACAGCGCCGATCACGTCGAGGCACAGCTTGAGCGCGCGCTGCGGCAGATCGGCGACGTCGTCGAACATCGAAGTCTCCAGCAGCAAGCGCTGGCCGCTGAGGATGAGCGTGACGAGAATGCCGACGGCGAAGACCTTCAGCAGGCTCTTCAGGAACTCGGTCCAGCCGCGCAGACCGAAGACGCGCATGAAGCCGGCGTGCGGCGAGATGCGCGACAGATCGGGCATGATCCGGTCCGGCACGAAGCGCGGCGGATTCTGCGCCGCCGAGGCGACGAGGCCGGCGATCATCAGCAGCAGGACCACCGGAATGATGAATTGGACGGCGGCGATCCCGACGATCCCGGCAAGCGCCAGCACGTCGTTGGACCGCTCGAGCCGCCAGCCGCCGGCGTCGTCGAGAAAGCGCATCAGCGCGCCGACGAACGCCTCGGTGTGCGACGGCACAATGAAGACGAGAGCGATCAGGATCGCCGTCAGCGAAGCGAGAATCGGCACTTCGCGCGAGACCGGCACGTCGCCGCGCTCGACCGCGTCGTGGATCTTTTTTTCCGTCGCTTCTTCGGTTTTGCTGTCTGTATCGCGATCTTCAGCCATCGCCGCCCCTCCCGGCTACGCCGCCTCGGCGCCGTCGGGCGGGGGGATCTCGATTTCGTTGCGCTGGGCCATCTTGAGCACGAGGTCGGTGATCTGCTTGCGCGCCTTGGCGATGTCGCGCGGCGAGGCGAGCATCGGCGTCGCCAGCTCGCTCTCGACCAGCCGTTTCGAGCGCGAGGCCATCGCCGATAGAACGGTGTCGCGGAATTCGGCGTCGGCGCCGCGCAGCGCCATGACCACCGTCTCGGTCTGCAGCTTGTCGAACAGCACCGCGCGGGCCCGCTGCGACAGCCGCGGCAGGTCGTCGAAGGAGAACAGCATCTTCATCACCATGCGCGCCTCCTTGGGGCGCGCGGCGACCAACGACTGCACGACGTCGCGCGCGTCGAGCGGTTCGAGATTGTTGATGATATCGGCGATACGGCTGTGGTTGTCGAGTCCAACGCCGCGCGCCGTCAGGTTGGCGAGGTCTTTGCGCACGCCGTCTTCGACAATGAGTTGAATGTCCTCGGAAAGGACCGGTCTGACAATCATCGCCACCAGCACCTCGTTGCGCGCTTCGCGCGGCATGCGTGCAACGACCTGGGCCGCCAGCGGCGGGGCGAGCTTCGACAGGATGTAGGTGGCGACCAACGGATGCTCGTTGGCGAGATAGCCCTGCAGCACCGAATCCGGCACGCCGCCGAGCGCGTTCCAGACGCCGAGGTCCCCCGGCGTCGAGACGTCGGAGAGAATGTCGGCGACCTCTTCCGGCGGCGCCACGTCGGTGAGCATGTCACGCGCCTTGCCGACGTCGCCCATCAGGCTGGCGCCGGCCGAAAAGGCGGCGGTGAATTCCTCAACCAGCGATTCCAGCTCTCCCGGCGGAACTGCGCCGAGGCGCGCCGCGGCCCGCGTCACCTCGCGCAACTCATTGGGCTCGAGATGCTTGAGCAGACGCGTTGCGGGCGGCTTGCCCATCGCCAGCAGGATCGCCGCGGCCCTTTGCGGCCCGGCGAGCTGGCGCAGTTCGCGGCTCGATCCGCCGTTGCTCGTCGCATCCATCTCGGTATGGCCTTCAGGCGACGCGATCGTCGCGCGACGACGCGACGATCTCGGTCAGCGACACCCCATAGCGGGCGGTTTCCTCGTCGACCACCACCACCTCGCCGCGCGCAATGGTCCGGCCGTTGACGACGATGTTGACGGGATCGCCGACCTTCTGGTCGAGCGATACGACGGCGCCGCGACCGAGCTTCATCAGGCTGGAGACCGGCATGGTTGTGCCGCCGAGCACGACCTGCACGGTGACGGGAATTGACAGGATGGCGTCGTAGCGCGGCGGGCCTGCCGGCGCGGCAGGGGAAGGCACGGCGGGGGAAGGCGCAGCGGCGACGGGCGCGGCCTCGGGCTCAGGCTCGGCGGCGGGCTCCGGCAGGTCGCTGAGAGGTTCAAACGTGTCGTCCATGGCCCTGTGACTCTTTCCTGGATCGTCTTACGGCGGCAGCCGCCTTCGGCGAGTTAATTGGCGAGCGCGGATTCGATGGAATTGTCCTCGGGTTCGACCGCCGATTCGATCTCCAACGAATAGCGGCCGTCGCCTTGTCCGAGTTTGCACCAGAACATCTCGCGTCCCTCGCATTCCAGACGGACCCGACCCATGCCCGACCCATGCAGGGTCAACACCTGGCCGACCGAGAGCGCGGCGATGTCGCCCAGCGACATCGGCAACTCGTCGAGCACAGCGGAAACGGCGACGCGAGCGCGCGCGACGCCTTGCTCGAGCTGGCGGGCCCAACGCGGATCGCCGCCGCCTGTTTCCGCGCCCGGCTCCACGGCGAGCAGCTTGCGCAGCGGCGCCAACGCCGCCTGCGGCGCGAGGACGACAAGGGTGAACAGGCCGACGTGCGTCGCCACATTCAACCGCGCTTCGACCGCCAGACCGTCGCGCCGGCCGAGCGCGTAAACGTCGGCGAGCTTCTCCAGGCGTTCGAGGCGCAGCTCGAGGCTGCTGAAGCTGTCGAACGCCGCCTCCAGCGCGCCCGCAAGGCGGCGAGCGAGTTCGGCGACGAGATGGAGCTCGATCGTCGTCGCCGGTCGTGGCGGTCGTTCGCCCACCGACACGCTTTCGTCGCCGAAGACGGTCGCGATCAGGACGTCGGCGACCTTGGGATCGAAGATCAGCATCAACCTGGCGTCGAGCGCGCCGCTGTGCAGCACCGCGGCGTGCTGCCCCTCGCTTTCGCCCAGCGCCGTGAACACGTTCTCGGGACGGATGGCCTCGAGCGTCGGCGCGACGTCGAGCTTCAAGAGACTGCCGGCGGCGGCGGGAATATTCAGCGCGAACTGTTCGAAGGCGAAGGCGAGTCCAGGCAGGCGCTCAAACGCCTGGCCGGCCGAATCGGATTGTGCGCCCTGCAGCCAAGGCGCGCTCGCCGCCGAGCTTTCACGTTCCGTGCGAGGCATGGGCTAGGCCGCCTCCTTAACCGCAGAGTCAGGCGCCGGCGCCGGGCCGGCGATCGTCTCGTTCTCGACCGTGTCGATCGTCGGCCGCTCTCTGGACGGGATCGTCTTGCGGCCGAACTCGACCGCCACTTGCGGCATGGCGCCGTTCATGAAGGCGAGCAGGCTCTGCTTGACCAGACTGAACAGGCGCAGTTGCTTCTGGCGCACGCCCTTGATCTTGATCGCGACCGGCTGAACGATGGCGTAGGCGAGCAAGATGCCGGAAAACGTGCCGACCAGCGCCGCGCCGATCAGGCCGCCTAGGATCTCAGGCGACGAATCGAGCGAGCCCATGGCGTGGACGACGCCGAGCACGGCCGCGACAATGCCGAGCGCCGGCAGGCTGTCGGCGATGTTCTGCAGCGCGTGGACCGGCTTGAAACGATCGTTGGCGAGGGTCTCCAACTCCTCGTCCATCAGCGCCTCGATTTCGTGCGTCTTGGCGTTGCCGATGATGATCAGCCGGCCATAGTCGCAGATGAAGGTCAGCAGATCCTTGTTGGCGAGCAGGCGCGGGAAGCCCATGAACACCGGCGACGATTCCGGATTGTCGAAGTGCGGTTCGACTTCGGCGCGCGACTTGCCGCGCAGCTCGCGCATCAAGGCGTGCAGCGCGCTCAGCACGTCAAGAAAGTCGCGCGGCTTCGGCACCCGGTCGGTGATCGACTCGACGATCGCCTTGCCGCTGTCCTTGATGACGGCCATCGGACTGGCGACGATGAAGATGCCCAACGCCGCGCCGCAGATGATGACGAACTCGTAGGGTTGGAACAGCACTTCGAGGTGGCCGCCGAGCGCGGCGTAGCCGCCGAGAACGCTGCCGATGGCGATGACCAGGCCAATAACGAAATTCAAGTCCTGCCCCCTGCGTTCTTAGTCGCCGACCGTGCGACGCCAAACTTACGCCAGGCTGTTTCGCCGAGGTCAGCCCCATGCAAGCCGTCGGACCGACCGTCGCCCCAGGGCCGGCCGTCCGGCGGCGCGGCGGCGACGGGTTGGGTCATGCAGAACGGTCTCTACGTTTCGCTGTCTGCGCAGGTGGCGCTCGAACGACGCCTGGAGACGGTCGCCAACAACGTCGCCAACATGAACACGGTCGGTTTTCGCGGCGACGCGGTCCATTTCGACACCGAGCTCGCCAAAGCTGGCGACAGCGCGATCGCCTATGTCTCGCCAGGAACCCCGTACATTTCGCGCGACGTCGGCGCGGCGGTGAAGACCGACAACCCCTTCGACGTCGCCATCCAGGGCGACGGCTGGATGGCGATTCGAACCCAATCCGGCATCGCCTACACGCGTGACGGCCGGATGCGCATGTCGGAAAGCGGGGCGCTGGAAACCCTGATCGGCAACCCGGTGCTCGACGCCGGCGGCGCGCCGATCGCCCTCAACCCTACCGGCTCGACTCCGAACATCGGCGGCGACGGGATGATCTCGCAGGACGGCAAGCAAGTCGGCGCGATCGGCCTGTTCTCGATCGACAGCCAAGCCAATCTCGTCCGCACCGAGAACTCCGGCGTCATCCCCGACAAGCCGGCGACGCCAATCCTCGATTTCACCCAGAACGGCGTGGCGCAGGGCTATGTCGAGGGCGCGAACGTCAATCCGATCGAGGAAATGACCAAGCTGATCTCCCTGACCCGCAACTTCGACGGCGTCAATTCGGAGGTCGCGCAGACCGAATCCTCGATGGAAGACGCCATCAAGTCCCTTGCGATTTAGGGCCTCCTCAATGCGCTTGAGCGGCGATAACCAGGGGCGCGGCCGATGACGATGACCACAGACGGCGCAACCTCTCCGCCCCCATTGACGGCGCTCGACCGGCTGGAGCGCGGGCTCGCGGCGGCCGCCAAGACCATGCCGCTGACCGCCGTCAGCGGCGTGGTGACCGAGATCGCCATGTCCCACTACCGGGTCGCGGGCCTGTCGCGCTTCCTGCGGCTGGGCGAATGCGTGCGGGTCGACATCGGCGACCGCTTTCAGCTTGGCGAAGTGGTGCGGATCGACGATCAAACGGTGACCCTCAAGCCGTTCGACGCCCGCTGCGACGCGGCGATCGGCGCGCGCGCCTATCGCGCCGAGGCGCTGTCGCTCGCCCCCTGCCCGGCGTGGAAGGGCCGAGCGATCGACGCGCTCGGCCAGCCGATCGACGGCGCCGGCGAACTGCCGGTCGGCGACCGCGTTATGCCGATCGACGCCGAGCCGCCGCCGGCGCTCAAGCGGACGCGGCTGCGCAAGCCGATCAAGTCGGGCATCCGCGTCGTCGACTTCTTCACCCCCCTATGCGCCGGACAACGCATCGGCGTCTTCGCCGGCTCGGGCGTCGGCAAGTCGACGATGCTGGCGATGCTCGCCCGGGCGCCGGATTTCGACACCGTGGTGATCGCGCTGGTCGGCGAACGCGGCCGCGAGGTGCGTGAATTCCTCGACGACGCGCTCGAGGGCAATCGCCAGACGGCGATCGCCGTCGTCTCGACCGGCGACGAGAGCCCGATGATGCGCCGCCTGGCGCCGCGCACGGCGATGGCGGTCGCCGAATAT
>Ga0181529_10001713_pt1 | contig 27702 bp, 31 predicted proteins | sample PEATcosm2014_Bin_36_FD_119763 | JGI IMG/M metagenome (GOLD analysis project Ga0181529, IMG submission 119763) | Peatland microbial communities from MTU Mesocosm Facility, Houghton, MI, USA - PEATcosm2014_Bin10_30_metaG | ecosystem: Environmental > Terrestrial > Soil > Wetlands > Peat | place... | reverse complement strand
GGACCTACGCAGAGGATGAATCGCCGTATTTCGCCGATGTTCCAAGGGCGAGGCCGTTCTACTTGCTCTTCGTCCACTGCATCGTTTGGAATTGGCACCTGCGAGATGTCGTAGAGCATGTTGTTGGTCAAAATTTGAATCGGGGCCATGGGAAGGAAAGGGAGGAAGGCGCTCGCTCCCAACACGCTGAACATATTGCCAAAGTTGGAACTGGCTCCCATACGGATGTACTTGAGAATGTTGGCGAAGACCTTTCGCCCTTCGATGACGCCACCTTCCAGCACCATCAGATCCTTCTCCAACAGAATGAGATCCGCCGACTCTTTGGCGATGTCGGCCGCCGTGTCGACGGAGATGCCAATGTCCGCGGCGCGCAATGCGGGAGAATCGTTGATTCCGTCTCCCATGAATCCGACCACATGGCCCTTGCCCCGCAGGGCGCGAACAATTCGCTGCTTGTGGGCGGGAGAGAGTCGCGCGAAGAGCGTTGTCTTTTCCGCCGCTTCGGCTAGTTCGGCGTCAGACATTTTCTCCACATCATCGCCCAGCAGCATCGGGTCGGCGACGAGTCCCACCTCACTGCATACCTTGCGACTGATCAGGTCGTTGTCACCTGTGAGAATTTTTACAGCGACACCATGTTTGTGCAACGCTTCGATTGCGGTTGCGGCGGTGCGCTTGGGCGGATCGAGAAAAGCGACGTACCCTTTCAGAACCAGATCGCGTTCATCATCCTTGGAGCATGCTTGTTTTCCCGTCAGTTCTTTGATGGCTACCGCCAAAACCCGGAATCCATCATTGCTGAGGCTTGCATACTCGTCCTTTAATCCCTTTATCAGGTCGGGGTCCATGGGCGAAAGCTTTCCATCCAACTCGAATTGAGAGCATTGATGAAAAATCTCTTCAGGAGCGCCCTTGGTCAGCAGAATAGCCTTGCCTTCCGGACTCTCGACGAGGACAGACATCATGCGCCGCGTGAAGTCGAAGGGAATCTCGTCCAGCTTCTTGAACTTTTCGACCAAATCTTTTTGATGAAAATCTGTGCTATTCAGAATCGCCTTGTCGAGCAGATTCTTGAGGCCGGTCTGGAAGTAACTGATGAGGTAGCCATCCAGAAGCACTTCATCCGTCTCGCGCCCTGCGACATTGCAGTGCCGCTGAATGACAACCCGATCTTCCGTCAACGTGCCGGTCTTATCGGCGCATAACACATCCATGCCGCCGAAGTTCTGGATCGCATTGAGGCGTTTGACGATCACCTTCTTGCGGCTCATGGCAAGCGCGCCTTTTGAGAGGCAGACGGAAACAATCATGGGCAGCATCTCTGGGGTTAGTCCCACAGCCACGGCCATCGCGAAGAAAAAGGCTCCTCTCCAATCGTGCTTTGTGAACCCGTTGATCAAGAAAACCAAGGGCACCATGACGGCCATGAGTTGAATCATGAGCCATGTGAAACGGCTAAGCCCTTGGTCGAAACTTGTCGGGGGGGCCTCCTCCGTGATGGAGCTTGCCATTGTGCCCAGATAGGTATGAACTCCCGTTACAACTACGACTGCGGTCGCAGTGCCGCTCTGAACGCTCGTGCCCATGAAGCAGATATTTTTGAGTTCTGCCGGCGAGCTTGCTGGTTTGGGATCGGAGTCGTGAAACTTTTCCACGGGAAGCGACTCCCCGGTGAGCGTTCCCTGGCTGACGAACAAATCTTTCGCAGCGATCACTCGCACGTCCCCCGGGATCATGTCTCCGGCGGAGAGATTGATGATGTCTCCAGGAACCAGGTCGCGAAGCGGAATCTCCTCAGTCTTGCCATCCCGCACCACCGTGGCAGTCACGTGGATCATGGCCTTGAGCTTCGCGGCCGCTGAGTCGGCACGCGCTTCCTGCACAAACCGAAGCGCCGCGCTGAGCACGACCATGCCCGCCATGACGGTTCCGGCGCGTGCATCGCCGGTGGCATAGGAAATCGATGATAGCGTTGCCAGCAGAATGACCAGAGGGTTGCGCAGGATGATCAAGAGGCGGATAAACCAGCCGCGCCGCCGTTCCTGCGCCACCTCATTCGGCCCTGACGTGCGTGCTCGTTCTTCTGCCTCGGCCTGAGTCAGGCCCTCGGGAGTCGTTTGCAAGGACGCAAGCAGTTCATTGTTCTCCTTGCCTGCCGCATCGAGGACCGATGGGGAAACGCGGATGTTACGTTCCTTTGCCTTCGCAGGAATAGGTGAGACATCCGGAGGCGGCAGAGTTTTTGCCGTGCCGGATGCCCCTAGTGGAGTATTTTTGGCTGGATTCATAGCGGCATGATTCTGGTCAGATATCGTCATGATTCTTACCACCACTCCCAGGCAGGCGCCACCCACAGGCCGAGCGCGATCAGCCTGCTGCTACCCTCACTTATACTCACCGCAGAAGTTTGATTCAATGTTTATCGGGAGTCTTTCCTCGGAGCCCACGCAGGGGTGACGCAGCAACCACAGGGCCTGTTTACGCTAATGAGGCGAATGGCCCCAGTAGTGTAAACAGGCCCTGTAATCTTGAGACATTCAGCGAGAAGGAATAAGGTTACTGGACCTTCTCCTCTGCACCTGCTGTTTTGTTGCAGACGTGCATACGCTTCATGATCCAACTGATCATGGCTCCAGCCGCTATGCCTGCCGCGAATGTGGCCACGACTGATTCAACCGGATGCTGTTGTACCCGCCTTTTTGTGCCATCGTAGAATTCTTCGGCGGCATAGCAGCCTTGTTTAGTGGCACGCCGCGCTGCGCCTACGCCATCCTCGAGTGCATCCACGACAGCAGATGCAGTCCGAGAGGCTTTGTGCGCTGTATCGGCAATTTGCTCACTTGCTTGTTCGAACATTGACTCCGTCATGATCTCTTGACCTTTCTCGTCTCCGAGTTTGATATGGATTCGCTTATTTGCCTACAAGCTTTTCAATCTTGCCGACAACCTTCTGGACTTTTCCGGCATTCTTCTCGGCCTGGCCATCAGCTTCCAGGTTGGGGCTCTTGGTAAGTTCGCCAATTCTTTGCTTGATTGAGCCCTTGACCTCGTGTAGCCTGCCTATTGCCTTATCGTCTGTGCTCGGTTTCATCGTGACTCGCTCCTCTGTTCAGTGGCTGGTTTCAACAAGTCGAGATCCATCGAGATCTCCTTGCTCCATGAGCGCCCGCAGCCAAGCAGATCAGCTTGTAAAGTATCCTGGCTGGCGTAGAGCCTTCTGTCCATCAGTATTCATCGATCAGATTGCTGAAAGCTGGTCGGAATTGCTCGTCCAACTGTGCGCGGCGGGCGCGCAGTTTCAGACGGGACGTGGGGAATATCTGGCTGAGCCTTGCCATCTGTGGAATGGTGGGCGCGGTTGGTCTGCTTGAAAAGCGGAGGCCGGCGATCCATTTGATGGTGCGATCACCAGGGCATGAACAGGTTTTGGCACCGAGGATCTTCCATTTTCAGCGCCACGCGATTGTAGCGAGAGTCTTCCATCTCAGGCACCACGCGATTGAGCAGGCTTTTGCAGCGATGGTCTTCCATCTCAATCACCACGCCACTGAGCAGGCTCCGGCAGCGCAGGTCTTCCATCTCAATCGCCACGATTCTATACCGGGAGTCTTCCATCTCAATCACCACTTCATCGGGCAGGATCTTGAGCCCGATTGCATCTTCAGCGAATTGAGATAAGGTTGACGCGGTCTGCTGGTTGCGGACTGCTCAATGTTGCTCACTGCGTGCGGCTCTGGTCCAAATCCGTCCTCCCAGGCACACCAAGGAATTCCCAATTGCCTTATGCGGCTCGTAGTCGCCGGCAATGGTCATTCCGCGCGGACCTGTCCAACTGAATATATATAGCGCCAAGAATCGCCAAATCTACTGAGATCGAAATTCCGGGAAGGTGGCAAGCGGTAAGCGAATCCCCCGAGCATGCGCCAACGCAGCATGTGCACGGCGCATGAATCGCATTCACAGCAGGAGGTCGGTCGCTTTCAAGGCACTTTGTGGCGTGTCGGAATCTGCGGGTTCCTCGGAGTTACGGCCGGGGAAGTGATCGTGCAGAACCACATTCAGCAGCGACTTGTGGACCCGGATGCGGCCGCTGTATTCGATAAAGCCGAGCTTGCGGAACCGGTTCATGAAAAAGCTTACTCGGGAGCGGGTGGTGCCGATCATCTCCGCCAGCGTCTCCTGAGAGATCGAGGGAATGAGTGGTTGCGGTTCGCCCGGCTGGCCGAACTGGGCCATCAGCAGCAGAAGCCGCGCCAGCCTCTTTTCGCTCGAGTTGAAGAGTTGATCGACAAGATCGGCCTGGATGCGCATGCTGCGCGCCAGCAAGTACTTCATGAACAGCTCTGAGAACTCATGCTCCTCGTGCATCACGCGGACCATCTCGTCCCGCGTAATCTTGAGCGCGGTGCAGGGGGTAATGGCGGTAGCCGTGGCCAAGCGCAGTCCCGGCACGGCCGAAAGCGCTGCCTCCCCGACAAATTCACCCGAGGAGAAAAACGCTATGGTAGCTTCCTTCCCTGAGGCGGAAACAACCGTGACTGTGGCGCGCCCTTTCTGAAGATAAAAAACCGAGTCCGCGGGATCTCCCTGCGAGAAGAAGGCCTCTTTCGGCGCCAGTTGAATGATTCTTCGCCCCAGGCCAGCCTCCGCCAGAAAGGCCGCGACATTGAATCCTGGTTTTTCAAGTACAACCAATGAAGTACCTCCTGCCTGTTGCGGTTTTTGCGGAATGGCCGCTGGAGAAGCACGCGACCGCATTGCCATCTAGTGGACAATACGGTGTGCGATGAGTAAAGAATCATCGGTTGCTAGAGAACCCGCCGGATGCAGGATGCTCTTCTTTTGAGGAAGCGTTCGTTGCACACGTCCGAACGTACACTTGGAACGGATTGTAGCATAAAGCCGCACGGATGGCGGGACGATTCTGTTCAATCCTGCTCATACTTCCGGAGGCGTTCCATATACTCTTTATGATGAAATGCCAAAAACGAAGCCTGGTGAGGCGCTCGTGAGATCTCGCAGCCAATTCAACAGCCAAGAGAGTACTATGCCGAAAGGCGCTTCACGCTCAGGGCGAAGTATAGCGTGCATAGAAAGAACAGAATCGATGCTTGCTTCACCGATGATGCGCGATTGGGCTCGACATCTGCTTGCCGATGAGGCTGATGCTGCCACCACCTCCCTGCAAAGGGAATCTCCGACCCTCCTTGTCTATGAGAAGATGCGCCAAGGGCTACGCCCGCTCGTCGGAGTTGACGGTTTTCAGGTGCTCGCTGCCCGTGCTCTGACGTTGGCCCAGTCTGAAGCTCCCAGACTCGGCGCCGTGCAGGTCACGGCGGAGGGAAGCTTGTGTGGTTTCGGCGAACCTGAGCCGCGGACGGACTCGGACAAAGCCAAGGATGGCGAGGCGGGAGTCATCCTGATTGCACACTTGTTCGAACTATTTCTTACCTTCCTTGGCCCAGCAACAACGCTGCGGCTGGTTCAGGATGTATTTCCTCACCTTGAGGCTGCAAAAGAATCGGGAATATCCACGCCCTTCGAGAATATGCTTCAGGAAGTGAACCAGCTCAGGAGCGTGAGCGATCGCCTTCAATCCTTGGCGGACAGTCATCCTACTGTGGAAGATGGCCTTGTAGGCATTTCCGGAAACATTCGCGATATTGCTGCCATTTTGGACGTTTTCGCCGTCATTAAACGCAGGTCGGATGGACCGCATGAAGACGACCCGATTATCCAAGAGACGCCAAACTATGTAATGTGAATTCCATCAACGCTTTATCCAGAGGCATGCCGTGAGACTCTGAATGGAAAACACTTGAGCTGATAGATGCTTGCGAGCAGGCGGAATTGTTGCCTCGATTCCAGCAGGAAGCGTGTCACGGATACAGAAGGAGCGCTGCAGGATTGAACATGATAACTCCCCCAGAAACGCGAGATTTGGTCCAGCGTCTTCTTGCTTACGAAGCCACTGAAGGCAAAACATCCGCGTCCATGGAGCAAACGACCCTTCGCGTATATGAAAAGCTGCATCAGTGCCTTGGCGCAGTTGCTGGAGCAGCAGCCTTTCAGTCCCTGGCTTCTCGTGCCTTGGCGCTGGCCAGAGCGGAAGTTCCCAGTCTTGGCGTGGTGCGGTTTACAGCGGATGGACGTTTACAGGGCCTGGGCGAGTGTGAACCTCAAATCGACGTAGACAAGGATCGAGCTGGCGATGGAGGAATCATTTTCATCGACTACTTACTCGGCCTGCTTCTTATCTTTCTTGGCGAAGCTCTAACAGTAAGCCTGCTGCGAAACGCGTGGCCGGGCGCATCCTTTGATGATCGCAATTCGGGGAGTGGGAGAAAATCGTGAGCACTCAAGGAAAAGTGACGATACACCAATTACCGACTGGAGTTCCGGGCCTCGACGAAATTGTGGGCGGTGGTCTTCCCGAATTCTCGTTCAACATCATCGCTGGCGCCCCCGGAAGCGGGAAGACGACGCTGGCACACCAGTTCGTATTTGCCAATGCGACCCCGGAGCGTCCCGCGCTCTATTTCACCGTCCTTGGCGAATCCGCCTTGAAGATGCTGCGGTACCAGCAACAGTACACATTCTTTGATCCGGCCAAGCTGCCCGACTCCATCCGCTTTATCAACCTAAGCCAAGTTGTCCTGGAGAAGGACCTGGGCGCGGTCTTGGAGGAGATTACCAAGGAAGTTGAAAAGGTCAACCCAGCCGTCGTGGTTGTGGACTCCTTCCGAACCATGGTGCGGAAGCCGCAAAGCGACATGGACCTGCAATCTTTCATTCAGCGGCTGGCCCTATTTCTGGCCAGTTGGCAAGCGACAACATTTCTGATCGGTGAATATGCAGAGGATGAGTTACGCGATAACCCCATTTTTACCGTTGCCGATGGCCTTTTCTGGCTGCGTCAAACAGCGGAGCGAAATTCGATTGTGCGGAAGTTGCAGATCATAAAACTGCGCGGCCAGGATTCCGTGCCGGGGTTGCACACATTCCGCATAACCGATGCCGGAGTGCAGGCCTTTTCGCGCACTTTTGGGTTGACCGGACACGTAAAGAATCCGCCTAGCTATCGACGCCTTTCTTTCGGTATTCAGGAGTTGGACAAGATGCTGGATGGGGGCGTTCGCGAAGGCGACAGCGTTCTCATCGCGGGATCTTCTGGAACAGGAAAATCCGTCCTTGCAACTCAATTCATTGCCGAAGGCATACGCCAGGGGGAGCCGGGAATCGTGGCGGTTTTTGAAGAACGCCCGCAAGCCTATACGGAGCGGGCCGCCAGTTTAGGTTTGGATCTGGAAACGCCGCAGAAAGATGGAAAACTCGAAATTCTCTATCTCCGTCCCCTCGATCTTTCGGTGGATGAAACCATGCATTCGATTCTCGACGCAGTGCAGAAGATTGGCGCGAAACGCCTGGTGATTGATTCCCTGGCGGGTTTTGAGATGGCGCTGTCTCCCGGCTTCCGCGCCGACTTTCGCGAATCGCTCTACCGGATGATTTTCGCCTTGACGGGAATCGGGGTGACGATTCTGAGCACGGTTGAGGTGGATGAGTCTTTCACCGAGTTTCCATTCAGTACCTACTCGATCTCTTTTCTTACCGATGACATCATCCGCCTACGGTATGTATCCATCGATGGCCAGCTTCGCAAGATCATGGTGGTGATCAAAATGCGCGGCGGGAATCATGCCAAGGATATTCGCGAGTATGAAATTACGTCCAATGGCGTGGTGATCCTCGGCAAACGCCTCACAAATTATCAGGCGCTTATCAGCGGTATTCCCGTGTATCTGGACCGACCCAAACTGAAGGAAGAGCAAGAGGCGGTAATCGATCCAAAGGCCTGAGACAACACCTTATGCTGCTCCGTTCGAGCGTATCGCAGAGAATGGCCGAACGGTGGTTTTTATCGATTTCCAACGGAAAGAAATATCTGGCTGAATCTGAATCCGACGAAGAGATCGTGGATGTTCGGCCCCGTATTCCGCCCGTCCGCCAACCCTGATTCAATCAGAGAAGTTCGATCATCGGCGCTCCCGCGTCGCAGATTTCGGGCGGTAGACGGTAAGCCCGAAGTTGTCGGCATGGTTTATGGACAGGCACAGACAGACGCCCGTTTCAACCACGGCGCCTGTCGTCGGATTCCAGATGCAATAGTGTTCATCGGGTTGCAACTGCATCATTCTTAACGGCGCACACGTCAAAAGCAGTCGCCGCGATACAGGATCATGCGTCACGTCACGGTACGTCTCTCCCCTCTTCTCTCCTGGCATTTCCTCCTTGACCCATTCCAATTCAACTCTCTCGCGACGAGCAAGAATGCACATCCAAGCCCACTCTGGTTGGCGTACTTTCAGACAGTAATGAGTTCCATTGTCGTTCGCATTCGAAAACTCGGGATATCGATGTTGGACCTGTTGCTATCCGCGGTCGGATGCTTCGTATTCATGCATTCCTTCAGGGCGCTCGTAATAGGAGAAGGCAGATAGAACACAGCGGAATCCATCCGCATTGCAGTTCGTACCTTGAGTTCATGCTTTCCCAGGGCTCTGAAGCGAGACCTAGGGCACCCAAGTTGGTACAACTTCAAGCGGTCAGAGACATGGTCCTGCTGCCTATTGACCTGCATGAAGTCCCGGCGATGATTCGTGCGTGTCGCTACTGAAACCTGTTTGCAGCACTTCCATAGAGGCTACCGTCTCTCACAAGCTTATCGTCAGGAGCATGCAATGTCCGCACCGAACATCTCCTTGAATGTGCAATTTAACCCCATGATGCTGCGCGAGTCGCGGCCTCCGGAGTGCCAATCAGAGCCGGCCTTGCAACGGATAACCAGCCGGTCATTACCACTGCGGGTGGCGGTTATCGGGAACCATCTTCCTCGACAGTGTGGAATTGCAACCTTCACGACAGATTTGTGTGATGCGATCACTGCGAAGTACGGAGCCGGTGGACTGTCGGTGGTAGCCGTCAATGACCCGCAATCTTCGTACACATACCCAACCCGGGTGCGTTTACAGATCAGCGAAGGCGACATCTCCTCCTATCGAGTAGCCGCCAATTATCTCAACGCCAGCAATGTTGATCTGGTCTGCTTGCAGCATGAGTATGGAATATATGGAGGCGATGCCGGCAGCCATGTTCTGCAGTTTCTAAAGCACCTCACGATGCCAGTAGTCACAACGCTCCATACAGTTCTTCGCGAGCCGGACCGCGACCAGCGAATGGTTATGCAACAGATCTGCGCACGTGCCGATCGCATGATTGTGATGAGTGAGCACTCTTCTCGCGTACTTCAGGATACATTTGGAGTCCCGGAAGAAAAGATTGACGTGATTCCTCATGGCATTCCCGACCTGCCCTTTGTGGAGCCGGATGCTTACAAGAATTCACTCTCGCTCACGGGAAAGTCCGTATTGCTCACGTTCGGTTTGTTGTCTCCCAACAAGGGATTCGAGACTGTAATTCATGCCATGCCGCAGATCTTGTCCTGGCACAGCAACGCTGTCTACCTGATCGCAGGAGCTACCCACCCGCACGTCAAGGCCCGCGAGGGAGACCGGTACCGGGATCAGTTGCAGGCCCTGGCCAGGGAACTGGGAGTTGAAAAGGAAGTGATCTTCCACAACCGGTTCGTCAGTCCTCAGGAAATGGCGGCGCTGGTTGGTTCTGCCGACATTTACATCACACCCTATTGCCACGAGGCACAGGCTGTATCGGGGACTCTTGCATATGCCATGGGCGCTGGGAAGGCGATCATTTCTACTCCGTACTGGCACGCTGCTGAACTTCTGGATGATGGCCGCGGAGTCCTGGTTCCCTTTGAAGACGCAGCTGCAATTGCGGTCGCGGCAATTGAACTTCTGGAAAACGATGCGGCGCGTCAGGCCATGCGCAAGCGTGCTTACTCCTACGGGCGCCAGATGGTTTGGAACCGGGTGGCGCAGTCCTATATGCGTTCGTTTGTGCGCGCCAGCATCCATCGGACGAAGACCGCGCCTTTGATGTTCCCGGTCGAATCTGTCGAGAGGAACCCGGCAGAGCGGTTCTTGATTGCCTAGGCGCCAGCCCAGCGCGAATGTGGAAACGAATGCGAAGAGGCCGCGCCATTCGCCGTAACTGGTTGCGTATCCGAGGGCGCAATCCAGCATGCGACACAACCCGAGAATTGCAACTCAAAGTGAAGGAGATTTGAAATGCTCATCATTGTTCTGGTTATTGTGCTGGTACTCGTTTTCGGTGGTGGCGGAGGCTACTACGGCTACGGCCGGTGGGGAGCCGGCGGCGGCGCGGGCATGGGACTTGGTACAGTGCTGCTGATCTTGCTGGTGTGCTATTTGCTGGGGCTTTTCCGGTAGAACGATTTGCGCCAGGTCCCGCTCACCGCTCAGTTTCTTACTGATTCGGCATGAAAGATTTACATCGTGCTTTCCCACCCTTTCCGCAAGAAACGCGGAAAGGATGGGGCACGGGATTGCAGTGCTTTTATGCCGGATCAATAACCAGATACGGAGGATTCTTATGCCCACGATCACGACCAAAGACGGAACCGAAATCTACTACAAGGACTGGGGCACAGGTCAGCCCGTGGTTTTCAGCCACGGTTGGCCTCTAAGCGCCGACGCCTGGGAGGACCAGATGGTGTTTCTTGCCTCTCATGGATATCGCGCGATTGCGCATGACCGCCGCGGCCACGGCCGGTCGAGCCAGCCCTGGAACGGCAACGATATGGACACGTACGCCGACGACCTCGCGGCGTTGACCGAGGCGCTGGACCTGAAAAAGGCAATCCATGTTGGCCACTCGGCCGGAGGCGGAGAAGTCGCGCGCTATATCGGTCGCCATGGCACAAAGCGTGTAGCCAAGGCAGTGCTGATTGGCGCCGTGCCCCCATTGATGCTGAAGACGACAGCCAATCCCCTTGGACTACCGATTGCGGTCTTCGATGGAATCCGCGCGGGCGTACTAGCCGACCGCTCGCAGTTCTTCAAAGACCTCGCCGTGACCTTTTATGGAGCTAACCGGTCGGGATCGAAAGTTTCGCAAGGTCTGCAGGAGTCATTCTGGTTGCAAGGGATGCGGTCGGGATTCAAGGGCGTTCTTGATTGCATCAAGGCCTTCTCTGAGACCGACTTTACTGAAGACTTGAAGAAGTTCGATGTGCCGACACTCATTATCCACGGGGACGACGATCAGATTGTGCCCATCGCGGATACCGCAAAGCTGTCGGCCAAGCTGATTCAAGGCGCCACGTTGAAGGTCTATAAGGGCGCATCGCATGGACTGTGCTCGACCCACAAAGACCAAGTGAATGCGGACCTGCTGACATTCATTCGGGCGTAAGTTGCAGATCCGGGCCAACAACTAGCAAATTGCGGCGAGATTCAGTCCTTGTGCACGAATGCAAAGGAGATGAGTTTGATCGATTCAGATGAGCTTGGCTCAGCGCGAGCTGGTTTGGTGCATGAGCACCACCCATGCTCTTACTTCTATCGAGGAAAACAATGACCGCCGTTCCGCTCGATGGGGCGAGGTCAAAATCGCGGCCTCGGGCCGCTGTTGTCGTCGCTCACCCGGATGACGAGACGCTCTGGTGCGGCGGCTACATACTAACCCATCCTGAGTTTCTTTGGCATGTCGTGACCTTATGTCGAGCATCGGATCCCGACCGTGCGCCAAAGTTCCGCCGAGTCTTGCAGCAATTGGGAGCGGATGGCGAGATGGCGGATCTGGATGACGGACCCGATCAGGCGCCGCTGCTCATCGAACTGGTTCAGCAAACCATCGCGCGCTTATTGCCTGCGTGCAGCTACAAGTTGATTCTGACCCACGGCCCGCTGGGCGAGTACACACGGCACCGCCGCCATCAGGAATGCTGCCGTGCCGCGGTCGAGCTTTGGCAAACTGGGAGCATTAACACAGAACGGCTATGGATGTTTGCCTACGAAGATGGAGGGCGTGCGTACCTGCCTCGGGTTCGCGACGATGCTGATCGGCGCGACGTGTTGAGTGACGGTATCTGGCTTGAAAAGCGGAAATTGATTACGGATGTTTACGAATATGGCGCCGATAGCTGGGAAGCACTGACTACTCCGCGAGAAGAGGGGTTCTGGTGCTTTGACTCGGCACAAGCCGCGGCAAAGCGAACGGCATTATGGGAGCAACAATCGTGAAAGTACTTGTGCTGACAGAATATCCGGCTCCGGCTTCCGGCCTGGCGCTGCAGGGCGAACTGTTGTGCAGAGGCCTGCGCGAGATGGGTGTGGATGTCCACCCGGTACATTTGGAATCGCCCCTGGAAAAGGAATGGTACTATCGCTGGTTCAAGCCGGACGTCGTGGTCGGCGTGGGGTTCTGGGGCCACCTTCCAAATTTGGTTCTGCACCCGCAGAAGTTTGGGATGACAGCCGTGCCATGGCTCGTGGCCGATGGCTATATCGCGGAACACCGCGATGTACTCAACGCTCTGCCGCTGATTCTGGTCACCTCTACCTGGGTGAAGGAGGTGTATGTCCGGGATGGCATCAGGGCAGACAACATCGTTGTGCTTCCAGTGGGTTGCGGCACGGACCGCTACGCACCGCACAGCCGCGATGACGTGAAGGTCAAGGCGATCCGCGAGGCGTTGGGAATATCGGATGACCAGTTGATGATCTTGACCGCCGGCGGCGACGGAGCGTCCAAGGGCGCACAAGAAGTTATGCAGGCGCTGGCGCTGATTGATGACGAGGCGCCTGACTGGAGATATGTCTGCAAGGTCTGGCCTCAACCCCGCACAGTAAAACAGAACCTGATCGACCTCAAACTGGCGGCGGATCTGGGCATCGGCAAGAAGGTCATCTACTCGACCAATGTGGTCTCGCAGGATTTCATGCCCTACTTGCTGGCCGCCTGCGATATCTACGCAGCACCGTCGCGCCTGGAGGGTTTTGGGATGATTCAGGTGGAGGCAAACGCCTGCGAAAGGCCGGTAATCGCGATCGATGCCATGGCATTTCGCGACACCATGGTTCACGGTGAAACGGCATTCCTTGCGAAAGTGGCCGAAGAGAGGAAGATCACTGAGGGGAAATTCGGAGAAGGCCACGATTACGAGAGTAGCCAGCGTATCGTGTTTCCGAACCCGCGTACAGCGGAGTACCGGGCTAGCGTGCCCGATATCGCCAAGTACCTTTTGACTCTCATGCAGGACAGCGCACTGCGGCAGAAGATGGGCAAAGCGGGGCGAAAGCATGTGGTTGAATTGTTCGACTATCGTCAGGTTGCCAAGCGCTTCGTTGAGATCGTGTCCGACCGGTTGGGAATTCACTAGAGAATACCGCGACGAGCAAGAGTGCTCGTAGACCGAACCATGCACGCCATCGAGGTGGCAATGTCGTTAGATGAGAAATCACTCGCTTCCATTGAACAAGCCAAAGAGGCGGCTCTTCAAATCCTGCTCCATAACGCACAGGGACCGTATCAAGGCCTGCCTCGTACAGCGGGGTGGGGATACCCGGAGCCTTACACACGGGACCTGATGATTTCATCCCTGGGAATTCTGGCCACCGGCAACGAGCAGCTTGCGGACGCTCTGCGGCGCACATTGGTGGCGCTGGCCAGCAATCAGACGCCGCACGGCCACATCCCATCCCTCGCGCACGATCCGGCGAATCGCGGCTCCAGCGATTCAACGCCGCTCTTTTTATTTGGGCTGGCCCTCTACAGAATATCGACGAATCAGCCGGAGTTCCTCAGCGAAGCAGCAGAGAAAGCCCTGAAGTGGATGCAGTACCAGAGTCCTGACGACAGGGTGATGGTATGCCAGTTGCCGACCAGCGACTGGCGTGACGAGCAGTACGTCATGGGCTATGGGCTCTACGTGAATATGCTGGTTTATGCGTATCTTCGTCTTTATGGCGATCACGAGTCCGCCGATCAACTGCGTGGGTCGATGAGCCGTCTGGAGGTTCGTGGCGAGGAGAAAAACCGTTACGAGCAAGAGGCGCTTGTAGAGCCTTCCGCGCCGTACTATGCGCTCTACTCCTACAAGGTTATGAGCAGCGACCGTTTCGATCTGCTGGGCAACAGCCTGGCGATTCTTACGGGAATTGCTTCGCCTCAGTGGGCAGAAAACCTGGTGGCATGGATTGAAGCCGAGTGCGAAGCCATGCGTGGCCGCGGAGAACTTGCCGTGAATTTGCCGCCCTGTTTGTTTCCGTATATTCTGCCCCACCACGAGGATTGGCTGCCGCGATACGAGCGATATAACCGGCCCGGCGACTATCACAATGGGGGAGTGTGGCCATTTATCTGCGGCTTCTATATAGCGGCATGTGTAGCGGCGGGGCAGATGGATTTAGCGGAGCACAAGCTGTTGGCGCTGACCGAACTGGTCAAGCCGTGGCACGAGAACGAGGCGGAGTGGGGTTTCAACGAGTGGATTCACGCGCAAAACGGAAAGCCAAGCGGACGGGATTGGCAGACCTGGTCGGCCGCCATGTACCTTTACGCTGCCGAGTGTGTGCAGAAGCGGGGCACCCCGTACTTCGACGAGATGCGCACAGGCAATCCCGGTACAGCAGAGTAGTGCACTTGGACAATCCACGTTGATGTGCTCTGCCGCTCAATTACTTCGCTCTCCGCCCAGGAAATCTGCCATAGCTAGGGAAGGCTGGGAGGGCCTGCGAATGGTGTCCTGATGGGCGTAGCGATACCGAGAAACTGCGTGATAGTGTTGTTTGCCGAAGTTCGAGATCCGTGCATCGCCGCTGGCGTCGAGCGCTAGCCCGTAGGGTTCCAGCAGCGCCGCGTCCGTGCCGAAGACGCTGGCCGGCGAGAGGAATGTTCCAGGAGAAGCCCTGGAAGCGCCGCTGAGCTCCGAGATGGAGCTGCCACGGTAGTTGGCCACCCAGACTGTACCAGCGCCATCGACCGCAATGCCCTGAGGATGCAGCACCCCACCGCCCGTAATGCCATTCAAAAGCACAATGCCATTGGCGCTGACCTCGGTAAATATCCTCCGGCAGAGCGCTCTCAATTACCCACAATTCCGTCTTCCTTTTCAGACACTTACGAAATGGTCGCTAGAAATGCCCATTTCCCGCCCCTTCTACTTGGGAACACCTCTGCCATCCAACGCCGAAAGAGGCCCAAATCCCCGCCAAAATCGCACTTGCACAAAGATGTGGGTAATTGAAAGGGCAGAGCCGGGGGCCTTATTGTGTGAGCCGCTTCTATGAGACGACTGGCATTGTCAAGGTTTTTGTCGTTGCTTTTGCATTTGTTTTTTTCTTAGTGGCGTTTTTGCTGTTGTTGCTGTTGTTTTTGCACGTGCCTTTCGTTCGTGTTTTGAAGGTTCATCTCGGGCTTTTATACGCACTCGCTTGGAGCCGCTCTGGGCTCGGTGCCTGATGGGGCCCGATAGGGATGAATCGGGGCTGCTATCTTGAGCTCGGCCTATGACGACCCAGCTGCTTTACGCAGTCACCCGGACACGAGATTGATTGGCGCTTGCCACTTCGATTGAAAACCTCTGCTTGGAAACCTGTTCAGAACCTTGCTGCTTCACTGCCGTCTTGCAAGTTGTACCGCGGCTGAGGCACGGCGCTATGCCGCCACCGCCGCCTGTTGCGGGAAGGGTTGGAAGCGTTGGCCGCTGCGCCATAGGGCGTGCAGCACAACCGCCAATTTACGGGCCACCGCGACGATGGCTCGCTTTTTGCCCCGCTTGCCGCCCGTGGCCGCCAGCTTCAGTCCCCAACGCCGCAGCTCGGAATCGGGACCGAAGCGTCCCAGGACGTATTGCGCCGATTGCACCAGCAGGCTGCGCAGGAAACTGTCGCCGGCCTTGGAGATACGCCGTTGCGGGTCGGCAGCGCCCGATTGGCTCTGCGCGGGACGCAAACCGAGAAACGCTCCGGCGGAACGGTTGCTGGCCGCATCGGGCTGGCCCAGCGTCAGCACATACGCGGCGGCGACGATCGGTCCCACGCCGGGCGCGGTGCGCAGCAGAACGATCTCGGGATACTTGGCAGAAAGCTTTTCAATCTGCTTGTCCATGCCATCAACCTGTGCATTGAGCATCCCGATCTGCTCGACCAACGGGGTGGCGACCGCGCTGAGGGCGGGCGGTATAGCCGCCAGCACGCGAGCCGGAAGAGATTCGGTCGAGCAGGCGGGAAGACGGCCTCCAGCGCTTTTGACCAGACCGCGCAGCGCGTTGACGATCATCGTCCGCGCCCGTACCAGCGTGCTACGCGCATGGATTAGGTTCAAATCCACCTGGCGCTCTTCGCTGCGATGCTCGAGCGGGGAGAGCAACTTGGGATCGAAGGCGGCAAAGCGAGCCAGTTTCTCGGCGTCGTTGCGGTCGTTCTTCGATTCGCTGCCCGTGATGGCGGGAATCTTGCGGGCATTGGCCACGATGACCTGATGGCCCAGAGCATTCAACAAACGGCTGACCCAGGGAGAGTGAGTGCCACACTCCAGGGCGATGCGCAGACAATCTTCGCCCTCGAAATGCCGCCGCAGCGCAGCCTCGGTGCTTTGTACGCGCCCTTCCTCGACTACCTCTCCATCGCTGTTCAAGAGGCAATAGTGGCTATACCGGTCGCCCAGATCCAGGCCCACGGTCATCTCCGGTTTGGCGATTCCTGCTTCCATCTTCGGCAACTCTCTGCTAACCTTCTTCATTGGCTGGTCTCCTTTGAGCATCCTTGAATGCGTTGCGAACAGCTTAGCTGTACGCGAGGCCAGCCGTCTCATCCCATCTTATGTGGGGTCGCTGACGCGGCCCCAGTTGGGTGACGCCGCCTGCAGGCGGCCAGTCAGTTCCGGATCTGCATCTGATCGATGCGCTTATCCTCGGTTTCCTGGTTACGGATGTATTCCCGGATCGTTCTCTCGTCCCGGCCTACGGTCGACACCAGGTAGCCCCGTGCCCAGAAGTGCTGCCCCACGAAATTCCGCTTCCGCTCTCCGTACACTCTCGCCAGGTGGATCGCACTCTTGCCTTTGATAAAGCCAATCACCTGACTGACTGCATACTTGGGCGGAATCGATATCATCATGTGCACATGATCGGACATCAGATGCCCCTCCTCGATCCGGCTCTCTTTCTGCGCAGCAAGATTCCGAAATACTTCTCCCAGGGGCTTACGTAGTTCCCCGTACAACTTCTTGCGGTGACACTTCGGAATGAAAATCACATGGTACTCGCATTCCCGTTGCGTGTGACTTAAGCTCTCATACTCGTCCATCCAAAAGCTCCTTCCTCGTCGTGGCTTTGCCGGCTCACGGCATGGAGTTTCTTGGATGGCCTCCCGTATTTGTCAAACTTGACCGGTCCCCCGACAGAGCCGGGGGGCTTCCCCTCTTGCTAAGAGTGGTTAACTGGGTAAGGTTAAGAACAGAATAAGGGCATGTCTTGGTGCGATTGAGCAGCCGTGATGAAACCGAGAACCAGGGACATCTCAACCATACCCTCTACCCAGGAGCCAAAAGTGACGAAGAACAGCGCATCTCGTACGTCGCTATCAGTCGGGCTCGCGACCGTGCTTCCTCACTACGCCGATTCTCACCGGGGGAAGAAAAACAATGAGCGCTGGAACCGGGACTTCGGGTTGCATATGGCGAGAAGCGCTAGTGGAGAAGGGTGAGAGGCCAGGCAATTTCCCGATCGACGATCAGGCACACACAATGCTCTTGGGTTTTGAGGCTGAGTCACAGAACAGATTTGAGGGCATTTTTGATGGTATCTCGATTTTAATTGTATCTAAATTATTGATTCTAAATATATATTGGCTCCTCAGGCGACTCGTTCTCCGAAGCAGCTTTGCAAGCTATTGAAAACACGTATGTTATTGAAATTACTTGCTCAAGAATTTCGCATATTTAGTACATTTCGCCTGTTTCATATTTTCTTAGGACAGTCTTTAGGACAGAAGGCTTTTTGAAGCGGTAGCGCACGTGGCCGCGCATTTCCTCCCGGACGGGCGCAATACACCCACGGGGTTCACTTTGTCTTCCGCTGCCCTCGGCCAGCGAGGAGTTCCGACCTCCCGACGACCGTTCGCTGGGTCTCAAGCTTCGGTGGGTCGGAGACGCCATCAAAAGCAGGATTCGACTTCCACGGGCTCAGGCTGTACATCCGGGAATCCCGCAGCGAGTTCACGCCCTCGCTCCACGCGGCCAGCATCCGCTTTCCTGTGTCCCTGAAGCCAACCAAGCTGTCCATCATTTCGCGAACTGCAGGGGCAGTGTCGGCGACGGCATCGCTGATGCGCTCGACCATCACTCTCTGTTCCTTCTCCGGGATGCCGAAGTTGGCGGTGATGAACCGGGAGAGTGTCTTGCCGGGAAGCCACGTCTTCTTGCCCATCAGGCCGATGCCGGGTGGGTTGTGCTGGTACCCGGTGTAGACCGAGGTCGTGAAAAAATCGTATGCGGGAGCAAGGCTGGCATCGTCCCGAGAAGTGTAGAGCAGCGCGATGTTCTTGGCGTGACAATCGGCGTTCCGCAGAGCGTATGTCAGCAGCAGTATCGCGGACAGCTTCTGAAAGGTCTCATAGTGGTCTCGCCCCGGTACGTGCGCCCGTACCGCTTTGGCGACTCTCTCCCATGTGGTTTCGTACTTCTGAGCGGGGCGCAACCCCAGCAGCGAACAAAAATCCTCCAGAGCACGGAAGGGCTTGCCATTCTCATCCACGTCGAAGCGATGCACCACGAGGACGTTGCCATCCTCGGAGAGTTCCGTCTTCGCCGTGGGCAGTATCTTCGCCACAACCAGCATACACAGATGCTCGTTGGCCGTCGCAAACGGGAGCCGCGAGGACGAGCCCTTGACGATGTGCTGGTGGGTCAGCAGGGTCGCCTTGGGATGCCGCCCCAGTCCGAGCATCTTCTGCTTTTCTGTGTCGAGAAACTTTGGCAGGACGCCCGAGACGCCGCTCCTTGCGTGCTCACGAACAAGCTGGGAGAACGCCTCCTCAGAGTTGTCACCCTTCAGCAGTTCCGCTACCTCGATGGACTTGGCCGGTTCATCCAGCACCGCGCCCGGAGGAGCGACCTTCAGTCTTCCTACCATGTTGCGCCCAATGACCGAGAGCAGAGCAACCGGGCTGGCTCCGATGTGCGGCCCGAACTCCTCCTGCAAAACTTGCAGCAGGTAACCCTCCGGCAGGTTCATGCGGAAGATAGGATGAAGTTCGTCGTCCCATGGATAGGACTCAGTGCGAACGGGCATCGTCAGTGAGACAAGGTTCTCTGGCGCTGCATCCGGCGTGTAGGCCATCACACTGCGGAAGTCGCCGACCTGTTCGAGCACGCCGACGTGCTTGTTGAGAACATGGACATTCAGCTTCATGCTCCACCCCGTTCACGGCGCAATTCATCGAGAGTGCCAGCCGCCCCAACTTCGGTGAAGCTTATTTCCAGTCCAAGGACGGCGAGGACGGCCAGCAGCTTGCGTGAGCCAAACTCTGATAGTTGCCCACGCTCAAAGCGCACGAGAGTCTCCCGTGTAAGCGCGGTACGGCTGGCGACCTCGCTCTGGCTCAACTTGAGAGCCTTGCGTTTAGCCGCGACAGCTTCGCCAAGTTCCGCCAAAGTCTGCATGAGTGATTTATATATCACTCTAGATGACAATGCAAGCCTTTAGTGATACAAATATCACTTTTTTCGCTAACGCTTTGCCTTGCTGCCGAGCACACCGCTGGATGGTGTCACGCCTTGGCCGACTGAATATCATCGCCGTTTCCCTCCAGTTGCCCGTGCGGTGAAATGCCTCCAACACAGCCTGAAGGCCGGGGATGCTGGCCTCTCCAAAACGCACAAACTCTTCAAGACGGAACTTCTGTTCTTCGCGTTCCCGGCTCCGGCATCCAGCTTGCCGAAGGTACTCTGAATGTGAATGACAGAACTCGTCGGAAGCCCCATGTGCCACATCCGCCTCGAACGAGAGGTTACCAGGATTTGAGAGCGGTCACTTCACGCCGCTGCCGCGGCGCGATGTGGTCTATTTTTGCTCCGGAGCTCACAAACGCCACTATAAGAAGGTAATGCACGGACTGACCCGGAGGAAGGTCAGCTTTGATCGACAGTAGATCGCCAGCCGAAAGGTTGGACACCTCAGAGATCGGCAGTGTCTTGCCTGCATGAATAACCTTGACTACCAGCTCGGTCCCAGCCAAATCAAATTGGGCGGGGTCGGCACAAAGGGTACAAGGCACCAAAAGAAAAATCAAGCAACAAATGCATAGGCGTAAAACCATACAGGACTTTTAACCTCTGCTATTGTGAGACGGACTCACGTCCGATTCGTGATTCGACCGCAGCTTTCAAGCCTTGGATTGCGAAAATAAAATCGTGTTCATTCGACATATCGTGCGCGATATATCGGGGCCTCGCATATCCGTCTTGACAGCTAATGCGACGATGCCAGGCATCTTCTACGGTTCAATTCTTAGGCAGGGAGACACGCCCGCTTAGCTAAGGATGGCATGTCATCCCAATCCAAATCTGTTACTTTTGGGACAGCTCCCATTTGATCACCGCATGTCTTTGACATGCCACCACGGCGCACATGCGAAGGGTTCTAGGCAAATGCGAACACGGATCAGAGCGCGTCTGGCTATGGACTCAGGCAACTGCTGCTTTGAGCGCCTCGCTCTTCGATGCGATGCAATTCAATAGATCGTTCCATGATTTGGCGAACGAAGCGATTCCTTCTTCGAGCAACTGGGTGGCGACGGCATCCGTATCAATACCAGCTATTGCAAATTCAGTGAAGATTTTGTCGTAATCCTCGGGTAGAGCTTCGCCGAATTCCAAATGAGCGGCAAGCGCATTCAAGGTTGCCTCAGGCATGCGCCGCTCGATGCCGCGCATGTAAGCTTCGGCAGCGGCCATATATTGCTCGCCCGAGAATAGAGGATTTGCATTCACGGGCACACCCCGGAAGATCGCTTCCTCAATGACTGGAAGACCCTCGCTGGTACCAGGGATCTTGATGAAGAGATTGGGCCGTGCCGCGAGGTTGTGGAAAGCCCTGGCAGCGGCAAGGGTGGCAGCGGTGTTGCGCGCTAGCAGGTGTGAACGCACCGAAGTCTACGACCTCATGGGCAGCACCGCGCAGCAAATCCGCGATCTGCTCTTTCAGAACGAACCCTCCATGGTCTGAGGCGATGCCGACGCGCATGGTGCTTTCTCCTTTGGTTGGTCGAGCACATGATGAGCCTGTTTGCAGACGTTCTCAACAGTGAAGCCGTAGTGCTCCATCACCACCGGTCCGGGAGCCGATGAGCCGAAGGTGTCAATCCCAATAACGGCGATCCGGGGACCAACAAAGGACTGCCATCCCACAGGAGAACCAGCCTCAATGACCAGGAGCGGCACATTCGTGGGAAGGATCTTTTCCCGGTAATCGTCCGATTGCGCCGCAAACAGGTTTGTGCTCGGCATGCTCACCACTCGCGCATGCACACCCTCTGTCAGCAGCCGGTCACGGCCATCGAGTGCCAGATGCACTTCGGATCCTGTAGCGATAAGGATGATGTCCGGATGTTTCGTTGCCGGAGAATCCGCAAGGATATAACCGCCGAGCGGAACTCCAGCAGGAATGGCTGGATAGGATTTCAGGTCGAGCACTGGAAGACCCTGTCGTGTGAGCACTAATGCAACAGGCCCTTGCTCTCTTCCAATCGCAACTCGCCATGCGGCAACAGTTTCGTTGGCATCCGCGGGCCGCAGGACAACCATGCCTGGAATTGATCGCAATCCGATGAGTTGTTCTACCGGTTGGTGAGTTGGGCCGTCCTCGCCCATGCCAATGCTGTCGTGAGTAAGGATATAAATCACCGGCAGGGCGTTCATGGCCGCAAGGCGCATGGGAGGACGCATGTAATCGCTGAAGACGAAGAAGGTGCCGCCGTATGGAATCAGGCCGCGATGCAACGCCATTCCATTCAAGATGGCGCCCATCGCATTCTCGCGAATGCCGAAGTGCATGTTGCGTCCCGCCCAATCCTGCGGTTCGAAGTTGCCCGCTCCGTCAATATTGGTATGAGTACTGGGACCAAGGTCCGCCGATCCTCCCATCATCTCCGGCAGACAGGAACCGAGGATCTCGATTACTTTTCCTGAAGCGACGCGGGTGGCCATCGGTCCATCCGCCGAGTTAAACGCCGGCAGGCCAGCATCCCAATTCGCAGACAGGCGTCTGTCGATGACTCTCTGAAACTCAGATGCAAGATCCGGGTATTCTTGCGCGTAGGCTTTGAAGCGCAACTCCCATTCTGCCTGCGCTGCGCTTCCGCGAGCGACTGCTCTTCGAAAGTGCTTCAGCGCCTCCTCGGGAATATGAAAAGAAGGCGATACTGGCCAGTTCATCCCCTTCTTGGTAAGACGCGCCTCCTCCACGCCAAGAGCTTCGCCATGTGCGGCGGCGGTGTCCTGTTTGTGTGGGCTGCCAAAGCCAATGTGTGTGCGTACGGCAATCAACGACGGGCGGTCTTTTTCCTCCCGCGCGTTCTTCAGGGCGAGCGCCACTGCATCGACGTCGTTGCTCTGTTCCACTCTTTGCACATGCCAGCCGAAAGCGGCAAACCGGGCCATACGATCTTCGGTGAACGTCAACTCTGTGCTGCCTTCAATCGTAATGTGGTTGTCTGCGTAGAGAACGATCAGTTTTCCAAGATGCTGGTGGCCGGCGATCGAGCCAGCCTCTGAGGAAATTCCTTCCTCAAGATCGCCATCGCTGACAAGGACGTATGTGCAATGGTCCACGATTTGGTGGCCTGGCCGATTAAAACGCGCCCCAAGCGCAACCTCGGCAATGGCCATGCCCACGCCGTTGGCAAGCCCCTGCCCTAAAGGACCCGTGGTAGCCTCGACGCCTGGAGTCTTGCCATACTCCGGATGACCCGGTGTGCGGCTGCCCCACTGGCGAAACATCTTCAGCTCTTCGAGAGGGAGATCGAACCCCGTGAGGTGAAGCAGAGCATAGAGCAACGCGCATCCGTGGCCGGCCGACAAAATGAAACGGTCGCGGTCCGGCCAGTGCGGATCGCGCGGGTTAAACTTGAGTGATCTGTCCCAGAGAGCATACGCCATGGCCGCCGACCCCATTGGCAACCCAGGATGACCCGAGTTGGCCTTCTGCACCATGTCTACCGCCAGAAAGCGGAGCGTATTGATGCATAGCTCATCCAATGCAGGCGAAGCGATTGTTGTTCCGAATGTTGCAAACGGCGCCATGGCGTGTTTTACCTTTCACTGTTGAATTGAGTTAAACACCGCGCTGGATTCTAGACTCCAGGCTGAGCCGGGACTCAAGCCAACCTACATCTTCAGGCCGATATCCCCAACACACTCCGGATGCTTGCATTGGCAGGGTGTCTTTGGACTTTTCTTGGCTTCTGCACATGCGGTGCTGCAATGCTTTTTGCCGCTTTCGGCCTTGCAGTTGCAGCCAGGGTTTTCGCACTTTTGCGTGGTGGTCATAAAGGCTCCTTTTGCCCGAACATGCCTTCGCTCTCTTGAAGGCTATGTTATCCAGGAACTATTCACAGTCCCTAAAATACGATTCGCATTCTCATCCCGAGCACCGCGATGGTATATCTGCCGCTTATTGCTCATGCATCTTGCATGCCTGCGTGAGGGCGTTATTTACTTGTTGCTGGAGTCCGAATGATGACCACGGAACATCCGGCTCGACGAGCGACCGACTCCGCCACGCTGCCCAGAAAGAAGTCCTGGAGGCTCCTCTGCCCGTGCGAACCGACCGCTATGAGATCCGCGCGCCATTCGGCTGCTCTGTTGAGAATGGTCTCTGTTACGTCTCCAATCCGGACATCGACCTGTGTTTTAAATCCAGTTCTGCGCAGTTGGCCTGCCATCCGCTCGACCAAGGCACGAGCTGGCTGCTGCTCGTCTTCCAACTCAGGAGCGTAGTCTCGGGCCATCTCAGGCGGAGCCACTGGCTCAACAGGCTGCAGTACATGTAAGACCAGAACCTCGGTATTTTCGTGCCGGACCCCGGTCTCCACAGCACGAAGCACGCTTGCAGAGAATGCCGAATCATCGACTGCTATCAAGACCCTCATGATTCCTCTTTCTTCACAAGCAATGGGCTTCCCGACCGCACGCCGGTACTCGCAGATGGAAGAATTAGTTGCGGTATCGCCCATCGACGTGACGCCTTTTCGAAGTCTAGGCAAATGCTCTTGCATTGCGAGTATCGAACAAGCCGGATCGGGAACGCAGGTCACAATTGCTCATCAGGGCGGTCCACTTTTCGGCGGCGGGCGCAACCATGCCGGCCAGAGAAAGCATTCGAAGAATTGGACCGGCACTGTGCAAGAGAGAACAGTCTTTGTTTTCCCTGGGGGGAACAATGGCACATGCCGAGACTATGGTCCGCCGAGGAGATCGTCATGTCCGAACGCCACGCTTTTCAGTCCATCCCGACAAAGATTCTGTTGCCCATCGACTTCAGTCCGTCGTCCCAAGCGGCCTTAGAGACGGCGGCCGACCTCGCGCTGCACTTCCATGCCGAGCTCTTCTTTGTGAATGTCATTCCGCTCTTCTCGACCTTCACGTCCGAATATGCTACTCCCCAGGTGCAATTTCAAAAGGAGGAGAAGACGCGTTCCGAGCAGCATCTGGCGAAGTCCTGTGCAGTCCTCACAACCAAAGGAGTTAAAGCAGGTTTCAGTGTCGAAGTCGCGAATGACGTAGCGGGGTGCATTACGGATGTGGTTGAGCGCGAGAATATCGACTTCGTCGTGATCTCTACGCATGGAATATCCGGTTGGCATCCACTGGTATTTGGATCGATCGCCGAGAAGGTCATTAAGCTCGTGCAGTGCCCCCTCTTGCTTCTTCACTCCGCCAAGCCAGAAACCGACGTCAAGACTCCTTCGGGCCGCTCCATGGAATGGTGGTAGGGCTTCTCGATCTTCAACATTAAGACCCGCATGATGCATTCACTCTGATCAAGCGTTGCGTCATCAATGTTCCTCCTGGCGTCCTCGGCAGTTGCCTTTGTCAACGATCAAAGGCCTCCTCATTCGAGTTGGATGTCCTGAATCGAGGCTACTGTGGCAGTCGGACTTCAGAATGAAGCGGATTCCTCGAATCTCGGGACGATCGTCTCGGTGCGCGGAAGTGTGGTCGATGTGAGATTTGATCGCCGCCTGCCTCCCATCTTCTCCGTTCTACACGCTGGAGCAGAAGGCAAGATCATCGTCGAAGTCATGTCCCAGCTCGACGCTACCCGGGTTCGGGGCGTTGCTCTAACGCCGACTGAAGGCCTTGCCAGAGGAATGCAGGTTGAAGATTCAGGCAAGCCGCTCGAGGTGCCGGTCGGCAAGGAAATCATGTCACGGATGTTCGACGTATTCGGCTCTGCCATCGACCGCAAACCTGCGCCGCAGAATGTCGAATGGCGGACCATCCATCGGACTCCCCCGCCGCTATCGGAGCGTTCGACAAAGTCCGAGATCTTCGAGACAGGTATCAAAGCGATCGACGTGCTTGTGCCGCTGGAGCGTGGAGGCAAGGCCGGATTGTTCGGCGGCGCGGGAGTGGGCAAAACAGTGCTTCTCACCGAGATGATCCACAACATGATCGGCCATCAGCAGGGCATGAGCATCTTTTGTGGAATCGGCGAGCGTTGCCGTGAGGGCGAAGAACTTTACCGCGGCATGAAAGACGCCGGCGTCCTGAACAACATGGTGATGGTCTACGGCCAGATGAACGAACCGCCGGGCAGCCGGTTTCGTGTCGGCGCAGCGGCTCTGACCATGGCCGAGTATTTCCGCGACGATGAGCATCGCGATGTCCTTCTATTGGTCGACAACATCTTCCGCTTTATTCAAGCCGGAATGGAAGTCTCCGGCCTTCTGGGCGAAATGCCTTCAAGACTCGGTTACCAGTCAACCATGGGTACCGATCTATCGGGTATCGAGGAGCGCATTGCCAATACTCATGCCGGGGCCATTACTTCGATCCAGGCGGTCTACGTGCCCGCTGATGATTTGACCGACCCTGCCGCGGTACATGTCTTCTCTCACCTTTCCGCCTCCATTGTCTTGTCGCGCAAGCGGGCGAGCGAAGGACTCTATCCCGCGATCGATCTGCTTCAGTCCAGTTCGAAAATGGCCACACCAGGCATCGTTGGTGACCGGCATTACAACCTGGCGCAGGAGATTCGCCGGACTCTGGCGCAGTACGAATCCCTCAAGGACATTGTCGCCATGCTTGGGATGGAACAGCTTTCCCTGGAAGATCGGAATGCCGTTGCACGGGCTCGACGCTTGGAACGCTTCCTGACGCAACCGTTCTTCACTACCGAACAATTCAGCGGGATGAAGGGCAAGCTTGTGAGCCTGAAAGACTCACTGGACGGCTGTGAACGCATTCTCCACGACGAGTTCAAAGAGTACCCGGAGAGCGCACTCTATATGATCGGCGCGATTGGGGAGGCCAAGAAACCGGAACCAAAGAAGCCTGAGGCGAAGAAGCCTGAAGCGAAGCAGCCGGAAACAATAAATTCTGAAGCGACAAAACCGGAGACCACGCAGCCAGAGACAAAAAAGCCGAACGAGAACAAGCCGGAAGACCAGGAGATTGATCCGCAACCAAAGACCGCGACTGCGAGTACCCATGAATCTTAGAATCCTGCTCCCCTTTGGGGTCTTCGCCGAAAAGGACAATGTCTTGCGCGTCGTCGCAGACACGACCGATGGATCTTACTGCCTGTTGCCTCACCGGCTCGACTGCGTTGCCGCTCTTGTGCCCGGGATTCTCATGTACGAAGCGAAGGACACTGGGACGGTCTATGTCGGAATTGATCAAGGTGTGCTGGTAAAGGCGGGCGCTCAGGTCACCGTATCGGTGCGTCGCGCCATTGCCGGAACGGATCTGGAACAGCTCAAGGACGCAGTCGAGAGAGACTTCTTGAAACTGGACGAGCAGGAGCGTAACGTTCGCACCGCGGTCGCAAAGATGGAGAGTGGTTTGATGGAGCGTCTGGCGGAGTTTGAACATGACCGATAAGAGAGCGGATGAATCCTCTCCTTCGGACAGAGACTTTGTCCGGCAGGTTACCGCAAAGGCTGCCCGCAAACTCCGTGTGCAGAAGGATGGTGAACAGACTGTCTGGTTCGGCCTCGGCATGTCCGGGCTAATCGGTTGGTCGGTAGCAGTGCCCACCGTCGTTGGCGCCATGATCGGCCTTTGGTGGGACAACCATCATCCAGGAGCCCATTCATGGACACTCATGTTGCTGGCCATTGGACTTTGTATTGGTTGCGCAAATGCCTGGCATTGGGTAGATCAGGAGAACAAAGCCATCCAAGAGGGGCAGGAGGATAAGCATGAATGAGGCGTTGATTATGGCCGGGAGTCTGTTCGCCGGGGTTCTGCTTGGGACATTCTTCTTCGGCGGACTCTGGTGGACGATCCGATCGACTCCTCCCTCGGAATGGTCTGGTCTCCTGTTTGCCGGGAGTCTTCTACTCCGAATGGCCGTCGCCGTCACCGGATTCTACCTTGTGTCTCATGGAGAATGGCGGAAGCTGGTCGCTTGCCTGGCAGGTTTCTTGCTGGCGCGCATTGCCGTAACGAAGCTCATACGTTTCCCGCACGCCAGGAGTACCCGCATTCTGCAAAGGGGTGGACAATGATGATCGCCAGTGTGCATAT
>Ga0181529_10001712_pt1 | contig 27705 bp, 26 predicted proteins | sample PEATcosm2014_Bin_36_FD_119763 | JGI IMG/M metagenome (GOLD analysis project Ga0181529, IMG submission 119763) | Peatland microbial communities from MTU Mesocosm Facility, Houghton, MI, USA - PEATcosm2014_Bin10_30_metaG | ecosystem: Environmental > Terrestrial > Soil > Wetlands > Peat | place... | reverse complement strand
GTAACGGATTTCGGGGGTGAAGTACCGCGGACCATGGAGGAGTTGCTGACGGTTCCCGGAGCCGCGCGGAAGACGGCGAACGTGGTGCTGGGGACGGCCTACGGCATCGCGTCGGGGATTGTGGTCGATACGCATGTGCAGCGGCTGTCGGCGCGACTGGATCTAACGAAGAACACCGACCCGGTGAAAATTGAACAGGATTTGGTGAAGATTATTCCCCAGGAGAAGTGGATTTTGTTTTCTCACCAGTTGATCCTGCACGGACGCGCGCTGTGCCAGGCGCGCAGTCCGAAATGCGGGGAGTGCGACTTGAATGCGGTGTGCTACGCGAAGGATAAGACGGCGTAGAGCCGTCAGGCAGTAGCCGTTCGATTGGTCCTTTCCCAGAAGCTGCTCGTAAGCCGCTGACTTCGGGAAGGACCGCGGTGCTTTAGGCGGGGCAGGCTGTCCGGGGCTGGCACGCGTAATTGGCCGCTGATGAACGCTGATGAACGCGGATGGGAAACAAGGCGAGGAGGGGTGTCCTTGACGCGGAGTAGCGTTGGTCAGCGGCCCGAGCGAGGCGACCCATTTCCCGGCCCCCCGATCCGCGCAGGCTGGACAAATTGTGCGCCACTCGGGCCGCTCGCTTACGCTCGCGGTTCCGGGCGCCATTGACAAGCGACTCGACGCGGCGCCCCGACTAATGGCTAACGACCAGTAGCTCCAAATACCTATCGCGGATTTACCGATCTTTACGCGGTGCGGTAAACCGTTTCTGTCCGCCATGCGTTCTTATCAGTAGGAGGACGGAGATGAAGAACTGGGTTCTAGGAAGGATTTTTCTGGCTGCCGGACTGATGGCGAGTGCGGCGATGGCGGCGGACAAAGGCCCGCAGGCGCCGCTAAGCGACGCGGACGTCGCCAGACAGGTGCGTCATGAGCTGGTCATGTACCCGCGATACACCATCTGGGACGATGTGAATTTTGGCGTGTCCAACGGCGAGGTGGAACTGACGGGCGCGGTGAACCAGCCGTATAAGAAGTCCGAGATTGAGAATCTGGTACGGAGAATCCCCGGAGTGGTCAGCGTGCGCGACGAACTGAAAGTGCTGCCGCTGTCGGACTTCGACGACCGAATCCGGCTGCAAGTGGCGCGCGCCATCTACCGCGATCCGGCACTTTCGCAATACGCCACCATGGCCGTGCCGCCGGTGCACATTATCGTGGAGAACGGCCATGTGACCCTGACCGGTGTGGTGGCCACCGATTTCGAAAAAAATATCGCCGGCGCGCGCGCTTCCGGCGCTGGACTGGGGTTTGGACCGGTAGTCAACCATCTGCAAGTGGAACATCCCGCCAAGAAGAGCTAACCTCAGGCATCCCGCCAACTGAAGGCGGCCGGCGTTGGAGGCGGCCGCCTTTGTCCTTTTTGTAACCGGCGCCGCGCGGCAAGACTTCGCCGCGGCGTCAAAAAGCTGACGCCGTCGAGGAGATGCTGGTTCCGTGGTTTCAATCAGTTACAGAGATTTGCAGAATGGAGATCGAAATGCCGATATGGAAACCATGAGTACGGGTTCCATCAACAGTTTCAGCTATCTCCAATCGATGCTGGCCAGCACTCTCCAGAGTACTGGCGCCACTACCGGCACCACCGGAAACAGCCTCAGTGGCATCCTTTCCTCTTCGCTCTCGCAGTCGGACAACAGCCAGCTTTCGCCGTTTGCCCAATTGATGAGTACGTTGCAGCAGCTTCAAGAAAGCAATCCGACCCAGTATCAGCAGGTCACGCAGCAGATCTCGACGAACCTGCAAAGTGCCGCCCAAACCGCCCAGCAAGAGGGGAACACCACGGCGGCCACACAACTCAACCAACTATCGACGGACTTCAGCACCGCCTCCACCAGCGGACAACTCCCCAACATTCAGGATCTGGCGCAAGCGGTCAGCGGTGGCTCGGTCAGCGGCCATCATCACCACGGGCATCATCATCATCATGCCGCGGCGTCGGACTCGGATAGCAGCTCCAGCTCGTCGAGCACGACTTCGGGTACGACTTCCAGCACCACGTCAGGCACCGGCAGCTCAAGCGTCCTCAGTCAGCTTCTGGCGGCGTTCCAGACGAATGCGTCGCAGAACGAATCGCTGAACCCCATGTCGATCATTTTCCAGACGCTGAACTCTGCCGGGATTAGCACCAGCAGCAGCTAAACCCTTCACCGGTTGGCAGGCGGAAGCGCCTGCCCCACTCTGCAGCGGAGATGCTTTGGAACCGCGACCGGCAGGAAGCGGCCGGGCGACCGATGAAGCAACTTCTGCTTCGCGATTGTTCCAACGCATGAGGGCATATCTCTTCGTCGGGCCGCTCCCTGCGGTCGCGGTTCCAGCGGCGCAACGCACGCGAATCTTCGCGCAGGGAAGATCCGGAGCAGGTGTAATCCTATTTCCTTACGGCGGCGAGCAAGGCCAATTCCCGCCACTTCCACAGGCAATCGACGTCGGTGAAGCCGATCTCGCGGAGCCATCCCAGTTGCGTCTCCAGATCGAGCAGCTTATTGGACGGATCCTCCTGCTCGGGCGGCGTTTTCAGAGCGTCCAAAAACTGCAGATGCAGCGACTGCGTGGGCGAGGCGACGTGTTCCAGATTCAGAAACACTCCGCCCGGATCCAGCAGCGCGTGGATTTCCTGGTACAACGCCCGCTTGCGGGGGTGCGGCAAATGATGGATGGCGAAGCTGGAGACCACCGCGTCGAAGCGGCCCAGCGCCGGCAAGGGGTTGTCCAGGTCGTGCGCCACCACCTCGACCGACGGATCGTCTGAGAAACGCGACCGCAACTGGTCGAGCATCAACGGCGAAAAGTCGAGGGCGACAGTTTGCGCGCCCGGCCTGGCCAGTTTCACCAAGCCGAGAAGGCGTCCGCCGCCGCTGCCCAGATCGAGCACACGGCCGGGAGCGGCGGGCAGACAGCCGAGCAGTACCGCCTCGCCTTCGGTACGGTGAGGAATGGAATCGGCGCGGCCCAGGTAATCGAGCGCGTGGTCGGCGGAACTCCAGAGATTCACGTCGGCAGTGGACATGTCCCCAGTTTCCCACGAATGACCGGCGGACTTACTTGCCCCCGGTGTTGGCGCCATTGGCGGCGTTGGCTTCATCCGGCGCGCTCCGCAAAGCGTCATCGAGCCGAATGTCGTTGCGTTCGAGCGTCAACCCCAGGGCCTGGTCGAGCGCGATCTGGCTGCGCAGGAAGGCGGCGGCGCCGGCCAGTTCGCTCGATTGCGCGTTGGCCAGGTCGCGCCGCGCCGACACAATGGCCGCCAGCGTGGACGTCCCGGCCTGCCATTTCTTCTCCTCGCCCTGCAGCAATTGTTCGATGAGCTGGCGGCTGTCGATGGCCGATTTGTAGCGGGTGGCGGCCTGCTCGAGCGCCAGCCGCTGCAGGGCGAGGTCGCGGGCCAGGTCGCTCGAAGCCTTCTGCCGGGACAGTTGCGACTGGCGATGGGTCAGGACGTCGATGGCGTTGTCGGCTTGCGCCAGGGAATTCTCCATCTTGCCGTTGAAGCTGATTGCGGCGCTTTCGTTGGGGAAGTTGCGGCGCAACACCTGGTCCAGCGCATTGCCGGCGCCACCCACGAAATACTCGGTGGGCGATTGTCCGGGGACGGCGGTGCCGGCCTGACCGGTGTTGCTGGCGCGCGCGATGATGCGCAGGCTGGGCAAGACACCGTTGGCGGTGCCGTAGGCGGTGGTGGCGGCGATCTCTTCCTGGCGGCGCGCGATGATCACGTCGGGGCGGTTCTTGCGAGCCGTTTCCAGCATGGCGCTAAGCGGCGGAATCTCGCTCACATCCGGCACGCGCAGCGGATCCACGGCCACAATGTGAGTAGAATCGAGCTCCGGATCCGGCCGGCCGTGGTAGGTCAGCACGTCCTTCAAGGCGTTCTCGCGCTGCAGCGCGTTATTCTGCGCCACGCGCAGCGCCTGCTCCTGCAAGGCCACGTTGGACTGGGCGCGAACCTGTTCGATGGCCGGGATGGCGCCGGCCGCAATCTGGATTCCGGTGTTGCGCAGCAACTCCTGGGCAAGATCGCTGTCGCGCTGCTTGAACTTCAGATCGTCGGAGGCGACGGAATAGTCCCAGTAGAGATTCAGAACGGTGGTGACCAGGATCATGAGGCGGGACTGGAAGGTGAGATCGATGTTGGCCGCGCGCTTTTGGGCGAGGCGGATGAAGCGGTCGTTGACTTTGACGCCGAAACCGTTCAGCAGGTTGTGGGCGAACAGGAATCCGGTATTGATGTACGATGTGGGGTTCAACACGTCCAGCGGAACGGCTTCGTTGAGGTACGATCCCTGGTAGGTGTAACGCACGACTCCTCCCGAAACGAGGCCCTGCGAGAGCTGGTCGGTGTAGGAGCGGCCGTCGTAGGCGAAATAATTAGCGCCGCTCTGCACCAGCTGGGTCTGGATGGAGGTTTGGTGTCCGACGCCGGCGCTGAAGGTTTCGATGGGGTCGAGCTGCGGAGTGACCGGACCGATCTGCTGGATCAGCGCGGCGCCGGCCAGCGACGAGGTGCCCCCGCCGGCGCCGCCGCCGCTGCTGCTCTGGCTGCCGGCCACGCCTTGTCCCGAGCCCAGGCGAATCGTGCCGCCGGTGGTTCCGGTGACGCCGCGGAGGGCGCCGCCCGATTGGGCGCGTTGCACGTCCCAGGGTGCGCGGGCCACGTCATAGCGGGCTATTTCCAGGTCGAGGCTGTTCTCGATGGCCAACGCCAGCGCATCGTGAACGCTGAGATAGAGCGTACCGCCGCGGATCATGCTGTGCAGCCGGCTGGATGAGGAGTTGCGGAGCGGCGGCACGGTCACTCCCTTGTAGGAGCGGAGAAATGGCAGCCCCTCGGGTTTCACGGGCGCGATGGGCAAGAGCGTCTGGCCGCACAGGCCCGGCGCCGCCAGAAACCACGCGACAGCTACGGCAAGGACACGTTGAGCGAAGTGGTGGGTCATGGCGGTCTCCTATTTCTTCTCCGGCAAGGCGTCGGGCAGCGCGCTCTGGCGGGCCACCCGGCCCGAGCTGACCTCGGCCATTTCCACGTGGTTGCGTTCCAGCGTGACTCCCAGCGCCGCTTCGAACGCGATGCGATTGTGGGTGTAATTGGCCATGGATTGCACCTCTTCGCTCTCGGCTGCCACCACGTCGCGCTGTGCCTGAATCACCTGCGCGTTGGTGGATTTGCCGAATTCGTATTTCTTCTGTTCGGCCTCAAGTGTTTCCTGCGCCAGTTGCTTGGTGCGTAGCGCGGTTTCGTAGCGGACGTGCGCCTGTTGCAATCCGATGACCGCGTTACGCATGTCCACGGCCACCTGGTTGGCGCCTTTTTCGAGTTGCAATTCCTGTTGCCGCGCCTGCAATTGATCGACGGCGTAGTCGGCTTGCGCGGCCCGGTTGCGAATGGGAATGGTGAGCGAGATGCCGGCCGAATAATCGGGGAAATTGCGGCGGAAAATCTGACCGAGCAGGGTGCCGTAGCCGCCCAGGTAGAACGGGTCGGGCACGCCGTATTCGTAGCCGACGTTGCCGGGATTGGGAACGCCGGTTTGCGCGTGGTTGGCGAACGAAGCGAATGCCTGCAGGGTGGGCTTGAGCTCGCTTTTATCGCCTTTCAGCACCAGGTTCTGGCTCTCCCAGTTGATGCGGTTCTGCAGCAGATCGGGCCGCTGCGCCTGCGCCTGCGCCACCAGTTGGCGGACCGGCGGCAGGTCCTGGGTGACCGGCACCTCAATCCGGTCGAGAGGCACCACGTGGACGTCGGTGATGAGAGGGTCTTCGATGCCACGGCGGCTGAGCGCGTTCTTGAGGACGATTTCCTGTTGCAGCACGTTGGTCTGGGCGATCAGCACGTCCTGTTCGCGCGCCGGAATCTCGGCCTGCGCGCGGGTGATTTCAATTCCCGCCGCGCCACCGGCCGCCACCGTTGTCTTGTTGTCTTCGTAGAGCTTGCGCGCCGCGTCCAGGGCCAGTTGTTTGAGACGAACGTCCTCGTTGAACGCCACCAGGTCCCAATACAGATTGAGCACCGCGGAGAGGGTGGTGATCACCTGCTGTTTGAGCTGCAGGTCGGTGACTTTGGCGTTATTGCGGGCAATGCGGATGTAGCGCGTATTCACTGAGGTGCCCCATCCCTGCAAGAGGTTCTGCGTCACCGTGGCGCTGAGCGTAGCGTTGTTGACGGGGTTGAGCAGGGTGCTGGGGCTGTTGCTGGTGCTGCGCTGCGAAGAATAGCCGACGCTGAAACCGCTGCCGGACATGAATTGCTGGCTATAGCCGATGTTGAAGCCGTCATACCCCTGCACCAGGGAGTTGGTTTGGTCCACAATGATGTTGCTCTCGGGGCTGGTGCTATGGCCGACACTGGCGGAAAACGAAAGCGTGGGATCGGTTTGCGGAACGAAGGACCCGATCAGTCCGGTGACGCCGCCGCCCGATCCGACGCCGGCTCCCGACGCCAGGTTGCCGCTGAGATTGATGCCCGCCAGACTGACGCTGACCGGTCCCGGCGCAATGGCGGTGGTGGGCGACCGCAGCGCGCCGCCCACTTCAGCGCGGCGAACGTCCTCGCGCGCCATCAGCGGGCCATAACGCTGCATCTCGATATCCATGTTATTTTCCAGCGTGAGCGCCACCACGTCCTGCGCCGTAAGGTACAGGCTTCCGCCGCGGATCAGCGTGGCCAGGCGGCCGGAGTTGGTGAGATTGACCGAAGGGACGATCCGCGGCTTATAGCGCGAGGTCAGAAAAGCGAGCGGGCCGGGTTTCGGCGGCAGGATGACGATGTTGGTAGCTTGCGCGCCCAGGAGACACGGCAGGGCCAGAAGGGACAGTGTGCGCGCCAAACGGCATAATAAGGTTGACATGTAGTTCTCGAGGATCAAGCCTCTCGGGAGAGCAATCCGAGGACCTAACATGATTGCCCACAAGCCGCTGGAAACGCAATGAGTTAGCTGCTACGAGTGTCCCGTTTTGAGATCGGGCGTCCGAGTTCGGACAGTAGAGGAAAGCGAAAGGGGAACGCTACTCCATTTTGAAGGCGGCGATGCGGCCGCGGCCGCCGACGGCCCATCCGGCACGGCTCGAGAGGAAACTCAGCGCGTTGTAGGAGCCGGAGTCGAAAGTCTTCCAGGTAACGCCGCCGTCGAGCGAAATGTCGGATCCGGACGTGCCTGTGGCCACCCACATTTTGCGGTCGGCTACCCACGCCACCGCTGATCGGAATCCGGCGGGATGGCCGAGAGGCGGTGTCCAGGTGAGACCGCCATCGGAGGTCTCAGCGATATTGCGCGTGTCTTCCTTGTCCTTGGAATAATCGCCGCCCACGATCAGGCCGTGCATCGGGTCGCGGAACGCCACGGAGAAGATGCCGGCCGCCGGGCCGTCGTTGCGCATCGGAGTGGCTGCCACGGTCCAGGTGCGGCCGCCGTCTGAAGAGTGAAATACGCGCGCGGCGCTGGATGTCCCCAGCCACACGTCGCCAGATCCCTGAACGGCCAGCGAGGTATTGCTGGCGGCGAACGCGCCCTCGCTGCCGATGGCGGGCGGCAGGTGCTGGCGCTGCCAATGTTCGCCCCCGTCGCCGGTGGTGTAGACCACGATCTGGCCGTCCACCGGATCGCCGGCGAGGATGCCGTGGCGCGCGTCCCAAAACGCCAGGCCGTCGAAGAAGCCCTTGGGGTCGGGATTGGTCAGCAGCAGTTTCCAGGTGGCGCCGCCGTCGCTGGTTTTGTAGACCCGCGACTTCTCACCGTCGCCGATGCTCAGCACCATGGCGGTCTGCGCATCGAAGGCGCGGATGGCGCGGAAATCCAGCGTTTCGGCGCCGGGCACTTTGGCGGCGTGCCAGGTGGCGCCGCCATCGGTGGTCAGCAGATAGGTGCCGCCCGAGCCGCTAGCCCATACCACCTTGCCGTCGACCGCACTGACGCCGCGCAACGATGCCGTGGCGCCGCTGGTCTGCGGTGTCCACGACTGCGCCTGCGCGAGGCAGGCAAGTAAAATCAGAAGAGCCGGTTTCATGGGTTTCCCGTCTATTGTGGCACGGACGGAAGGTGAGGATCCCAAGTGGAACCGCCGGGAGGTACGGATGAAACGCGCTTGCTGGTTCGCTCTAGCCATTCTATTCGCCGCGGGATGCAGTTCCGGACCGCCCCCCAGCCTGGTGGGCGAATACACCGTGGAGATCAACGGGTCGACCATGAACGTGGCGAGGATCACGCAGGACGGCGCGGGATACGGCATGTCGTGGTGGGAGAACGACTCCTGGGTTCCGGCGAAGGATCCTGTGACGGTGCTTTCGAAATCGGAACTGGGAAATCTGGTGACCGGTCCCGTGGACAAAATCATCGGATTGCAATCGAACTCCGAGGCCATTCTGGGAGTTCCCAAAGGATGGACGCAGATCTACCTGGGCCATGGAGGCAGGGAGAATGTTGTGTTCAAAGCCGCCACCGGCTACGTCTGGCGGTCGCCCCTCGGCTTCGTGGATCTGAAGAAGAAGCAGTAGGTTCCTACTCGGGCACAGCGGGCCGGCGGGGGCGCGTCAGAATCGCCGAATCGTCAGCCGGCAAGGGGTGGGACGGCGGCCTCGGTCCGCCGCGAAAGATGTCGCGGATGGCCGGGCCAAGCCGATCGCGCACGTAGAGCAGAATGTACAAGAGGACGGCCACCGAGATCCACAACTGAATGGCGTCGGGTGTTTCCATCTGGCCTCATTCTACTCTCGCATCGTTAGAAGTGGAAGACCAATCCTCCGCCGATGACCACGTGATTCCGGCCCTCAACGCCGCTGAGGCCCCTGCCGGTGATGTAATCGCGTACCTCGCCGCGGAGACTGAATCGCACGTTGAAACGGAAGTCCGCGCCGCCGCCGACATCGGCTACTCCGTGCACCGTGGAATTCACCAGCACCGTGGGACTGGCGGCCGGCGTCTGGACCACGTAGGAAAAGAAACCGGCTCCGCCACCAGCCACTCCGTAGAACGAAAACCGCGGATGGACCGGGACCATGAAGCGCAGCCCAGGCGTGATGAAGGCGGGGCTGATATCGACCGAGCCGGGGAGCGCGGGAGTGCGGGGCTGCAGCGTGCTCGAAGACGCCGGAAACATTTCCAGCCACAGACTGCCGGCCTTGGTATGCTCCAACTGGTAGCCGTACACTATGAGCGCGGAAACGCCGGTGTAGTGTTGCAGCGTGATGGTGGTCCCCGGAACGGTCTGGGCTTTCACCGAGAGAGGCCCAAACAGAAAAGAAATGTCCATGTTCTGCACAGGGGTTTGAGCCCATGCGCCGCACGCCATCAGGGGCAGCCACAGCAACCGAAACAGTAGGGCTTTCATACTTCCGCATAGTAAAGCCAGTCGCGCGCGACCGCCACGAAATTCGCATGAATGGCGGGATTCGCAGATGAGTGGCGAGCACCGCTCGATGCCGCTCATCGGGGCCCCACGCCGCTCATGAGCGGCTTCCGCCGGTGAGCCGGAAATCGTTGAGCCGGCGGCGAGGATGCTCCTATACTGAAGCTGCGTCATGATGCGCCGCGCACTGCTATCGGGACTTCTCGCCGCCGCACTGGCCACCGCGGCTTGGGCCGCGGACTGGAACAAGATCTTCTACGTGGGCGGTACGGTGCCGGTCAGGACCGGCGGCTACGACTGGAACACGCAACTGACGGTCACGGCCGAAGTCATCGTGGTGACCATCGAATCCGCCACGGTGTTCAGCCACAGCCAGACGGTGCGCATCTCCACGGCGCAAGTGGTCTCCATCTGGTCGGGAGCGCTGGCGTGGCGCAAGGTTTCCGAAGTCCCGGGCGCACACGTACCGTCCAAACCTCCCTCGTTATTCGGTATGATGGCGGATTCCACCCAGGAATCGTCTATCGGCATCATTTATGAACAGCCGGGTGGGAAGCGCGGCGCGCTGCTGCTGGAGAGCTTCTACACGCCGTTCATCCTCATCCGTCTGAAGGAAGTCACCGGCAAAGTGATGGAGAAGTAAGTCAATCATGCGTTCGCGGGCGCTTCCATGACTGCCGACAATCTGCTGTACTTGGCTTCGCTGGTGGTCTTCGCTTTTGGGACCCTCAGCTTTTCGATCCTGGCGGTCTCATATTGGACGGAACGGCTGCGCCACCGCGCGAAGCCGGCCGGCACGGAACTGAAACGGACGGTGTTTCCGGTTTTCACGCTGGCGTGCGCCGCCGCGTTTCTGATCAACCTGCTGTTTCAGACCCCACTATTGCAGTGGCTGAATCCCCGTGGGATTCTCTGGCTGGTGGTGGCGCGTCATGTGGCTGCGGGGCTGCTGGCCCCGTTGCTGCTACACCTCGTTCTGGAAATCAATCTGCCCGCCCATCGTCCGTGGCGCGCGGTCCTGGCCGCCGCTTATGCCTCGGCCATTCTGTTGTCGCTGGCTCAAGGGCTCGCCGAGACGGGCATGTTGTTTCTGCCGGGCGGACTCTGGCTACGCCGATCTCCCGCCGTGATGCTCTCGGTCACCTCGGCTCTGGGGCTGTTCATGGAATGGTCGGCCCGGCGCCGGGTTCCCGATGCAGCCCGCGCGCACCATTACTGGATCCGCACGCTGCTGCTGATGATGTTCGCGAGCGCGGCGATCAGCTTGGTGCAGCCGGAAACCTTCGTCGGGCTGCTGCCGGATTATCTGCTGCTGGCGTTCTTCGGCGTGAGTCTGTATTATCGCGAGCGGCTGGTGTTCTTCGACCTCCTGGTCAAGCGCGGCGCGTTCTTCTTCGTCGGTCTGGTGGCGCTGACGGCCTGGTTCGCGGCGAGCGGCCACTTCCTGATCCACAGCGAGTGGAACCCGTCGATATTGGCGCTGCTGCTGCTGCCGTTCTGGCTGCTGGGACCGTGGATCTACGCCCGCGTGGAACACGCCGTCGACCGCGTCTGGCTGCGCCGCCGCTATTCCACCGCCGATGCGGAACGCCGCTTCCTGCAGGACGTGCAGGGCTGCGCGAGTCAGGAAGATCTTTGCGTCCGCGCCGCCGCCAGCCTGCGCGACATCTTCCAGGCGTCCGCCGCTGTGGACTTTGCGGCCGCGCCTTCCGCCGTGGGCGAGGGCCTGATCGCCGCGCTGGCGGGCGGCGGCTCCATCGTGCTGTCGCCGCGCTTCAGCGGCACTCCGTTCCTGAGCGACGATCGCCGTTGTCTCTCGTCCATCGCCGCTTCGCTGGGTGTGGTCCTCGAAAACGTCCGCTTCCGGCAGGAGCGCCTCCGCCAGCAGGAGCGGGAACAGGAACTGCGCTGGCTGGCCAGCCGCGCCGAATTGAAGGCTCTGCGCGCGCAGATCAACCCGCACTTCCTCTTCAATGCGCTCAACGCCATCGCCGGCCTGATTCAGGAGCAGCCGCAACTCGCCGACGATACGATCGAGCGCCTGGGCCGAGTGTTTCGCTACACCTTGCGCAAGTCGGAGAAGGAATGGGTGCCGCTGCGCGAGGAGGTGGAATTCGTCGCTGCCTACTTGCAGGTCGAGCAGGCGCGCTTCGGAGAGCGGCTGCAGCTCTGGTTCCATGTGTCGCCCGACGCCGCGCTGGTGCCCATTCCCGCCATGAGCATCCAGCCGCTGGTGGAAAACGCGGTGAAGCACGGCGTCTCAACGGTTGAGGGCGCCGGCCGCGTAGGTCTGCGAGCGGCCGTCGAAAGCGGGCGCCTGGTGGTGGAAATCAGCGATAACGGCCCCGGATTTCCGCCAGGTTTCTCGCTCGATACTCCGGCCGCCGCCGGCGGACACGGACTGCGCAATGTGGTAGAGCGTCTGCGGGGCTATTATGGCAGTGCCGCCCAATTGGCGTGGGACTCCGGTCCCGCCGGCACCCGCGTGCGTTTGACGATTCCGCCCGCAGCCATGACCGTGGACGGCGCGAGGAACCATTGGTGATTCGCGTACTGATTGTCGACGATGAAGCACCGGCGCGCGCGCGGCTGCGGCAGATGCTGGCGTCGCAACCGGATATCGAACTTGCCGGCGAGGCCGAATCCGGCGTGGAGGCGATGGAACTGATCGCGGCGGCGCATCCCGACGTACTGTTGCTCGATATACAGATGCCGGGCTCGACCGGCATCGATGTGGCCGCCTGCCTGCCGCATCCCCGGCCGCACATCATTTTCTGTACGGCGTTCGATCAGTACGCCGTCGACGCGTTCGAACTCCACGCCGTGGATTACCTGCTGAAGCCGATCAGCCGCGCCCGTCTGGAGCAGGCGCTCGGCCGTGTCCGCGCCCTGCCGGCGCCCGGCAGCCAGGACGCCGCCATCGACCAGGCCGTTCGCCGCCAGCCGCCGGCGCCGGCCCGCTTCCTGGTGCGCAATGGGGCGCACTACGGCGTGGTCCCCGAATCGCGCGTGCTGTATTTCGTTTCGGAGGAGGGCGTCACGCGGCTGGTTTCCGACGGCGCTCAGTATTGGATGGATCCCACGCTTAACCACCTGGAAGGGCGAGTGGATCCGGCGCGCTTTTTCCGCATCTCGCGGGCCGCCCTGATCAATCTGAACGCCGTCACCGAGGTCTTTCCGCTGCCCGGCGGGTCGGCGGAAGTGGCCATGAAGAACGGACAGCGGCTGGAAGTGAGCCGCCGCCGGTATCGGGAACTGCTGCAGGCGCTGGCGGGGATCGGCTAAACCGCCGGCTTGACCAGCTTCGACGCCACCCACGAAAACAGTCCCAGCACCAGTCCCGACGTGACGCCGATGACGGTACCCGTTACCACCATCATGAGCCGAAGCGGGATTCCCGGCATCGACTTCAGCATTTCCGCCTCTGGGGCGTGATTCGCCAGGTACGCGTTCGCCAGCAGAAGATGCGCGCTGACGATCCACACGCAGTTTACCAGCGAGACGAACATGCCGTGAAGGAAATACTGGTCGCGCCGGCTCTTGGCGATGAGATAGGCACAGAGGAGAAAAATCACCAGCCAGAACGCCGGCTCGAGATTCGTCGGAATCCAGAACACCGTGGCAATGGCCATGGCGACTCCGAACAGAGACAGCCGGCAGATGAGTTTCCAATCCATAGGATCAATTCATACCACGGGTTGGGCGGCGAGAGAGTCCCGACTGCGAAGACTTGCGCGCATAGCTCCGCTTGGAATCGCGACCGCAGGGAGCGGCCCGACGAAGAGCTATGCCCTCGTGCGTTGGAAGAATCGAGAAGCAGGGGTTGCCTCATCTGCCGCCCGGGCCGCTCGCTCACGCTCGCGGTTCCAAAGCCCCCAGAAGGCCGGTTTGGGCGGTGGGTCCGCTGTTCCGTGAAACAGGAAGCCTTCCGGACGCACGAACAGCCGGACAGGGGCGTCCGCCCCCACGATATGGTCGCGGTTCCGCTGCTTTGTGGGGTCCGCGGGGAGAATTGCCTACTCATTCCCAGCGCAGCGCTACCACCGGGTCCACCCGCGCGGCCCGCCTCGACGGAATCCACGCGGCTGCCGCGGCGGTCAACGCCAGCACCACGATGGCCGCGATGAGCGAAACGGCATCGCCGGGCGTGACGCCGAACAGCAGGCCCTTCACCATCCGCGTCACAGCCATGGAGCACACTGCGCCTACCACCACACCGACGGCCGTCCAGGTTCCCGCGTACGCCAGAATCTGCGCCGCGATGTCGCGCGGCCGCGCCCCGAGCGCCATGCGGACGCCGATTTCCTGGGTCTGCTGTGTTACCAGGAACGACAGCACGCCATAGAGTCCCACGGCCGCCAACAAGACGCCGAACCCGGCGAACAGGCCGATCAGCGTCGCCACGAAGCGCGGTTGTTGGCGGAAACGGCCCACCCGCTCGTTCATCGTGCCGATCTCCACCGGCAGCGACGCGTCCACTTCCGCGACTTCTTTGCGGATCCAACGCGACAGGGTTGCGGGCGCGAGCGATGTCCGGAAGATCGCCACGGCCGACCGCGGCGGCGCCGCATCGTCCATGCGCAGGCGGTAATATTCGGGCTCGGTTTCGGTGAGGCCGTTGTTGCGCGTGTCGGCTGCCACTCCGACGATAGGGCACCATTTGCCCGATTGTTCCAGGTCGATCTGCTGGCCTACCGGGTTCTCGCCTCCGAACATGCGGCGCGCCAAAGTGGCGTTCAGAATGAGGGGTGACTGGCCGGACTGTCGCTCGCTCTCCGTGAATGCCCGACCCGAAAGAATCCGAATGCCCATGGCGCGGAAATATCCCGGCGTAACCCAACGGAATTCCACCATGCCGCCATCGGTAGCCAGCGGCGGATGGCCGGCGATCCGCATATTGGAATACGGACGCCCCATGGAGCCGCGCGGCGGGATGGAGTCGCTCAGCGCGAACTCGCCGCCGCCGGGGATGGCCTTCATCCGTGCTTCCAGATCGCGGAAAAAGCCGGTTGCCGCTCCCGCCGGGCGGTAGCGCTGCTGGCGCAGTGTGAACGACGCCGTCACCACGTGGTCAGTCTGGTACCCCAACGGTTCGCTCTGCAGCTTCCACAAGCTGCGTAGAAACAACGAAGCGCCGGTGAGCAGCACCAGGGATATCGCCACTTGCACGGCGACCAGCAGTCTGCGGAACAGGGTGCGCGCCGCGCCGGCCACGCGCGATCCCGCCAGCGCCTCGGCGCGCGGCCGTTCGAGGGCTGGCGCCATTCCGAACAGCAGGGCAGCGGCCAGCGAGGCTGCCAGCGCGAACAGCAGTACGCGCGCGTCCACGGCGGTGCGGTCGCGTAGCAGGCTATCGGGGGCCAGCGCGAGCAGGGCGCGCATTAGGGCCCAGGCGATGCCGCAGCCGGCCAGTCCGCCCGTCAACGCCAGCACCAGGCTCTCGGTCAGCATCTGGCGGATCAAGCGGCCGCGACCCGCTCCGATGGCCGCGCGGACTGCCAGTTCCCGCCGCCGCGCCGCGGCTCGCGCCAATAGCAGATTCGCCACGTTGGCGCACACCAGCAGCAGGACCGCCAGCACCGCGCCCAGCAACATCCAGGACGCCAGTTTCACGTCGTGGATCTGCCGGTCGCGCAGCGAGCGGACCACCAGGCGCGCCTCCGACCGGAGTTCCTTGGGAACGTCCAGTTGGAGGGTCTGTTGGAACAGCGGCATCAGGCGGGTGCGCGCCTGTTCGGGCGAAATGCCGTCTTTCAGACGGGCGAAGGTGCGCAGAAAGGAACTGGAGCCGGCGGGGCGTGGACTGGTGGTGTCGAGGCGCTCGGGAAGCAGCACGTCGGCCGGCCCGAGTTGCGGCATCTCGAAGTTCCGGGGCAGGACGCCGACGATCTTCACCGGCTCTTCGTCGACCGTCAGTCGCTGTCCCAGGATGCGCGGCTCGCCACCATAACGGCTCTGCCAGAGGGCAAACGAGAGCAGCGCCACTCGCGGAGCGCCTGGCTGGTCGTCATCGGCGGTAAAGTCGCGCCCGACCGCCGGCGAGAGCCCCAGGGTCCTGAGGAAATTTGCCTCCACCAGTTGGCAGGTGACGCGCATCGGCGCGTCACCCGCGACCACGTCGCAATGCGATGCAACGCGCATGGAGGTAGTGGACTGAAACGGCGTCTGCTCGCGCCGCCAGTCCAGGTAGCTGGCGACCACGTTGAATTCGTTGTTGTCCACGGGACCGAAATACCCGATGGACACGAGCTGTTGATCCTGGGGATACGGCAAGCCACGGAACAGCAGCGGATCGACCACGCCGAAGATGGCGGTCGACGCGCCGACTCCGATGGCAATGGTGGCGACGGCTACCGCAGCCAGGGTGGGCGATTTGCGGAAGCCGCGGACGGCGAGGCGAACGTCGCGCAGGAAATCGTCGAGCCAGCGGCGCACGTGGACTTCGCGGACATCCTCCAACGTGCGCAGCCGGTTGCCGAACTGCCGCACGGTGGTGCGGCGGGCGTCCTCGGCGGGCAGGCCGGCGGCGCGGTTCCACTCTTCGCGGAGGGCAAGATGGCCATCCAGTTCGTCCTGCCATTCGCGCTCGCGCCGGCGGCGCCGCCGCAGCCAACCCCATGGTGTGTTCATGCGAACCTCAACAGTTTGCGGACGCCTTTGGCTACCGACGTCCAATTGTTCTCGGCCGCGGCCAGCCGTTTCCTTCCGGCCGCCGTCAGCGAGTAGAAGCGCGCCTTGCGGCCATTTTCCGTGGTGCGCCACTCGCCCTTGAGGAGCTTCCCGGTTTCCATGCGATGGAGCGCCGGATAGAGCGATCCTTCTTCCACGCGCAGCAGTCCCTCCGACACCGTCTGCACGTGCAGCGTAATGCCGAAGCCGTGGTTGGCCTGGTATTCGAGAGATTTGAGAATGAGCAGCTCAAGCGTGCCTTGCAGATGATCCGGTTTCCGCATAGTCCCCTAGCTTGCTAGGGTAGACCTCTAGGTGGCCGCTGTCAAGCCGCTGCGCCATCGAACCAGCCTTGCCCGTCTGCGGTAAAATCCAAGCTGTTGTTCTCAACTTTCAAGGAGATTCTCACGCATGAAACTGCTCTCGATTTGCGGAGCGCTGATTTTGATGGCGTATATCCCGGCTTCGGCCGGCGACAAGACGTTGATGCACTGTTTTGCCTGGACTCCGATCAAAGAAGCCACCCCGGCCGACTGGGACGCTTTCTATAAAGCGTCGGATGCGCTACCCAAAAAGATCAAGGGCATCATCCGCGTGTGGTACGGCAAGCTGGCAAACCCGCTGAGCCAGATTGGTCTGGGCCAACTCGACCCGGCGACGTCGCAGAAGTACCAGGCCGGCGAATCGGTGACCGCGCCCATCAGGCGGAATCAACGGGAATACGGCATGTGCATGGAGATGAAGGACGCCGATGTCCGCAAGGCATACGCCACCGATCCCTACCACAAGATCTGGGACGATGCGTACGCCAAGGTTCACGTCGAAGGCACCACCACGTTCGACATTCTGGGCCAGTAGGAGTGGGGCCGCGACCGGGGCTCTTACTGCCGGGGCCCGGCTTCGGCGGCGGAGCGGTGGGCCAGATCGCCAAACAGGGGCAGGGAACAGGCGCTGCCCTGGGAAGTCTTGACCATCATATAGATCGAAGCGACCAGCAGGACGCCCTCCACCAGCCGGGAGATGTGCAGAAACGGGAACATGACGTAATCGAGCGGGCGCAGGGCCACTTCGTCCACCAGGTACGCGACGAAGAGGTACAGGCCCTGGAAGGCGTGGAAGCGAACCGTTTGGTCGCCGCGGAATTTATCGGCGGCCAGAACCACGATGGACGCGATCCAGCCGAGCCAGGGTACGTAGCAGAGAATCGACGCGGTGCGCGGAGAAAGGCCGGCGAACACGTCCACGGTGGACGGGGCGGCGCCGACCGGCTGACGCGTACCGCAACGGGCGCAGAACGCCGCCTGGTCGCTCACCTGATTTCCGCACTGGCTGCAAAATGGCATCCGTTAGTACATACGAGGTTCGGGGTCTGGCGGTTCCCGGTGTCTCGATCCGGTCCATGCTACCATTTTCGGGATGAGACGGCTGTTTCCTGCCATTCTGGCGCTTGCCTGCGCCTCCGCTCTTCCGGCGGCCAAGACCCTGGAGATCTACTCGATTGACGTGGAGGGCGGGCAGTCCACCTTGTTCGTCACGCCGTCGGGAGAAAGCCTGCTGGTGGATACCGGCTGGTCGCGGCCCGACCATCGCGACGCCGAGCGCATCGCGGCGGCGGCCAAGGCGGCGGGCGTCAAGAAGATCGATTACCTGCTGATCACGCATTATCACGCCGACCACGTGGGGGGCGTGCAAGGGCTGGCCGGAAAGCTGCCGATCGTGCATTTTGTGGATCACGGCGCGCAGACCGAGACGGGCAACGCCGCCGACATTCTGTACAACGAGTACAGTGCCTTCCGCGACAAAGGTAAGCACATTCTGGCGAAGGCCGGCGACACGCTCCCCATCAAAGGAATCGACGTGAAGTTTCTCTCGGCGGCGGGGCAGGTGATCGATATGCCGCTGCCGGGGGCGGGCGAGCCGAATCCGGCGTGCACCGGCTACGAACGGCCGCCGGCGGACAAGACCGAAAACGGGCAATCGGTGGGCGTACTGATCACCTACGGCGAGTTTCGCATGGTGGACATGGGCGACCTGACCAAGGACCACGAATACGACCTGGTCTGCCCGGTGAACAAGATCGGGCGGGTGGATCTGTACCTGGTGTCGCACCACGGCATGCCGATGTCGGGCTCGCCGGCATTTGTCCATGCGCTCGATCCGCACGTCGCCATCATGAATAACGGCCCGCGCAAAGGGGGCGACGCCGCCACCTGGCAGACCATCCGCGACACCCGCGGCGTGCTGGACATCTGGCAGTTGCACTATGCCATGGGTTCCGACAAACAGCACAACGCGTCGGACACGTTTCTGGCCAATATCGACGAGAAGTGCGAGGGCAAGTGGATCCAGGTGACGGTGCAGAAGGACGGCACGTTCCTGGTAGTGAACAGCCGCAACAAATTCCAGAAGATCTATACCAAGAAGTAGCGTTTACTGCTTCTTCTTGGGTGGCGGCGGCGGCTGGACGGGGTCGACGGTTTCTTTCGTCTTGTCGTCGGAGACCGGCGGCGCGTTGGTCTCGTCGCCGAAGCTGATGGTCGATTCCGCCTCATACTTGCGGTAGATGCGAAACTCGTTCTCGAGCTTCTGCAGGTTATCGGAGGCGGTGGCGATGGTATTGCCTTTCAACGGAAGCAAAAAAGTGCGGCCGGACAGTTCGACGTAGTCATAGTCCAGCGTGGATTCCACTTTCTTGATGGGAAAGTTCGCGGGGATGTCGTCCGCCACGGACGTCACGCGCATGATTTTGTGGGTTTCCTTGTCGACCTCCACCAATCCGTGCCGGCCCACCGTGATGCTGAGTTTCTGGTCTTCCACTCCGATGTGATAGTCGGAATTCGACAACGGGATCCGGTAGGCGAACGCCATGACGCGTTTGCCGCGCAGCGTGCCCCAATGGTCCCATTCGAAGTGGGTTTCCGCCCGCCGCTCGAAGATCTCGAGCATCACGCTATTAAAATCGCCGTACGACCGGGAGCCGCCGACCTTGGCGTAATCCACCTGCGTGGGTGTATTGTTCTGCAGGATCAGCTTGTAGTCCTCATGCTGCTGGAAATAGCTGAGCCGGATGGTGAGGCGGTCGAACTGTTGCCAGTGCGGCGCATCGCCGACCGCGCCGCCATAGCGGGTGCCCGGCAGCGGCGCGCCAAAACGCGTGGTGACCTGCGTACAGATGAAGTCCGGAAGGCTCTGGCTGTAAGTGAGGGCGTAATCGCGAACCTCGTCCAGGATAGCGGCCTGTTCTTCGGCGGAGGGCGGAGGAATGGGCTTGGGCGGCAGCGGAGGCGGCAGCACCTTGCCCGCCACCAGCGATTGCGACTGGTCGCGGAGCATACGCAGGCGGGCCAGGGTCTTCGGTCCGAGGCGGATCTGGCCCTGCAGTTCTTCGATGGTGTGGTCCTCCAGGCGTTCGGTCATCTTCACGTTCGCCAGGAAACCGGCCAGGTCGAGATCGGTGTACTTGTAGTCGGTGGAGGTGACGGCGTTGCGCAGGAAGGTGACCAGCTTGTCGACCGTCATCGGCGTCGGGGTCGCCGCCGCCAGGCACAAAGATAACCACAACGCCAGACAGCCTAGCCGCATATAGCCCCATTTTCGCATGAGAAGCTAATTGCCGCCTTTCTTTGCGGGGGGTGGCGGTGTAGTCTGACCCGGTTGGGACGGTAGGACGGTCTCCTTGGACTTGTCGACGGACGGCTTTTCGTCGGGCGGAGGCGGCACGTCGTAGCTGATGGAGACGTCGGCGGAGTATTTGCTGTAGTTCGTGAAGTGCTTGAGATTCTTGGTCAGGAAGTCGGACCCGCCCATGCGAACATCGGCCTGCAATGGCAGCAGGAATTTCTGGTCGGCGATGGTCTCGAAGCTGTAGTCCACGGTGTCGGACGCGCTGGTCAAAGGGAAATCCGGCGGAATGTTCAGCGCTTCCACGTACAGGCGGAGCACGGCGTGGGTCTTGCCGTCCAGCCGGACCGAGCCGCGGTAGGCGGTGACGATGTCGTGGCCTTCCACTTCCAGGTGATATTGCGAGCGTTCGAGCGGCACGGAAAAATCGAACGTCATCACCAGTTGATCGCCCACGCGGCCCCAGCGGTTCCATTCGAAGCGCGCGGCGGTCGACGGCTCGAAGATCTCGCGCAGCATGGTTCCGAAATCGCCGATGGATCGCGATCCGCCCAGGGCCTTCATGTCCTTGGTAGTGTACTGATTGTTGTGCAGCAGGACCTTCTCTTCTTCCTTCTGCTCATAGTAGGTGAGCTTCTTGACGATGGTATCCTGCGTCCGCCAGTCGGGCTCTTTGGCGGCCGGAGCGGCGCCGCGGCCGGGGTGCGCGGGACTGGCCAGGCGTTCCTCGTGCACGATGCAGATGAAGTCGGGCAGTTTCTGGCTGTATTCCAAGGCATATTGGCGTACTTCGTCGAGAATGGCGGCCTGCTCGTCGGCCGTGGGAATGGGCGGCGCTTTCATCCCCGCCGATGCGGCGACGGGCGCGGGTCCCGCCAGGTTCTTGGACTGTTCGACCAGCTTGTGCAACGCGTCCATGGTCTTGGGACCAAGCACCACACCCTGGCCGCGGAGGGTTTCGAGAGCGCGATCGTCCAGGCGATCGGTGAGTTTAGTTTTGGAAAGCACGCTCGCCAGGGCGGAGTCATTTTCCTTGGCGGTAGCCGGATTCCGCAGCCACTCCATGAGCCTGGCGACGCTCATGGTCTGGGTCTGCGCCATCAGAGAGGCGGCCAGCAAGGCGAGAAGCACGCGTACTCGCATAGTCCTATTTTCCCACGCTACGCGGCGGCGGGACCTGTGCGGAGCGGGCAGCAGCGTGAACGAAGGGCACGGTAGAATGAGCGGCTTGGTCGGCGTGGGCATGCGCCCTTTGGAACCGCAACCGGCAGGGAGCGGCCCGAATCGACGGACGAGGCGACCTCGGTTTCTCGATTGTTCGTACGCAGGCACCTGCCCCTCTTAGCCGGGCCGCTCCCTGCGGTCGCGGTTCCAAGGTGTAATACTGAACCCTCTACACACCGGGATCAACGGAGCCGCGCAGCAATTCGCGCTGGCGGGCGCCGATGGAACGCCAGTCGAAATGGCGGGCGGCGTGCGCTTCTGCGGCGCGGGCCATCTGTTCGCGGCGCTCCGGATCGGCGATCAGCGTCGCGATGCCCGCGGCAAAGGCTTCGGGCGTGTCCGCAACCCAGACGCTGTGCCCGTGCAGCATCCCCAGCCCGGCGCAGCCCGAACTGGTGGAGACCACGGCGCGCCGCATGGCCATGGCTTCCAGCACCTTCACATTGGTGCCGGCGGATACCGTGGTGGGGACAATCACAAGATTGCTTTCCACGTAGAGCGGGCGGACGTCGGAGATGAAGCCGAGCAGGCGGATGCGCTCTTCCGGTCGGGGCTCGGGCGAATCCGCGAAGGCGCGCCAGTAGGTGAGCGAATCGGCGCCGCAGACCACGGTCACCGTCATACGCGGGAATTTGTCGCGCAAGAGCGGCCAGACGCGCTCGGCGAAGAAGCGATATGCCGCGATGTTGGGGAAGTGGCGGAACGAGCCGATGAACAGCAGGCGCTCACCGGGCGTCTCCGGATCGGGATGAAATCGCTCCAGATCGACGCCGTTTTCCAGCACCACCGACGGTACGGCGGGGCCGAGCAGCTCGGCATCCTTCTTCGACATCACGACCACGCGCCCGAAGCGGCGGATGGCGCGCTGCTCGAAGCGGCGCCAGCGGAAGAAATCCCAGCGTGCGGCCAGCGTGCGTTCGCGCCGTGCGATCTGGCCGAAGAGGTCAAACGTGACATCGTGCTCCACCAGGATGTCGCCGGGATATTCGGCAAGCTGCGTGTACTCCACCTGCAGGCGCTCGAAGCCGAAGGAGCGGCGTTCCGCGTCGATGGCCTGGCGCATGGCGGGCGAGCGGAACTCGCCGACCTCCGGCGGCCGCAGCGTGGACCAGCGCGGCTCGCGGTATCGCGGCTTGTCCACCAACACCACCCGGGCGCAGAACTCCAGCACGGGCGCGGTTTCCTCGGGCGCGCCTCCATCCGTGAACGCGAAGAGTTCAACATCGAACTCGCGCGCCGTCTCGCGCAGCAGGTGGAAGATGCGGACCGCGCCTCCGTGGGACAGCGGAAACGGAAAATAGGGCGACAGCACGGCGACGCGGCGCCTGTCCGGCGAACAGGGGCGGCCTTCGAGGATGCGATATCCCGCCGGCGTCACCGTGCGCTCGCGCTTCGGCCAGGGCCACCACCGCGGCCGCAGATGAATGCGGTCCAGCGGAACTCCCAGCCAGAATAGAAACGACGACAGGTTGAGCTGCAGATGCAGCCGTTCGAGGCGCGAATTGTAGGCCAGAATCTTGTGCGGCGCCAGACGCCAGGCGGCGCGGCGGAGAGGACTGGACTGCGCCGTCAGCAGCACCGGCGCCAGGCCGATGCGGTAGTGCTTCAATTGATTGCGTACTTCAGGCCAGTTGTCCGGAGTGGCCGTGAAATGGCGCCGATCGGGAACCAGACGGCGGACTTCCTCCTCCATGCGACGGCACAATTCGGGGTCGCCGGTATGGAATGTCACCACCACGCCTTCGGGCTCTTTGCCGAGCAGGCCGAGCAGCCATTGCTTGATCCGCTGCTTCATCGCGTGGCCCTCGCGACCCATAACACCAGGCAGGCGGCCAGCGGCGTGGCCGCGGCGATGGCGGTGAGCGGCGCATAGCCGTACAGATCGATGATCCGCCCGAAGGCCGGCGAAATCACGAACTGCAGCGCACCATACGACGCCACCAGAATGGACACCGCCAGGGCCGCATGCGCCAAGCCGAAGGCGTCCAGCGGAAGGGTGTACATATTCACGCTGAAAGCCGCCACCGCGAACATGGCGGCCGAGATGCCCGCTGCCGACCACGCGGGTGACGCGGCGGCCGGAATGGCCGCGTTCAGCAACGATACTGTAGCCGCCGCCAGGCACACGCGGAAACGCGCCGTCATAGGGGAGACTCCGCCGTTCACCAGGCGCCAGGAGAGCCAGCCGCCCGCCACGCCGCCGACCAGCGCGAATCCGGCGGGGACCAGCGCATAGCGTGCGGCTTGCGGGAGCGTGAGGCGGTAGACATCGACAAAATACTGCGTCGTCCAGTTGGTCCACAGCGAGTAGCCCACCATCCCCAGGCCGTTGGCCGCGACGAATGCCCAGAGGCGCCGGTCGCGCAGCACGGCGATCCCGCCGATCGTAGTCGCTGCGGCTTCCGTTCCCGCTGGCAAGCTGCGCCGCGCCGTCCAGTTCCACACGGGGATCCACAACAGCCCCAAAGATCCGGTGACCAGGAACGCGGCACGCCATCCGGCCCGGTCCGCCAGCCACGCCGCCAGGGGAAGCGCGGCCATGGACCCCAGGCTGACGCCGGCCTGGTTGAGCGCGTTGCCCATGGCCCGCTCGCCCGGCGCTAAATATCGATGGATGGCTTTACCGGCCGCGGGAATGCCGCCCGCTTCGGCCATGCCCAGCACCGTACGGCATCCGATCAAGCTGCCGAGTCCGCGAGTAAAGCCCGTGGCGATTCCAGCGCACGACCACAGTCCCACCGCCAGCGTGATGGCACGATTGAGACCGGCGCGGTCGATGAAGAGCCCGGCGAAGGGAGCGCTGGCGGCGTAGGCGAGCGAGAAGGCGCCTAGGATCCAGCCATATTCGGCGTGGGAGAGCTGGAACTCGGCGCGCAGGACCGGCGCCAGAGTAGTGAGCGTTTGGCGGTCGAGATAGTTAATGGCGGAAGAGAGCACGAACACCGCGAGCGTCACCCAGCGAAATCGGGGAAGGTTCACTGGAACTCGATGGTGGCCACTTCGCCGGCGGTCGCCGTCTTCGGATCGGCCTTGGGGAAGTACTCGATGGTGACGCGCCGCGGTTTCTGCGCGCCGCATCCGAAGGAGTGCTCGCCTCCGCCCGAGATGGCCACGCGAGGGTCGGCCACCAGCAGGCGCACGGATTTATGGTCGTCGCTTTCCACCAACAGACGGGCCTGTTTGCCGATGCAGTCTACCTGTTTCAGGACGCCGGTGATCTTGCCCGATGGACTGGGCCCGTCCCACCAGGGCACCACCTTCACATCTGTCCCGTCCTGTTTGGCAGCGGGGTTGCTGTATTTGCCTTCCAGGGCATGCACTTCGGCGAGTGCCTGTTCCTTCAGCCGAGCGATCTCGCGAGCCTCTTCTTCTGCCTTCCGTTTCCTTTCGGCTTCCTCGTAATCGAGGCGCTGCGATTCTACGCCCAGGCGCGCCTGATGCATGCGGTCGCGCTCGGCTGGATCGGTGGCGGCCTGCTCGGCTTCGCGCCACGCCTTGGCGGCGTCGGTATAGTTATGGTCGGCCAGGTAGCACTCCGCCAGCGCCTTCCAATAGACGGGATTGCGCGGATTGCGCGCGGCCGCGTCGCGCCAGTGGACCAGGCGCAGCTTCGGGTCGGTATCGCGCTCAGCCATCAGGGCCAGCGGTTCCGCCAATTTGGGATTCAGCCCCGCGGCTTTATGCAGGGCTTCGAAGGCTTTGTCGTTGTCCGGCTCGAGCTTGGCGTACTCCAGATAGCAGCGTGCGCTCACGCTGGATGCGTCGATAGCGGCGCGAAAATGGCGGCGGGCTTCGTCGGTGCGGTGTGCGCGCAAGTCCAGCAACCCGAGGCCTTCTTCCGCCTCGGGGATTTTGAGGTTCTCGTGCAGCAGGCTCTGATACTCGGCGGCCGACGATTCGGCCAGCAGGTCGGCGCGGGCCAGGCGGACATCGGCGTTCGAAACCTGGCGCTCCACGAAATCCTTCTCGGAAAGTGGCCGGCTGTCGATGGAGGTCGTGCGGACGTCGTGATCGAGGAAGTGCTGGCGTGCCTGCTCCTCCACCTGGGCGGGAGTTTTGCCGAAAGCGTTGCGATAGGCCACGTCTTCGTCGACGCCCTGGCGCAGATTGTAGAGCAGGATGCGGATGCGGCCATAGTATTCGGGATCGACCACCAGCAGATGGACGCGCCCCCAATCCAGGTCGGTTTTTTGCGGCGGCGCTCCCACGGTGATGTGAATGCCCGCGACCGAGAAGGTAGAGAAGAACTCTTCCAGGCCGTGTTCGAAAGGCGTGGGCATCTGCGTGGTGTTGGCGTTCAGAAATAGCCGGGTCAGTTCACTGAAGACTTCCGGCGAAACGGCGCTCTTCTCTTCCAGCACGACGGCGTAACGGTCGCGCCCCTCGGTGAGCGCACCGGGCGACGTCCATCCCTTGGCGTTCCTGAAGACCAGGATGCGCAGGGGCTGCTGCAATTGCAGGTCGTCGGAGCCGATGACTTTGCCGAGGGCGTTGCGGAATTCTTCGAACTCCACCAGTTTCTCGCGCGCCCGCTGCGGGTTGGCGTCGGTGAACAGTTCGAACGGGCCCGACGTGTACTTGACCCAGGTATCCGCCGCGGGCAGAAGCCAGGGAAGCCAAACCAGCAGGAGCAGTCGCCGCATGCAGTTCCCATTATCCCACCCTGAATGCACACCCAATTTGCTCCTCACCCTGTTGGTGCGGTATCCTGAAATCTCTATCACTCTGTAAGGATTAGATCGGCAAAGATGGCAAATACCTACGGTGCACTGAAGCGGATGCGTCAAACCGAACGGCGCACGGAAATTAACCGGAAAGCCCGGACCCGGCTGCGTCACGGAATCCGCGCGATGCGTCGCGCTCTTACGGCCAAGGACGCCAAGTCCGCGGGCGAACTCCTCCCCAAAACCTTTTCCCTGATCGACCGGTCGGCCAAGAGCGGCCTCATCAAGAAGAATACGGCCGCCCGCTACAAGTCGAAGCTGCACATCAAGGTCAAGGCGCTCACCGCCTAAGCGGTCAGCTTCAACACAAACTGTTCCATGACGATGCGGTCGTCCGGCCGCGCGTCGCGAAGCCCGCGGTCCGCCTCGAAGATCAGCTTGATAGCGCGCTCCAATTGCGGTGCGGCGAACTTGGCTACCGTCTGGTACACCTGGTCGGCGCGCGATCCCCACATCGGCACCCCCAGACGCTGGAAGTGTCCCTGAATCTGCTGCGCGTTCTTGAGGCCGGCCTCGCGCGCCACCAGCGCCATGCGAAACTGCGTGGATAGGAACGCCAGCGCCAGCGGCAGATATTCGCCTTCGCGCACCAGCGTGTCGAGGATTTCGAGTGATCGCGCCCGATCGCGCCGTCCCAGCGCGTTCACCAGGGCGAAGACCGTAGTAGTGCGGGCGTCCGGCACCAGCGCGGCGATATCGTCCACGCCGACCGCGCGATTGCCGGCATACAGCGACAGCTTTTCCACTTCGACCGAAATGCGCGCGATGTCGGCGCCGAGTGCCTCCACCAGCAAGTCCATCGCTTCGGGCGCCAGGCGAAAGCCGGCGCGGCGCGCCAGGGCTTCGGTCTCGGCGCGGGCCTCGTGCGCGGCGAAGCGGCGCAACTCCACGACGTCCGGAATGCACGCGTAGAACTTGCGGACGCGCTCCTGCTTGCGCTTGTCGTCGCCTTCGAAATCGAAGCGAATGGCCTCGAAGACCATGGTCACACCTGGCGACGGATCCTTCAGGTAGGCGGCCAGCGGCGATGCGGCGGAGGCCGAGCCGGCTGACGACTCCGGGTCGTCGCTATCTTCCGCCGCCGCGGCGCGACCCTTGGGCAGGGCGGCTTCGGCATTCACCACCCAAATGAGGCGATCGGAGGCGAATAGCGACAGCGCGCGTGCGTCGTCCACCACCTCCGACAGGGACAACTCCGTGAGGTCGTGCTGCGTCACGGCATCGGGCGGTACCGTCGCCAGCAGCGCTTCCTTGAGACGGCGCCGCTCATAAGCTTCGGGACCGAGCAGCAGAACCGCGGCAGGCACCGACGCCTTCTTGATTCGCGCGAGCAATTGAGCGGGCGTCATCAGAAATTCTCAACAATAGCGGTGACAATGCTGCGCGCTGCGTCGCGCGCTACCCGCTGCACGGCGGTGCTGCTCTCATCGAAATAGGTCGCGACGTTCTCGGAGATCTCGTACTGTTGTCGGAACTCGTAGCCGCTGCGCTGGTATAGCGACTTCCCGGTGGCCCGCTCGGTGAGGTAAATGTTCAGTTGCAGAATCACCTGCGCGCCGGTGGAACGGCCGGTCACCGGGTCGGCAGTGGTTGAGTAGCTTACGAAACTGGTGATGGCGCCGTTGAGTACGGCGTCGGCCTGCTTAGGATCGGAGACCACTTTGAAGCGCGTCCGGTCGATGAATTCGCGCGACAGGCCGGCCGACAGCAGGCGTGGAATATCGGAGCGCTGCGTGCCGTTGTGGAACGGTTCAATGGCGACCGTCTGAATGGACTTCGGTATCAGGTCAGCCTTTCCTGCGATGTGATACCCGCAGCCGCTGAAAACCGCGCCGCACGCGACAATTCCCGCAAGCATCCTGTTCATAGATCGCATTTATAGCAACTGTCGTGCCACCGCGACGGCGCTCTCGGCCGCCAGACGGTAATTGTCGGCGGCCATCCACATCCACAAGGCATCGGGATGGTTACGATCGGGCACGATGGCGCCCACCGTGATTCCGCCCTGGCCCGCTTGTCCCACGTTGGTGGGCGGTTCGAATTCGCCGCCGCGGACTTCGATACTAGCCGAGGCCAAACT
>Ga0181529_10001711_pt1 | contig 27711 bp, 30 predicted proteins | sample PEATcosm2014_Bin_36_FD_119763 | JGI IMG/M metagenome (GOLD analysis project Ga0181529, IMG submission 119763) | Peatland microbial communities from MTU Mesocosm Facility, Houghton, MI, USA - PEATcosm2014_Bin10_30_metaG | ecosystem: Environmental > Terrestrial > Soil > Wetlands > Peat | place... | reverse complement strand
CGCCCAGCGAGCAACTCGTCGATCAGCTTCCCATCCAGTTTTGCACTCAATCCCATGCGATCTCTCCTCTCTCTGTTTATCAGAGTCGAAAAGACCGTTTACACAAAATGTTTTACACCCTCGTGCATGGAGGATTGTGCCGTTATTCCCTTTTGATAGTTAATGCGTTGCAAGGCGGATTGGCGCTCTGACTTTTTCCCGCGTTTTTCCTTCCATATCTCCTCGGCCTGCTGCATCCACTTCCAAAGCGACCTATAGCCCTTTCTTCTCAGATAATCGGTCTCAAGAATGCGATACGAGCCGTTATCTTCTTCTTCCAGCGGCAGCACAATCTTGGCTGGCTCCAGCAGTGCAAAGGGCAGTACATGGCGCGAGATCGCCGTGCAGAATAGAAATCTTCCCTCGACAAGGCCCCTTAGCCTGATTTCCTGATAGGGCGGCTTGGAGTCCCGCGTACTTTCCCTGCTGGTTTCCATCCAGTAGTATCTTCCAGGTTCCATATCCAGCGGATACTCGAAGTCCGCGACCGTCACAAAGTAGAAGTTTCTCGGCACGATGGTCGCTCCCTGTTTGAAGGCTTTCGCATAGGGGCTTGGCTTGGTCTCCGACTTCGCCCCGGGCACGGTGGACAGCGCCGAGCGCCCTCCCAGCCAAATCACGTGAGCCTTCGCCTTTGTTATGGAAAACAGATCCGCGACTTTCTCCCAGGGCAGGTCGCGCCCCGTCAACTGGCCCTGCCATATCTGAGCAGGAATCGAGTCGCTCACGCTTCCGTGGCGTCTGGATTGCTCGGCAAAGAGAACGGAGGAGGGTACGTTGAAGAGCGGCTTCACAGCCCATAGGTCCCAGTAGCCTGTAAGACGAAAGTCCGCATCGTACTTGCGCTGGATAAGATTCTGGTGCTGGTCGGCGGTAAGAATGGCGCGGGGCATGACAAATGCGAGTTTGCCTCCGGGCCGCGCGAAAGTCTGCATGGAATGGGCGAGGAAGACGGTCGCCAATTCCATCTGCGTGAAGAGTTCTTGTGATCTGGGCGCGATCTTATAGGTTTCAACGGCCCGAAGTTTGATTTCCTTTTGGTACTCTGGGTCTGTCACATAACGATAGGCGACCCAGGGCGGATTGCCGACGATAATGTCGAATTGCCGGCGCAACATCGCCGGCCTATAGCTGTTACGGATGATGAAGGACCAGATCGAATTTTGTTTCTGCTGGATAAGTTCGGCAAGCCCAACTGTGAAGTTCCACAGAGAATCCACAATTTCGTCCCCTTGCAGAACCTCCGAGAGTCCGGGGACCACCAGGCGGAGGTATATGTCCATCGATTCGCGCGACTCCGTACCGTTGTTAGCAAGTTCTTTTGCCATCCTTGTCGCGGCGACGATGGCGTCGTCGAAGTTTTCCGGCTGGTTCACCATCATGTCCGGCAGGATGAAGCTTCGCTGATTCCGCCTGGGTCCGAAGGTTATCTCAATACCGCTTAATTGTTCAATCAGGTCTTTTTCCACTTCGCGGGGCAGAAAGAGAGAGTCGGCCAGATAGACGGGAATTTGGATGGGGCGGCGCGCCGAACCAACCAGCTTTCCCAGCGCCAATACATAAGTCGCGCGGGCAATGGTTACCGCTACCGGATGAATGTCAATGCCTTTGACATTGGCCAGAATCTGGCGGAGCCGGTCATGAGGCGTTCCGGCGGTGTTGTGACTGAGGAAGTGGCTGACGGAAGCCCGCAAAAAACTTCCCGAACCGCAGCTTGGGTCGAGAACCGACTTATAGCCTTCCTCCGGCAGCATCTCGGCGACAATGCGTTCGCAGAGCCAATCGGGAGTGTAATACTCGCCGAGATCATGGCGGTCCTTGGGGTCAATAAGTTGCTGGTAAACGCCTTTCAAAACGTCTTCGCGGATACGGAACAAATCGTAGGTAAGCAAGATGTCAAGAACGCGCTCCCATACCGGGGCGAGAATCTGCTCGGCTTTCGCAGCTCGAATCCAATGAAAGAAATCCTCATCGGCAAGATTGGCCAGACGCTTGGATTCAAAGTAGCTTCCGGAAAAAATATCTTGCGCCGCCTGGCGCAGCGTTCCGCCGGTCTCTCCGCCGGAGAGTGATGCCCATACCATCAGGCGGGAAACGCTTACAAGCCAGGTGTGGCGCAGGAACAGTTCGTCCATCTCGGAGACTTCCTCGCCCGTCTCCCTGTCTCGTTTCAACTTGTCGGACTCGCTCAACTTGCCATAGGTAACGGTGAGGTAACTTTGCCAGGTATCGAAGGCCAATCGGGCTTCGCTGGCTTCACGGGACGCGACCCATGCACGGCGCAGGGCAGCCAGACCCTCATGAAAAAGATGGCTCCAGGCGCCAAAGTCTTCCCGTATGGCTTCGGAGGTGGGTTCAAGCCGCGCGGGCCGGAAGAGGAACAGATTGAGCCATCGGTAGAAGTCGTTGAGGGTTTCTTCTTTGAGGGGGATTTCTCGGCGGAGTTCGAGGACAATGTTCTCCGGGATCAGTTCCGCGTCTTCCGGCAAGACGGGGCGGTAGATTCGCCAACGAACGCCGTCGGTGGCCACGGCATCAAGGTTGCGCCGCGATAAAGGCTCGCTCTGCCAGATGCCTGTGACATACTCGCGGAGTTAGCGTTCGGCCTCGGAGAGGGTTTGGTTGAGGTTCTTCTCGAACTCGACGACCGCGGAACCATAGATGGTATCCGCTCTTCCTCTTTTGTCCTTGTCCGGGGTTTTGATGCGCAGCGAGGTCTCCGCGCCTCGGGCGTAGATGCCGACTTCACGGGTGTTCGGAAAGAGCGTTCCCAAGAGCGAACTGAATCGCTCGCGCTTTCCGATTTCGCTATGGGTGGTCTTCACCTCGCGGAGATAGGCGCGGAGGAAGTTCGACGTGCTGTCAGCCAGCGGGATGGACATTGCGTATATCAGAGAGTAGCAAAATCATCTGTAGCCGCGATATGGTTTGCGGCGCGAATTCTGGAGCGCGGGGCGAATTCGTGTGATGTGGAACACCAACGCGGGGGGCTAAGTTCGTGTCAAAATGTAGAGACTCTAAATTTTTTATCCGAAAATTCACGCGAAGGAGTTCTGTGCATGGGGAACCTATCGACTACCGATGTGACGATTGCCGATGCGGTGCGCGCGCTGGCGGAGGGTCCGCGTGTGCGGGCCAACCTGTCGGTCGACCACCTGATTGAAATCGCTCTGGAGCGCGGGGAGGCGCGCAAGGCCGCCAATGGCGCGCTGGTGGCTTACACCGGGGACCGCACCGGGCGAAGTCCCAAGGACAAGTTCATTGTGGACGACGAGACGACCCATGCGTCCGTCGATTGGGGCAAGGTGAATGCGCCGTTTGCGCCGGAGCGCTTCGAGGCGCTGCTGGAGCGGGTCACAGAGCACCTGAGCGGACGCGAACTTTTTGTACAGGACCTTTACAGTGGGGCCGATCCGGCTTACCGGCTGCCCGTTCGGGTGATTGCCGAGTACGCATGGCACGCGCTATTCGTTCGGCAACTGTTGGTGCGGCCGGAGGCGGGGGAGCTGGCCGGCCACTCGCCGGAGTTCACGGTGATTGCGGCGCCGGAGTTTGAGGCGGTGCCGGAGCGGGACGGGACGCGGTCGAAAGCGTTTATCCTGGCGGATTTCACGCGCAAGATAGTGCTGATCGGCGGCACCAAGTACGCCGGGGAGATGAAGAAGTCGGTCTTTGGAATCATGAACTTCCTGGTTCCGGGGCGGGATGTGCTGCCGATGCACTGCTCGGCCAACGTGGGCGCGGATGGGGTCACGGCGCTGTTCTTCGGGCTGTCTGGGACGGGCAAGACGACGCTTTCGGCGGACCCGGCGCGGCGGCTGATCGGCGACGATGAGCATGGCTGGGGGCCGGCGGGGATATTCAACTTCGAGGGCGGCTGCTACGCGAAGTGCGCGGACCTGAGCGAGGAGAAGGAGCCGCAGATCTACCGCGCGATCCGCTACGGATCGGTGTTGGAGAATGTAATTCTGGATGCGGCAACCGGGCTGCCGAACTACGCGGACCTTTCGCTGACCGAGAATACGCGCGCGGCTTATCCGGTAAACTTCATTGAAAATGCAGTGGTTCCGGGCATTGCCGGGCATCCGCGGAACGTGATGTTCTTGGCGGCGGACGCCTTTGGAGTGCTGCCGCCGATCGCGCGGCTGACGGCGGAGCAGGCGATGTACCACTTCCTCTCCGGCTACACAGCCAAGCTGGCGGGGACCGAGGCGGGGATGGGCCGTGACCCGGTGCCGGAGTTTTCGGCGGGCTTTGGCGCGCCGTTTTTGCCGCTGGCGCCGCGCGTTTATGCGGAGATGCTGGGACGGCGGCTCAAGGAGCACAAGGCCGCTTGCTGGCTGGTGAACACAGGCTGGTCGGGGGGCAAATTCGGCGTGGGCGGCAGAATGAGCATCAAGCACTCGCGGGCGCTGGTGAGCGCGGCGCTCAACGGGCTGCTGGATGGCGTGGAGTTTGTCGCGGAAGACGCCTTCGGACTGCAAATTCCAGTAAGTTGCCCCGGCGTTCCTTCGGAGATACTGAACCCGCGCAACGCCTGGGCGGACAAGGACGCTTACGACCGTCAGGCCGCGGAGCTGGCTGCGCGCTTCGAGGCTAACTTCGCCAAGTTCGAGGCGCCGGAAGAGGTGAGGGCGGCGGGACCGAAAGCGCGTTGAGCGCGAACTGAATAGACGACCGCGATTCGTTTCCGAATGGAATGACCGCGGCAAACCCCAGGTCCAAAGGGTTGGACCTGGGGTGCCCATAGGCGTATGCGGTACACAGCCCAGTCCATCCTCGGCTTGGATACTACCCAATTTTTCAAAGGCCTATGGAGCCTCTGCGCAGTTGCACGACTTCTTAACAACACGGTATGCGTCTGACCCACAAGGCCGAACACGCGGTGGACATGGAATCTGGCACGATCAGAGTAGTTACCTCGCAGGCCGCCGAGCTGGGCGATGCCACGACCGTGCGCCCAACTCTGCCCGCGACTGGAGGAAGTTCCGCAACCGAGCGCGCCATCGTGGCTTTCCGTCTAAAACAGAATGCCGCAAAATCAGTGCAAAGTGAACAGTATTTGAGCTAAGGGTCGAGGCGCTCCGCTTCAAGGCGGCGGCAATGGCCCCCCTGAAGCCCGACTCCAACTGAGCCTGAGTGTAACCCGCTCAGATAAACTCAAATGCTGATAACGATTCCCCATGCAACATCATCCCACATGGATTTGTTGCACTTCGAGATTGAGCGCGACGTGTCATACTCGTCCATCCTGAAACTCCTTATCTGTGCTTTGCCGGCTCCCGTTTGGAGTTTCCGGGATGGACGCCTGGACTTGTCAAACTTCGACTGTCGCCCCGGCAGAGCCCGGGGGGGGGCAGTTTATAGTAACTGCGACTAAAATGCATGAGCGGCGACGGGGGCAAATCTCATTTGCGAAAGCACTCCGGAGCAAGCGGCCGCAATCCTCACGCCTGCTTGCGCACTTCCCTATCCAAGCGCCCGATCCAGGCGAGGAATCCCAATAGTTCCCACCGGGAAGTCCAGAGAAAGGCCATGATGTCTTTGGCCGTGAGGGTCTCCGCCCGCTTGCCGGAGTAAGTCTCGACGCGCCAGCGCAGAAACTCGCTACGCCACGGCGCCAGACGATGGCCGCGCGTCGCATTCCAGAGAAATCTGAGCGAAGCAAGCAAAGCTAGTCCTCTTGATTGAGTGTAGAACACCTGATGGAAGGCCTGCCACCTGCCACAAACCAAGCCGCCCGCGGCCAGCGGCTGAGAGAACTCGATACTTCGAAATATCGCTCAAGCCGCAAGGACAAAGACGCGGCGAGGGCGGGGAGCCAAACTCATGCCAACTCCGCAACTCGCTCTCCGCGCTTATTGCAGCTTGCTGAATAGGTTGTTGGAAGTCGAATCGAGTTGCGCGATAACATCCTCGAGCGCCGTTTGCTGGGTTTCGGTGAGGGAAAGCTGCGTGGAGATGGAAGGAATGTCGGCCTGCATCAGGTCGGTCTGGGCGGTGGTCAACTGCGTCTGATTGTCGGTCACAGACTCGGAGGCGGCAGTAAGTTGCGTCATGGAGTTGTCGATGGTCACGCGCTGCTGCGAGACGTAGTTCAGCGCCGTGTTCAACGCCTCGGTGTCGCTCACCGCTTTGTCGGTATCGACCGTGCCGGTCGAGTAATCGCCCACCAAGCTGTTCAGCGCGCCGAAGACGCTGTTCGCGCCGTCGCCGAGAAATATCCGGCTCCCTGGAACGTTCAACTGAATTTTCTGTCCGTTGGGCGTCTCCAGATAATCCACGTCTTCGTCGCCGTTATAAGTGGTGACGCTGGGCGAACCGCTGGTCGTGGTGGTGAACGGAGAGGTGGATGTCTTGCCGCCGGCGAAGATGTATTGTCCCTGATATGCGGTGTTGGCCAGCGAGGTTACCTCGTCGAGAATGCCGGATATCTGACTGCCGATCGACTGAACGTCGCTAGAGTTCATGGTGCCGTTGTTGGCGCTGGTGGCCAGCGAAAGCGCCGAGGTAAGCTGCGTGACCACGCTGCCCAGAGTCGAATCGGCCACCTGCAACTGGCCGGTGACCAGATTCGAGCTTTGCGTGAACGAGTCGTCCTGTTGAATCTGGTTGAGCAACAGCACGTTCTGCCCGGAAGCCACCGGATTCTGGCCCAGGGACGTGATGCCCACGCCGCTCGAAAGTTCGGACGACAACTGTTGCTCCGTGGCCTGGGACTGATCTATCGAACCGGCCAGATTTGCAATGTAACTCGGATCCACCCGCATCCTGACTCCTCCACCCGCCCGAACAGTTCACGTCCTGCCGCCGCCGCGCATGCGCGGCCAGTTGCGCGCTAAGTCACGGCCGTCGATTCTCCCAGGTTGATTGCCGATCCTATGACCGTATTGAGCATGGTGAACACCTGCGATGCCGCTTGATAGCTGCGCTCGAAGGTGGTCATCGAAGATGCTTCGTCGTCGAGGCTGACCTCGGAGAGCGCATTGTTCTGCGTCTGCAACTGGGTCACGGAGGCGTTCTGCGCCGTGTTCTCGGTTTCCACCTCGGAGACCGTCGAACCGAGATCGGAGACAAGACTCGAATAGAAATCGGTCGGCGTCTGGCCGTCGACGATGCCTTGATTGGCCAGATCGGCCATCGCCGTCGCATTGGAGTTGTCGCCCGTTCCCTTTCCCAGCGCGGCGGCGGCGACCCGGTTGGGATCGGTCATCGCCACGCTCATGTTGGCCGCGCTGCCGGCCGCCGTTGTAGGTTGGTTGAAGATATTGAGAGGGTCGGCGGTTGTGCCCGTGTTTCCGTCGAGATCGGTCCCCGCATTGTTCAGCGCGTTCACGCTCGTCGAGACGTTGTAGGCCAGTTGATCGAGCGAGGAAAGAACGCTGGGAATATCCTGATCGCGCGCCGTGAGGTAACCGCCCAACTGGCCGCCGCCCGCGGCCAACTGCGAGGTCGCGTCCACCGTTCCCACAAAGAAGTGCGTGATGCCGTCAACCGGGCCGGATGTCATCTGAAAGCTCGACGATCCGGAGACCAGCAACTGACCGCCGGTGGTCGCAATCGATAGACCGTTGTTCTCGGTCGTAATCTGATTGATCCCAATCAACTGCGAAAGCCGGCTCAGATCCTGCTGGCGCTCGTCCTCCAGGGTTCCAGCGTCGGCGTTGGGCGAGATGGTCGTAATCTGCCGGTTCACCTGAGCGATGGCGCTGGTCAGCGCATTCACCTGGCTGGTGACCCCGCTCGCCTCCTCGTCCAAAGCCGTCCTCTGGGAGTTGAGGCTGCTTGCGGCATTGGATACGTCGCTGGCCAGCGTCGATGCCGAGGAAAGAACCTGCTGCCGGAGCGCATTGTCGGTGGGATTGGCCTCCAACGACGAGAAAGAGTTGAAAAATCCGGTCAGGTCGCTGCCGATGTCTCCCGCTGTCGAACTGGAAGATCCCGAATCGGGCGTGAAAAGGGCTTGAAGCGTATTGAGCGCCGTCAGCCGCGTACCGGATGCCGAAGCCAACTGCTGCTGCTGGTCCAGCCGCTCGGTGAGCACACGATCCCGCACTGAGGTGGGACCGGTCTGCGCAACCCCATCGCCATTGGCGATTCCATTGATAAGGACCGGCGGATTCTCCTGCCAGTTGGGAACTTCCCGCGTATAGCCGGGGGTGTTGGCGTTGGCCACATTGTTGGCTACGATGTTCAGGGCCTCCTGATCGGCGTCCAAGGCCCCCGCGGTGATGCTGAATGCGGAGCTAATTGTCCCCATACACTCTCTCCGCCCGCGCCCATCTCGATTCATCGCCCTGCGCCTGCGCCGCGCCGTACTCCAGAGGGCTTTCACGCAGTTGCCGCAAACGGTTCATCACATTCAGATTGGCTCGCGTCGCCTCCAGAACTCGGGCGAAGACCGCCATATCCCGCGCGGCCTCCCTGGCTTCACGGACCAGCGCCGCGCGTTCCTCCGCATCCGCCGTGGGCAGATGGGCGGACAGATCGCGGTTCAGGGCTTGACACGAGAAGGCCAGTTCCTCCAGCCGGTTGGCATCCAGGCGGGCCAGCGCCCCCGCGGCCTCTACGACCAACTCCTTCATCTCCGGATGCACCCGGCTCTGCCCAGCCCGCCGCATGGCCCGATTGCCTTTCGTCGCCGCCAAACTGGCTTCCATTCAAATCAACCTCGCGTTCTTTCCGCGCCCCACTTCTCGGCCGCCGCACACCGGGCGGCTATCGTTTCCAGCTCTCCGGTCGAGCGGCTGGAGAGGACCGCGTTCCGGTTTACTCGCCGCCCCCCAGCATCGAATCCACCACCTTCGAGGCCACCGCCGAAGCGGAGACGTTGTAGCTCCCCGCCGCCAGCGCCGCCTGAATGCCGGCAACCTTGTCGGTGCGCACATCGGAGTCGGTGACGGTCGAGGCGACCTCGCTCCCGACGCTGCTCAAGGTCGCCCGGTCGCTGCTGAATGCCGATCCGCTCACCGTCGCGCCGCTCTTGGGCGGCTGTGGCGGGGCGGCCGGGGCCGTTCCCAAAAGCGACTTCAATCCATCGAGACTGCTGCGAATGTCCATCGTAAAAGCTCCTTGCTGGCTCTATCGGCCTTCCTGCCTGTCACTCTAGTCATTCAAGAGACTTCATGACGGTATTTCCGGTTGGATTGGCGGTGACCGAGCCGGTTACCTTCCGGTTACCTGGATGGGAGAGGTCGCGCACAATTTTATCGGCCAGCCCGAAGCCGCCCCGCTCGCTCAGAGCGCGTCCCAGAGCCTCCGAGGCGAACTCCCCCAGCGCCCCGCCCGAGCCTGAGCCGGAGTCGTCGTCCTCCCCGGTCAGCGCATTCGCCGCGGTCATCGGCTTTAAGAGTTCCTTCATCATCTGCGCCTCGAACTCATGCGCCGCCTTAACCAAACGGGGCTGGGGCGCGTCGGGAAGACTCGCCCCCCCCGTTGCCGCCGCCATCTGCACCGTCAAAGCACCCATCGAAGCACCTCACAATACCTCCAGGTCGGCTTCGAGTGCGCCGGCCTCCTTCATGGCTTGCAGGATGGAGATTACGTCCCGCGCGCCCGCTCCAGTACGCTGCAATTCCTGGACCAAATCCTCGACCGTCGCGCCCTCTTTCAGATCGATCCTGTTCACCGGCTTGTCGACCGCCTGTACGCTGGTCTGTTGCACCACTTGCGTCGACCCCGCGGAGAGTGGGCCAGGCTGCGAGACCTCCACCTGAGAGAGCACGTTGACCGACAATCCGCCATGCAGAATCGAAACCGGCTGCAGGCGAACCGTGCCCCCGATCACCACCGTCCCGGTGCGCTCGTTCACCACCACCCTGGCGCGGGGAAAGACCTCGACTTCGACCGCTTCCACCCGGTCCAGAAGCGCCGCAATGTCCTCCTCCGGCGAGGTGGAAACCTCCACGCGCCGGCTGTCGACGGCGTGCGTCCGCGCCGCTCCCAGAGCCTGATCGATGGCTGCGGCCATGCGCTCGGCGGTGTGGAAGTCGGCGTCGTTCAGCACCACGCTCACCGTGCGCATCTGCTTCAAATCGAAGGGCACCGGCCGCTCCACCAGCGCCCCACCCGGTATCCGCGCGGTGGTTGGGTGGTTGAGCTGACGGCTGTTGCCCCCCGCGGTCGCCATATAGCCGCCCAGCACCAGCGCCCCCTGGGCCTGCGCGTAGATCTGGCCGTCGGGTCCGTAAAGCGGGGTCATCAGCAGAATGCCGCCTTCGAGCGAACGCGCATCGCCGGCCGAGGAGGCGGTAATATCGACCTTGTATCCGGGACGGCTGAAGGGCGGCAGCGTGGCCACCACAAAGACCGCGGCCATGTTCTTCACCTGCATGTTGCTGGCGCTGTTGGCCCCGGTTTGGGGCACTGTGATCCCCATCCGCTCCAGGGCGGAGAGCAAGGTCTGCGCGGGAAAGACGGTCTGCGAACTGTCGCCGGTGCCGCGCAATCCCACCACAAGTCCATAGCCGACCAGTTGATTGTCCCGAATCCCCTCGATGGTAGCCACGTCCTTGACCCGCGCCAACTGCGGAGCCGCCCCGGCATAGCTCTCGACCGGCGCCGCCGAAAGCGTCAAAGCCAAAGCCGGCGCAACCCACCGCCGGAACTTTCCCCTCCCTCGCCTTTCCGTTCTCTCGTCCGCCAACCGCATGGCCGATCTCCGTTTCGCAAGCAGCTTTTAGCTTCTAGCTTCTAGCTATTAGCTATTAGCTCATCCAATCCCGCCCGTCTCCACGCCGAACCAGCTAGAAGCTAGAGGCTAGAAGCTGCTTTTAGAACACCAGCAGCTTCTCGACGAAGCGCACCAGCGGGTTTTGCCGGTAAGTCGAGTCGTTGACGATGCCCTTGCCCGTCACTTCCAGTTCCAGATCGGTCATGGCCGTCGACTGGACCTCGTTCTGCGAACTCACGTCCTCGGGACGCACCAGCCCGCGCAGCTTGATAAGTTGCGTCTGCTGCGAGAAAGTCAACTGGCGGGTCGCCTGCACCACCAGCATTCCATTGGGCAGCACGTCCACCACCTCGGCGCCGAAGGTCGTGGCCAGACTGGAATTGGTGGTGCTCTGGCCCTGCGCCGTCAGCCCGGAGGCGGCGGTCGCGCCAAGCAGATTCTGCATACTGTTCGAAGCCTTGAGCGCGCCAAAAAGTCCGCTCAGACCGGAACTCGCGTTCGAGGCGCGCGAGTTCTTCACCTGTCCGGCGGTCGAGGCGGCCAGACTTTCGGAGACCACGACCGAGACCACATCGTGCAGCCGCACCGCCTTGGCATCGGTGCCCAGGCGCACCAACCGGCCTTCGGGCGTCCAGATCGAACCCACGGTCCGCACCTCGGCGGCCTGTTGCGCCCGCACCCGCTCGATGTAGGCGCGCAGAGCGGCCTCCGGGGGAGTGCTCTTGGCGGCTCCCGCGGGCGGTTTTTGCTTGTTGAGGATCGCCGCCGCGGGCGCCGTCGATCCCAGCGCCACCGCCCCCGCCAAAACCGCCGACACCAGGGATTTCAACTTCATCGCCTAGCCCCGTTCTCCGCCGTCAAGCGGGCGCGGCCAGGCCCCAGCGCCACTCCGCGCACAACCTTGCCGCCAATCTTCAGCCTCAGCTCGAACGAGGCGCCGGGAAGCGCCGGCCCCAGCGCCACCGCCTCCAGCGTCGCATCTACAACCGCCGTGCGCTCCTCGACGGACAGCCGGTCTCCGGCGCGAATCGCGGGACGGGGCGGAGCGGGAACCGCCGGCGAGTTCGGAGCGCCGTCGGGAAGGCTTTGATTGGGGCGATCTCCGGATATCTCGCCGCTCTCTGAACCGGCGACCAACAAGAGCTTTCCCGGTCCGCCTGGGTGGTCGCCGTCGCGCACCAGCAGCCAGCGGTCTCCGGTGCGCGGATCGTCGATCTCGCGGACGATCTCGCCGGGCGTCAGGCCCTGGAGCCTGACCGAATCCGAGGAGAGAGATGGAAGAGAACCGGAAGCGCCGGCAATTGCCGGTTGCTCCGCCACCGACCGTTCGCCGATGGCCAGAGACGCCGTCAGAACCAGCGCACCCACCTCCAGCGCGATGCTCGTCGCAATTCGCCTTTCGCTCGATCTCTTCCGGCCCATTCCATCCTCCCCGCTTCAGCGCCTCATCGGAAACTTCACGTTCAGTGTGTCATATTGTTGACCTGAGAGTACATATCGTCGGCCGCCTTGATCACCTTGGAGTTCGATTCGTAGGCCCGCTGGGCCAGCACCATCTGCACGAACATGGTCACCACGTCCACATTCGAGTTCTCCAGATATCCCTGTTGCAGCGTCCCCAGCCCCTCGGTTCCTCCGGGATTGCCCAGCACCGGGTCGCCGGAGTTGAGCGTCGCCTGGAGCAGATTCGACCCCATGCTCTGGAGCCCTCCCGGATTGGGGAAGGTGGCCAATTGAAGCTGGCCCAGTTGCGAGGGGTTCTGCTGCCCCGGCAGGGTCGCGTTCACCACCCCGTACTGAGTGATGGTTACCGCCGTGGCATTGGCGGGAATGGTGATGGTGGGTATGACCGGATCGCCGTCGGTGGTCACTAGCGTTCCCTGGCTATTCAACTGGAACTGTCCGGCCCGGGTATAGGCGATCGACCCGTCGGGGCGCTGCACCTGGAAGAATCCGCTGCCCTCGATGGCCACATCGAGAGGATTCGAGGTCTGATTCAGCGATCCCTGGGTCATGATGACCTCGGTGGCCGCCGGCTTGGTGCCCAGGCCGATCTGCAAGCCGGCCGAGACCGTGGACTGGCTCTGCGCCGCCCCCGGCGTGACCAGATTTTGGTAGACCATGTCCTGAAACTCGAGGCTCAACTGGCGAAAGCCGGTGGTCGAGGAGTTGGCCAGATTGTTGGCGATCGTATCCAGATTCATCTGCTGCGCGCTCATGCCGCTGGCGGCGGTGTACAAGGCTCGAATCATCTCTGCTCCTTCGGAGAACAGTTCCCGGTTCCCGGTTCCCAGTTGTCAGTTCTCAGTAAAAGCCCGGGCTTTGTGACTGACGACTGAGAACTGGCAACTGACAACTGTTCTTCACACTCGCGGCAAATCCTCGACGGCGGTCTTGTTGAACTCGGTGTGGAAGACGGTCAGCGCCCGCTGCATCATCTCCGCCTGGCGCTGCATGACCATCAGGTCCAAGGAACCCTGAATCACATCCTGGTTGGCGGCTTCGATGGCCCCTTGTCGAACCGTCGCGGTCTTTGAAGGCGACGGAATTGCGTCATCGGGAGCGATGTAGCGGTTGGCGCCCTCCGGGATCATCGCATCCTCGGCAGGAAAGGTCACTACCCCCACGGTGGCCACCACCCCGCCGGCCGCCGAGAGCACACCGTTGGCGCCCACCGTCACCTCGCCCGGGGGCACGAGAATCGTCTGGCCGGCGGCCGTCAGCACCGGTTCCCCGGCGGCAGTGACCAGCCTTCCATTGGGGGCGCGGTGGAATCCGCCGTCGCGGGTGTAGCGCAGACCGTTGGCGGCCTGAATTTGAAAGAAACCCTCTCCCTGGATGGCCAGATCGAGCGGATTTCCGGTCAGCTGAATCGCGCCCTGGGCCATGTTGAGCCGATCGCCGCCCAACAGACCGTAGTTGTTCACCGTGCGCCCCAACTGCGAATCGAAGGCGTCAGGCCCCAACAGCACCGAGCGGAAGTACTCGCGCTCGGCGCGGTAGCCCGGGGTCTGCGCGTTGGCCAGGTTGGCCGCCGCCGTATCCAGAGCCTGAGTGCGCGCCACCAAGCCAGTCAAGGCCGCGTAATATCCACTGTCCATCGAGGGCCCTCCCGCCGCAACCCTGGCGTTGCAGTTGGACGACCGGAGGAGAGGAGAAGAGATTAGAGCGAGATTAGAATTGCGCCGGCCGCGCGCCGCAATCGCCCCTCACGCCGCCCGCCCTGCCCACGCAAAAAACCGCGCGATGCACTCATCTCCCGCTGGACAAAGCGTCTTTGCCTGCTACCCTGCTCGTATGGCGAATCCCGAACATCTCAAAGCGCTTGGCAAAGGAAGCGAAAGCTGGAACAGCTTCAGGTCATCTTTAGGCGATCAACTGCCGGACCTGAGCGGGGTGGACCTGATCAAGGAGAACCTGCGCGGGAGGAACCTGAGCAAAGCGAATCTGAGCGAGACGAACCTGGGCGAGGCGGACCTGAGCGAAGCGAATCTGGGCGAGGCGAGCCTGTTCAAGGCGAACCTGGGCGGAGCGAACCTGAGCGAAGCGAACCTGAGTGGAGCGAACCTCAGCAAGGCATGCCTGAGCAATGCGGACCTATTCGATGCCAACCTGCGCGGGACGAACTTGGACGAGGCCTACCTGAGCGAGGCGAACCTGTGCCGAGCGTATCTAAGCCATGCGAACCTGCGCCATGCGAATCTGGGCGAAGCGAACCTGAGCGACGCGATTTCTCACGAGGCGAATCTGTTCAAGGCAAACCTGAGCGAGGCGAACCTCAACAAGGCATACCTGAGCGGAACGAACTTGGGCGAGGCGCACCTGTTCAAGGCGAACCTGAGCGGAGCCAATCTATCGAGAGCGAACTTATCGAATTGTTGTCTTCAGAACGCAAGTCTGGACGGCGCCACGCTCACCGGCGCCTGCTTATGGGAGACCCAGCGGGCGGGCTGGTCCATCAAGAACGCGATCTGCGAATACGTCTATTGGGATCGGGAAGCGTGGTGGGAGGATCGGGAATCGAAGCAACCCGCGCGCGCCACGCATTACGCGCCCGGCGAGTTCGAGCGCATCCACTCCGAGCAGACCTGTATCGAACTCGTTTATCCCGGCGGCGTCTCCACCTTCGAATTGAACACCCTGCCCGCGCTGCTGCAATATGTGGCCTCGCTGCATCCCGGTCAATCGCTGCGCGTGAAATCGCTGGAGGAGAGCGGCGGCGGGGCCAAAATCCGCATCAGCCTCGGCGACGCCGACCCTGAAACCGCCCGCAGGATCGAAGCCTCTCTCCAGGAGGCGCATGAGGCGCAACTTCATGTTCTCCGCGATGAAAATTTAAGACTTCAAATTGAAAAGGAATACATTGAAACTCTTCTATCGTCCGGTAAGTTGTTCAAAGGAGTGCTCAGCGTGGCTTCGGAAAACAAGCCGATGGTGCAGAACTTCGGAAACATCTCCGGGTCTTTTTCTTTGGTGAATCAGACGGGCGATGACGCAAAGACGGAGGTCCATCAGCAATCGAACGGTTCCAAAGAACTGATCGCTCTTTTGGAGAAGACGATGAATCGTATCCCCGCGATCGGATTGGATTCGGCTGAGGAAGAGCGGTTCAAAGAAACATCGCAATCGGCCATCGCCGAGTTGCGGAAGCCCGATCCCGATAAGTCGCGTCTGCAAGCCGGCTGTCAATTCTTCAAGAAGTTTGCCGGCGAGGTCATGTCCAAAACATCCGGGAAGTTCGCCGATTCGGCTGGCGAGGCCCTATCGACGGATTTGCAGACGCTTATCCATGGACTGAGCCATTTCCTCCCTCCGGCCTTGCTTCATCTTCGGTAATATCCGCGCCGAAGCCGGGTGGACAACCTCTGCGGCCTTCGCGCGGTTGGTCTCATTGCAGCCCGTCGCAGATGATGGTGACCTCGAAGCCGGTATCCTCGAAGCGATAGGCATGATGCAGCTTGAACTCCGGCGCCTGGACGTGCAGGTTGTAATCCCGCCCGGTGATGACGGCCGGAACCGAAAGCCCGCAGTTGGCCGCCAGGTCCGGCACCTTGCCCTTCCACGCTCCGGCCAGCATATTGCAGATCTCGCCGATCCCGTCCTTGACGGTGTCGTCTATCTCCGCAAACTCCATGCCGGTCATATGCGCGGCGATCTTGATGGCCGCCGAACTTCCGCTCTTGAAGACGCAGGCCCCGCTCAATAGCCCGCCAAATCCGACCACCGCGGTCACCGATTCCGGTTCGCTCTCGATCGGCCCCGGATCGCGCCGGCATTCGACCCCCAGCATCAATTGAAAGACCTCGTCCACGCTCGCATCCAGGTTCTTCGGATCGCTGACCTGATGCACGTTCGCCCGCAACGATAGCGCCATCACCCGCTCCATTTCCTTGATGCCGCCCCCCCGCGCTCGCGCGATGGCGGCTGTTCTCACTCCGTTCAAAGGCACGTCGCTCCTCCCGGCTACGCCGCATTCAGCAACGGCAGCACCCGCTCCTTTACCTGTTCGGCCGTGAACGGCTTGCGAATGTAGCCTTGCGCTCCGGCCAGAATCGCCTGCTTGACGTGCTCCTCGCTCGATTCGGTGGTAATCATCACCACGGGAACGCCGGGAGCCAGATTCTGGGCCCGGACCTGACGCAGAAACTCCAGTCCATCCATCGAGGGCATATTGATATCGGAAAGAATCAAGTCCACCTGTTTGGCCTTCAACAGGTCCAATCCCTCCGTGCCGCTGCCGGCTTCATGCACCACCAGCGGGTCCAGGCCCGCCTGACGAAGCGCGCGCTCCACAATCTTTCGCATCACCGTGGAATCGTCGACGATCAAGGCTCGAACTTCACTCATGCCGGACTCCTCATCTTGGTTGTCTATCGGCCCTTCCTCTCAATCCATGAGAGAAGTTTTCCGCTTCCCGGCTCCCGCCCCCTCAGCCCGCTCCGATCGAGCAGATCAGGTCGCGAACCGCATCGCGCTCCGGCACGGCGCCCGCCTGCGGCCGTTGCCAGAGGCGCAGCCACAGGCAGTCGTGCACCCTGACCAGCCTGGACTCGACCGGACGCTCCCGCTCGATGGCCCGGGTCAGCGCATGAACCATGGCCGGCTCGGAGGCGGCCTCGATCAACTCCACCGCGGGAAAGACGGCTTTCAGCATCCGCGTGTGCGCCGCCCGGAACAGCGATCCCCGCACCAGCCCGCTCTCCACCCTCAGCCCCGTCATACGCGCGACGGACAGGGTCAGGACCGGGTCCAGCCGATCCTCGAAACCTATATAGAGCAGCTTGCCGGCCGCCACCCGCAGGGGCAGCGCGCCGAAGGCGTCCACAAACAGCCGCGGCAGCAGAACGGTCAGCGCCTCGGAGTCGTGAAACTCCAAAGGCAGCACCGGACAGCTCCACTGCAAGCCCAGAGCCCTGGTCACCAACTGTTCGCTCACCCCCTGCTGGCGCACCAGCCAGTCGCCCAGCCGCCCGGCTCCGGCCACCCTCTGGGCCTCCAGCGCCTGGCGCAGTTGCGCTGCCGTGATCCAGCCCTGCTCCAGCATCGCCAGACCGAGCGGAATCCGGTGACGGTGGCCGTCGAAGGCGCTTCCGCGCGCTTCCATCTCGCGGGCGACCGCGACCCGCAGGCGCGCCGCGGTGCAGCCGGCCGAGCAGCTCCACCCGCCCTCGAAGACCGGCGCGGAGCGGCCCCGCCACAGATGCAGCCAGCCGGAGCGACAGCCGGGGTTGGCGCAGGTCTCGAAGAATCCCGGCCCCCCGCGCTCCGCGCCGCGCCCCGCCGGCGAACCGTCGGCCAAGGCCGGTTCCCACCCGGCGACCGCTCGCGGCGGGGAAAACCTTCGGTTCAGAACAGGCATCGTATGCTCTCCAGCCGCTTCCTGGGCGCGGCCACCTCGGTCACCCGCAGGCCGAAGTTGCCGTTCACCAGCACCACCTCGCCGCGGGCCACGATCTTGTCGCCGACAATCATATCCACCGGGTCGGCCACATGGCGGTCCAGTTGCACCACATCCCCCGGCCCCAAGTCGAGAAGTTCGCCCAGCGGCATCTCCCGGCAGCCGAAGCGAAGGGTGGCCTCGAGTTCGATGTCGAGCAACAGTTCGATGCCTGGATTCAGGGGGACCGGATTGAGGGGTGGCGCGGCGGCGACCGGCGGCGGAGTGGCCGGGACGGCCGGTTTGGCGGTCGGCTTGGGGGCGCGCACCTCGTCGCGCACCAGGATCGTCCAGGAGCGGTCGCCGGACTTCAACTGGAAGGCGCTCGATACCTTGCTCTCCCCGGCGATCTCCTCGAAGCTCTCCACCCGGCACTTCTTTCCTGTCTTGGCCAGCAGCTCTCCAACCGCGGCCTCGGCCACCTCGCGCAGCAACTCGGTCCAGCCGGCCTTCTGGTCCATTCCCTCTCCCAGCAACGGCGCGTCCAGCAGCGCGGGGTCGAGAACCACCGCGAAGCGCCCCTGCTCGTCTCCGGCGATGGTGGCGGCAAAGGCGAAGGCGCCGGCCTCGAGCGGCTTGGGCAGAGACTCGCTCAACTCCGGCTCGCCGGCCAGCGCCTGGGAGAAGAGCGCGGTGGCCGCGCCGATCCAGCAATCGAGATAGGTCTTCACAATTCAGCCTCATCGATCCGGCGGGCGATGCGCGCCGCGCGGTAGGGGCCCTGGCGGATGGGCTGGGCCTGGCAGAGAGATTGGCCTCCCACCCTCCACTCGGGCAGTGCGTTGGCGGGCATATCGAGACGCAACACCGTGCCCGGCTCCAGGTTCTCCACGGCGCTGGCCGCCAGCCGCACGGTGGGCAGTTGCAGGCTGCCTCCGAAGCGAATGCGGCGGGCGGCGGCCTCCATGCGCGCCCTGGTCTCGACGGCGTGGCGACGGCGCCGGCCCCAGTCCGAGGTCAGGCGGCGCAGAATGGTGTTGGCCACCACCGCCGGGAAGGCCAGGTTGAGCAGTCCCGAACTGTGCGGCATCCGTATCTCGAAGCTCAGGCAGAGAGTCTTCTCGGTCACCGACATGATGCGCGCCACCTGGGTCTGCATCTGGCGGCGCTCGAAGCTGAAACTCAACCCCACCGGCTGCCAGGCCGCGGTCAGCTCGCGGCAGACGATCTCCACCACCGAGGCCAGGATGGACTCTTCAATGTCGGTCAGCTCGCGCAGCGGGCCGTCCCGCCCCTCGCCGCCCAGAAGCAGGTCGATGATGGGCGGGGCCAGAGCCAGGTCCAGTTGCAGCACCGAGAGCGCGCCCAGCGGCTCCAGGCGCACCGAGGCCACGTAGCTGATCTCCGGGATGCGCAGCAGGAATTCGTTGAACTGAATCTGCTCGGCGGAGACCAGGTTGACCTGGAAGCGGGTGCGCAGCCAGGCGGCCAGATTGTGCGTCAGGTTGCGCGCGAACAGGTCGTTCAGCATACTGATGGCGCGCAACTGATCGGTCGAGATCTGTCCCGCCGAGGAGAAGTTGTAAGGGACCACCCGCGCCCGCACCTCGGCCTGCGGAGACTCCGGCGTCGAGCTCCGGGCCGCCTGAAAGAGGGCATCGATCTCATCCTGCTTGAGCGTCTTTTCCATCGGTCAATTCCTTCCACCAGGGATCAGGGATCCCCGATCCCTCAACTTCATCGCCTTGCCCGCTCCGGCCCCTTGTTCCGTCCGGGCCGGTCGAAGACGCCGCGCGCCGCCAGGTCCTTGAGCGTGGCGCGCAGATGCGCCACAGCGGAGGCATGGACCTGCGAGACCCTGGACTCGACCACCCCCAGCGCCAGGCCGATCTCGCGCATGGTCATCTCCTCGTAGTAGTAGAGGCTCATCACCAGCCGCTCCCGGTCCGGCAGCGCGGCGATGGCCTCCGACAGCCGCTCCTCCAGTTCGCCCCGCAGGCAGCGGAAGAGCGGGTCCTCTTCAATCCGGCCGGGCACGTAGGCCAACTCCTCCTCGCCCGAGTCCTCGTTGCGCTCCATGTGCAAGGTGCCGATCTCCAGGCCCTTCAGGTCGCCCAGCAACTGCTGGTACTCCTCCAGCCCCAGCGCCATCTCCGCCGCCACCTCGCCCTCGCCCGGGGCCCGGCCCATGCGCGCGGTCAGCGCCCGGATGGCCTCCTCCACCGCGCGTCCCTTGCGGCGCAGCTCCCTGGGACTCCAGTCCAACGTGCGCAGACTGTCCAGGATGGCGCCCCGGATGCGGAACTGCGCGTAGGAGCGGAACTGGACTTTCTTGGTCGGGTCGAATTTCGCGAAGGCGTCCATCAGCCCCACCACCCCGGCCGAGACCAAATCCTCGATGTCCACGTGCTGGGGCAGCCGCTCGTGAATGCGGCGGGACAGAAAACGCACGATGGGCAGATGGTCGAGCAGCACCCGCTCCTGCTCGTCGGTTAGCACCGGGGTGGCCGCCGCCTGGGGCGGATACCCGCCGCCCGCCCGCCCGCCGCGGCGCGCCGTTGCTGGATTGCCCGCCGCCCCGGGATTGACTGCCGCGCTCGCCGACTCCATGCCCATTCCCCCTATTCCCAATCCCCTTCAAGGCCCTCAGCGCACCGTTCCCACCGGACGCAGCCGGATCTCGGGCGGAATCTCGGCCGCCGCCACCACCGCCAACCGCGGCAGCACCGGCTCCAGCCATCGCTTGACGTGATAACGCGCCGGACTGGGGCAAAGGAGCACGGGCAGGGCCGCTGCCGTGGCGCCGCCGATAAGTTGCCTCAAAGAATCGGCGAGGCGGCGCACCAGAGGCGTGGCTGGCGCCCCGCTTGAGGCCAATAGCCGCTGTCCGCCCTCCGGCGAGAGGGTGTTCAGAATCTCCTCCTCGAGCGCCGGGTCGAGCAGGAGCACCGGCAACTGGCCTTCGCCGTCGAGCAGCGGCTTGATCAGCCGCCTGCCCATCGACTGGCGCGCCGCCTCGACCAGCGCCACGGCGCTCTTGTTCACCGCCGCGGTTTCAAGCAAGGATTCGAGGATCGCTCCCAGGTCGCGGATCGAGACCCGCTCGCGCAGCAGTTGCTCCAGCACCCGGCCCACCTCGCCCAGGCTCAGCAGCTTGGGCACCAGCTCTTCCATCAGCTTGGGATGGCTGTCGTTGAGCGAATCCAGCAGCCGCTTGGTCTCCGCCCTGCCCAACAGCTCCCAGGCGTGTTGACGGATCAGCTCTCCCAGATGGGTGGTGACGACGGTGACCGCGTCCACCACCGAGTAGCCGGCGGCCGCGGCCTGGTCCTCGAGCGCCGGGGCGATCCAGATGGCGGGCACCCCGAAGGCCGGCTCGCGGGCCTCCTTGCCGGCCAGCGGACGCCGCCGCGGGTCGCCGGAGACGGCCAGCAGCAGCGCTCCCTCGGTCTGCCAGCGGCCGATCTCCATGCCCCGCAGCGAGAAGACGTACTCGCGCGGGCGCAGGCGCAGATTGTCCGAGATATGCACCGGCGGAACCAGGAAACCCATCTCCGCGGAGAGGTGACGGCGCAGGGAGCGGACCCGGCTCAGCAACTGTCCGCCCTGCTTTTCGTCCACAAGCGGAATCAACTGGAAGCCGATCTCCAGGGTCAGATCCTCCAGACGCAACAACTGAGCGAGATCCGAACTCTGGGCATCGGCCGCCTTCTTCTTTTCGCCGGTGGCCGCCTCGGCCGCCGGCGGAGCCGCTGGAACGCGAGCCGAAACTCGGCGCGCCCCCCAGAAGAGCGCCGCCGCCACGGTCAGAAATGCGAATTTGGGCAGCCCGGGAATCAGGCACATGGCCGCCGAGACCAGGCTGGCCAGGTAAAGCGTCGCCGGCCGGCCCAGCAGCTGCTGCTGAATCTCCCCGCCCAGCATCCCGGCCGAGTTGGCCCGGGTCAGCGTGATGCCCCCGGCAACCGAGACCAACAGCGACGGGATCAGCGTGACCAGGCCGTCGCCCACCGTCAGAACGGTGTAGGTGCGGGCCGCCTCGCCCAACTCGATCCCCTGCTGCAAGGTGCCGATCAAAAGCCCGGCGACGATGTTGATGGCGGTAATCAGAATGGTGGCCAGCGAATCCCGCTGATTGAAGCGCGCGGCGCCGTCCATGGCCCCGTAGAACTCGGCCTCGCGGGCGATGGCCTGGCGGCGGCGGCGGGCCTCCTGCTCGTCGATCAGCCCCGCGTTCATATCCGCGTCGATGGCCATCTGCTTGCCCGGCAGCGCGTCGAGAGTGAAGCGGGCGGTGACCTCGGCGGTGCGCACGGCTCCGTGAGAGACCACCAGGAATTGAATGGCGATCAGGGCCAGGAAGAGCACGAAGCCGACCACGTAGTTGCCGCCCACCACGAACTGCCCGAAGGCCTCGATGACCTTGCCGGCCGCGGCCGTGCCCTCCGAGCCGTGCAAGAGAATCCGGCGGCTGGAGGCGATATTCAAGGCCAGCCGGAAGAGGGTCAAGAGCAGGAGCAGGGTGGGGAAGACCGAGAGTTCGACGGCGCGGCGAATCTGCATCGCGGAGAGAAAGACGATGATCGAGGCGGCCATGGAGAGGGCCAGCAGGAAGTCCAGGCCGGCGGCCGGCAAGGGCACCAGCATCACGAAGATCACGCTGATGGCGGCCATCGGCAGCGCGTATTCGCGCAATCGCTGCCAGATGGACTGGGCGGGCAAGGTTGGAGCGGACAGGGCGGCGGCGCTCATCTCGGACCTCCGTTCGCGGGCCGATTGCCGGAACCGGGTTGGCCCGCATCGCCGCGTCTCGCCCGCTGGGCCGCCTGAGCCTGCGCGTTGGCCCGCGCGGCGCTCTCCCGGGCGCGGCGATCGCGCAGCTCGGCCTCCACCCGCTGGCGGTAGAGATAGGCGAGAATGGCGGCGACAGCGGCGTAGAGATCGACCGGAATCGGTTGGCCGACCTCCACCGCTCGATAGATGGAGCGGGCCAGCGGCGGATTTTCGATAATCGGAACCCCATGCCAGCGGGCCTCGGCCTTGATCTCCTCGGCCAGCAGGTTGCGCCCCTTGGCCACCACCCGGGGCGCCTCCATGGTGGCGAAATCGAAGCCCAGGGCCACGGCGTAGTGAGTTGGGTTGGTCAGCACCACGGCGGCCTTGGAGACGTCGGCCTTGACCTTGCGCTTGCGCATCTGCCGCTGCAGGTTGCGAATGCGCCCGCGAATCTGCGGATTGCCCTCGGTCTGCTTCATCTCGTCGCGCATATCCTGGCGGCTCATCCTCAGCCGCGACTCGCGGCTCTGCCACTCCACCAGGTAGTCGATCGCCGACCAGGCGAAGAGCAGCCAGGCGGCCGCCTCCAGCAGCCCGTAGACGTCCGCGCCCAGCATCTCCAGCCGCGCCGTCGAGAAGGGCGGGACGGTCAACTGCCTTCCGATGCGCTGCGCCGCGAAGACCGCCAGCAGGGCGGCCGGAATCAGCGATTTGGCCAGCCGCGCGGCGGCGCGCATGGAAAACAGGTTCTTGACGTTCGACACTGGGTTGACGCGGTCCAGCTTGAAGCCGATCGCCCCGGCATGGAAGTTGACCCCGCCGGTCTGCGCGACTCCCGTCCCCAGAGCGGCCACGGCCACCGTGGCCATCACCGCTCCCGGCGGGCCGAGCAATCCAACCGTCAGCCGGCGCAGCGCATACAGCGTGGGCATGATCTCCGCGGGTTCCCAGCGGGCGGGCGCGCCCAGCGCCAGGAAGGCGGCGAAGTTCTCCCGCCAGGAGATCAGTACGCGGCTGCCCAGCATCCCCAGCGCGAGCACCCCGGCCAGGGTTCCGGCCGCGGCCGAGAGCTCCCGGCTGTGCAGAATGTCGCCTTCCTTGCGAGCCTCCTCGCGGCGATGCTGGGTTGCCTGTTCGGTCTTCTCTCCGGCCATCGGCTATCCTCCCGTTCCGGGAGCGGCGATCAGCCTCTCGGCCATATCCAGCAGTCCGCCGAAGCGGGCCTCGATGAAGCGCGGCCACAGGGCCAGGGAGCCGATCAAGAGCGCGAAGCCGGTGAGAGTCTTGAGCGGCACGGTCAGATTCATCACCGGCAACTGCGGACTGAGCTTGCCCAACAGAGCCACCGCCACCTCCACCAGCAGGGTGGCGGCCAGCACCGGCGCGGCCAGTTCCACGGCGGCCAGAAAGATGCCCCCGGCGGTGCGCGCGATGGCCAGCGCGCTCGCCGGAGCCAGAGCGTAACAGCCCAGCGGCGCGGCGCGGAAGCTGCGAACCATCGAGGCAATAAGGATGCGATCCAGGCCCGCGCCGATTATCACCAGCGTACCCATCAACTGGAAGAGGTCGCCCATGAGCGGCGTCTGAATCTGCGAAGTCGGGTCGAGAAGATTGACCATCGAGAAGCTGAACTGGACGCCTACGATCTGGCCGGCAAAGAGCAGCATCTCGGTCAACAGCGTCAGCGTCAGCCCGTAGACCAGCCCCACCGCCAGTTCGCCGAGCAGCGCGGAGTAGCTCAGTTCCGTCCGGGCGAGAGGCAGCGCGGCCACCAAAGGCGCCAGCAGATAGGCCACCGCCCCCACGAAGACCGCCTTGACGCGCAGAGGAAGCGCGGTCGAGGAGAAAAACGGGGCAAAGACGACCATGCCGCTCACCCGGACCAGGGCGAGGGTCATCGCGCTCAGGAAGCTTGTCCACTCCGCCGACATACTTTTCAGCTCCTAGCTCCTAGCTTCTAGCTCCTAGCTTTTTGCCGCTCGCCCAATGGCTCACCGGCATCCATCTTGATTCTGCTTGTTTCACGCTTGTCCAGCCCGCGCCAAAGCTAGAAGCTAGGAGCTAGAAGCTGGAAGCTGCCTCACAAGTACCTGTGAAAATCGCTCATCAGCAGTCGGGTATAGGCCGCCATCCGCTCCAGAAACCAGGGCATCCCGACCAGCAGGATCATGGCCACGGCGGCCAGCCGCGGAACCGAGGTCAAGGACTGCTCCTGCAAGCTGGTCAGGGTCTGGACCAGGCTGAGCAGAAAGCTCAGCAGAGCGGCCGCAATCAGCGCCGGCGCGGCCAGAATCATGGCCTCCCTCATCAGTTGGCGCAGCAGTTCGGAAACCATATCGGGCGTCATGCGGTCCTTTCAAAAGCTCTTCAAGAGCGAACCGGCCAGCAGGTTCCAGCCGTCCACCATCACGAACAGCAGAATCTTGAGCGGCGTCGAGATCACTACCGGCGGCAACTGGAACATTCCGATGGAGGTGGTGATCGCCGCCGTCACCATGTCGATCAAAAGAAAGGGAAGAAACAGCACCGCCCCGATCGAGAAGCCGGCCTTCAACTCGGAGAGAATGTAGGCCGGAACCACCACCCGCATGGGCAGGTCGTCGGGTTTGTTGGGGCGCGCAACCTGACCTGCCGCCGTAAACAGCGCCAGGTCTTTCTCGCGCGCGTAGCGCAGAAGAAAGACCTTCACCGGTCGGGAACCGAGATCGATAGCCTCCCAGCCCGTCACTTGCCCCTGGCGGTAAGGCTCGACCGCCTGTAGGTCCACTTGGTTGAGCACCGGGGCCATCAAGAACCAGGTCATCATCAGGGCCAAGCCCATCAGCGTGGGGTTCGAGGGCGCGGTCTGGGTGCCCAGGGCCTGGCGCAGGAAGTGGAAGACCACCAGCAATCGCACCAGCGGGGTCATGGCCATCAAAATCGCCGGCAGCAGGGTAATCAGCGTCAGAACGAAGAGAATCGTCCACGGGGTCGAGTCCGAGGGGTGAAGCCGGGCGCTCAGATCGGGCAACAGCGGTGCGGCAGGAGCCTGAGCCGCCCGCGCGGCCAGCAGCAGGACTACCATGAGACCCTCGCAGCCGCTCTCGACAGGGTCGCCCGCGCGGTCGCCGTCGGCAGTTGGTCGAGCGCATAGAAGGCCGGCGCGCCCTCCGGCGAGGTCGCCACCAGAAATCGCCGCCCCTCGGCCTCGACCAGGGCCAGGGATTGGCGCGGCGCCAGGGCGATGCGTTCGACCAGCGCCAGCCGCGGCCGGCGCCGCTGGGCCGAACGCAGCCGCTGCAGCAGCCAGACGGACAGGCCGCCAATTAGACCGCCGCTCCGGCCCCCAATCCGGACCCCGTCATGACCTCCGACATGGCCATCGCATTGATTCGCTTCCCGCATCGTCCGCTTCCACCCTCTCCCATCGAACTGTCCAGCCCTCAAATCAGGCGCGTCACGCGCACCGCCAGCTTGGAATCGTCGACCACCTCGAACTCGCTCCACGCCAGTTGCACCTTGCCCGAGGTCAAAGGCACATCGTCGCCGTGCCCCCATTCGGTTTCGAGCACGTGCCCCGGCTCCAGAACCAACAGGTTGCGCACTCTGAAATCCCGCACCGCCACGGCAACGTTCAACTCCACCGGGAGCCTCGACAACGGCGCGCTCAACCGCATCAGGTTCTCTTCTCCCGGCATCAGCGGAGAAGGCGCCAGCGCCTGTTCGGCGGCGATCGAAACCGCGTCGGCCGCATCCGTCGCTTGCGCCGGCAAGACAGCTGGAGCGGGAAGTGGAGGCGCGGTTGCCATGCGCATCGGTTGAAGCAGAAAGCTGACCAGAAGCGCGACATGGAGATTGGAATGGTCCAATAAATGCGCCCTGCTCTCCTCTCCCGCCGTCGCGCAGCGGAAACTCGCAGGCTGCCTCGCTGCTACACTGGTCTGGAACGGAAAACGCGGTTGGAGTCGGCCCACCAAGCCTCGGCCGCCTTCGATAGAGGTTGAAGATCATGACGGAACAAAATGACAAGAAGAGTTTTACTGGAACCAGTCTGCGCCTCAAGATCGGACTGGCCGAGATGCTCAAGGGCGGCGTCATCATGGACGTGATGAACGTCGAGCAGGCCCGCATCGCCGAGGAGGCCGGCGCCACCTCGGTCATGGCTCTCGAGCGCGTCCCCGCCATGATCCGCGCCGAGGGCGGCGTGGCCCGCATGGCCAAGCCCAGCCTTATCAAGCAGATCATCCAGGCGGTCTCCATCCCCGTAATGGCCAAGGCGCGCATCGGCCACTTTGCCGAGGCCCAGATTTTGCAGCAGTTGGGCGTCGACTTCATCGACGAGAGCGAGGTCCTCACCCCCGCCGACGAGGCCCATCACATCGACAAGCACGCCTTCGCCACGCCCTTCGTCTGCGGCGCGCGCAACCTGGGCGAGGCCCTGCGCCGCATCGCCGAGGGCGCGGCCATGATCCGCACCAAGGGCGAGGCCGGCACCGGCGACGTGGTCCACGCCGTCCAGCATATGCGCCAGATCACCCGCGAGATGCGCGCCCTCACCGTGCTCACCGAGCAGGAACTCTACGCCGCCGCGAAAGACCATCAGGCTCCCTACGAGCTCATCCGAATGGTCGCGCAAACCGGCAAACTCCCCGTCCCCAACTTCTCCGCCGGAGGCATCGCAACCCCCGCCGACGCCGCTCTGATGATGCAGCTAGGCGCGGAGGCAATCTTCGTCGGCTCCGGCATCTTCATGAAGGGCAACGCCACGCCCCTCGATGTCGAGAACGACCCCAAGGAGCGCGAAGAAGCCGTCTCCCGCGCCAAGGCCATCGTCGTTGCCACCACCCACTTCAACGACCCCAAAATCCTCGCCGAAGTCAGCGAGCAAGTCACCGGCACGATGAAGGGCCTAGCCGCCGCCGGATTAGAAGAGTCCCAACTCCTCCAAACCCGCGGTTGGTAAGCTTGCCGCTCCGGCGACGCTCGCCCCAACGGAGGGAGCAGGGGCCTTCAGGCCCCTGAATGTAGCGCCTTCAATAGCTGGCCTTCAGGCCCGGGCCTTTCGTTTATGCTTTTGGGATGCGTTTTGCTCCTCAGGAAACCCGAACTTACTTCATTACCACGGTGGCGGCCGAACGCCACAGCCTCTTTCAGGTCACGGCTACGGCGGAGCTGTTGAAGCAAACCATCCTCGACTATCGCAGTCAGGGAAAGTTCCTCTTGCATACCTTCGTCATCATGCCGGATCACTGCTGTCCGGCTATAAGCTGAACAAATTCAGTTATTTGGCGGGGCACGGTAAGTCGTTTCCGGAGTCGATCTTCTGAAGTGCCTGTAAAATGGGGGTTTTCTCGAACAGAGTAAGACT